>Ga0187843_10000045_pt1 | contig 102925 bp, 88 predicted proteins | sample SpaLakP09_SKY_43_FD_134516 | JGI IMG/M metagenome (GOLD analysis project Ga0187843, IMG submission 134516) | Oligotrophic lake water microbial communities from Sparkling Lake, Wisconsin, USA - SP09_SKY_43 | ecosystem: Environmental > Aquatic > Freshwater > Lake | place: USA: Sparkling Lake...
ACGATTACGCGCCAATGATAGTGCTGCAACCAGTGTGAAAGTAGGTTATCGTCAGGCTTTTATTCCGCATACCCCCGCTTATTCAGTTAAGCGGGGGTTTTGCTTTTGTGCGCGCAACAAAAAAAACAAAAATAACTAACAAAAACAAGATCAAAAACAAGATCAAGACCTCTCAACAATGAGGCACCCAGACACAGAGAAAGGCAAGAGAAACAAAAGAACAGCAAAAAACAGATGAAATCTCTGCTTTTACTCTGGGTCTTTGGTTTCTGATTTTATTTCCAGGCGACATAGCTTTCTTATCGCAGTACAGTATGTTGTGCGTACCACCAATGCCTCATCGTCACATTGATATCATTGATCACCGCATGGCTCATAGACCAAAGATTCTACCTTCAACTGCGGCTTACGTTTACGTCCGGAAACGTAAGCACCATCGATGTGAATCAACTCAACAAGCGGATCGCTGTCAGCATTTTCCATAATGTATTCACGAAGCTCATGAAGCAAAGTGAACGCCGTCATGTCGCTAACCAGGATCGAGAAATGAAGTGATCTTTGACAAGAATTGGACTTCATGTCTAATCGTAATTTTTTTGTGAGATTTCTGTATAGTTAATCAATGCATAATGTTGATGTGAAAAGCCACGAGAAATCGGGATTTACTGTATTTGCAGGGCAAGCGCCAATTCCCGCACTTCCGCGACACTATTTGAGTCAATGACAGCATTTAGAACATGAAAGGCTGATCGCGGTCATCCAATTTGTTCCGTTAAGGCAGGTATGCCGCGTCAGCCGCCGATGCCCACTCTCTGCTAGTCGAATGGTAGACGCAACTTCCTCCAGCATATTTCCAACCACGCGTATATGAAAGTGCACATGCCCCTTCAGGCTGGAGACTAATCTATTGATGAAGGCCACCTCGCCAATGTGTAGAGTGTCCCTTATTCATATTCATCGGCTCAGCGCTTCTGGGGGGAGGTGGTGGGATATGGCTTGTTTGTGGGTATTGGCGTCGTACAGGCGTAGTCGAAAAGCGACTGCGTCACAATACGCAGCATTGACATACTGTGTTTTACACAGTACTATGTGGTGCATGGTAAATACAGATGTTTTCGGCAAATTGGAACTTGAGCTGCGGCGCGGGGCAGTGGTATTGGCCACTCTTTCACAGTTGCAGTAGCCTCGCTACGGGTATGCCCTGCGTCAGGCCCTGGCCGACAAGGGAATGACCATTGAAGAGGGAACGCTGTACCCCCTGCTTCGCAGACTGGAAACACAGGGTGTGTTGACCAGCGAATGGAAGATTGAAGATGGGCCACCACGGCGCTACTACGCGCTGAATGCAGACGGCCGGATATTGCTCAAGCGTCTTGCTGAATGCTGGCAAGGCATGAACGAAACCATGGAACAACTTCTGAAGGAAGATTCACCATGACAGCGAATGAAATCATCGATTGCTACGTAGCCGATGTGGCCGTGCAATTGCCACGTAAACTGCGCAACGACGTGGCTTTTGAACTGCGTGCGCTTCTCCAGGAGCAAATGCAGGATCGCGCCGATGCTTTGGGGCGCGCCGCAGATGCCCCGATGGCCACCGACATGCTGCGGGCCTTCGGTAATCCCAGAGATGTGGCTGCCCGCTACCTGCCCGCGCTCACCATTATTGAGCCCGCAGACGGGCACAAATTTCTGCGCGTCACCGCCATCGGTCTGGCCGCCATCTGGGTTTTGGGCTTGCTAAAGCACTTGCAGCAGCCCATCCAGTCCGGCTGGGACCTATTGAGTGTCATGGGCCAGTGGTGGGTCGGCACCGTTATTCCGTCGCTATGGTGGCCAGGCCTTTTGTTGGTGATGTTCGGCATCGGCGCGTGGACGCGCCGCCGTTGGCTGCAGGATGCTGAATGGAAGCCACTGGCAACTGACCGCCTTCGCGGAGGGCGTGCTGCGTTGGTGATGGGCGTTATCGGCATGGTGTGCGGTCTGTATGTGTTGACCGAACCAAGCCGCGTGCTGGACATTTTCTGGGGTGGAAAGGCGGCGCCTGCTGCCTACCAGGCGCTAACCTATACAGAAGCGTTTCTCCAGCGCCAGGCACCCTGGCTTTTCGCCCTGATCGCCCTGAACATCCCGCTCTATATCAGCGTGATCATCAAGGGCCGCTGGACAGGCCAATTGCAAACTCTTGAAAAGAGTCTCGCGCTTGCCAATTGTGCTGCGATGGCCTGGGCCGTGGCTGACGGACCAATATTTCTCGCTACCAGTAGCGACCAGACTACCAAGGTACTCATGACACTCATCATCGCCTCGACACTGGTCTACATGCTTGTACGAAAGCTTCGCAGCGTCAGGCCCGCGCCAGGCCAACAAAGCTATTCCTGACATACTGTACAGTAGCAGAAAGGAAATTTAACCGTTTGAGGGCGAATGTGGTGTGGGTATTGGGGTTCCGCATTCCCTTGGTCTGTCCAGTTTGAGTGGTCGCAGTCGCTCAATGGAGGGGGTATTGTACAACTCTGTTTTCGGCCTGCTGCGTATACAGCAGTTGCCCACAGCACCTCGATTTGCGCCGCGTCGCCAATCTGCGCATCACGACCGTGATCACACAACAGTGGAGTGCGTGGAGGGTATTCTCCATAGCCACCAGCCGGTCTTGAGGAGGCAAATCGGAAATTGCTGCCACTGGTAAGGGTCTAAGCCAGTACCTGGAGTCGCTCGATTGAACGGCAAGGATGTAGTTGGCAGATCGCTAAACAGTAGACCCGCTTCCAGACCTTATTCGTCATCGAAGAGCAAAACCGCAATTACTCCTTCAGGTACAAAACAGTATTGGAAATGTGTTCAATGTTGGTGTGCTATGAATGAAACTGACCGCCGACGCACAAAAGGCCACAGCGAGGTGGCCTTTTGCGAAAAACATCGACACATTCCTTAAGCTCAAGGACTTAGCCGATTGTTCGTGTATCAGCTAGATAGTACCGCAGGCAATACAAAAAGGAGCTGACTCTTTCTTTTTGTATTTACGTCAAACATCAAGACATAGAATACTTGGCTCTGCAAAGCGATAATCCAGTTCTCTTTTTCTTATCTCTGTGTCTTTGTGGTCAGAGATCTTCAGGTTGTAAGCTGCTCAACCCAGCCATTTCGAAGTTTCTATACAATGGCATATACTTTCTTACTGAGATTGCCTTATGACGCAGTTGATCTATGTCGCAGACCCCATGTGTTCCTGGTGTTATGGCTTCGGGCCGGAATTGCTGGCCTTGCTGGATACTTTGCCTGGTGCCAAAATGGATGTGATCATGGGAGGCTTGCGTGCCTATAACAAGCAGGTGCTGGATGACGAGACGCGAACTACTATCCTTGGGCACTGGCAGCATGTGGCTGAGCGTACTGGTTTGCCTTTCAACAGTGCAGCCCTGTCGCAAGCAGGTTTTATCTATGACACTGAGCCTGCATGCCGTGCTGTCGTAACGGCACGCACATTGACGGATGATGATACTGGCCGCGCAGCGTTGGCGGTGTTTCATGCGATACAGCATGCTTTCTATGCCGAGGGCAAGGATGTGCGTGACACTGCCGTATTGTCAGCGCTGGCGGTTGAGGCGATGAACAAGGTCGAAGGTGACGACAGTTTTGATGCCCAGAGTTTTGCCGAGACCCTTGTTTCACCCATGGCGATGTCGGACACAAGAGAGCATTTTGAACAAGCCCAGCGCTGGGGCATACGCGGTTTCCCGGCCCTCTTGCTGGTGCATAATGAGGCGCTGCATATGCTGGCTTCCGGCTTTACCACACGGGATGATTTGATCGCCACTTTACAGCAGGTACAACAAGCATGAGTATGTCAACGAGCAGCCCGCGTTTGCACATCGCCCCGAATGGCCCTGAATTTTCCCGCATCGTCTTGGGTTTGTGGCGCTTGGGGAGCTGGCAAATGTCTGCGCAGCAAAGAGTAACTTTTCTGGAGCAGGCGTTGGCTCTGGGTGTCACTACCATAGACCAGGCCGATATCTATGGCGATTACCAAAGTGAAAGCCTCTTGGGCGAGGCTATCGCGTTGGCACCGCATTTGCGGGATCAATTCCAGTTCGTCAGTAAATGTGGCATCAAGCTGGTCTCCAACAACCGGCCTGCACATGGCATGCAGCATTACGATACCAGTGCAGCGCACATCATCGCTTCGGCTGAACAGTCGCTGCGTGCAATGCAGATAGAGCAACTGGATTTACTGCTGATACACAGACCAGATCCGCTGATGAATGCGGATGAAATAGCGGGCGCTTTCCGGCAATTGCAAGAGAGTGGCAAGGTCAGGTATTTTGGCGTGTCCAATTTCACCAATAGCCAGTTTGAATTGCTGGCAGCTCGCGTCCCTCTGGTTACCAATCAAGTTGAATTATCCTTATTGCATATGCAGGCTTTGCATGATGGCACACTTGATCTGTGCCAGCGTCTGCACATGGCACCGATGATCTGGTCGGCACTTGGTGGTGGTAGTTTATTTCGCCCATTAAGTGAGCAAGATGAACGCAGTCAGCGTATCAGTGCCGTGTTGGTACGCATCGCTGCTGAACTTGATGTCAGCACTGCCACGGTCGCGCTTGCGTGGATTTTGCAACATCCCTCCAGGCCACTGGTATTAACCGGATCTGGACGTATAGCAGCAATTCAGGAAGCCGTTCTTGCAACTACCATTCGCCTCAGCCGTGAACAGTGGTTTGCTTTATGGTGTGCCTCTGCTGGCAAGAACGTCGATTGACTTGTGCTTGTAGTCTGTGCCTGCGTGAAATCAAAACTGCAGGTATGTTGCTACCAATATGGGCAGGCCTGACACCAGGAAAACAAGATAGAATTAAGGCGATAAAGTCACAATATTGCTAAAAGGAAATGCATTTTTGTGGCATTTTACCGGCTTAGGATTAATTTCTGTTTAAGTAGTTAAATGTTGGTATAGTATTACTGATCTGGCTCGCTGAATTGAGCCTGGCCTGTTTCGTGATGTAATGACAGAAGGACAGCATTTGTGACTGTTTTTCAATTCATCCGCAGTAACTACATGGCAAACTCTCCGGCACTGGGTGAAGCGCACCAGTGGCGCGAGCAAGTGCTGTCGGCGATATTATTTTTTGTATTGACACTGGGTGGTGCAACCGCCATCCCAAGCATCGTCCTGGCCATCAGCGAAAACCTGTGGTCGGTCGTGGTAGTCGATATTTTTGCCCTGGCCTGGATCGCCACCATCTGGCGTCTTCCTTTCTTGAGTTATAAACAGCGGGCCTGGAACTTCTTGCTGTTTCTGTATTTACTAGGCGTCTGGTTCCTTATCAAGGTTGGTCTGACCGGACTGATTTATCTGCTGGCCTTTCCGGTACTGACCTCCTTGCTGCTGAATATGCGCCTGGCCATGCAAGCCCTGTTGCTGGCTTCGGTCAGCATGCTGGTGGTTGGGTATATCGCCGATGCGAATTTGCATGTGTATGGCTTTGATTCACACCCCTTCATGCAATTGGTGGTGGTGACGATCAATTTCACTTTCATTGCGGCAGTCATGTCGATTTCTTGTGGCGTGCTTTTGCAAAGACTGGATAACTCGCTCGAACACCAGCGCATCATCACCGCCTCTTTGCAGCAGGGGCAGGCATCCTTGAAAGCGACAAATGAAGAATTGCGCCTCATCGTTGCAGCGGTAGCCCGTTTGAATGACATCGTGATGATCATCAAGGTGGATGTCGACCCTGCCGGAAAGAGGCATCTCAAAATCGTTTTTGTGAATGATGCTTTCGTGCGCCAGACCGGTTTTCAAAGCGAAGAAGTAATAGACAAGTCCCCGGCGTTCCTGCAAGGCCCACGCACCCAGTCAACAGAGATTGACAGACTCAATCAAGCCCTGATTGCCTTTGAATCCGTGCACATAGAATTGATATGCTATACCCATGACGGCAGTGAATTCTGGATGGAGGCCGATGTCGTACCGCTGGCAGATGAACAAGGCCTGTTCAGTCACTGGGTTGCGACCGGGCGTGACATCAGTGACCGCAAGAAAGCGCAAGAGCATATCCACAGACTGGCCTACTTCGATGTCCTGACAGGTTTGCCCAACCGCCGCCTGCTGCTGGACCGCATGAGCATCTTGCTGGCCACGGCCAGGCGCAGCAATATGATCAGCGCCGTACTCTTCATTGATCTCGATCACTTCAAATACATCAATGATGCACGCGGCCATGCCGTGGGTGATGCATTACTTACCCTGGTGGCACAAAGGCTGAGTAGCAGCTTGCGTGAAGTCGATACAGTGGCACATATCGGTGGTGATGAATTTGTGGTCCTGCTATGCCATATCTCCAATGATGTGGTGGCTGGTGCCCATGCGGCACAAGCCGTGGCAGAGAAAATCCGTCATTCAATCTCACAGTTTTTTGATATCAATGGCCTGCAATACAGCACCACCTGCAGCATAGGCGTCACCTTGCTGCCGCGCGAAAATCAAAATTCTCATGATTTGCTGCGCGAAGCGGATACCGCCATGTATCGTGCCAAGAGCAGTGGCCGCAATCAGATCGCCTTCTATGAAACCGGCATGCAAACCGAGGTCGAACAAAGGCTGACCATGGAAAGAGAGCTGGGCGAAGCCATCTCTGGTGGGCATTTGCACATGTACATACAGGCACAGGTCGACAGGCTGGGTAAACCAGTTGGCGGTGAAATGCTGATGCGCTGGATACATCCTGAGCGCGGTTTCATTTCACCTGCACTCTTCATCCCGATTGCAGAAGAATCAGGCATGATCTTGCGCTTGGGTGACTGGGTGCTGGAACAAGGCTGCCTGGCCTTGCTGCAATTGCAGGCTGCAGGCTGGGACATACCGCTCTCCGTCAATGTCAGCCCTAAACAATTCCGCCAGCCTGACTTTGTCAACAAGGTCAGGCGTGTATTGAAATATACAGGTGCACCGCCAACGCGCCTGATCTTTGAAGTCACTGAAGGCCTTCTTATCGATAACCTGCAAGACACCATCGCCCGCATGCTGGAGTTGACCACCCTGGGCATCCGTTTCTCAATAGATGATTTTGGCACCGGTTATTCCAGCCTGGCCTACCTCAAACGCCTGCCTCTGTATGAACTCAAAATAGACAAGAGCTTTGTGCAAGACACGCCGGATGATGCGAATGGTACGGCCATCGTGCAATCCATACTATCGATGGCCTCGCATCTGGGATTGCGGGTAGTGGCAGAAGGGGTAGAGACCAAGGAACAGGCAGAATTTTTGATCGCCAATGGCTGCGCCTCCATGCAAGGCTTCCTGTTCGCCCGCCCCATGCCGCTGGATAAATGGTTGTTGTTGCAGCAGCAGATAGGGCAGTCGGGCAAGGAGAGCAGCAAGGTCGTGTAGCTGAAAAAAATGGGAGAGGAGTGCAGTCGCGGCCCCCAATCCAATGAAGTCAGCCTACACCTGCTGATATGTCGCCTGCATCCAGTCTATAAATAATTGCACCTCGGGTCGTATATTGGCTTGTGCCTCATGCACCAGGTAATAGGCATGCGGTGGTGTCGCCAACTGCGTATCCAGCACTCTGACCACTTCACCTCGACTGATCATGTCCTGGGCAAACTGCTGACGGGTCAGACCTATGCCGTGACCATGCTTGACTGCTTCCAGCAGCAGGCCCAGGTCATCAACACGCAAGCCCGTAGTTGGTTCTGGCCAGTCCAGTCCAGCAACTTCAAACCATGGCTGCCAAGGTTCCAGGGCTGAACGCAAGAGCCTTGCATGGCGCAAATCTGCCGGGCTTTGTATCGGTGGCAAAGTCTTCAGGTAAGCCGGGCTGGCAACCACGAAACTGGGTTCGATAAACAATTTCTTCGTCACCAGATTTGGGTATTCGCCTGCGCCGAACCGTATTTCCACATCGCTTTCTGACAGGCTCAGGTCATACAAAGGCACAAACAGATAGACTTCAATTTCTATCTCAGGATGGGCATCTGTAAAACTGGCCAGACGCGGCATGAACATATAGCGCGCAAAGGTCGGCGGTACCGTCACCTTGACGCGCAACTGGCTTTGCGTCACCTTGTTCGGCAGCGGAAAATCAGACAAGGTACGCAAGGCCACTCGCACCACGTCCAGATAACGGCGGCCAAATTCAGTCAGCGTGACACTGCGCCCTTCGCGTACAAATACGCGTTCACACAAATGCTCTTCCAATAAACGTATGCGGTGTGACAATGCAGAAGGCGTAATACACAACTCCTCTGCCGCTACCGCAAAAGAACTATGCCGCGCCGCGGCTTCAAAAGCAGATAATGCATGTACCGGTGGTAATCGTGTTGCCATACTCTACTCTTCCTGATGTGTTCTGTTTGGTGTTTCAGTTGCCACGACAATAAGTGAGCGACGTGAGTAGTGCAGGTAATTGGCGAGGGCGACACAGGCTTAGCCATATTGTTTCCCTTGGAATTTCTCTGTGCTACCTCTGTGACTCCGTGTCTCTGTGGTGAATGGTCTTGACTTAAATAACTTGAATACGATCTCGATTATTCTTCAGCTTCATCCCACGCAATAATCTTGCCGGGATTTAAAATATTCCTGGGATCAAACGCATGCTTGAGCAAACGCATCATGTGTATCGCATTTGCCCCGTGTTCCTCAATCAAAAATCCCATCTTGTGTATGCCCACGCCATGCTCACCAGTGCAGGTGCCGTCCATTGAAATTGCGCGCGTCACCATGCGCTGGTTGATGGATTCTGCCACCGCAATTTCTTCTGCGCTATCCGGGTCCACCAGCATCAATACATGGAAGTTGCCATCACCGACATGGCCGATGATGGAATAGGTGACCCCATGGTTCTCACAATCAATCTGGGTTTCGCTGATGCATTCCGCCAGACGTGAAATCGGCACGCAGCAATCGGTAGAAATCGAACGTGAACCTGGTCGCATTTGCAGCAGCGCAAAATAAGCATTATGCCGTGCCGCCCACAGGCGGCTACGATCTTCCGGCCTGGTCGCCCATTCAAAATCTCCGGCACCATTCGCCGCTGCAATTTCTTGCACCAGCTCAGCCTGTTCTTTGACGCCATGCTCAGTGCCATGAAATTCAAACAGAAGCAAAGGCTTGACCGGCAAATTCAATTTGTCATGTGCATTGATGGCGCGCACACCATTCGCATCCAGGAATTCTACCCGCGCAATCGGCACGCCCATTTGTATGGTCTGGATAACAGTGTTCACCGCATCTGCATTGTCTGGGAAGCTGCACACCGCAGCCGAGATGGCTTCTGGCAAAGGATAAAGCTTGACCGTCACTTCGGTGATAATGCCCAGCGTGCCCTCACTGCCGACAAACACCCGCGTCAAATCGTAACCGGCAGACGACTTCTTGGCACGTGAACCCGTGCGTATGATGCGGCCATCTGCAGTCACCACCGTCAGTGCCATGACGTTTTCACGCATGGTGCCATAGCGCACTGCATTCGTGCCAGAGGCGCGCGTAGCGGCCATGCCACCCAGGCTGGCATCCGCACCAGGATCGATGGGGAAGAACAGGCCAGTATCACGTATCTCCGTATTCAGTTGCTTGCGGGTGACTCCCGCCTGCACGGTCGCCGTCAAATCTTCTGCATGCACGGCAATCATGCTGTTCATGTGCGACAAGTCTATCGTCACACCGCCATGCAGGGCCAGGATATGGCCTTCCAGCGACGAACCGGCACCGTAGGGGATCACAGGCACATCATGTGCATGACACAGCCTCAAGACCTCTGCCACCTCTTCCGTGCTCTGCACAAACACCACCGCCTCTGGCGGCATGGGGTCATAGGAAGATTCGTCGCGGCCATGATGCTCACGCACCGCCAGGGCGATGCTGCAACGGTCTTCCAGCAAGGCTTGCAGCGCATGCAGCAAACTGGCGGGCAGGGGCTTTCTGACACTCGCCAAAATGGCAGGATGATTCATAATGAGGTCCGTACTGGTCTTGATGCTCTCTATTATGCTTTGTCCGGCCAAATTTTGCCGCATCCTTTCAACGCTCCTGGCTTATTTAATTTGCCCTGGTCAATTCGATCTCAGATGCTGGTTGCCAGAGAAGCATCATGAACTGGCATTTTGCAGGTGAGCACTTATCCCAACTGTATTCTTGCAGCGTTAGCATCAGACAGTTTGAATAACAAATCTTCAACGGCAGCCTCTGATACAGAACCAAGATCGATGCTTAATTGCAAGGCATCGCCCTCTTGCGTGATCGCAGACATGAAGTGCACCACGCCATACACGCCATCTGTATTTTTGGGATTGTTATCCTCACCATCAAACCATGCCAGGAACCAGTTTGTTAGCGTGGCCTCAGCGACATCAGGCGACAGCCCCTTGATCTGCAAGGGTAACCAGTCCCAGGTGAATGGCGTAATGCTCACCTCAGTTGCTGATAATTGAAACGCAAAAGGCTCAAATTCCAGCTGGGTTTTTGCATCTACCGTGTGCGACTGACCGGCAAACTCACCTTCTTTGGGTATCCAGTCAGCCCGGCAGGGTAGGGCAGGCTTGCCATCAAGGCTGAGCGTCCCATCTGCATTGCGGTATGCCGGCTCAATGTGCACATTGTTGTGAGCAACAGCCGCCGAAAGTACAGTGATGTAGGAAGCGCGGATCGCGGCCAATAATTGTATAAGTGTCATTGCGCGATTATATTGATAAGCAAGTGCGAGGGCAATGATGGCAGACATCGCTACCATAGATGCTGCCATTGGCCAGCTTTTGCCGTATCCTTGCATACTTCTTTACTTATTTTATTTGCCATGGGTAACCGACTCTCAAAAATCGCAACACGCACCGGCGACAAAGGTACGACTGGCCTGGGTGACGGCAGCCGCATCGCCAAAGATGCCCTGCGCGTGCACGCCATGGGCGACGTGGATGAACTCAATTCACAGATCGGCGTCTTGCTGTGCGAAGACATGCCAGACCAGATGAAGCATGAACTGGTCTCCATACAGCACGACTTGTTCGACATGGGCGGCGAACTCTGCATCCCCGGCTACACCATGATCACCGACACACAGGTAGAAAGGCTCGATGCCCTGCTGGAAAAATACAATGCGGACCTGCCACCGCTAAAAGACTTCATCCTGCCAGGAGGCTCACGCGCAGCCGCCATCGCCAACGTCTGCCGCACCGTCTGCCGCCGCGCAGAACGCGCCATCGTCAGTGTAGGCAATGCCGAAACCATCAACGATGCCCCAAGACAGTATATGAACCGTCTGTCGGACTTGCTGTTTGTGTTGTCGCGGGTGTTGAATCGGTTTGCTGGCGGGAGTGATGTTTTATGGGAGAAAGAGCGCCAACGCTAGTCGAAACCCTGATTAAGCTAAGCGCGGCGCGATTTTGGGTCTGCTGTTTTTGCAAGTACGTCGCCGTACGGGCGTACGGCTGCGCTTCTTAAACCAAACTAGCGCCGCTCGCTACGCTTATTCAGGGTTTCTTGATTTCGGCTCAAAATTTTGATTGAGTTGAAGATATATCTTTGTGATGAGTCTCTGATGCAACGAATTTACTGTGATTCTTATGAATTAGATGGACCAGGCTCTGAAACGAAAATGGAACTCATTATTTCCACTCACAAGCAGCATGGTGACTTGAAGCAGTTTCTTCTTGCTTGCCAGGTAGATATTTCAAGAGCGATTGTTATTCCGGCGTATTGGGCAAACCATGTTGAAGTTGGTCGTCACCTGAAACAGTTCGCCAACATTGAACTACCTCATCCTGCACAATGGCGTGAAGGGCTTTTATTTCAAGACGAGTGGAATGAACGAAGTATAGCAATCGATGTTGCCGATAAACTGATTTGGTATCAGTGGGCAACTTCAGCCTGAAACTAATGATGATAGTATTTTCGTATGAGAATGGGACTTGCTAGTCATGGAATATTTTATTTGTAGAAATTTGCGATGAGCAGCCTCAAAAAATCCCGCCGCTGACGCATGCGAAAGAAGCTATTCGTAGGCGAATTCCAGTCCTATCCCAATCTCACAAAACATGCTACCGCTCACCGGGACTAGGAATTTAGCAATACTGATGGACGCGCTATTTCTGTCAAAATCTGGGTGTGGCATCCTGTAGCCCTAAGCTCCCACATTTGGCGATGTGCTTTCCTGATTAAGACTGAACAATTTGAGAAAGCAACTTGTAGTGGCGGGGATGACAGCATGCTGCCGTTACCCCTTGATTTGACAACAAATGCGCACATATGTGATCTCATACTGGTACTTAAGCTGCCAGACATTTGATAGCTGCGGCGCGCAGGCGGGTGGCGGAAAGCGATAGAAAAATGAGTAAAGAGATCAGGATAGATTTTGTGTCTGATGTGTCTTGTCCCTGGTGCATCATCGGATTGAAATCACTGGAGCAGGCAATCGACAGGATAGGCGAAGACGTCAATGTCAAACTGCATTTCCAGCCTTTTGAGTTAAACCCAAAAATGCCAGCGGAAGGACAGGATATTGCAGAGCACCTGGCAGAAAAATATGGTGCGACAGCTGAGCAAACTGCCAAGAACCGCGAAGCCATACGCGCGCGTGGTGCAGAGCTGGGTTTTCAATTCAATATGGCTGCACGCAGCCGCATCTACAATACTTTCGATGCGCATCGCTTGCTGCATTGGGCTGAATTGCAAGGTCGCCAGCATGCCTTGAAAGTGGCGCTGTTTGAATTGTATTTCAGCAAGGGTGAAAGCCCGGCTTCGCATGAGGCTCTGGTGCGTCTTGCGGGTGAGGTGGGGCTTGATACTGAAGAGGCGGCGCGTATTCTGGCCTCAGACACCTATGCTGCCGAGGTACGCGAACAAGAACGTTTTTATCAGCAGCAAGGCATTAGTTCAGTACCAGCGATCATCATCAATGAACGTCATCTGATTTCTGGCGGTCAGCCACCAGAGGTATTTGAACAGGCACTGCGCCAGATTGCGGCGCAGGCATAAAGACGTAAGACGGGACTACTTCAGCCAGCAAGGGTGAAAGAGTATGGAGTTCGCCAGGCAGGGCAAGCGAACTCCATGGCATTATCAGGTGCGTGCTCAGGCACGTGCTTTAATCCATTCGCTGATGGCCGTACCATCACCTATCAAGGCACCATTAACAAACAGTTGAGGTGAAGTACCCTTGCCTGCAACAGCGGATAAGAGACGCTGACGCACATTGTCTGCCAAAGGCATTTCCAGATAATTCACACCAGCCGCATCGAGTTCTTCTTTCGTTTTTGCACAAAATGGGCAACCGACTTTGCTGAACAGCGCGACTTGTTCAGGCTTGGCAGCGTTTGGTGCAATGTAGTCGAGCATGGTGTCAGCATCGGAGACCAGGAAAGGGTCACCTTCTACATCTGGTTCTATGAACATCTTGCTGACCACGCCGTTTTTAACCAGCATGGAATAACGCCATGAGCGTTTGCCAAACCCCAGCGCAGATTTATCAACCAGCATGCCCATGCCTTCGGTAAAGCTGCCATTGCCATCTGCGATCGGGCGCACTGCGGTCAGCCCCTGGTCTCTTGCCCAGGATTCCATGACAAAACCATCATTGACTGACACACACAAAATACTATCCACACCATGTGCTTTAAACAGACCCGCCAGTTCTTCATAGCGCGGCAGATGTGTGGATGAACAGGTAGGCGTGAATGCACCTGGCAATGAGAAAACCACGACAGTTTTGTTTTCGAACAATTCTGCGCTGTTGGTGTTCACCCATTGATTGTTTTCGTGGAGCTTGAAGTCGACTTGAGGAACTTTATTGCCTTCAAAATTTTGCATGGTATTTCCTTAGGTTGAATAGGTCGCGGATGCATTGTGCGGGAGCGGAGTCGCCCTGATGTCACTGAGCATACACTGCTTCAGCAACATGATACCCTGAAGATGAAACGTATTTGCAAAAACGGCAGGAATATGGAAGCGGCGCTTACGTGTGGCGCCAGATATTCACAGGTAGATTTCGAGCGGTGGCCTGTGGATAATGTGAAAAGCCAGTTCACACAATGATGTGGCTGGCTTAACTGTACGTCTCGCGTGACTTTATTCTTTTTCGATCAGTAAGGATTTGAAAAAGCGATCTGCGATTTCTTCAGCTTTTTTGTTCGAAGGTGCATGTCCTATCTGTTGCAGATAAATGGTATGTGGGGCAACATAGGCTTTCAATGTGAAATCCTGGCCTTCCAGTCTGCCCTTTAATTGCTTGCCTTTGAGGTCGCCTGACGGCAGGGCTATATCTACCCAGCCACCATCGGCATCCAGTAAGAACTTTGAAATAAAGCCTCTGCGCAAATTGTCGAGCATGGTGTTCAGATAGGCCATTTCATAACCTGCCGCCGACGGATCATTGCGGTTAAATTCCAATATGCCCAGCATCATCATGCAGCCATCGGCATCCATGGTGTAGGTGGTGCGTTTGAAGGGGGCGCCTTTGCGTTCAGGCAGGTTTTCTTCCGTTTTTTCCGGGGTGCTCGCTGCCCAGAATTTGACGCGTTTGTCATCGCTGGTCAGGATTTGACCGCCAGCATCGGCTGCCTGAGTAACGCTGCAAAACAGGGAACTGAGGACGATCATCGCTAAACAGAGTGGTCGGGAGAGTATGCGCATACGAGTTTCCTTAAATAGTCGGACGATACCATGGCAATGCGTCTGTCAAATGTGGGGTATACATTGTCACAATTTTGTCCGTGTTGATTCATGTAACATAAAACGCGATGCGAATAGTATATTGAACAAACACACTCGGCTCAATTGCCAGGTGATCAGCGGTCATGCTGGATGATGTACGGTAGTTGAGGGAGCTATTCCCCCATGTCCAAGATTAAATCGATGCCTGATCAGCAGACCTTTGTATTTTTTATAAAGTTCGCAAAAAATGATCGATGATGGATTGCTTGATTTCTGGAGCACTTTCTTTGCTAAAGCCATGTCCGGTTGGATAGGACTTATGTGTTACTGGGTGTTTGAACTTGCGTTCTTTCAGATAGCGGAGAATATCCTGTGACATGGGAAAGCTGGGCCAGACCTGGTCATTTTCTGCAGACACCAATAAGATGGGGCCATTGACTTTTTCAAGTGTAAAGTGGACTGTCTGCAGGTTTTGTTGATTTTCCAGTGCAGTTAAAAAGCGGCTGACTTGTGTTTTTCTGTCGCCATCACGCAGGATCAAGCCGGGGATATTCTTTCCTTGGAACGTCCATGCGGCATCTGCTTCTGTCGGACCATTCCATGCAACATTGCTGGGTGTGGTCACAGCCACAGACTTGATGCGGGCATCATGAGTAGCCAGCAAGAATGCAGCCTCAGAGCCTCTTGATCCACTGACGACACCTATCCTGGCCGGGTCAACTGCCGTTTCTGTTTCCAGATAGTCAATGGCGCTGATGAAATACTCCAGAGAGATGTGGTCCAGTTTTTCAGGCAATCCTGTTTCCTTGAAGTAGGCCAGGGCGAGTACTGCGATGCCATTCGGGGCTATCATGGCACCGTTGGCCTCGCCAAAATTCATGCCGCCATCCGAACCACCAAAGGCAATCACAACGGGAACTTTTTTCGTTGATGCAGGCAGATATAGTTTGCCGACCAGGTTTTTGTAGGAGATGGTTTTTACCTGGTATTCCACGCTGGAGGCATGAGCAATACCATCACAAAAAAAGAAACACAAAAGAAGCGAGATTAACTTGGTGCGCATGGGGAGTGGACTGATTTTCTTTAGATATTGCGCCCATTATGGCGGGTATTTGCGTGCATGTTTGCGGAATCTATATACAGTTTTAATTTCCGCATTTTGTCATTGCAAGGCTGTTCTCAAGTGAGTATGTTGTAGTCCTAGAATTTTTGTATGTGCATAGTAATTCGGGTTTTGTCATCACTAGTATTTGGAGAGGATTAATGGAACAAATTTTTCAACATCTGGATCAACTCCAGGCATTGATCGGTGCAGCATATTCCAGCGAGATCAGCAGGGAGAAGATTGCTTACTACATCAGGGAATCGGACAAGAATTTTTTTCGCGACACACCTCAGCGCAAGGTGCTGGTCCTGGATTATTTTTCGGGAGATTATGATTACCAGTCAGAAGAAGAAATTGATGAATTTGAGGATCAGGAAGCCATAAAAAAGGTGTACGCAGCGGCAAAAGCGTATTTGCAAGATAAATTGTCTCACTTGAAATCCGTAGATGTCGATGCGACCCCGTGGCCCAGGGATTTGGCAAGCTATAGCGATTTTGCAAACGACGAGAAAGAAGATCAGGAGCTGTGCGATTCAGAAGGCGACTCCTACACCTGGACTCCCTATGCCGATGGCGGTGCCATACTGGATGAGAGCGAGCTTGAGTATGTGCTGTGGGAAACTGAAGACGAGTACATCGCCTTGCAAAAAACCAAGGTCACTGGCGATGGTAATTACTATTATTGCGCCATGGTGACAGTGACGCCGCGATTAAAGAACTGAAGCATACGCTCATGTGGATGCATTAATTCAAGCAGCCTGCAACAAAGCGATAGCATGCAGGGCGAAATAATCCTATGCCTTATTTTGCCCTGTTTGCAGCACCCGTAGTCACTCAGGATTTTGTTCGCACCATTGTTTCCACATGCCCCGATAGGCAGCTTCCATTTTGCGGGTAAAGCCGGACTCATCCATCAGGGGACTAGCCTTGGTTTGCTCACGCAAGCCCATGCGCAATTGTGCGAGACCTGTTAAGTCGCTGGCGAGCGCCACAGCTTTGTCTATGTATTCCTGCTCAGTTCTGGCTATCCATTCCGGGTGGCCAGCGCCTTCCAGTATGGAACTGCCCAGCAAGCCCATGCTTGGTCGATCTGCCAGAGTCACATAGGGAACCCCCATGTAGAGAGATTCAAACAAAGTCGTGCCTGAATTATGGGGGAAGCAATCCAGCCCTATATCAATCCTGCGGATGGTGTCCCAGGGAGGGGTATGGAAACCGATTTCCAGTCGGGATCGAGATATACCATGAGCCTCAAATTTGCGAATAAAGGCCTCTTGCATACTGGCTTCGGCAAAACTGATACTGTCGATAATCAGTTTTGCACCCTCTACTCTATGCAGGATGCCAGCCCAAACAGCGATGACTTTATCGTTGATACGGATAGCGCGACTCAGGCTGCCAAAGCTGACATAGCCACACTGTAATGCGGGCAGGGGGCTTACTGACCCCATGTTTTCCGCGGGGCGGAATGCATAACCGGGAGTTTCCAGACGCCAGACTTGTTCTGCAAAAAGAGACTCGCATCCTGCAGGCATACAAGTGTTATCCATCAACATGTAATCGATGGCCTTAATACCCGTGGTGTAGGCGAAACCTAACCAGGAGGTAGACACTGGTGCGGGTTTGCCAGCAAATACTTGCAGGCTGTGGTTGCCGGTATGACCGGCCAGGTCGATCAGGATGTCGATGCCGTCAGCACGAATGCGCTCCCCCATAGCATCATCTGACATAGTCAGCGTTTGTACCCAGTGATCCACATATGATTGATAACGCTTGGTGACAGCGTCTTCCCATTCTGGCAGAGCATAGGAATAGACATAAACTTCAAATTCGCGCTTGTCATGATGGGCTAGTACTGGTTCGAGAAAATGTCGCACCGGATGGGTGAGCAAGTCGGGAGATACATAGCCTATCTTCAACCGTTTGCCAGGATCACGCTGATTGGAAAACGCCCGCCATTTTTTCTTCAAAGCTTGGCAGAAGCGTTTGTCATACTCATCGTACTCAGCATATATGGCTGCACTGCTGAGTTCTGGATGGTAGTTCAGGGAAAACAAGAGATGCGAATGGATCTCCGCCGCATCTGGAGTCAACTGCATCGCTTTGCGAAACAAGGCGATAGCTTCATCCAGGCGTCCCTGATCAGAATAAACCATAGCCAGATTGTCGTAGGCTTTGGCGTTGCCAGCATCCATCTGCAGCACTTGCTGGTAACTGTCAGCCGCTTCTTGCAGACGTCCCCATCTTTTATACACACTGGCAAGATTATTATGGGCGTTGAGCATGCCAGGTGCCAGTTCCGTTGCTCGTTTGAAGTAGGTGACCGCATCAGCAAAACGTTTTTGTTGGTAGGCAATCACGCCAAGATTATCGAAGACCACGGCATCATCCGGACGAATCTTTAATACTTGCTGGAAACGCGCCTCTGCCGCTGGAAATTGCCCCAGACTCATCAACAATATACCCAGGGTACCGATTGCATCTGCATAATCAGGTTGAATGATGATGGCTTTTCGCAAATTGCGCTCGGCGTCCTGCAGCTTGCCGAAATCCATTTGCATCGATGCCAGCTTGCATAAGGGCGTGGCATCTCCAGGGTTGTTGGCGGCAGCAGTCAGGTAAGCGGTTTCTGTTTCTGCATACCGTCCCTGGCTTTGCAGCAGCGCCGACAGATAATCCAGCGCGCCATGATGGCCGGTTTGCAATGCCAGGGCCTGGCGATAAGCTGTCTCTGCATCTGCCAATCGGCCAGTTTGATGCGCCAGCATGCCAAGGGAAAAATGTGCTGAAGCCAAAGCGGGATTTAGCTGGAGAGCCTTGCGACAACTGGCATCTGCTTCACCTGGTCGGCCCTGTTGCAGTAGTAAGGCGGCCAGATTGGCGTGTGCTTCACTGAAATCGGGCTTGATGTCCAGCGCCTTGCGACAACTGTTTTCTGACTCTTGCCAGCGCGACAGTGACTTCAGGCTGAGGCTCAGATGATAATGCGCGTTGGCATCATCCGGCATGGTTTGCAGGGCTTTGCGGTAACATGCCTCTGCTTCAGCAAAGAGGTTTTTCTGCTCCAGTATCAAGCCCAGATTGTAAAGTGTGCTACCAGCATCAGGAGTGATTTCCAGCGCACGGCGGTAGCAGGATTCTGCCTGTGCCACATCTCCTAGTGCAATATGGATGTCGCCCAGTTGGTGATGAGCTGCAGCATTGCTGTCTTCGAGGATGAGCAATTGCCGATAGCAGTGGGCAGCTTCTTGCAGTCTGCCGGCATTAAAAAAAATAGCACCCTGCTTCTGGTATTCAGTCGTGGCTACCGTGCCAGGTGCCGGAGCCCAGGCTACTGATGCGCTGCGGGAAGGTGCAGACGTTACGGGTTTGTCATCGCTGCTGGTAAGTTTTTTTTTGAGCCAGGTAAACATGAGAGTGATTTTGGTTTGCTTTGCAGGCTGTCACACTACTCCAAGCTTTGTAAAAAAGCAATTTGATTGAGGCTGCAAAAACAAATGTGCTGATGCAAACATGTTTTTTTAGTAGTTTTCCTGATGTGCATTTTTTGCTCCTGCATTCACGAGCTTGTGAACGGCCGCATGCAGTGCATGACCTTGCAAGGGTTTATGCAAGACTGGCAAGCCCGTCGACATGAGCAGCTTTACTTTGTCGGGCGAGGTGTCCCCGGTAATCAAGAGTGCCGGAATCTCGCGGTTAAATTCATGGCGCAAACTGCTGATGACGTCCATGCCTGTGGCAGTTCCGTGCAAGCGGTGGTCACAGATAATCAGATCCGGTGCGCGTTCGATGCTTGCCAGTTGTGCCAACATGGCCTCGCCTGAATTGGCGGTCAATACCGTGCAACCCCATTTTGACAAGAGCAGGCTGCTGGCATTCAGTATCAATTCTTCATCATCGATGATGGCAATAAAAACGCCATGCAAACTGTCTGCATGCAGTTCTGGCATTTGGTTTGCCTGTGCGATCTCCGCGACTGATTCATGGCTGGTTTGCACGGTAATCGAAAACATTGAGCCTCGTCCAGGTTCTGAAACCACGGTGATCGCTGTGCCCATGATCCTAGCCTGGCGCTGGACTATCGCCAAACCCAGACCCAGGCCCCGTGCACTGTCGCGCTGATGGTTGCCGACCTGATAGTATTCCTCAAAAATCTTGCCTTGTTCCTCCAGGTCTATGCCTATACCAGTGTCATACACTGCAATGCGCAAGCCGGCAGCACAACGGCGGCAGCACAGCAAGACTTTGCCACACTGGGTGTAACGCAGGGCATTGCTGACAAAATTGCGCACAATATTTTCCAGCAAATGCAGGTCTGCATGGACATGGGCCGAACATGGTGCCACCCGCAAGATCAGGCCTTTTGCCTGCGCCTGGTTGCTGAACTCAACCTTGATCTTATTGAGGATCACGGCAATCGGGAAATTGCTGAACTTGGCTTCGATAACACTGGCATCAAGCTGTGATAAATCCAGCAAGGCACTGAACATTTTATCCATGTTGTCAGCGCATACGCGCGCATTGTTCAAGATGGCGCGAGCCTCTGGTTGCAAGTTGGCATAGGCCAGCCCACCCAGATACAGATTCATTGCATGCATGGGCTGGCGCAAATCATGGCTGGCAGCCGCGAGGAAACGGCTTTTGAGATGGACGGCGGCTTCTGCGATTTCTTTTTGTTTTTGTAGTTCTTTCGCCAGTTTTACAGCGACATAATGTTTGCGTATAGAGTCAACCAGGCTGCGATGCATCTTGATGGCGAGCAGGCTATTGAGTAGCAGGACAAAGGCAAAGGCAATCGCGACAGTATCGCTATACTTGTCGTAGTACCACAGGGAGATCAAGGGTACGCTGGAGACACAGGGTAAAAAGAAGCAGTAAAAGGCGGGTAAATGGGCATTGAGAGCGGGCAGAGAAACAGAGGCGACACCGAAGATGGTAAAGATGACCAGCATCTGCGCTTCAAAATTGCCGGGTATCCATAAAAGAAAGACTCCTGCTACCCATAGCAGTCCACTGATCAGAGATGAGACGGTGATGGCGCGCAAACGCCATTGCGCATTGCTGACATCCAGGTTCGCGCGCCCCTGTGCAAACCAGTAGTAGGGGCTGATAATATTGAAGACCACCAGTGTACCAAACCACAGCCATATATAAGCATGCTGGCCGCTATCGCGAAATAACCAGGCGACCAACAGCGCGACAGCACTGCTACCAAGCCTGCCTACCACCAGGCTGCTGTCAAACGCCTTGGCTTGATCAACCAGAACCTTGAGTTCAATATCATCAGGTTCTTTTGCCGTTGCGCTGGAGTTCATTTTATGGCCCCGGTTTCACAGCTTGCTCTCAGAGAATGTAAGAAATCAGTCCAGGTAGTAATGTGCGTTTAAGCTAAAAGCGAAACACTGGAGGTTTTATCTAACTTTCTCTTTGCCCGTGTGGTGAATTTAATGGTCTTTTTTCGTCAATCAGAGAAACCTGGCACGTATGGATTTTTCTATCCCCGCTGCATCCAGCCCACATTGGGCGAGTAGCAAAGCCGGGTCACCATGATCGACAAAGCGGTCTGGCAAGCCCAGTATCAATAGTGGTTTATGGATGCCAGCTTCGGCCATCGCTTCTGCCACAGCAGAACCAGCACCACCCATAGTACAGCCTTCTTCTACTGTCACCAGTTCATCATGGCTGGTGGCCAGAGATTTGAGTAACTCCACATCCAGCGGTTTGATAAACCGCATATTGGCCAGAGTGGCATCAAGCTGTTCTGCTGCCTGCAGGGCAGGGTGTACCAGCGATCCAAAGGCCAGTATGGCGATGCGCTTGCCCTGACGTTTGACTTCACCTTTGCCTAGCGGGATAGTGTCCAGATCTTTGCCAGTCGGCACGCCTGTGCCAGCACCGCGTGGGTAGCGCACAGCCGCAGGGCCAGGATATTGATAGGCTGTGCTCAGCATCTGGCGGCATTCGTTTTCGTCAGATGCTGCCATGACCACCATGTTCGGGATGCAGCGCAGATAGGCCAGATCATAATTACCGGCATGCGTCGCACCATCTGCACCAACCAGGCCAGCGCGGTCGAGTGCAAATGTCACATCCAGGTTTTGCAGGGCAACGTCATGGATTAACTGATCGTAAGCGCGCTGCAAAAAAGTAGAGTAGATGGCGACGACAGGCTTCAAGCCCTCGCAAGCCAGGCCCGCGGCAAAAGTGACTGAGTGCTGTTCTGCAATGCCGACATCGTAATAACGCTTGGGGAATTGTTTTTCAAATTCCACCATACCTGAGCCTTCGCGCATGGCCGGGGTGATGCCGACCAGTTTTTGATCCGCCGCCGCCATGTCACACAACCAGTTGCCAAAGACCTGGGTATAACTTTGCTTGGCGGGTGCAGCAGCAGGTTTGATGCCTTCTGCTGGATTGAATTTGCCAGGGCCGTGGTATAAAACCGGATCAGCTTCAGCCAATTTATAACCTTGGCCCTTTTTGGTGACCACATGCAAAAATTGCGGACCTTTGAGGTTCTTGATATTTTGCAGTGTCGGTATCAATGAATCAAGATCATGGCCATCAATAGGGCCTATGTAATTGAAACCGAATTCTTCAAACATGGTGGCAGGCACTATCATGCCCTTGGCATGTTCTTCGAAGCGTCTGGCCAGTTCCAGTACAGGGGAAGGCAGGACTGATTTGCCAACATTGCGGGCTGCCGCGTAGAACTTGCCCGACATCAGGCGCGCCAGGTAACGGTTCAGTGCACCGACCGGTGGCGAGATTGACATATCGTTGTCGTTCAGCACGACCAGCAGATTGATGTCTTCATGTACGCCGGCATTGTTCATGGCTTCAAACGCCATGCCTGCCGTCATCGAACCATCACCGATGATGGCAACTGCATGGCGGTCCTCACCCTTGATGCGGGCGGCCAGCGCCATGCCCAGCGCGGCAGAAATCGAGGTCGACGAATGTGCAGTGCCAAAGGTATCGTATTCGCTTTCCGCACGACGCGGGAAGCCGGAGATGCCGTTCAACTGGCGCAGGCTATGCATCTGGTCACGGCGGCCTGTCAAAATTTTGTGCGGATAAGTCTGATGACCGACATCCCACACCAGCCTGTCTTCTGGCGTATTGAAGACATAGTGCAGAGCGATGGTTAATTCCACCGTGCCCAGGTTGGACGACAAATGGCCGCCCGTCTTGGAAACAGAGTCAAGCACATACTGACGCAACTCGTCGGCCAGAGGCTTGAGTTGGCTGCGCGTCATGCTGCGCAGGTCAGCGGGGGAATTAATGGTGTTTAATAAAGTCGTCATTGTTCTTTTTCATTACTTGGCTAAACGTCCCTGATGATCGGTCCTTTCGTACCTGGCCGACCGCCGGAGCTGCTATCGCATACCTGCACTGCATTTACTTTTCCGGCTTGTTACTGTCCGGGTACTATTCTTCGTTTTGCTAAGGCGGTGCGCATGACACACCCTACAACATCAACTACAACACCAACTACAACATAACATCAGGCTTGGCGCTGCACGATCAAATCTGCCAGCTCATGCAATAAGCTGGCTTTGTCACCAAAATTACTCAGCGCCGCATGCGCATCATGGCATAGTTGCGTAGCTAATGCGCGAGAAGCATCCAGGCCCATGAGGCTGACAAAGGTAGGCTTATTGTCTGCAGCGTCCTTGCCCGCCGTTTTGCCCAGGGTAGCAGAATCTGCCGTGGCATCCAGTACATCATCCACCACCTGAAATGCCAGGCCTATGGCGGCGGCATAGCTGTCTAGTGCAGCAGTTTCATCTGCCGTCAGGGTTTTGCCGCACATGGCCCCTAATAATACAGAAGCACGCAACAGAGCGCCGGTTTTTAGCCTGTGCATTTGCTCCAGTTGTTCTCGGTTCAGGGCGACACCGACGCTGGCCAGATCAATCGCCTGGCCTCCACACATGCCAACCGAGCCGGCAGCGCGCGCCAGCAATTGCAGCATCGCCAGTTTGGCCTTGGCGTCGCCTTCACCCTCTGACAGCACCAGGAAAGCTTGTGCCTGCAAGGCATCACCCACCAGTAAGGCGGTGGCTTCATCATATTTGACATGTACCGTGGGCTTGCCGCGGCGCAAGGCATCATCGTCCATGCAAGGCATGTCGTCATGCACCAGTGAATAGGCATGGATCATTTCAACCGCAACAGCAGCACGGCTCAGCAGGGCAGCGGGGGCATCGAACAACTGGCCCGCTGCATATACTAGCAAGGGGCGCACCCTTTTGCCGCCATCCAGGGTGGCATACCGCATGGCGGCATGTAATTGTTGCGGAACTGTATTTTCATCCGGCAAAAACTGTTTCAGGCTGGTTTCGCAGCTTGCCTGCGCTTGTCGCATCCAGTTACCAAATTGTTCATTCATGCTCATTCCTCATTGCCTGCGTTACTGCCTTGATTGCCGGAATCAGCAAAAGGCTTGAGCATGCCGGCTTCCAGTACCTTGACTTGTTGTTCTACTTTTTCGAGCTGGCTGGCACAATATTTCACCAGTTCCGAGCCACGTTGGTAAGCGCTCACAGAGGCTTCCAGCGGCAGTTCGCCTGCCTCCATACTGGCGACTAGTTGATTGAGTTCAGCCATAGCAGCTTCAAACGACAAGCCTTCCACATGGGCAGGAACAGATAGATTTGCAGTTGCTTGTTTTTTTGTCATAAAGAAATGTTTGTTTCGCGCCGTTAACAAAAAAAAGTGAAACCAAACGTAAAAATCGGCGTGAAAAATAAGGTAAACAGAGTTCAACCTGCTATTTTAGTGCAATCCCAAGAAATTTACTGTTTAGTGCAATCCTGATAAGCGATTTTAGGGAGTTTGTTCGAAGCTGTTGCAGTTCTGGATTTATCCAAAGACTATACTTAAATTTTTCAGAAATTGCGTTTCAAACATTTCCATGTGGAAATTAACGGTATATAGTACGCTTATCCGGTTTGATTAAATTTTGTGCATATTAGCTGCCTCTCAATAATCTGTAAGAAACTGAAATAATTGCTTTGTGTAATGAGTTTGTCTTAATTGTATGCAACTCTGGAGCCAAGTTAGGTATGCAGTCTGCAGTCTGAATAAAAAACTGGAAATAATGCCTCAGGCAAAAATTTCTGCCCGTTCTATGTTGAAATTGTTGTAATAGCAAAATAACTGATTTTATTGCCACCATGTCTACGCCCATCAACCAAGCCAAGCCCAGCGGTACTGCCATGCAGTCTCGTGATGCGGTCTTGCGTGGTCTGATCCCGCTGGCGAATCATTTGGTGGCATCGCAAATTGATGCTTTCTCTGCCCGTCTCGCGAATGCCTTCCTGGCACTGTCCGAGCAAAGCATGGATGCGCGTGAAGCAAGCCTGAGCTTTGGTGCCGGGCAATTGTTGAAAAAGAATGGCTATGCCTTCTATTACCTCGCCTCTGCAGCATTTGAAGCAGCTTTCCGCAAGGAAATAGACGCTCTGTTGCAAGGCGTCAAAGCTGTCGCCAATAATCCTGACGCCGCATTGACCCTGGTTACTTACGAAGAAATGGACCAGAAGCTGGCCCTGAGCCGCGCTGGTCGCACGCTTGAACTAGACAGCGCCGAGCAGTATGCCGCGCTGAATATGCGTTTCGCCCATCTGATGGATCACGAAGCACTGAGCATTGCGCAAAATCCATTCCGTCCAGAGATTTTCCTGCACACGATTTATTCAGCATGGTGTGAATATGATCCTGATGTCAATACCCATGAGCTGGTCTTGCCACTCCTGCGTGCAGATATCCTGTTTGATCTCGAACCGATTTTGAATGCGCTCAATGAAGCGCTGATTGCCAAAGGCATACTGCCTGATTTGCATGAATCATTCCGCATACGCCGCAGCCGCAGTTCTGACAAGCGCAAGGATGCCGTGCCTGATGTCGCCCAAAAGCTGAGGAACCTCTTGTCTGGCAATGCTCAGCCTGATGCGCCGAATGACGCCGGTGGACAGTTTGCAGGTGGTGGACAGGCAGGCGGATATGGCGGCGGGCAAGGTGGTGCCGGTGGCTTTGGCGGCTCTATGGGGGGCATGGGAGCCGGACAAGACGCTGCTGCTTCAAGTACCCCTTATTCTGGCTTTGCCCAGGCAGGCGAGCCCCAAACGATCGCCCGTACAGAATTGTTCCAAAAGTTGGCGGGCTTGCAAAAGAGTGTCAAGCTGCAGCAAATGATGGCTGGCGCGCAAGACGTGTTGCGCTTGTCGCAGATGCGCGAACAAATGCCTGAGCTGGCCAATAACGGCATAGAAAAAAATACCCTGGATTTGCTGTCACAAGTGTTTGACAGTGTTTTCCGCAATCAGGCTATTCCTACCCAGATCAAGGAACTGATCTCTGTCTTGCAAATCCCTGTCCTCAAGGCTGCCTTGATGGACAAGGAATTCTTTTTCCAGGAAAATCATCCGGCCCGCCGCATGATTGAATTGCTGTCGCGTTACAGCCTGGCCTGGGACCAGAAAAAAGGTCAGCAAGACCCGCTGTTCCAGACCATGCAACGCAATGTGCATCGCGTGCAGCAAGAGTTTGACCAGGAAATCGCCCTCTTTGATGAAGTCGTCGACGACCTCGAATCTTTCATTCAGAAAGAAGAAAAAGAAGCCGCTGAAGCCTTGCAGGCACCAATCAAGACGGCGCTAAAAAAAGAAAAAGTCAAACAGGCCAGCATTGCCGCCACCCATGAAGTGTCTTTGCGCGTGGGCACTGGCGAAGTTGTTGCTTTTGTCGAAACCTTCCTCGAAAGCCGCTGGACCAAGGTTCTGACCCTGGCCTATAGCGTCAAGGAAGAAAAACCTTACGCTGTAGAAGATGCCATCAAGACCATGGATGACCTGATCTGGAGCGTACAACCCAAGCTCACCCTGCAGCAGCGTCAGGAATTATTGAATCGCTTGCCCGCCATTCTGGCCCGCCTCAATAAATGGCTGAGCCTGATCAAGTGGGAAGATGCCGACCGCGTGCAATTCTTTGCCGACCTGGCAGAATGCCATGCCTCTATCGTTCGTGCACCGCTGGACCTGTCGCCAGAACGCCAGATCGAAATCGCTGTCGAAGTCGCACAACAAGCTGCCGAGCGCCGTCTGGCAAAACGGGCCGAGGCCGAAAGCAAGGCAGAAGCCGAACCGCCGCCACCGCCAGATGAACATGTAGACACCGTCACTGAACTGGAACGCGGCGTCTGGCTGGAATTCACCAAGAAAACCGGTGGCACCAACAAAGTCAAACTCGCCTGGGTCAGCCCCATGCGCAGCCTGTACATCTTCACCACGGGTGACAAGGAAAAAACTTTCCAGGTCACTGCGGAAGAACTCGAACAAACCTTCCGCGAAAAACGCGCGAAGATACTCCAGCTCGACAAAGTCGTCGACCGCGCCCTCATGGAAGTTCTGGAAAAAAACCCAGATGAACAAGAGGCTGAGGAAGAGCTGGGGCTGGTGTGATTTTCACCCTGATATAGCCCCCTCAGGCTAAAAATATCTGCTGCCCCAGCGTGCATTGCCTTGTTAGTAACTACTCAACATGGCAAACTCAGCATCTCCTCAATGCCTGTCTTAAAGTACCCTCTAAGGGCTATCTACTTATCTGAACGCAGGGCGACACAGCAGCTTTGTATTTTACTTTTTCAATATGAAATTCTTTCTCCTTCTTATCGCTGCATTATGGGTAAGCGATTCCCATGCAGCAAACCAGCGATTGAGCTGCCACAAAGCCATGCTTTACCCTGAAGTCGAGTATGAACTGATGCAGCAAAATCCAGCAAAAGTACGCAGGCTTGATGAACACACGCTGGAAGTGAAGCATGCCAAAGGCGTGGAACAGTTTCTCGACAAGCCACCACATGAAGCATTGGCAGGCACACACTGGTTCTACTGTGGCTATCATGCAGCATTAAAGGTGCATCTGATAGGACATAACGTAGATTCATTATTCGGTGGCATCATCTTGCGCCATAGTGACGGCAAAACTTTCAAGGCTGGTCATACGATATTGATGTCACCAAAAGGGAAGAAATTTCTTGCGATCGAACAGCAGAGCGGTCTTGATGGTGAAGACTGGACAGTCTACAAACTCTACGGAAAAAAATTGTGGCAAGGCTACGCTGGCATCCTCAGCACCCCGGTGAAGCATGAACCAGTCATGGTGATGGCACAATTTGTTGATCCAGTCTGGCGCAATGAGAATTTGCTGGAAGCGGATCTCAGTTGTGCCGATACCATCAAGGGGAAAGCGACATTGAACGTAGGCAATATCGGCAAAACTGCGCCGCGCTGGTCTTCAAAACCCGCTTGCTGAGAGCGTCTTCTGCCATGACAAATAAGCCCGTTTATCTACACCTCAAGCCAGGTGCTGACCCTGCTGACATTTCAGCATTTTATCCTTACACCGCTATCGTCATGATAGAGACCGATGTCACCCCTGAATGGCGTTCGACGATCAGCCGCTGGCTGGTGGATACGGGATGCCTGTATATGATTGCCTGGGGGAGGGAGTGCGCACTGTGGGATGATGTCGTGGATTGGTGTCATATGGAGAAATATGACTTCGGGGATTATCCAGAGGACAGTTTCTTACCTACTTCCTGGTTCGAAAATTACACATTGGAAGAAGTGTTTGAGTTGGCCAAAATGCATGCGAGACATCCCACGGTGGAATTATTGCATACAGTATTACTACACATTTCTGCATCCCCAGATGACGAAACAATATTGGAGAAGTATGCTGATGCCTGAAGGACTCTGCTTTGCCTGGCAAAGCAATCAGGTCTGCGTTTGGATCGTCTTTTTACCTCAGGGAGAGAGCATGCAACTCGGTAATTTTTCCATCAGTCTGGCCGTCAAGGACCTGGCAGCTTCCTTAGCTTTTTATGAAAAATTTGGCTTCAGCATATTTGCTGGTGATGTCAAGCAAAACTGGCTGATACTCAAAAATGGTGAGCATGTCATCGGTTTGTTTCAGGGCATGTTTGAAAAGAATATGCTGACCTTTAATCCGGGCTGGGACAGCAATGCCAACAAGCTGGAAAATTTTACTGATGTGCGTGATCTGCAAAAGCAGTTGATGCAGCAAGGAGTGCAGCTGGCAGAGCAGACAGATGAAGCAGGCTCAGGACCTGCGCATTTTATAGTGATCGATCCTGATGGCAATCCTTTGCTGTTTGATCAGCATGTGTAGCTATCATATTTTCTGACTGACGTGAATCTCAAGCAGCATGACATTATGTACTAACCCTGATATTCCGTCCCCTTGCCGGAGATGGAATATCAGGGCATTTGCCTTTTAAGCTCACTCATACGCCGGCAACCTGCGCTGCTCATCCACATTGAAATACTGCTTGCGTACCTGGTCCAGAGCAGCCTGTTTTTCTGTTTCGCTGTGGAAGGCCATTTCGGTGTTCAGCTTGTTTTTTTGTTCCTGGTATTGTTGTATGCGGGCTTTCCAGATGGCTTCTTCTCGGTCGACTTCGGCCAGCCTGGTGGCTGCTTCTGCTGAGGTTGCGGTGGCGCGCATATTATAGATGTCGGCATCGCTGGCACCATTGGCGCGCAGCTTGCTGGCTTGTTCTTCTAGGCGGATGACCTGATAGGGCGCGTTCTTTTCTTCTCTGAGTTCCACGGGCAAGGCATCGTCCAGGGCTTGCAGTTGCGCCTGTTTTTGCTCGGGATTGAGGCTGGCGTTTTCGGCGACATCCATGCGGTTCAGGGCGTCCATGTCATAGGCGTCATCAAAACCAAACATGGCCTGGTTTTCTTTTTCACTGAAAAAACGCTGACGGGTTTGCTGCATGGCAGACCAGCGCTGGCGGGCGGCTGTGGCCATGCTGGTTTTTCCCGCACTGATGTTTTGTGCATTGGCCTCGACGCTGACCAGTGCCTGTTTGTACTGGATATAGCGCCCCAGCAAATTTTTCGCTTGCAGGGCGGCATTGGCGCTGAGTTTTTGATCGAGCACTCTTTCAATTTCTGCGCGTATCTCAGGCAATTTCTTTTCGCCGGTGGCGGTAAGATAATAATCGAATAGCAGACGCAATTCAGCGCTGACTTGCAATTCGCTGCCACCATCGTGGCTGAGATTGCCATCCTGGGTAGTGCCTTCAAATGAGCGCACGAAATCAAAGCTATGGTCTGCCTTGCGCAATTTGATGGGTTCGCGCTGGTCTTCGGATTTCAGGGAAGTGAAAATAAAAAAAACCGCGACGACCAGGGCCGTCGCGCTGGAAAATGCCAGATTGGCTGTTCTCATAGACTCCCGCTCCTTTTTCAGATGTACTTCCTGTTATTTTGCGGACTTGCCTTGCATCATCAGCTTACTACTTCTTGTCATGAAAATGTAATGAAAGTCCGCACTTTAACAACAGTATTTGAACGCAGATTTATAAACCCTGATTTTTCAGGCGGTTGGCGTGCTGGCGATACAGCGTGACCGGATTGGTTTCAAAAATGTTGACCAGGCCTATGGTCTGGTTCACTTCATCTACATGGTTCATCGCATAGTCGTCACGTATCACCTTGCCCAGATGAGTGGCGCAACTGGCTACCAGTCCGTCATTTTTTTCACCACCAAATGCCAGTGAAGTCAGGGCCAGGGCGGGGTCCAGTATGTCCAGTATGTTGGTGTAAGGCTTGGCACCACTCCAGGAATAGTAAGCCACGCCACGTGCCGTGTAGGCACCTTCACCACATGCTGAGGTTGGTACGCCTTCTGGGTATTTGGCGTTGAACTTCAGTGTGCCTGCCGTGCTCAGTGAGTTGACTGCGGCCAGTGAGTTTTGTGGGATAGTCGGACTACCTGACAGGAAGCTGATGATTTGTCCCAGGCCATTGGTGATGGAGACCAGCACTGCATTGGGTATCGAACCTGCCGGAGCTACCCCCAGCAGCACGTCCGCGACCTTGGAACCCCGATTTACACCTCCTACCGATGTGACCGACGCCACCAGATCAGGCCTGACGGAAGCCACATAGCGTATGGTGGGGCCACCATGGCTATGCCCTATCAGGTTGACTTTGGCAGCGCCAGTGACAGCCAGGATTTGCTTGACCTGGCTCAGCAATTGTTCACCCCTGACTTCACTGCTGTTGGCAGCCGATACCTGGGTGACATAGACCTTGGCACCATCGCTGCGCAAGGCTGAGGGAATTCCATACCAGTAATCTACCGGGCCAATCTTGTCGAACCCGAACAGGCCGTGCACCAGCACGATAGGATATTTTGTCTCCGTATAACCTGCAGCCCATGACGGTGCTGGTAACACCATCAGGGCCATGACTAGCATCATTACTTTCTTCACCATGTGTTTTTTCATTTTGTCTCTTTCATTGTTATCGTTGAAATGAAACGCAGCGGTGCCTATGTGCCTGCTTCTGTGAGCGGGTCTTGATATGGCAAGCTCAGGCTAGGTTTCCCGCGCTTGATTAGCAAGTTGCTATGCAACATAAAAAGAGGGAGAAAATGAATAATATGGATATTTTTCAACGCAGGCGCCCGCGCTGAAAATTGTTAAATCATTTATATGCCCTCTGTAGATACAGGCATAAGCCTGGAAAAGATATAGTTTTAGATGAAATTCACTAAAGTGCAGGCGCGGTTTTTGACAGGGAACAAATTGTAGGCTCTTCGCAACAAAGTTTCTTGTGCTACTCGTCCATGTGTTTTCCGCAAATTCCCCTCCGATTTGCGTCTGATTTGCTCATTCCAAGCTAGCGTTGCGACAGTCGCGCGCGGGGCTTGCTGGTTGACCAAACCGTGAAGCCAAGAAAAAAACAGTCCGGCAAAATGCCTGTGCAATTTCCAGAAAATGTGTATGATGAGCTTGTGATATATCAGTTGTTCTACATTTATCTGGATTTTCCGGGAGTGAGAAATGGATGACAAGCAGCGCATATTCCGCAGTCAGTATCAGGCGGGCATCAGTCCTTATTACCACGGTGTCTTGCATGGTCTGTTTGTATTCGGGCTGGGCATCAGCCTCATCATGCTTGCGCTGGCCCAGGTACAGGCGGCAGGCTGGGCCTGGCTTGGCGTACCAGCCACCTTGCTGTTTGCCAATGTGAATGAATGGTATGTCCATAAAAACCGTTTGCACAAACGTGGCAAGAGCCGCTTGTTGCAACTGATCTGGTATCGCCATACCAGGGAGCATCATCATTACTTCACTCATGAAGAAATGCGGGTGGCCAGCACGCGTGAATATCGTATCGTCTTTTTCCCGGCCTATGCCTTTGTCATGATCGCTATCCAAAGCGTCTTGCTGGGTTTGCTGTGCGCCTTACTGGTAGGGCGCAATCTCGGCTATATTGTGTTTGCCACGGCTATCGCTTTTTACCTCTGGTATGAGGCCATGCACTTTCTTTGCCATGTCGATGAAAGTGCATTGGTCAGGCATCTGCCGCTGGTGAATACGATGCGCCGCAATCACATGGTGCACCACACCCAGGCGCTGATGACCGAATACAATATGAACCTCACTTTCCCCTTTGCCAACTGGCTGTTAGGCACCTCGGACTTGCAGCGCAGCTTGCTGGGCACGCTCTTTAATGGCTATAGCTCGCAACACCTGAAACCTGAAGTGGTCAGGCGTTATCAGGAACTCGGCATGGAGCCACCAGTGCCACACGTGCAAGCACCGTTGGAACCTGGCAGCGGCACGGTTTTGCCTCAGTCACATTGAAACAACGATCGCTTACAACAGCAGACCATGGATAAAACAGAATTCAGCAAGCTCTTCCCTCTCATCAAGAATGAATCGCAGGCAGCGCGTGCTTACCGTTTGCTGGAACTGCGCATCGTCTCGCTGGACCTCAAACCCGGCCAGGCGATTACTGAAAGCGAACTCTGCGAATACCTCGACCTTGGTCGCACACCCGTGCGTGAAGCCTTGCAAAGACTGGCGCAGGAATGGCTGGTCAAGATCTTGCCAAGGCGCGGCATGATCGTCAGTGAAGTTGACCTGCAATGCCAGATGCGCCTGATAGAAGCCAGGCGGGCGATGGAAGGCAGCCTGGTACGCATCGCCACCCGCAAGGCTGGCAAGGAAGAGCTCACCCAGTTTCGCGTCCTCGCAAATGGTTTTCGCGAGGCTGCCAGCAAGGCCGATGAATTTATTCTCAGTCAAACAGATAGCGCCTTTAACCAACTGGTGTTTGAAGTGGCGGGCAATGAATTCCTGGTCTCGGCCTTGCAACGCATGCATGCCTTGTCACGCCGCTTCTGGAAGATACAGTCACAGTTTGAAGACATCCTGCATGTCACCGCCATGACCCATGCCGACCTGGCTGAAGCGATTGCCAGTGGTGATGCCGATGCAGCCGTCGCTGCTACTGAAAAGCTACTCGACAATGTTGAAGCTTATACTCGCGCCGCCCTGGATAGAAGTTAGATTGATTTAAAAAACGGAGACCAGAGCACGCCATGAGCACACATATCTACAATGCCATAGAAATACAAGTCCCAGTCCAGCAAGCATTTGATTATGCCTGCGCACCCAGCCACTGGCCGGACTGGCATCCATCTTCATTGAAGATCTACACCAATAATGCCGGTATTGCCAGCGCTGGCACAAGCTTTGAAGAAGATGTGCGCGCTGGCGGCCGCACCGGGCACCTGGTATGGACCGTGACCGAATGCGTCAACGCCCAGTGCTGGACTGGTCAGGCAACAGTCGACAATGGTGCCAACCTGACTGTCAGCTATCATTTCTCAGCCACTGCAAACGGCGGCACCCTGTTTGAGCGGCATCTGCAATATGAGTTGCCCAACCTGGCACTGAAGATTTTGAATTTCCTGGTATTGCGCCGCCGTATTGCAGATGAATCGGCCTTGTCATTGCGTCGTTTGCAAAGTGAGTTGCAGGCAAGATATGTCAACACGCCTTAGGTTTTCTGATGGTTTATATCATTTTATTGGTACTTCAGGCCATTTTTTAAAAGTTCAGGTATAATCCCCAGTTCTGTCCAAAATTTCCTCTTCAAGTCGTTTGATCGTTTGAATTTTCGTTGGGATTGAAAATCCTTACGGAACAGGTTTTTGTGGATTCTTTCTCTCTTAGGTTGGTGCAAATTAATTTGGGGGGTGGGGATGTCCGATCTGGCTTCTTTGTCTACACTCGCGCGTTCTGACGCGCAACTTCCGGTTTACGTGTATTTTGATGAAACGCTGTTACAGCGCGAAATCAAAGATTTATTCCATTCTGGTCCGCGTTATGTCGGCCATGAACTCATGGTGCCCAATGTCGGCGACTTTGCCACGCTTGCTGCCGAAAACGAAGGCCGCATGCTGGTGCGTAGCGCGCAGGGCATAGAACTGATGTCGAATGTCTGCCGTCACCGTCAGGCATTGATGTTCAATGGGCGCGGCAATACCAATAATATTGTCTGCCCGCTGCATCGCTGGACCTATGACCTAAAAGGTGAGCTCATTGGTGCGCCGCATTTTGCCGACACGCCCTGCCTGAATTTGCAGCGTACACCGCTGCAAAACTGGAATGGCCTGCTGTTCGAGCAAAACGGCTACAACGTCATGGAACGCATGTCCAAACTCAGTGTTACCCAGGACCTGGATTTCACTGACTATATGCTCGACCATGTTGAAGTGCATGAATGTGATTACAACTGGAAGACTTTTATTGAAGTCTATCTGGAAGATTATCACGTCGAGCCCTTCCATCCTGGCCTGGGCAGCTTTGTCTCTTGCGACGACCTGAAATGGGAATTCGGCGAAGACTACAGCGTGCAAACCGTGGGCGTGCACAAGGGCTTGCAAAAGTCTGGCTCGCCCACTTACCAGCGTTGGCAAGAACAGGTGCTGAAGTTCCGCAATGGTGAAGCACCCAAGTACGGCGCAATCTGGCTGACCCTGTATCCCAACATCATGGTTGAATGGTATCCGCATGTGCTGGTGGTATCGACCCTGTGGCCAACTGCCACTGGCAAGACCCGCAACGTGGTCGAGTTTTATTATCCTGAAGAGATCGTCTTGTTCGAACGCGAATTCATCGAGGCCGAACGTGCCGCCTACATGGAAACCTGTGTCGAGGATGATGAAATCGGTCAGCGCATGGATGCCGGGCGCAAGATTTTGTTTGACCGTGGCGTCAATGAAGTCGGCCCCTATCAATCCCCCATGGAAGATGGCATGCAGCACTTCCATGAATGGTACCGAAGAAAAATCGCAGTGTAATGTAAGATGTTAAGGGAGGCTTGTGCCTCCCTTATCTTTTGGAGTTCAGTTGTTATGCAGTCTTTATGGATGCTGGTTGCCAGCTTTCTGTTTTCCATCATGGGTGTCTGCGTCAAGCTGGCATCAGCAGATTATTCAACATCAGAAATCGTGGCCTATCGCGGCGCCATAGGCATGCTGATGATCGCCTTGCTGGTCAAGTTGCAGGGTGGCACTTTAAAGACGCGCATGCCTTATCATCATCTGATGCGTGGAGCAGTTGGCGTACTGGCCCTGTGGCTATGGTTTTATGCCATCGGCAAATTACCCTTGGCGATGGCGGTGACACTGAACTATATGTCCCCCATCTGGATCGCCGCCATCTTGCTGATCGGTGCATGGTGGAGCAAGCAGCATGGCCTTGCATGGCAACCCGTCGCTGCCATCCTCATGGGTTTTGTCGGCGTAGTCCTGCTGCTACGGCCCAGCATACATGCTGACCAGATCATGGGCGGCGTTATTGCCCTGGTCTCAGGCATGCTGGCAGCCTGGGCGTATATGCAAGTCAGGCAAATGGGTTTGCTGGGCGAGCCTGAATACCGCGTAGTGTTTTATTTTTCCCTGACCTGCGCGGTAGCTGGTTTGCTGGGTGCCCTGATCGGTAAATCAGTCTACGCAAGTGCGGGTGATGTTACCTGGCATCACCTCGATAGCAGGGGCATCATGCTCTTGCTGGCAATGGGCGTGACGGCTGCTGTCGCCCAAATGGCGATGACGCGCGCTTATCGATTGGGTAATACCCTGGTCACAGCCAACCTGCAATATGTGGGTATTGTGTTTTCCAGTGTCTGGGATGTGCTGATCTGGAAAGAAAGCCTGGCCTGGTTAAGCTGGCTAGGTATAGCCGTGATTTTATGTAGCGGCCTGCTTGCGACCTTCTATAATGCCAAAGCCAATCGCAAACCGATACCTGGCGACGCCATCAGTTCAGAATAATCATCATCTTTTTTCAGGAGACCAGGATGTATACAACATTGATCAGTGCAACAGAGTTGGCCACACATATCAACGACCAGAACTGGGTCGTGCTGGATTGTCGTCATGACTTGATGGATGCCAATGCCGGCCAGGCAGCCTATGACCTTGGCCATATCCCTGGTGCGCAATTCGTCCATCTGGACGAGCGCCTGTCGGCTGCCAAAGTCGGGCCAGATGGCGTCTTCCGTGGCCGCCATCCCCTGCCTGAAAAAGCCGACTTCATCGCCACCCTGCAAGCCCTGGGTGTCAATAACGATAGCCAGGTCATCGTCTACGATGCTCATGGCGGCATGTTTGCCGCACGCCTCTGGTGGATGTTGCGCTGGGTGGGCCACAGGGCCGTGGCAGTGCTTGATGGCGGCTTGCCAGCCTGGCTGGCAGCAGAACAACAGGTGACCACTGAGGTGCCCACTGCTCGCAACGGTGGCTTTACAGAGCGTGATTCGCTGGTGCACACAGTCGATGTCATCCAGGTGTTGGGCAATATCAGCAGTGCTGCCAAAACCCTGGTGGATGCCCGCGCAGCTGACCGCTTCCGTGGCGAGAATGAAACCATCGATCCAGTCGGCGGCCATATCCCCGGCGCCAAAAACCGCTTTTTCAAAGACAACCTGCAAGCCGATGGCCGCTTCAAAGCTGCCGATCAGTTACTGCAAGAGTGGTCCGCTGTTGTGGGTGATGCCAGCCATGCCATCATGCAATGCGGCTCAGGCGTTACCGCCTGCCATAACCTGCTGGCGCTGGAAGTAGCCGGCCTGCACGGAGCGGCTTTGTATCCAGGATCGTGGAGTGAGTGGTGTGCAGATGCATCCAGGCCGGTGGAGCGTTGAATTAACAGACGGGGATTGCATTTCGTTGGTTGGGCCCGGCCCAACCAACGAGTACAAGCAAATTCTAAAATGACTAGAACTCATTTCATAAATAGGATGAGTGCGAACAAGGCGATTTGGGATGCAGTGCAAGGCGTGTCCCGCTGCTAAGGCTCCTGCCTTAGCGAGGGAGGGGTGAAACACTACGCGCTGCAATGCGCCCAAATCGTCAGTTCCCGAAGGGTTTGCCTCATAACGCGCGCTGGACTGCGTTGGACTCGTTGTCAATAGCACCTCTATTGACTGCCTCGTCCGCCTTGCCAGCCCACGTTATGAGGCAAACGCATCTCACCCTATTTATGAAATGAGTTCTAATGATGCCTGGTGACAAACAACACCAGCACCACCCCCAGTGACACCAGAATAATCTGCGGTATCGTTTCTTTCAACGTCGCCCGTCTCTGCATCTGCGGCATCAAATCGCTGACCGCAATATAGATAAACCCGGAAGACGCAAACACCAGCACATACGGGATCATGCCGCTGGCACTTTCCAGAGTGTAATAGCCAATCACGCCACCGACCACACCCATCATGCTGCAGATCAGGTTGTACATATAAGCACGCATGCGGCTAAAACCGGCATTCAGCAAGACAATGAAATCACCTATTTCTTGCGGGATTTCATGGGCGATGATGGCCAGGCCAGTCACCAGGCCCAGTTTGGGGTTGGCCAAAAACGCCGCTGCGATCAATATGCCATCAGTGAAATTATGCAGGCCATCGCCCACCAGTATCATCCAGCCCGCCTTGCCCGCCTCATGCGCATCATGACCATGTTCATGTTCGTGACCATCCCCCTCATGGTGATGGGAGTGGCGCAGGATGGCGAATTTTTCCAGCAAAAAGAAAGCCAGCAAGCCACCCAGCAGGCAGGCAAACAGCGTGCGCGCGTCAGCCCCTGATTCAAAAGCTTCTGGCAAGGCATGCAGCAAAGAAGTGGACAACATGATGCCCACCGACAGGCTCACCATGCGTTCTACCACTTTGGAGAGCAGCGAAAACGAAAAAATGGCAGCCGCAGTGATGCTCAAGACACCAGCAATCGTGGTAGCAAACAGTATGGATAACAGCGTGGAGTGAATTTTAAACCTCAGGAATTTGCAACCAGGTTGCAAATTAAAGCATATTACGGGGGTTTCTGCAAATCCAGTCTTAACTTAATGTTATCTTGCCGTTATCCACATCATTCCCATTGTTGCAATCTAAGGATGCAATCCCAAAGTTTTTTTCCCAGATTGCATAAGGAAAATCGTTGGAGTAGAAGCTGTCCTGTATCCCCAAATAAGGTAAAGAATTTCTGCCCGGCATGAATAACAAGCACATTGTTGCAATGGTAGATGATTATAAAAAAACTAGTTGAACTTATAATTATTTAAGCAAATAACAATGTAGTATTTCAACTGTCTCACGCAGTTTGGAATCAAGTTGCAATCATCAGGCGCAAGTGCGGGATAGGCGGGCAAAGGATGCTATAGCAATGGAAAAGTTAATGCCGCGCCAAGCGTCAATAGCGGGAAATTTCTGCAAGGGAAGTTGTCACTGATCCGTAGCTATGCATGGTCACGTCAAGTTCCAATCAATTCAATGCATTACACCTCAATCTGATTCGACGAATTTATTAAGGGAAAATTTCATGCGTCCACATCTCATTTACTCGATTACCAAAGAAATTGAAGCTGAAAAAATCTCAGGATTGCCACTGCTGGCAATTGGAGATTCCTGGTTTGATGTGGGGTCACTTCCGCCTTGGGACACGAGCAATATCCTGTATCAACTGGATTTGAAAAAAGAATACACAATAGTCGGATTTGCCCGTTCGGGACAAGAATTAAAGAACATGGTCAATGAATTGCAGAACCGGGCACTGTTCAGGGAATTGCTCTTGAAAAATGGAATTCCCTATCGCGGCATCCTCGTGTCTGGTGGTGGCAATGATTTGATCGCATTGGCCGCTGCCGATCAAAAACTGGACCGGTCGCACAGGATATTACTCAATACATCAGAAGTGCCTGCTCCGCAAAGACAATTGCCAGAGGCCTATATATATCCACAAGGGCTGGAAGTATTCAAGTTTCGCATGCTTGGTCACTATCAAAAGCTGATTGAAACCAGAAACAAAAATTATGCAGGCATACCTATCCTGGCGCACTCATATGCTTACGCCACTCCCCGAATGGCTGGCATACCAATTGTTGCACCAAATGGCTGGTTGGCCGTATCGCTAAAAAAACATAAGATCCCTCCTGAGTTATGGGGGAGCATCAAAAAACTCTTAATCAATGAAATGTTCAGTGTCATTGAAGAGCTTGCCAAAATACCTGGCAACCGTGTGGTTGCCGTTGATACCAAAAATTTACTGACACCTGCTGAACCTGGCAGTAAAGGCGAATCCAATGATTGGGAAAATGAGATTCATCCTAATCTGACAGGGTATAAAAAATTAGCTGCTTATTGGAGTAAGCTGATTGACAGCGAAATTGCCTGAGGCACGAGACGCATCATCATTGCAGGGCCTGTACATTGTCGGGGCAGGCATAATCCAGCGATCAATTTATTTTGCTCGCTGGGTTAAGCGAAAGACTCTGTCAGCTTTCTTAAGCAAACATTTAAAGATCATTGATCTGAAATGACTAAATTCCAGCATTTGCTTCGGTGCGATTTTCGACAGTGAGCCGATTATGACGATCACATTCATACATTTTCTCATTGTGAAGTTGCTATAATATAAAGCCTGTCCCTACTTGGCTATGTATGCAGACTTCGCAGTAGACGGACGTGACTCTGCAATGTCGAAGGAGGTTGCATTCAATATGGTCAAAGCATCAATGAATCGTCATCTTAAAATTCCAGCAAACTTGCTGTCTGAATACATCGCGGTTGTTGGCAAAATCTATGAGCTTATTTATGCAGATCAGACCATCAAGCGTGGCGCGACTCAAGCTGCAATTGTCGATGCCTGTTCGCATTACAAAGGCCAAAATGCAGATACGCGCTATATTGCCAACTACCTCGAAAGAAACCCACGGTCTGCATGGGATCCATTGAAGCGAGTGCCTCTCTGCGAAAATGTCGCACAGTCTGCATCCAATATTGCCGTTGCCAGAAACAAGGGCATGTCACTGGAAAATGTCACCGTTCTCGTCAAAGATGGATTGCAGAATGACCCGTTGACTTTGCGTGTCATGCCAAAAATAACGGCCGAAGTTTTTGAAAATCCTGATGTCAATACCACTTATATTTATGTGCACAACTTAAAGAAATGTATGGCATTAGAGAGAAACGAAAAATATGCCGAACTGGCAGAATTAAAACCACGTCTTCGCAGCTGTGAAAAATTAAAAGTAGAGGAAGAAAAACTGCAGTGTGAGCGAAAGATATTTGGTATATAAGGCCGGCCTAAATTACCCACATTCCGTGAATGCAAAGTGCAGGTCCGTAGGTGCGAATAGCATGGCGTAATCGACTCTTGTCAATCACCATTGCGCAGCGCGTATTTTAAAACGCGCTGCGCAATGACGTAATGACGCAACGGCTGGATCAAGCGGAGGAGTGCGCGGGCAATTTATCAATGCACATAGTTATATAATTGTTTCATTGAAACCTTGACGTTTTCCAATGATCCAACGATGACGTAAGACCTGAAGTGATAGGTGCCAGACGGATTGTAAATGCGAAATACATTATTCCATTTCACCGTATCTGGAAATCTGAACCGACCATAGCCTAAGCCTGCGAATGTGGCTTGTGGCGCTTCTGGCGAATAAATCCCCATTGCCCATCCACCGTCTGGCGTAGAAAAAATGACAGGCAGATTTTGCTCACCAGGCCCGTCACTTAATGGGGCCTCCATGACGGCATTGTTTCTGACGTCAAATGTATAAAACTTGGAAAACTCTGGTGGCATATACCCTGTCAGAGCCTCAAATACGCCGAAAGAATGGGATTCATTACTAGGGATGGTAAATTGCGTCAGATACTCAATCACATGCGGCATATTGGGCAGGCCGATGGTAATTCGTTTGTTGAGGATGTGATTTGACACCTGGTTACCACCTACCGGATACCAGAATGCCATTTTTGTTTGTGTGGCCAGGACATTACTGGTTGCCCACTCCCCTTGCAGGATACTGCTGCTCGGACTAGGATTGACGCCGTTGTACGGTACCGCTGCTCCCGCTTCAGTTGGATTAAAACTTTCACCCAAGTTGTCAAACGACGAAGCAGATTGTAGTTGTCGGCCATGGTCATAATCGTTGATAAACTCTTTTCCTCTCCACGTTAGAGAGCAAACGGCGCCCGCATCGTGAGAGCATGTTCTGATTGTGATAGGCCAGGGCCCAGCCATTGCCGATATTGTTTGATCAGCATGCGCCTGCGGCAGAAAGAACAGGTTGGCGCAAAGTGCTATCAGTGCTGAGCTAAAATAGATCTTGCGGCCTTTTTTGTGAAACTTCATTCCAGATCTCGTTTCGAATTGATTTGCTGTTGAAGTCATCGCATTTCCTTTTTTTGGGTAATAAATTGACATTATCGACAAAATATAGACTTTCCAGATTGCGTCAAAAATAGAACATTGACATGATATATTATCACAAATGTAATTTAATTGTATTAATTGCACTTTCATCGGGGGCTTGCTTCAAGGAGAATTCAAATCGAAGGCAATTGTCAGCTTGTCCGGCTTTGCCCGCATTCCCTTAAGGCAAAGTGCTAGGCGAGAGGCTGGGTCGACATTGATGTATTTCCAGGCTTTGCGCACTGTCAATCGACCTTATGCGTTGCATTAATCGCTAGGAAAATTCAAGGAGTTATGTTCGATGTTTGACTGGAGTTCATTTGGAATAGAAAAAAAATCATCTGTGGATGCACGGATGGTTTCTTCGATACAGAAGCAGCTAGACCTTGTATTTCCTGACTCATATATCGACCTCATGAAATATGCTGATGGCGCTAGTCCAGAGATATCTTCGTTCGAGTATGAAGATTCAGGGACATGCATCAGTGAGTTCTTTGAATTTAGCGATGAGCTGAGACCGCCTACCATTCTGTGGTATGCGCGTCCTCAAGGAGTAAGCAATCTTCCTGAGAGATATATTCCAATAGCGCGAGATGCTGGAGACTATATGATCTGTCTGAATTTTAATAGTAGTCCGCCGGCGGTTGAAATACTTGATCCTGCTACTCATCAACTCAGCTTGATTGCACCTAGTTTCAGTCAATTTGTACGTCTATGGCATGAGTAACGAACAGCACATGAGCCCCGATCAGGCACACTCAGTAAAATCGTGAACAGGTTCTTAGGTTTAGTTGCGTTTAAGTACAAATACGCCAGCCGGCGTTTGGATGAAATCAAAGTTTTGCACGGACCTGGGGTGGCCTTCATCAATTCCTATGTAGTTGATATGCAAGGCGGTGACGTCGGAATACATTTTTTTTCCGGCGATCAGGTTTTCCAATATAGAAGCCAGTTTGATCGCGTCTTCTTTACGTAGGGCTGGCGTGGCATTATTTTGCCTGCTATTAATCAAATCCAGGCTTAGCTGATGCAAACTGGATGTAATAATCACGCTGACAGCGTTGTCATCGATTGCCTTGATGATTTCACGTTTAAGCGTTTGCGCAGCAGTGTCGTCACTGGCCGATGCGATTGTATTTGTTGCTGGCGGTTCAGCAGCCATTGTCGGTAAGTGGTGTATCGTGATGACGACCGCCAATAAAGAGTACCGGAAAAGATTTTCAGGCAACTGGATTTTTTTAAGTGTGAATGGATTTTTCATGCTGCTTTCCTATCTTTGTTTGAATGGGGGCATGCTCAAGGCAGATTGCTCACAGGTTCGCTGCTGGCAGCCTGCCGTCTTTCGCGGCACTGACAATCCTTGCGAGTATCCCAAGCTGCTTGTTGTTGAATATTAGGACTGTCCTATGGAAAAAAGCATATCCCGCTCCCTGGCCTGCGTCTGTGGGTTACCACACATTGCCAAGTGCATGAGGTGCTGTTTAGAAAAGCGCATAGGCCCGTGCTGCCCAAGCAGGGTTTACATTACTTAACCGCATTACCGATCTTGGTGGAAGCCGGCGATTTCGTCAGACATTAACAATGTAAGCAACGATGTCTTTTGTCACCGTTGTGCAGGCAGTGTTTATGCCCCGAACGGTAAATTGAAAGAGCAAGGCAATACCCAAAATGGTAAGCGCTTCCTGTCTAGCATTTTCATGCATGACCTCAATTTCATGTGCGTTTAACCAGATCGCTAAACTCAATGGCCTTTCGGCCATTGATGGATGCGAAGGGGTAAGTTCATGGTTAAAATCAATCGTGGGTATTAGAACCCGTTCACCTCGAATATGGCATGTAGCCTTTTCAGGGCTTATGCCATTGCCATAGCTGTCATTGTCCACATCATGCAATGTCAGTCTGGCTTGTCGTGCTGGCAAGCAGGTCAATATTAGCAAAAACCTGAAACTCACTTTTTACATTTAACTGTAGCTTTTCTGGATGTGATCAACATGTTAAACAGATTCTCTCCGCTGGTACTCTGGGTCGCTTTTGCTGTGCCGCTTGCCCTTGCCTCGATGCAAGATTCGTCGGCGCAAACCCGGTCGACAGTGCCGATTAACGTCGCTACGTACAATCTGCGGTATAACAATACTGGAGATGGCGTGAATGCCTGGCCATCACGCAAAGAGATGGTCAAGGCACTGATTCGTTACCACGAGTTTGATATTGTAGGTACACAGGAAGGCTTGGCAGATCAAATCACCGACTTGGCCCAGATGGAAGAGTTTGATCATGTCGGGGTTGGTCGCGACGATGGCAGAAATGCAGGCGAACACTCAGCGATCTTTTTTCGTAAGAACAGATTTACTCTATTGAGCAAGGGTGACTTTTGGTTAAGTGAAACGCCCGACCACCCCTCATACGGCTGGGACGCCACCTGCTGCCGTCGCCTTGTCTCCTGGGCGCGTTTGCGTGATCGAGGCAGCTCGCGTGTCCTATTCGTGTTCTCGGTTCATTTTGACCACGAAGGCCAGGTGGCTCGCCGCGCTTCAGCAGAATTGGTTTTACGTAAAATCGCAGAGATCGCACGCGGCGAGCCCGCAATATGTCTCGGTGACTTCAACTCGACACCAGAAACAGTGCAGATGCAGAATATGGCAAAAGGGATGCGCGATGCTTACCGGATTAGTCAGGCACCACCCTATGGCCCGGTAGGGACCTTCAACAACTTCCAATTGGATGCAGCGATGAATGAAAGGATAGACTATATCTTCGTCGATCAGCACTTCGACGTACTCAAATATGCCGTGATAAGCGACTCACGCGATAGGCGCTACCCATCCGACCACCACCCTGTCGTTGCGCGCATCATACTCAAGGGGCCGGTGCGAAAATGACCTGGCGTTGTCAGGGCGTGTGGTCATTTCTTTTTAGCCATTCAAAAGAGGCAAAGGGCGCTGGGTCAGGTCAAACATTCATACATTTCCACCTTGGCAGGCGATTTCGCGATTGCTAATCGCCCATTCGGGCTGCTTGGGCACGCAGTATCTGCCATCGCCTGGATACAACCCGTTACTGAGATCCTTCTGGTGTAGCTGTTCAAATGAGTGAAATCCAGGTTTGATGTCTCGCCAGATGCAAGTGAATGTCAGATCTGCACCCAGCTATATTACTTCGGATGAGCTTAAATTCCTGTTGCTGGCAAAATTTCAGAAATCAATAGTCGGTCAATTCTGTTTTTATCCATGTCTACCACTTCAATCCGGAAGCCTTCCCATTCAAAATACTCTGAGGCGCGGGGTATGTAGCCAAATTGAGTTAACACAAATCCGGCCAAGGTATGGTAAGACCCTGATGCTTCCTCTGGAAATCTTGCGTCGCTATCAAATATCTCTCTGAACCTGTCAAATGAAATTCCTCCATCTATCAGCCAGGAGCCGTCTTCACGTTGAGCACAATCAGCATCCTGCTGATTATCCACCGCGACCACATCACCCACCAATGCCCCCAGTACGTCACTCAGCGTGACGATACCTTCGATTTCACCGTATTCATTAATAACTAGAGCTAACTCAGCACGATTTTTCTTGAACGATTCAAGCAATTGCATGGCGCTTAGTGCTTCTGGAATAAACAAAGGCGGCTTGACTGCATTAGCAATATCGACGCTCTGCAAGGACTTTCCTCCAATGGCTTGGTCAAACAAGTGACCAGCATGTATGATGCCAATCACATTGGACAAGTCACCTTTGCACACAGGAAAACGGCTATACGGACTGGCCGCAATCTTTGCTAAATTGTGCTCCAGAGATTTTTCAATATCGATAAAATCAATCGCCATGCGGGGCGTCATCAAAGCGACCACGCGTTGATCATCAAGGCGTAAGGCACGCGACACAATATCGTGCTCAGTCTTTTCAAATAAACCGGCATCCGTACCTTCTTGAAGCATACCTGCGATTTCCTCTTCAGTAACCGCGTTACTTTTCGGTTGATGCAAACCCAATAAGCGCAACAGGGCTTCAGTTGTGATCGTTAATATCTTGACAAATGGCCCCATCACGCGCGACAACCATTGCATCGGTGCTGCGATCAACGAAGCGACCGTTTCTGGATATTGCATAGCGATTCGCTTAGGTAACAGTTCACCTAAAATCAGGGAAGAAAATGTAATGCCAACCACAACGATGCCGAGTGCAATCTCTCTGGCAAATTCGCCAATGATTGAAATGCCTTCCAATTTCGGACTTAGTTGAGCCACTAAAGAGGCTTCACCAAAAGCACCGTTAAAAATGCCGATCAGCGTAATGCCAACTTGAATGGTAGAGAGGAATCGACTGGGACTGTCGGACAGTTCTAGAGCAGCTTGTGCGCCACGACTGCCATTTTCGGAAAGTTTTTGTAAGCGAATACGCTTTGAGGAGACAACAGCGATTTCAGACATGGCAAATAAGCCATTAACCAAGATCAAACCAAGAATAATGAGTATGTCCATTATGAGAGGCAATTTGTATAAATATTGCCCCTGTTGTTAAGGAAAAAGTATTGTACTCAAGTTTTGGTATGTAAACTGCGGTCACGTACCGTTCAATGAGTTTTTTTTAGACGGACGCGGGTCACGGTCGACTTTCATACATTTCCATCTTGGCAGGCGATTGCGCGATTGCTCATCGCCCCTTCGGGCTGAATGGGCAGGCAGTATTTGCCTTCACCATCCTTGTTTCAATGAGTTGCCTGCAATACGAGTCACAATGACTTGGAACCGCTCAGGTCGCCAAAGAGTTGATTTGCAATCGCGCACAAGATTCGAAATTTTGTATTTATGTCAGGCTGCGCGTAAAAACTTCACCGGCAGCCTGGGGCGAGCCAGTGTTTATGGATATATAGGATCAGTCGTCCAACTGGACCAGGGGCTGGCACCGACGCTGGTGATTGTCTTTACATGGCAGAAGAAAGGCGTGCCGCTAGGCATATTCGGTATGATGATAGGGGACCCAGAGCCAGTGGCAAAAACACCGCCGCAGGCAGCCGTGTAATTGACCAGGCTGCCGGACCCCAACGAACCCGGAGTAAAGTACACCGTCGCCTGACCAGGAACACTGGTGGCTGTGCCTATGGTAGGCGCGGTTGGCAATACTGGCGGAAGCGTTGGCGTCACCGAAGCCGATACCGCAGACCATGCACCGCTACCCACAATGCTGTTGGTCTTGACGCGGCAGGTGTAAGCCGTGCCGTTAGTCAGGCCGGTAACGACGATGGGTGAACCATTGCCATTAACAGTAACACTGCCGCAAGTAGCCGTGTAATTGACCAGGTTGCCTGATCCCAGCGGACCAGGAGTAAATGCCACCGTGATAGCGCCATTGCCAGCCACCACAGAACTGATGGCAGGCGCAGCGGGTAAGGTTGCTGCCGTTGGTGTCACCGAACCAGACACCGCTGACCATGCGCCGCTACCCACGCTGCTGGTGGTCTGTACGCGGCAGGTGTAAGCAGTGCCATTCGTCAGGCCAGTGACAACGATAGGTGATGCACTGCCATTGACAGATGCACTGCCACAAGATGCCGTATACCTGACCAGTGTGCCCGATCCCAGTGCACCAGGATTAAATGCCACCGTGACAGCAGCATTGCCAGCCACAACAGAACTGATGGCAGGCGCAGCCGGCAGCGTTGGCGATGCCGTTGGTGTTACCGGAGCAGACACCGCTGACCACGCGCTGCTGCCCACGCTGCTGGTGGTCTTGACGCGGCAGGTGTAAGCCGTGCCGTTGGTCAGACCAGTGACAGTAATGGGAGATCCGTTGCCATTGACAGTAACACTGCCGCAAGTAGCCGTGTAATTAACCAGGCTGCCCGATCCAAGCCCGCCTGGATTAAATGCTACCTTGATACTAGCATTGCCCGGAACGACCGAGCTCATGGCAGGCGCACCCGGCAGCGTTGCAGCGCCACCTGCAGCCTGCACCAGGTTGGTACAGACAGGAGCGGTATGAGCGAGGTTGATGGCGGTGAAACAGACGTTATAGTTGAGCGCAACATTGCTATTGTTTGCAGTCAGTGTGATGCTGATCGACGGCGTATTGCCGCCAAAGACATTGCCATTCACCGTCCATGCATAGGTCAATATCTCGTTCGAGCAACTGGCTTGCGCAACGGCAGTACCACCGCCAGCAGGCAGACTGGATGGCGTCAGGCTGACACCTGAACAAGCCGGAGCCTGATACCACTTTTGAAGTTCAGACGGGAAATATTTGCCAGTAAATCGGTCATCGATTTCGGCAGCCTTGTTCCAGCCCCATACCAGCACGCCGGTATACTTGGCCCCAATGACGCCCATGCTGCGCATGATGCTCTTGAAGTCGCTTGTCAGGCCAGCAGGCCAGTTGGAAGGGGGGACCGCACCGGTATAATTGTAAGGGGCAAAACCTTGCACCACCAGCCAACTTTCCATGGTGTTGAAAGGGGCGGTTTTCATGTGGTTTGCGAACCCGTTCGCTGTATTCAAGGCAGTGGCGCGTTCAGTCAAATCAAAAGTATTGACATAAACGTCCGTTGCCAGCCATTGCAAACTCACGCTCATGCCGTCGGTCGGCGTGAGGATTTTTTTGACTGACTCCATCATTTGAGGCTGCGCACTCAATACGCCTGCAAGATTCAAACCAAATTTTGCTCCTGGCAGTTTTCTTTGCATCAAGAAAATCCCCTTGCGCAGGGCATTAATTTCTGCATCGAGAACCGCGGCTGCCGGGAGGCCCGTATTAGTCCAGAATGGCTCATCGACAATCGAAATCATCGCACCAGAAGTAAACAACTGCGGGTATTGGGCAACGGTATCATTGATGATCTTTTCGGCGTCGGCTTTTAGCGTATAAGTTCCACCAGTAAGAGGGCGCTCAAAAATGTTGATACCGACAATGGGAACGCGACCTTGCCTCAAGGTTTCCAGTGCCGTATTGTAATTCCCTGACAGGTAATACTTACCGCCATAGCCTTGTTTCGACAAGTCATCCGGATCATCGATATAGCCGCCATAATTGAGATCGGCTTTTACCGTGTTGAAGTTCCTGTTCGCCGTCAAACTTGGATACCCGGTCTGGCAATCCAGCATGAAGATTTCAGAAACGCATTGTCCACTGCTGCACGAACTGATTAATGCAGGGTACTTCGCCTGTGCACCGCAAACGGCATTCATCTGCGGGCTTGCCAGGACAGATGAGCTGCTTTGATAGTCTTCAGGGTAGGTTGAATAACATGCCCAATCCGGCGCAGTACTATTCGGGTTGAGCTTCAGGCATTCGCGCATGACGCCACCATATCTCGCGAGAGGAACAGGTATGCCTGGGTTTGCCGTTTCGTCATTAGGTTGTTTGACCCGGTACATAGTCGCCCGGACACCGCTCACCAATACGCTCGTTGGCGCGTCATCGACCATCGTCAGTATCGGAGAACCAGGAAGCGGGTTACGGAAATAATCCGTTGCCACGACATCCGTCTGCGCGGCACCAACTTCACCTATCTGGAAATAGTAGTTACCCACGTCATCCTGCCCCAGTTGGGTGGCAACAACCTGTATGCCGTTGGCATTGACAGTTGCGGGCAGTTTCAGCGTCACATAATTTCCGGCTTGCGGCATGGTGACATTGGCGTAGGATTGCGCCAGATTCCACCTGCTGCCATCACTCCAGTACACATTGAATGCGGTGGGGAAACCCAGCACGCGCCCACCAGCATAACGTGGATAAAGCTTGATGGCATTGACGGGATGAAAGCCATCAAGCCAATAAGCCAGCCATTCCTGATGGTTGGGGTCGCCATGACCAGTACTGGTCCAGACCGTACTGGTATTGCGATCGTATAAGTTGGTGTTTGGCCACAACGCCGATGAAGTTTCAGCCCGAGTGACAGGCCAGCTTTGCGCCATCGCGCTGTGGTTGAAAAAAGAGACTGCAAAAGCAAGCAAGAATAATTTCAAGATTTTTTTCATAGAATATTTTCCATGTATATTGACACGCCAGTCCCCTTGTCAGCGCAAAAACAAACTCCGCCTGACAGGATCGGATTGGTGGAATGGACTGCAATCGACAACAAAAGAGAAAAAATGGGAAAGCATTAAAGCGGTGCTGGGCGGAGATTTACTGCGCATGGTTTTCAATTCAGTCCCGTTGCCCAGCAAATCTCCGCTTTCTTGAAAAGGCATCTTGTTATCGTTAAATAGTCTTAATTTAAGAGACTAATAGTGCAAAAACAAGAAGCAAAATTATACATTCTTTAACTTTTATATCGTGGATATATCAGGATTTGTGGTTTTATTGATTACAGTTTGGTGCGGGTTTGGTTGAACGTTGTTACTCGAACGAGTTTTTAATACGATTAATTTCTGGCAGGATTACCGAATGAAGAGAAAAATACCTAGTGTTGTTTTGGTACTGCTGTCGATGATTTTGGTTCCTGCATGTTGGGCAGGCGAAAATCTTGACAGGTTTAATTTTTCGAGTGGAAGCCCGCTAGAATTTTTGGCTTTTTTGAAAATAAACAGAACTCAAAAAACTTATACTATTCATGAACCTATATTGAATTGGGTCAAGACTGAACACATCTCTTCTCTCGTGACTCTGCTAGAGTCTGAAGATGAATGCATGGCAGTTGTGCTGGAATCCAGTTCAAGAATACGTTTAGGATCAACGATTGGCGATGAAGCTGCTTTCTTGATTGCTGGCTTTAGAGCCGGAAAATATCCAGCAAGTCTTAATTCTGAGCGGCTGGGGGAGACAAAAAAAGACGAGATACTGAAATGGCAGGCAGATCACTTTTCAATTAAACACATCCAAGGGCCGGAGATGTGATTGGCTCAGTGGAATCACATGAATAAGCGCTTCCCAACCATCGCCGTGTCCCAGCAGTAACCTGATGCGCATTACCATGCGCATCATGGTGCACCGGAGGGCCAGGGGTCAGGTCCGACATTCATGCATTTCCATCTTGGCGGGCGATTTCGCGATTGCTAATCGCCCATTCGGGCTGATTGGGCACTCTGTATCTGCCATCACCATCGTTGTTTCAATGAGTCGTTTGAAATCCGAGCCACAAGGGCTTGGAACCGAATTCGGTAGCCACAAGGGCGATTAGCAATCGCACACAAGATTGGAAATGCATGAATGTCAGCCCTGACCTTCGCTACCCTGCCGTCACCCCAGAATTCCGGGACGCCATCGAAGAACTCAACAACCTCGGCTTAAAAACCAGCCACGCCCGCGACATCACCACCAGCGCCATCAACATAACGAAGTGGTACGCCTCGCGCAAGAAAACCAAATCTCCCTCCCCAACTGCCAGGAAATCCGCCGCAACATCCCCCTTAAGCAAATACAACCTCTACCTAAAAAACACCGTCGTCAACTGCGCCATCGCTGGCAAGTCAATGAAATGTTACATCTTCAAAGTCCGAGGGGATGGGATGGTTGAGGCGTGATACCTTGATTGACGTGGGTGCAATGATGTTCCATTGATTCCGGATTCGCAGGCTATAATCGGGAAATTAAAAGCTAAATCACATTTGTCCGCATATGACAGACCAACAATGGGAAGTGTTCTTCAAAGCTTGTGCGAGATTGTTAGGTCCAGGTACATCGAAACAAGCCAATAGCGATAGTTGGTGTGCCTGGACAACATTCGACAGCCTGGCAGATTCAGTACATTACTGGTCGGCTGGGTTGCCGTCGGAAGAATTCCTTGCAACTGATCACATCCGAGACAGTGGGCCGTGGGGTCAACCGTTCCTTTACAGCAGCATCGCACACATTGTCCTGCCACGAGATTTTTATTGGGAATATGCATCCGAATCTCAGTTCACTAACGATACCAAACATCAAGATCTTGACACACTGTCGCTTGAACTTCTTCGCCTTGATATCCCGCACAGAATAACACCTTTGGTCCTTGAAATTAAATTGTACTAGCTCGCGTAGGTGCGAATAGCTCCGCGTATTCGCACGTATGAACTTATGGTGATCATCGATATATTTCAGTCTCGACATTGGTGCGATTACGTTTCACTTGCACCAATGTAGAACTCATGCCCTGATTGGCATTTTCATACAATGGAGCAAAAACTATGCGACGTCTTGTTGATATCGAATATTCGGAAGTTTGGGACATTTTTGAGAAAAAGTTTTCGTTTCACCCATCGGTCAATGGGCCATTTCCTGCGATAAAAGAACCTAACGACTCCATTACGTTCTTAATGGCATGGGATCATGATGACGACATGCTCGATGAACTCCGGAATGCCATTTTCACTGCCCTGGCAAAGTGCGCAATCGAAACACAAGAATTCTATTATCTTGACTGGCAACACCAATGTTACGCACTCGATATCAAGACATCGACCGAAACTTGGATAAATGGATTTCCTGATGGGGACTACGCTATATTGTTATCGAAAGACATGAGCGTCGGCACTTTTGGGCACCCGTGGGAACATAGCATTTGTATTTTTGGCGAGACTTTTGCAAAGGCCATTATTAAACAAAAACCTGCAATACTTGAAAAAGTGATCCGAAATTCTGGTAACTATGACCTACTCTGAGCCAGCGTAGGTGCGAACAGCACTGCGTATTCGTACGCATGCTGCATTGCTAACGACTCTAAGAGTATGTTTGATTAAACCAATCAAGCTTGTGCTTAATTTTCATAATTTCATCAGATGATCTGGACATTGCGGCTTTTTTCAACACGATTACAGTATCTTCTATTTCTGGATGGTATTGGATAATTCCAATGTCCTCTACAACATTTGACATCATCGTGCCAAGCAAATAAACGTCAACATCATTCGCATTTTCATTAATGTATTCCAATGCTCTGGGCAATGAGGCAGAATAAAAAACATCAAAGCATGAAGCTTGAAAGTAAACATCTCCTCGTTGCTGGATCAAGACTTCTAGCGCCAACTTCACCGCTGCATGCTTATCGATATCGACTAATAGCCTTAAGGAAGATACCGCGCCATCAAAATCTTCCAATGCGTTAACGGTCGCAATTAATTGGTCAATGTCTCGTGTGTCGCTCATAGCAAAATTTTCACATCTCGTATGTACAAGAACAGCGTAATCGAACACAACCATTATCCTCAAAATAAGAACAGATATCATGCACATTATGTGTTCATCGCGATGCCATTCCGCTTTGACATCTTTTGTGCTTGATTGCTGATCGCAAAGCAGCGATGGTCCAGAAGCGGGGCGGCGCAGCCAGCATTCGTATGATTGCACAGCGCCCACCGGTCAAAAAAAACTGACAATATTTCGCAGCCCGGATGAATCCACCGGGCCGCTTCTTAAAGCTACACCACCGCCGTCCTCATCGTCACAAACTCTTCCGCAATGGTTGGATGTACGCCTATGGTGGCGTCGACTTGTGCCTTGGTTACGCCGCATTGCATGGCGACGGCGAAGCCCTGGATGATTTCGCCTGCATCTGCGCCCACCATGTGCATGCCCAGTACGCGGTCGGTGTCGGCGTCGACGATCATCTTCATCAGGCAGCGTTCGGTAGATCCTGAGAGCGTGTGTTTGAGTGCCTTGAATTCACTCTTGAAGATTTTCACATGCACATGCTTTTCGCGTGCCTTGGCTTCTGTCAGGCCCAGGGTTGCTACATTGGGGTGGCTGAATACGGCAGTGGGGATGTTTTCATAGGACATCAGCTTGCGCCCATGCTGGAACAGGTTGGCGGCAACGATCATGCCTTCGGCCAGTGCCACTGGTGTCAGCGCTACGCGGTCAATCACGTCACCGATGGCGTAGATGTTGTCTACATTGGTGGCAAAGTGTTCATCGACGATGATGGCACCATTCTCGCGCACCTGCACGCCAGCGTTGTCCAGGCCCAGGCCTTTGACATTGGGTTTGCGGCCCGTGGCAAACAGCACGCAGTCGCTATCCAGTGTGCGGCCATCGCTGAGTGCCACGCGTTTGTTTTGCGTGTTGTCGCCCTCCGTGGTGATGGACAGGATGCTGGTATCAAGTGCGATCTCTATGCCTTTCTTGCGCATTTCTGCAATCAGGAAATGGCCCAGGTCGGCATCCATGCTGCGCAAGATTTGTGTGCCACGTTGTACCAGTGTGACCTGGCAGCCCAGGCCATTCAGGATGGAAGCCAGCTCGACTGCAATATAGCCACCGCCTTGCACCACGGCACGGCGCGGCAGGGCAGGCAGGTGAAAGAATTCATCCGAAGTGATGCCCAGTTCACTGCCTGGCAATTCTGGCTTGACTGGGTGTCCGCCTGTGGCGATCAGGATATGCTGGGCGCGATAGCGTTGGCCATTGACGATGACGGTATGCACATCGACGATCTGGGCATGACCAGTGATGATATCGACCTTGGCATTTGTCAGGATCTGGTCATAGATGCCGTTGAGCCTGGCGATTTCTTTGTCCTTGTTGGCGATCAGCGTGGCCCAGTCAAACTGTTGCTCACCCATGCTCCAGCCGAAACCGGCTGCGTCGGCAAAGTCGCTATGGTAATGAGCGGCATACGACATCAGCTTTTTTGGTATGCAACCTGCATTCACACAAGTGCCACCCAGCGGGCCTGCCTCGGCTACCGCCACGCGTGCACCATACTGTGCCGCAAAACGGCTGGCCCGCACACCACCAGAGCCAGCACCTATCGTGAATAAATCATAGTCATAAGTGTGCATGCGGGTCCTTGCTTAATGTTGATGATAGATAAGAGGGCAGGCCCAGCGCGTGCCGGGCCTGCAGTGAAACTAAGAAGAGATGAATCAGAGGAAATGAATAAAAACAGGATTCAGGCTACGCCGTTTGCCTTGAACCAGGCCAGCGCACGGCTCCAGCCATCTTTTGCGTCTTCTTCGTTATAGCTGGGGCGATAATCAGCATGAAAGGCATGGCCAGAATTTGCATACACCTTGAATTCTGATTTGCTGTTACCTTTTTTCAGTTCCACCTCCATCTTGAAGACGGATTCAGCATTGATGCCCGTGTCCTTGGCACCATACAGGCCCAAGACAGGTGTTTTCAAGCCTGCGCCGATATCGACGGGGTGCTTGGGTGTCAATGGCGTCGATTCGCCCACCAGGCGGCCATACCAGGCCACACCGGCCTTGACATTGGGGTTGTAGGCAGAATACAGCCAGGTGATGCGGCCACCCCAGCAAAAGCCGGTGATGCCCAGGCGCTTGGTGTCGCCGCCGTTATTGCCAGCCCATGCCACGGCAGCATCCAGGTCGCCCATGACTTGTGCATCAGGCACCTTGGAAATGATTTCTTTCATCAGCTCTGCCATGCTGGCGGCGTTCTTGGCGTCACCCTGGCGCACAAACAATTCAGGTGCAATCGCCAGATAGCCCTGCTTGGCAAAACGGCGTGCGACGTCGGCTATATGCTCGTGTACACCAAAAATCTCGGAGATCACCAATATTGTCGGCAAATTGCTCTTGCCTTCAGGCTTGGCAAAATACAGTGGCACTTCTGCGCCCGCCACTGTCAGCTTGGCGACACCATCCGTCAAACCGGCACGGTCAGTCTTGATCATGGTTTGCGCGCATACCGGTGCAACCGCTGCCGCAAAACCGACACCTACTGCAGTTTGTATAAAACTGCGACGGTTGACCGTCGTACTGTCTTCTGTACTACCAACCAGGCTATTAAAGTCTTCGCGATACTGCATGGTGTTCTCCTGTAAGGTTTCTTTGAGGTTGTACTTGCGGATGTGAAACGCCGGATGAATCAGCAATGAATTGTACAACCGATTCAAGGAACACACTTGCAAGAGAGATCAGGCTCTATGGTGCAGGCAGCAGGGCAGGCGTGCTATCGGCAAAAGTGAGATAAGCTTGCCAGACATCGCGGGTGCGGGTGAGTGTCAGGTCTAGCTGGCATTGGGCTGACTGGCGGTAGCGTATGCTGCCGCTGGCCCAATAGGTGTAGACGTCGTCGCAATGGGCGCTTCGGTAGTTTTCCCAGGCTCTTTGTGTTGCATCGAGATCGAGCTTGTTGTCGTCTTCCTGTTGTAGTCGTGACTTGGCGGCTTGCAGATAGCTGGACAGTTTTTTGTTGGCCTTGTCCACTTCGCCTGCCATGCACCGGGCTTCTTCCTGGGGAGTATTGATGTTGGCACACACGATTTCAGCCTGTGCTGCAGTTGTTGCCAGGGTGTAAAACAGGGCTAGCATCGCTATATGAACGGATTTCATGGATTATTTTTGCTGGTGTTCGGACATTGCACATGAATAGTGATCAGCAGATATTAGCATTGTTTTAATATGGGCCGGGTTAGGGCAACTATTCCTGTGTTTAAGCAAGGCGTGGTTTTTCTGGCCGCAACACCAGCCACACCGCCACACCTATCAGGGTGCCGCCCATGAGGTGGGCGAGGGTGATGTCTTCGTGCAGGAAGAATGCGCCCCAGAGTACGCCAAAGGGTGGGATCAGGAAAGTCACTGTCAGCGACTTGACCGGGCCAATATCGGCGATCAGACGAAAATACAGAATATAAGCCAGCGCCGTGCATACCAGTCCCAGGGCTGCCAGGGTCAGCCACAACGTATTGTTGCCCCAGGTTGCCGGTGGCTGTGTCAATGCGCCATACGAAAAAAATGGCAGCAGCAAAGCAACAGCACCAAGCTGGCTGCCAAAAGCGACAAGCTTGCTATCCAGCCCACCTTTGGCGGATATTCATCTCCTGGTCAAAAAACTGGCCAGGCCATAGCAAGCCGTGGCCAGCATGCATTCTGCAGCGGCGATCAAGAGCGCTGCATTGAATTGTACTGGCCCGGTTGAGGTCAGCAAGGCAACACCGGCAATGCCTATCAATACGCCCAGGATCTTGTAAAGGCCGGGCCGTTCTGCAAAAAACAGGGCGCCGATAATGACGCCCATGAGGAAGAGGCGACCAGGCGCTTGCAAGAACAGCGAGCGCTACCCAGAATCACTGTCAGTTGTACGCCGGGTTTTGCCATGCAATGGCTGATGCCGCAACTACCACAGTTCAATCAACTGCATCCGGCGATCGATATCAGAATCAGTACCACCAACCGTCTGGCCGACTTTGCGCGCGATGATGTTGATTTTGCTGTCAGGCATGGGGTGGGGAATTACCCCGGTTTGACATCAGAAATACTGATAGACGATCCCCTGCAACCGGTATGCAATCCGCGTTTGCTGAAAAGCCGCAAGCAACTTAAATTAGTCGATGAACTGAGCGCCTATACCTTGCTGCATGATGAGCATCAGCAAGACTGGCGCTTGTGGTTGGAGGCGACGGGAGCGCAACATGTGCTCTGGAACAGCGGCCCCGTCTTTGCTGACTCTAACGGCGCACTGGATGCAGCCAAGCGCGGCCATGGCATTGCCCTTGCCAGAAAAACCCTGATTAGAGAAGAACTGAAAAGTCATGAACTGATCTTGCCCTTCAAGACCAGCATCAAGACTGGCATCGCCTATTTTTTGGTCTATCCGTCCGAGGTCTTGTTGAAAGAAGAAGCGCGCCAGTTCAAGGATTGGTTGTGCAGGGCAGTGAAACTGAAATAAGGCTATTTCAGCTTGGCACAAATCTCGCGGCTAATTTCCTGCGCACCATTCTTGCTTAACCAGGCAGCTGCTGCATCGGCCTTGAGGCAATTGGCCCAGGCCAGTATTGATATGCCCTTGTTATCAACAGCATTCAAATTGAGTTTAAATGTGGAAGCTGCCATCAACTCCAGCATATCTGTCTGATTCTTGACGATTGCATGCCAAAAACTTAATGAACCATCCTTGTTGACATTGTTTGGATTGGCACCAAATTCAATAAAGGTTTTTACCAGATCGGCCCGCCCGGATCTGATCACGTAATCCAGGGGATAAACCAGACTGCAGTTTGGACATCTTGAGGCAATATTCACATTATTGTATTTGGTGAGCATGGCGCGTATCAGGTCTTCGCGATGTGGTTCATAACCTTCAAAGCGCAAATACAAAGGTAGTAATTCGCCTGAGATTTTGTTCTTGTCATCGATGTACTCATGATTTTTATCCAGCCGCAAGCCGTGTTCTATTAATTGCATGGTGATTTCAGGGCGCATGTGTGCATACACACCGATGTTTTCTGGCCTGTTTTGTGCAAACATATCATTGATATCTGCACCTGCACTGACTAAAAAATCCACCTCCTGCCAGTCAATTTTCTTTTCATAATCACGAGTGGCAAGTATGCGGCTGAGTACGGCTTCGGCTTCAATCTGGGGCAACAGGGTGTTAGCTTTTGCGGCTGCATGTTGAGCAAGCGCTGCGGAGAGCAAGCTGGGGTAGGCTGGTGTATCCCAGGCGCGCGATAACACTTCTCTACCCAGTGGATTTGCGCCGCGCTTCAATAGCTGATGTACTGCATCTGCGCTTTTTGTGGCTACCGCGTTGCGCATCAACTCCCTGTCATTGACTGCATCTGCCCCTGCCTGCGAGAACAGAAAATCCAGGACAGGCTCAGGTACTGTACCCAGGTCAGGATGGTAACGTAACAGTTCCATCGCCACTGGCGACATATCATAACGCCTGGTCTCTGATCTTTCGCGAGAGTTTGCCAGAAATCCTTTTTCATTGAATTTTTTTAAGACGCGCAGAGCTTGTACTGCTGGCATAAACCGCGTCAGTTTCAGCAATTCGGTATTGGTGTAGCTGTTTTCATAGCGGGCAGGTACAGCCAGATGTGGGAAGACAGCCTGATCAAATAAATCATAAAATTCTTTTTGCAAGGCCACGACCATGTTCCAGTCATGATTGCCTCTGAGTAAAGCTATGCCGGCATCTAGCCATTGTGCCTCCCCGTTTTCATTACGCGGTATCTGGCCTGCCTTCAGCAGTTCACGGAAGTTTTCCAGTATGGCGCTTCTTTCCTTTTCTTCTTTTGTCGCCGTGCCAGGAAATCTCAGCATTTCTGCATGTAACCACTGGCCGCAGATGAATTCCAACTGCATTTGTGGTGAACGTTTCCGGAACCAGTCTTTGGTGCTAGTACGCAAATTATTAAATGCTGCTTGCTTCATGTCTGGCAATTTTTTACCCGGACATATTGCCGCAGCATCAGGCACTTCTTTACCTTCTGGCCTTTTCTTCAAAGGCTCAGGCGCCGCTGGAGATATGCCTTTGGCGGCAACCGGAAACAAATCTATCGCTTCGAGCATGAAGCCTTGCATGATGTAGTAGACATAGCCTGTCGTCACTTCCCTGGCCATGTAGGATTTTTGAGTAGGTGTACTGACCTGCAAGGTGCTTCCCACTGGAAGTTTCATCAGCACGCCGCTGTCCATCCATATTGCACATGAGGTCTTGAGCAGGCTTTCGTCTTTTAGCATCTGCGCCAGTTTGTCCGGGCTGACAAAGCCACTTTTCTGGAAATTGGCATCCCATTGCTTGTTTTCAGTTGACATGCGGTAAGCCAGTTCACCATGCACTTTTTCTACCCTGATGATGGCAGGGCCATTTTTTTCACGGGCAAAGTCGCCGAGCAAGGCATCTGTGCATGCGGCCTGGGTGTTGTTGGAAAACAGACCAGCCAGGAGGGCGAGAAAAAGCGGTAGTCGGAATTTATACATAAGAATATGGGAGCTAAGGAGTGAATCCGTCCGTGATACAGGCCCATCCCGGTCGAGAGAAAAGGTCTGGTAATGGCATTCCTCCATCCATACAGTATGGATGGAGGAGGAGAGAAATATCGACCCATCTTACACCGGTTTTTGTCGTAAGCATGGTTAAGCTCGTGTAAGATATGTATCCATATTCGAGGAAAGAAAACAGTGATGACTTTAATGAACACACTTGGAGCCGTGATCTTTGGCCTGGCCTTGTTGCATACTTTTAGCGCCAAGTTTTTTGAAGTGCTGGCGCATAAGAATACTGCGCATGCAGGCCTGTTTCATTTGCTGGGTGAAGTCGAAGTTGTCTTTGGTTTCTGGGCCTTTGTGCTCATCGTGGTGATGGCCCTGGTATCGGGTGGTGATGCTGCCGTGAGCTACGCCGAGTCACGCCAGTATACTGAACCCCTGTTTGTCTTTGTCGTCATGGTGGTGGCAGCTTCCCGCCCTGTGCTGGAGCTTGTTGGGCGCGTTCTCAAGGCCCTGGCGCGCTTTACTCCAGTACCTGATACCATCGCCCTGGTCTGGTTTGGTTTGGCCGTGGTGCCCTTGCTGGGTTCTCTTATTACCGAACCTGCCGCCATGACGCTGGCAGCCCTGATGCTGGCTCCTAAAATTTTCCGTCAGGGCATACCGGAGTGGTTGAAGTATGCCGCATTGGGCGTGCTGTTTGTCAATGTTTCTATCGGCGGCACCCTGACTTCCTACGCTGCACCACCAGTCTTGATGGTGGCTGCTGCCTGGCAATGGGATAGTGCCTTCATGCTGGCCACTTTTGGCTGGAAGGCGGCAGTGGCGGTGGTGCTCAATGCCACCGTAGTTACGCTGCTTTTGCGCAAGCATATCGCTGGCCTGACGACAGACGCGTCTACCCAAACGACGCCAACTGAACCAGTGCCGCTCATCGTCAGCCTGATTCATCTGGCCTTTCTGGCAGGCGTGGTTGTGTTTGCCCATCACCCTGTATTCTTTCTTGGCCTGTTTCTGTTCTTCATGGGTTATACCCAGGCATATGAGCGTCATCAAAGCCCCTTGATTTTAAAGGAAGGCTTGCTGGTCGGCTTTTTTCTGGCGGGCCTGGTCGTGCTGGGCGGCATGCAGCAATGGTGGTTGCAACCCATTGTATCCAGTCTGGCACCGCATACCCTGTTTTTTGCGGCCCTGGGCTTGACTGCCATTACCGATAATGCCGCGTTGACTTACCTGGGTTCACTGATCGCAGGCTTGAGTGATCAAGCCAAGTATTTGCTGGTGGCGGGTGCAGTGGCCGGTGGCGGGTTGACTGTGATCGCCAATGCACCCAACCCGGCAGGCGTGGCTTTGTTGAAGCGCGGATTCAATGATGAATCGATAGGCGCGGTAGGTTTGTTGCTGGGTGCTTTGCCACCCACAGTGGTGGCTGCTGTGATGTTTTTGGTTTTCAGTTGAATTTGTTTCTTAGCGCAGTTGATGTCGATGAGTTTTGATTGATAAGGCCTGGCACGATGAGTGACAAGATTTGGAATGGGATGATACTGCGCAATCACAGCCTTGAGCAATCTCTGTTGAAATTGCAGCATGTGCGCAGAGTTTGTTTGCCCAAACTAAAAAATGCAGTTGAGGACAGAGTCGCTGAGTTACTGGTTTTCGAAGCCGATCTGACAATGAATCTTCATTTGTTGGAGCATGTGGCGATCGAGGCGCTCGACGTCCGCGCCCTGATCGCAAATGACAAGCACGCAGTGCTTATAGAAGAGTCTGTGGGGCAGGATTGGGATTTTACGTTTTCAGTCAGTCTCATCCCTAAAGGCAATGATGTGCTTTTGCTTCACCACATCTGGAACGATCCTGAATATGAAGATGCTTTGATTGAGGTCGGATTCGAAGACTATCATTACCAGAATCAGACTGATCGACCAGATCGAGTACCAGAAGATGAATGGGAGCATCGCAGGAATGACTGGTATCAATACTATTATGGTGCTTTGGACGAAGCACAGGCAGAGCCATTTTTTAACTACACCATCATTCACTGGCATGATATCCATTGCTGCCCATCCAGTTTTGATAAAGAAAAAATACGTGCAACTGTACCTTCGGACTTTGTCCGGCGACGCCGGGTAGCGCAATTTTTGATGGAACTGGAAGCTGCCATATCTTGTAAGGGCCGTTTCAATGCATGGCACGAAATTGAGAAGCGCATGTCTGAAGTTATCCTGTGCCAGAACGAAGATATCATACTGGCTACAATGTTGCGTGGCATCCCGTAACAAAGCGCCAATTTTTCGCATGATGGCATAGCAACAAGCTCTAAAAAATGCCTTGAGCCTGTCGCTAGAAATGAACAGCATCTAACGGATATATATACCCATCTCCCTAGCAGTGCCCAGATAAGATTTGGTTTTTTCTTCATCAGCCTTGATACCCGCCATGCCTGACCAATATAGCCTACTTAGATTCATCGCTGCCAGACCATCTCCTGCATTGAGTGCTTTGCTGAGATAGTGAATGGCCATCTCGCCATCGGCCTCAACACCAATGCCAAACACGTACAGTGTGCCCAAGGCAGTCATGGCTGCTGGCTTGTTTTCGTCTGCCAGTGGCTGCAAAATATCAAAAGCCTCCTTTTCTCTATAGCGTACGATAGCGTATGCTGCCTCAAGCAAATCAACTTTGCACGGGTCATCAGTCATACAGGAAATGACTGTTCTTTCATGTATGTGTAGCCAATTCAATTCCCCCGACAAGGCGTGATAGCAACGTAATGTTGCGTTTGTCATTGATGAGCTAAAAGGAGGGAAGGAGCATTCAATTTGACTATTCCAACAAGACTCATGGGTGACGCCGGTATTGCGTTTTTTCTCATCAATGAGTATGTAATTGCTGTGGCCACACCGTAAGCACCGTGGTGGTGAGGCGCGTTTCATGCGCCACTGATGATGTGCTGAAAAACTTTGATCATCTAAATCAAGTAGACTGTCAGAGATGCCAAGGCTTCTTTGTTCGTTTGATAGTCTGCGTACAGCAGCAGCTTTCACGTAGTGATCCATGTCAGGAATTCGCTCAACCAAAGTTGCCGTATTGCAGTGCAGACACCAGCAGGGCGAAGTCAGTAATGTCATCGCGCTTGAATCGCAATAGTGTGGGAGGCCGGTCACTTCACACCTCGGATTGTTGATTTGAGCAAATGCTTGATGATTGGTGTTATTGCTGGTGTAAAAATGATAGCGACTTGAATCTTCAAAGAAGAAAACTGCGCTGCATCCTGTGCACTTTAAATTGCTACCGCAATAATCTTCCATCCGTATTTCCTTTGATTTATCATTATATTTCAAGGTATGTTTTCACTTTGATGTGCTGAAGCATGAACAAAGAACATCACGAAATAGCTCCAGATGAATAACATCTAACGGATATATATACCCATCTCCCTAGCAGTACCCAGATAAGATTTGGTTTTTTCTTCATCAACCTTGATACCCGCCATGCCTGACCAATATAGCCTACTTAGATTCATCGCTGCCAGACCATCTCCCGCCTTGAGTGCTTTGCTGAGATAGTGAATGGCCAGCTTGCCATCGGTCTCAACTCCAATGCCAAACAGGTAGAGTGTGCCCAGGGCAGTCATGGCTGCTGGCTTGTTTTCGTCTGCCAGTGGCTGCAAAATATCAAAAGCCTCCTTTTCTCTATAGCGTACGATAGCGTATGCTGCCTCACGCAAATCAACTTTGCACGGGTCATCAGTCATACAGGAAATGACTGTTCTTTCATGTATGTGCAGCCAATTCAGCTCGCCTGTTAAAGCGTGATAACAATCTATCTCTGGCCGACTAATTGCAGAACCTAAATTTGGTGGAGGATAATATTCTATAGAACTATTCTCGCAGCAAACATTCACGATGCCTGTATTTCTTTCGCCTTCTTCTATCAGTATGCAATCGCTATGACCACAGCGTATGCACTTTGGTGGTGCTGTGCGCGCCATCATCTGCTGAGAATGAAATGCAAATTCTTCATCACCTTTGGTGAGCCAATTGCGGTAGTACCAGTCCTGATCCTCTCTGTTGTGCAGCTTGCGTAAGGCTTCTGCCTTGATGAATTCCTCCACATCAGGAAGATACTCTACCTGGCTAGCGGACTTACAGTACATGCACCAACAGGATGATGTACTGACATATACTGCGCTTGAATCACAATAAGTGAACAGGCCAGTGATGTCACTCCTTGGATAGTTAGCCTTAGAAAATGCTTGCAAATTTGTATTGTTGTTTGTGTAAAAGTGGGCGTGACCCACACTCACGAAATGAGACCTGGAAGTACATCCTGTGCATTCCAAATAACTGTTGTAGCAGCTTTCCATTGATTCAAGCTCCTTGATGTTGATACGACTTTCTGGAGATGCTACATCAGTGATGTCGCGATCGCTCATTTATCGATGCTGCGAAAAATCTACGCCCATCTCTTTTGCCAGATGCAAATAATATGCACTTGATTCCGTGTCTGCAGGCATGCCCGGCAGGCCTGTTCTTAAGAAATTTCCCAGGTTATAAGCTGCGATACCGTCCCCCAGGGATATGGCGCGCTTCAAGTAATCAAGCACAAGATTACCGTTTATGTCCAAGCCGTAGCCAGTTGCATGAATGATGCCGGCCATGCCCAATATCTGTGCATGGTATGTGTCCAGTAACTCTTTTATGCCGTTGAGCGCGACAGGTCCTTGCTTTCTGAGTAGTGCATATGCCGCGTTTCGCAATGTTTCCTGATTGGTGGGTGTATCATATACATCAATGAATGCTCGGTTTGAATGCCATTCATTTACTCGAAATTCTATGCTGGCTCTGGCAAGTCGCCCTTCGGAGTCGTAAGAAGCATAGATAGTTGGTGCGATCGAACCACCCCCGATTGTTCCTACGAATTCCAGATGGCTACCCCAGCATTTTTCGTGTTCCAGTCTTATGCTTGAGTCCAGTCGTACATAATTGCCCGTTCCGCAAGTGAGGCATTTGCAAGCTGTGCGTCTGCGCAAGCGCAAGTTATACAGTCGCTGGAATTCCAAGTCTGATAAATTCAGCAGATTGTCTTTGATGCCTTTACTGGTTTCACTATCTCTGCATTTGCGTAGTCCCGCCGTAATGTCGAACTGCCGCAAGTCTGGCAAGTATTCTGCATAGCTTGGCCTATTACATTCAAAGCACCAGCAGTGCTCTGTAGCCACGGCAGTATGCAAGAGGTCCAACTCTGCAAAGTAAGCCTCGAATTCAGCTAAGGGCATACGATCAAGCGCTGACATGTCACCACCTGGCATCCGGCAGGTGTTATTGAGCTCATAGCTGAGGAAGTGTTCTGGAAAAAGAAATATTCAGAACCCCCGGTGCATTTCAGATGCATAGCAAGCTCCATGTCTGGAAAGGTCGGCCATTCTAATGAGCAGGGGCCTGCTTGCCTAGTCTATTTCTTGATTAAATTTGCAGCAGGCAGCATCTTTGCCACAAGGTGATGTTTTATGTAGGATTTTGTCATCCTGTAATTTTTTGGTCTCAAGATCGTAGTAAAATACGTCTGGCAGCACGGATCAGAACCGGGCTGATTTACCCCTCGCTAGCCCATTCCGTGGCTTATATGGTGAGCTTTAGTCAGACATGACATTCTTGTCTTGACTTGCTCTCCTACAAATTTTGACAAATCTGTAGTTCAATCCAGCACTATGACGCCATTCAGTAATGAGAATCGGCTGAAGAAGTTGACCTGTGAAAGGGATGAAAATGAATAACTGGACTCCCGATATTTATGAAAAAGCCTGGTCGTTTTCATCGCGCCAGCATAGTGGGCAGACTTATGGTGGCAAGGTGGAAGGTGAACGGATTGAGTACATCAACCATATCGCCAGCGTGGCGATGGAAGTGATCTGGGCATTGCAAGGCAACGACATGGCAGATAGTGCGCTGGCTGTGCAATGCGCTCTTTTGCATGACACCATAGAAGACACCAGCGCCAGCCATGAATTATTGAAACAGGAATTTGGCCAGGCCGTGGCAGATGGCGTGCAAGCCCTGTCCAAAAACACGGCATTGCCGACTAAGGCTGAGCAGATGCGCGACAGCCTTGAGCGAATACGACAGCAACCAACAGAAATCTGGATGGTCAAGATGGCTGACCGCATCACCAATCTGTATCACCCGCCGCATTACTGGAATAATGAAAAGATACTCGCTTATCGCAATGAAGCGCAGCTTATCCATGATGAGTTAATGACTGCTGATTGCGGTCTGGCGCAACGCTTGCAGGCGAAGATCAATGCTTATCCACAGTTTCTGAAAAAGTGATTCTTTTTCTTGACAGCCCCAGATGGGGTTTTTAGATAGGAATTGCAATAATTTCAATCGCGACTAGAATGAGAACGACCTGGCTGCTTTATTTCGCAGCCAGGTGAATCAACCTGGCATCGCATTTTCGATTCCTGAGCATGGGGGCAAGAATGAAATTATTGCGTTTTTATGTTGAAGTGGGCGGTGAAGAATTTGATGCTGAGAGCTTTGCTCTGGCGGCGGATGGCAAGGGACTTGATGGTGCGATATCCCGCATCAGCAACAATAGCAAGACGCTCAAGCGCTGGGGTGAAGATGCACAGGTGAGTATCGAGCTGGCGGGTGCGGAGCAGCCAGCCATTCATGGTGGAGTCAGGCAATGGTGTACGGGTCTGCTGGAATGTGCAACTGAGCCAGAGGCAAATTCACCAGCATGGCAGGCAGAAGAAGCGCAATTGCTGGATTTTCTGGAGCAGATCAAATACAAATTGCCTGCTGTTGGCGATTTTTGCGATGGCGAATACTTTATCTTGCTCAGGCTGATCTATGCCACCTCCGGCGCGGGCCTGCATTATTCCGAAACCCTGTTGCGCAGTCTGGCAGAGATCAATGCCGGGCTGACGATAGACCATGCTTGAAAAAGCCAGGACCTTGCACATGATGCATGCAAGGTCCTGGCTCTCGTCAAATCAATTTGCTTGACTCATCAGGCGTGATCATAGGCGCTGTCCGTGGCTGGCTTACCCAGCTTATACCAATCTACCTTACGGGTTGCTAACATGATGCCGGACAGGACCGCGAACAACAACAGGCTACCCATCATCATGGCATTGTTTTCTGAATTCAATAAGCCAAACAAGATGCCGTACAAGACCGTCAACGCGAACCCAAATCCAACACCACGTTTCCAGTCTCTCAGCACATTCGCCAGGTAGATGCCGATCAGTAAAATGCAGGCGGTACTGGCAATCAGGTAGGCCAGCACGAAACTGATTTTTTCTGACAGACTGATCAACAGCAAAAAGAAAATCACCAGCGCCAGACCAACCAGGGTGTATTGCACAGGGTGGATTGGTAACTGCTTCAATACCTCAAACAAGAAGAAGGCGGCAAAGGTAAGGGCGACAAACATCAGACCATATTTGACGGCACGGTCAGCCTGCGAATAGATGTTGACAGGTTCGATGTAAGAAACACTGAAGATATCGATGGGTGAGGCAGATGAAGTTGGGCTGCCATTTTCCGCCGGGCTGGCTCCGTGCGCCACATTGGCCGCGTTCCCGGCATTTTCGAGTCGGGTCATTTGTTGCTGTGCATTGCTGGACAAGGATGAGATATTCCAGTTGGCGCTGACACTCTTATCGGTATTGACCCTGCCTTTTGGTGATGGCAAAAAGCGGCCGCCGTATTGCACATGTGGCCAGTTTGATTCCAGCGTTACCTGGTTATTTTTAGCAATCGGGGCAAAGCTCAGTTTTTCTATGCCATCAAGATCCAGGTCTATCTTGAATTTGACTTGCCTTGCGCTGGCGAGATTGACATCATTCAGACCCGCATGGATACCACGCTGGAAAGAACTGAGTTTGCTGCCTTGTTTGAACTCGATGGTTTGTTCATCCCATTTGAGTTTAGGGAAGTTTTGCAGGCCGCGTGTATCACTCAAGCCCATGGAAATATAGGGCGTTTCCGCCAGGGAGATGACGGCCTTGGGGTTGTCTTTCTGCACCATGTTCGATAACTCTGGCAGCATGAAGTCACCCGTTATCTTATGGTGGCCGGTATATACCAGCACTTTATGGATGCCGCGATAGCGCTGGTCAGTATCGATATTGCCCATGATTTGCATTTCATTGGGGTAGATATAATGCTTTTTATTGGCAGACAACTGGCGGCGCACGGTTTTATTGAGCGATGCATCAAAGCTCTCATCTTCCCAGGTCTCGGTATAAGGAACGACCAGCACCGGTCCGACAACCACTTGCTCACTGACAGAATCTGCTGTGATACTGCGCACCGCCTCCTCGCGGTAATGCATACGCTCCCAGATGGTGGCATGTATCATGCCCAGTGGCACATACAACAAGATGGCCAGCAAGCCAACGATGACGATTTTAAATAACAGACTTCTTTGCATGACAGGCTCCGGTAATGACGAAGCTTGTAATGTAAAAAAGGAATGTGCGGGGAGAATGCGGTTTGTGTGAAGTGGGGGACTTTTTTGTATTCACGCTTCTTCACCATTCTTCCTCTTTCTTTCACTACATGGGGATGGAGTCAGGTACCCAAACACAATGTCGCCACGACGCCACCATTATCCTGATTCTCGACCTTGATACTTCCTCCGTGCAGCAAGGCCACTTCCCGCACAAAGGGCAAACCCAGGCCGGTGCTTTTGGCCGCATCTGGGCGCGGCAAGGAGTAGAAGCGGTCGAAGATTTTATCGAGGGCGTAGTCAGGTATGCCCGGTCCCTGGTCACTGACGCTGATTTGTACAGATGGCCTGTTGTCGGTGTTGAGGAGCAGGTTGGCTTGCATGTTGATACTGCTGCCAGCAGGGGCAAAGGCAATGGCATTGTCGAGCACATTGCCGAGCGCCTGGCGCAGCAGCAGTTCATCGCCGCTGATGCTGGTGATGGCTGCGTCTATGTGCTGTTGCAATTGCAGGGACCTGGCTTTCAGTCTGGGTTGGGCATCTTCAGCCACCAGTGCCAGCAGACGTGGGATGTTGACCAGGTGCACGTGGGCAAGGCTTTGCTGTTTCTCCAGTTTGACCAGTGCCAGCAGTTTGTCGATAAGCTGGCGCTGGCGGGCATTCTGTTCGAGGATATTGTTGAGGAAATGCTGCCTGTCTGCGGCGGGCATGTCTTCACGCATGAGTTCGGCCGAGCCTTGTATCGAGGCGATGGGGCTTTTCAATTCATGGGCCATGGTATGCATGAGTTGTTCTGCATATTGCTTGCCTTCCAGCTTGTCGCGCATGGCTTCAAGGGCGCGGCCAAGGCTGCCGATTTCATTATTACCCAGATCTGGCAGGCTGGCTTTGTCACCGTTTTCTACGCTGCTGGCATAGGTTTGCAGCTTGCGCAAAGTGCGGTTCAGCCACCATGAAAACCCCAGCCCTATCAACAAAGAACCCAGCCACAACCAGGCACTGCGTTGCAATATTTTGCGCTGGCTGCGGTATATAAAGGGGTTGATGGTGGAGATAGGTTTGGCTACCGTCAACGAGCCTATGATGCGGCCACGGTCCATGATGGGGGCGGCGACATGCATGACACTGCTGGTTTCATCTGTCGCCTTGCTGCGCGTGCTGCGTGCGCCATACTTGCCTTGCAGGGTGCGGTTGACGTCGTTCCAGAGTGAGTAGTCCTGCCCTACATCCATGCCATCACTGTCAAAAATGACGATGCCTTTTGCATCGGTGATATAAATGCGGTAATCCAGGCTGGTCTTGCGTATGCCACTGATGTTGGCGTCGATGCTGCGCTGGGCATAGTTTTGCAGGCGCTTCATCAAATCACTGTCGGCGACCTTGCCTGCTGCCACGTCTTCTGCCACCAGGGTGGCCAGCATTTGCGCAGTATCGATGAGGGTGTCTTCCAGCGTGGCGCGCACGCCGGGTTTGATTTCTTCCACCACCACATTCAGAATCAGCCAGGCACTTAAGCCCAGTATCAGAAAGTAACCCAGCAGTATGCGCAGGCCTATCTTCATGCAGGGGACCAGCTATAACCCATGCCACGGTGGGTGATGATGCATTCATCGTTGGCCTGGTCATCATCGACCGTACCGTTACTGCTCAGGCGTGCCTGGCGGAGTTTGGCGCGCAGGCATTTGACGTGGGCATCGACCGTGCGCTCCAGCGTATCGGGCGCATTGGTCCAGACGATGTCCATGAGCTGCGCGCGCGAGAATAAATGGCCGGGGCTTTCCATCAAAGTCTTGAGCAGCAAATACTCATAGCGCGTCAGGCTCAGTGGCTGGCCATACGCGAGTATGCGTGCTTCTTGCGGTTTCAATTCAAAACGGGGCGCGGCAGTATCTGTATGCGTTTGCACCTTGCCTTGCTGACGGCGCAAGATGGCGCGTATGCGAGCGACCACTTCACGTGGTGAAAAGGGTTTGCTGACGTAATCATCAGCGCCAATTTCGAGGCCGACGATGCGGTCTATCTCATCATTGCGTGCCGTCAAAAACAGCACTGGCGTATCCGAGAACTGGCGCAACTGGCGGCAGACATCAAAGCCGCTGATGTCGGGCAGGCCGATATCAAGCACGATCAGGGCAGGGGGCGCTGTCGTCGTGCGCAATAGTGCTAGCGCTTCTTGGCCCAGACTAAAGTGTTGCGGTATAAAACCGTCAGTCTTCAAGGCGTAGGCCAGGGTGTCGGCGATGCTGACTTCATCTTCGATGATCAGGATGGATTTGCTCATGCAGGAGATGATAGGGATGTGGATAATCCCGCACAGCGATGTTGCTGGCATGCTGTGCGGGACGGTGAAAACTTATTCGGGTTTCAGGTAAAACGCATCTGGCAACTGATCACCCGCAGTGGTGGTCTTGACATCACCTTTGAGATTCGTCAGCAGCACAGGCAGTTCTGGCCCGCCCAGTTCTATGATGACCTGGCGGCAAGCGCCGCAAGGGGCGATCGGGCCTTCCGTGTCACCAGTCACGGCGATGGCAGCAAAATCGCCAGGACGGTAACCGGCTGCAATGGCAGAAAACAGGGCTGTGCGTTCTGCACAGTTACACAAACCATAAGAGGCGTTTTCAACATTGCAACCATGGAAAGTCTTGCCATCCTTGGTCAACACGGCTGCGCCGACCTCGAATTTGGAGTAGGGCGCATAAGCGGATTCACGGGCTGTATTGGCAGCTTGCAATAGTTCACTTTTGTTAAACATGTTCATCTTTCGTTGGTATAGGCAACATTGTATTATCAAACCATGTCAAATATGGTGAATCAGCTTAAATCCTCCGCTTCCAGCCTTGGCGGGCAGGGCGGGCAAACACATCCGGTTTTCAGGAAAAAGTTGCAGGAACTGGCCTGGGCCTTGTTTGGCATGGGCCTGTATTATTTGGCTGCCCGTACCGGCATGCAGTTATTTGCCCTGAAACCTAGCAATATCACGCTCTTGTGGCTGGCTTCCGGCATAGGTATGGTGATGTGCATGCGCCACGGCTTGCTTGCCTTGCCCATGATTATGTTTGCCAGTTTTTGGGCGAATTATCCAGGTATGGCCGAAGCGCACCGCAGCTCTCCCCTCTTGTACACCCTGATTTCAGCCACTGCAGATGGCATGGCTGGCATCGTGGCCATGTTGATGATGCGCCTGTCATTGCCAGGGGGCTTGACGCAGGCCCAGGATTTGTTGCATTTTGGCATCAAAGTCTGTTTGATACCGACCATGCTCAGCAGCCTTATCATCAGCCTCAATCTGGCGGTAGGCGGTTATATAGGCTGGGATGAGGCAGTCGATTTCTTCCGCATGCTGGTACTGGCAGACAGTCTGGGCATTTTGCTTATTTATCCACTTTACCATGCCTGGAGTGATGATCGGCAGCTACGTAGTATCGAAGTGCAAAGGCTGGTGTTAAGCAGCCTGGGTGTCGGGGTATTGCTGTATCTGGCATTTCGGGGTCATCCAGGCTTTATCTATTTCATCTTGCCGGTGCTGTTGCTGCTGGCTTTTTATGTCAATCTGAATCTGATCACGCTGATATTGGCTGTCAGCATGGTGGCCATTATTGCCATGACGGGCCAGCAACTTGGGCCTTTCCAGACCAGCAATCTGGTGGAAGCGAATTTCATGCTGGTGTGTTTCGTCTGCACGACCACCTTCACCATTCTGGCAGTGGCCCTGCATAACCGCCAATTGCTCAGAATAGAAGCGGCTCGCCAGGAATGGCAACAGGCAGCCGAGGTGGATGCCCTGACGGGCTTGATCAACCGTGCTGCTTTTTTGCCCATGCTGGAAGATGAACACCAGCGCGCCAAGCGCATGGGCCGCCCCTATGCCCTGGCCTTGCTGGATATCGATCACTTTAAAACGGTCAATGATGTGTATGGCCATCAGGCCGGTGATGAAGTGCTCACTCACTTTGCCAGCATGATGCAGGCAAACATACGTGGCATAGACAAAGCCGCACGCCTGGGTGGGGATGAGTTTGCCATCCTTTTCCCTGAATCAAGCGCTTCTGAAGCGATTATCTCCATGGAAAGACTGCGCCAGCGTCTGGAATCCCACCCCATCCTGACCGCTGCCGCACAAGTGTTCGTGACCAGTAGCATAGGCATTACCGAATACCATGGCGGTGACATTACCCCGGACATGGTGCGCACAAGGGCAGACCAGTTACTTTATGCAGCCAAGCATGCAGGCAGAAACAGGGTCATGTTTGATGCCGTGACGGATGAAACAGCTTGAGTGCTGATGCAAAATTGAGCAACTACTGAGCAAATAAGATGCACATAATTTACTTTTGCCATTGAAGTTTCTTCATTTGTGCCCGATAACGTAGTATGGGATTAAATTTCCATATTACCCTGGAGTAATATTATGAGCTTAGGCATTTCGACACAAGACATCTACGCGCGCACTTATCAGACTGCGCAAACCAAAGTACCCAAGGCTGGCGATAAGAGCGCTGAAGAGGCAGATATCGAAGCCACGCCTGATCAAAGCGCCAAGGTCAATCTGGATAGCTCGGTCGCAGGCAGTAAAGAAAGTACCGTTGTCTATAATGACCCGCGCCTGAACAAGACTGCGAAGCCTGACCTGCAAGCCCTGCTGGAGGAATCTGACCGCAAGGCCCAGGAGATCATTAACCTCATCAAACCCTTGATTGAACAACAAGGTCTGGAAATTTCCAAGGTAGTCAGCGGCCAGCAAAAAATCAATGCCAGCCCTGAAGCCATCAAGGCAGCCCAGGCAGCAGTAGCCGAGGGTGGAGAATTCAGCGTACAAAAAACTGCTGAACGCATACTCAGTTTTGCCAAAGCAGCCATAGGCGATGATCCCGCCAAGCTGGAAAAAATTACTGCTGCAGTAGAGCAGGGCTTCCAAGAAGCAGCCGAGATACTGGGTGGTAGTTTGCCTGAAATCAGCAAGCAAACCCTGGAAGCCATACGCACAGAATTTGCGCGCTGGAAATCTGATGGTATCCCTGCTGGCGACACCGTGAGTCTGGCGAAACCGTCGACCCAAAAAGCGGCTTGAACCACATCCTTGCAGGGTGCACATGCTGCGCCCTGCAAGTTAAAGCCTTGCATATGCCGCCATGACAGCAGCATAAGCGCGCACTTACTTCCCACCCAAGTCCTTATATGCTGCAGGCACATTCAAGCCTGGGTGTACCCAGCCAAACAGCGCATAACCCGCATAATCTGGCATGCTGACTTGCTTAACGGTTTGTTCCAGATTCAAGCCCTGGGAAATGGCTGCCTGCACCTGGCTGCGTACCGTTTCAAGATAAGCGATTTGCCATTTCAAGTCTTCCTTGCCTATAGCTACGCCATGACCGGGTACAATGCGGGCATCCGGCGGTAAAAAGGCATCAACGCGGCGCAGAGTTTCCAGCGTGGCGATCAGGTGACCATCGAGCAGCCAGGGCAGCGCGGGTTTGCCAGCGATGACAGGGTTGCCACTCCACATGACCTTGCTTTGTGGTTCCCACACCCACAAGTCGCCACCAGTCTGGGCAAAGCCAAAGTCCATGATCTCCACAACTTTGCCGCCCAGGTCCAGCTTTAATGTGCTGCCTGGCGCGACCAGAACATCGCCAGTGCGTGCCTTGATTTCTTCTATGCCGCGGCCAGTGCCAAAGTTCTTGATCATGAAAGCCTTGTCGTCGTCCAGATGTGCATGGATATAGTTGCTGGTCTGGGCATGCTGGATAATCTTCGTGCTGGCGGGCATATACATATTGCCGTAGGCATGGTCACCGTGCGAGCTGGTGTTGACGGCATACAGGATGGGTTTCTTACCCAGCTTCTGGCTCAGTGCCATGACTTGTGCATTCAGGCGCTTGTTGAGCATGGTCTCTATCAACAGGGCACCCTTGCTGCCGACGATCAAGCCGCCACTGGTGGCCGCTGCACCACCCTTGGCATTGAGTTCTTTGGCGTTATTGGCATAGTAGGCATACACACCTTCACCCAGTTTTTCACTGACCATCTCGACCTTGTTGCCATCCCAGATAGGTTCGGCTGCCTGTGTCGTAGTGGCAAACAGCAAACCTGTCATGACTGCTAAGAATGTACGTTTCATTTCGTTCTCCTCTGTAGTGATTGATTAATAGATGACATACGCAGTGTAGTTTCTACATTTATGCAATACAATTAGCTATTGACGACAAGATGGTTTGCGAAAATGCAAAGCGTAGAAAATCTCAATGACTTGCGACTGGTTGCCTGGATAGCCGAGACAGGCTCGCTGGCCGGTGCTGCCCGCCGTCTGGGCTTGAATCATGCAACCGTCTTCCGTCGCCTGAACCAGCTGGAAGCAGAAACTGGTGTGCGGCTGTTTGAACGCAGCGCTGGCCGCTACCATGCCACGCCCGCAGGCGAAGAACTCATGCGCGCCGGTGCCGAGCTGGACGCGATTGCCACCAGCGCCATGTTGAGGGTGGCGGGTACAGATTTGCGACCCAGCGGCCTGGTACGCATCTCGACCACTGACAGTCTGGCCCTGACTTTACTGCCACCCATATTGGCCTTGTGCCGCCAGCGTTATCCGCAAATCAGGCTGACGCTGGAAGTCGATAACAAGTCTGCCAATTTGTCCAAACGCGATGCCGACATTGCCGTGCGCCCGACAATCACGCCGCCAGACTATCTGATAGGCAAACACATCGCCCCACTGGAATTTTGCATCTACGCGGCAGCGTCTTATTTTGCATCGCATGCAGACCTGCCACTGGAGCAGCATGAATGGATAGCACTCGATGAAGCCTATAGCGGTCACCGCAGCCTGTGTTGGCTTGGCAACATCCTGCCACTTGATGAGGTAGGTTACCGCAGCAGCAGCTTTGGCCTGGTCCAGCAAGCCTGCGTGCAGGGCATGGGCTTGGCGATCTTGCCTTGCATCCTGGGTGATGCCTCAGATGCCTTGCAGCGGGTGGGGGAGCCCATACCCGAATGTGCGGCGGCACTGTGGTTGCTGATCCATCCCGATTTGCGCGAGACTACCCGCGTCAGGGCGGTGTTCCAGCTTTTGCATGAAGAGTTGGGGAGGGCGATGATGCGGTTTTCATAGAGCAGTTTATGTCCTTTGAATACGCGTACTGTAATTCTAACGCTGATTCTCAAACCCGTCATGCCGGACTTGATCCGGCATCCAGTGGCGCTGTTGGCATACCGATGCAGTTTATAGCCAGGCGGGGGGCAGGATCATTGCTTTTCGTGCTTGGTGAAACGAGCGACATGGCTTAATGACGATGGATGCCAGATCGATTCTGGCATGACGGTTGGGAGGCTCGTTGCTGAAGACGGATATTGCCGCGCATTGTGCCGCACGTCGAAGAATACCAAGGGACATGGCGTAACGAAAAAGCCCGCAACAGTTTCCTGTTGCGGGCTTTTCACTTGCAGATGGCCTTGTAAAACCAAACTGCAAAAAACTTACTTCTTCACACCCAGTTCACGCAAACGTTCTTGCAGATAACTGCCAGAAGTATGACGCTCGGACAGCACCACATCCGCACGTGGATGCAAGAACAGTGGCAGCGAGATGCGGGATTTTTTCGCTTCTTCACCGGTAGGGTTCAGTACGCGGTGGATAGTCGATGGATAATAGCCTGCCGAGGCTTCATCCAGCATGTCACCGATATTCACGATCAGCATGCCAAAGTCACAGGGCACGTCATGCCATGCCTCGTCTTTGCCCAGCACTTGCAAACCGGCTTGTGTGGCGGCTGGCAAGAGCGTCAGCAGGTTGATGTCACCATGGGCAGCGGCGCGTACAGCATCGGGTTCTTCATCGCCGCGCAGTGGTGGGTAATGTAGAACGCGCAGCAGTGTCAGGTCGCTGTCGGTGATCATGTCTGACAAGGGCATGGAATATTTGGCCTTGACCTCGGCTGGCGAATAGTCTTCTACCCATTGCAACAACTCTGTGGCCAGCTTGGCACCATCGTCATAATACTTGCGTGCCGCATCCGACACTTCAGACGGATAACGGCCGGTAGGGTAAATATGATAAAACTCTTTCAAGTCGCGCTTGGTCTGGCCCTTGGCTGTCTCGGAAATGCTAGGCGAGAAATAACCGTCCATTTTTTCGCGGTCAAAGTCATACTTGTTCTTCGCATCGGTCTGAAAAAAGTCATACCATTCTTTGTAAATGGTTTCCAGCGTGCTTTGCGACAAAGGATGATTGGTCAGCACGCCAAAGCCAGTGCGGTGCAGGCTTTCAGTAAACTTTTGCGCAGCATCAGGTGCGCGATAATCAACTGGTTCGATAAACATGATGCGCTCTCCTCAGTTTGCCACTGGTGCCAGCGGAGCCTGCAGCCAGTTTGATGACAGTGTCTTGTCGATCAATTGCTTGCACGCTTCTGCATCGACTTTCATGCAAACGCGGGTTTCTGGCTTGCTGGCTTCCCAGCCGGATTGTGGGTAGGGGATAGGCAGTTTTGCCATCATGGTTTGGCCATTGCCTATGCCTTCTTTGGCAACACGCACGCGGCCAGAGTTGGTCTCGAACATTTCTGGTGCCACCAACCAGACAAACGCCAGCACATCATGACCGTAGCAGGCATGGCCCAGGTCTGGGCGTATGCTCTGGTAGAAGTTGGCGTAGAAGTTGACAGCGTGCGACAGGGTATCCATCGCTACGTGTTTATGCTGTTCAGCCAGGCGGGCAAAGAAAGTCGAAGGCAATACCACGCGGTGGGTGACATCCAGACCCACCATGGTGAGGTCCCAGCCTGCGGTGAAGACCAGGTCAGCTGCGTCAGGGTCATTCCAGACATTGGCTTCTGCCACTGGCGAAACATTGCCTGGTTCATCGACCGTACCAGCCATCAATACCACCTGCTTCAACAGCTTGGGCAATTGTGGTTCCATCTTCAGGGCCAGGCCCAGATTGCCCAGAGGGGCAACGGCAACCAGGGTGATTTCGCCAGGATATTGGCGCGCCATCTTGACGATGAACTCGGCAGCACTTTCCACTTCTGCCTTGCCACCTAATTCAATACGGCTGTTCAGATTGCCCAGGCCATCGGCACCATGAATAAAATCAGGAGGTGTGCCAGGTTCTTTGGCAAATGGTACAGGTACGCCTTGTGCGACCGGGATATCGCGGCCGGTAATACGGGTCAGATACAGTGCATTGGCAGTTGCCTGCTCAACATGGACATTGCCAAATGAGGTAGTGATACCGACCACGTCGATATCGGGATGGGCCAGCGCGAAATACAAGGCCATTGCATCATCGACGCCTGGATCAGTATCAAAAATGACTTTATGTTTAGCTGTTGTTGACATGTGTATGCTCTCCAAAATTACATCGGCTGGCCATTGGGCAGAACCCAGTCGCGATGTGAATCGTTGCAGTTGACCCGGTTCAAGGAGGTCGAAATTATTTAGGACTTACGCAAAACCGCCCAAGCTGCGTTGCAGCTCCTAGCCGTACTAAAGTACTGTCTTCGTCGCCACGCCTTGCTGGGACAATTTTGCGTAAGTCCTATTATTAAGTGTTAGGAAAACCTAAAAGCTCACCAAAGAGATACGGAGAAGGGCAAGAAGAAAAGCCGAGGAGGTTGCAATTGTGTAGGTTGGGCTACACCTCATCAGCCCAACCTACGAATAAGCCAACACTTCGGCTCTTCACTCGCTCTTCTCTGTGCCTCTGTGGTGAAAGGTCTTATGTTTTTTAAATTAACGTGACTTCACAAACGGCTGGCCTATCGCTTTCGGGGCGACGGACTTTGCCATCAAGCCTGCCAGAACGATCACGGTCACCACGTAAGGTATCATTTGTATCAGGGAGCCGGGTACCTTGCCTATGCCAGGGAAGACCACGCCTTCGATCTGGACTTGCAGGGCTGCGAAGAAGCCGAACATCAGGCAGCCAAGTGCTGTATGCAAAGGCCGCCAGTTGCCGAACACCAGCGCCGTCAAGGCCAGGTAACCATTACCTGCCGACATGTCGCGTAAGAAGAAGCCGCTTTGTACGATGGACAAATACGCACCAGAGAAGGAACACAGCACGCCAGCGCACAGCATGGCCATGAAGCGGGTGCGTTCTACATTAATGCCAGCCGCATCTGCCGCATGCGGGTTCTCACCAACAGCGCGCAGGCGCAGGCCAAAGCGGGTGTGGTACAAGACCCAGTGAACAACAGGGATCAAGGCAAAAGCCAGATATACCAGGGCACTATGCCCACCGATCAGCCTGGTGTACACCCAGCCTATGAATGGGATGCTGGCAATAGCGGCTGAGCCTGGCAAGACGATATCAAATAAACGGGCTTCGCCAAGGTCAGGCGTGCGGCCACCTTGCTGGAAGAAATACTGGGCAACAACAAAGGTCAAACCGCTGAGCGCAATATTGAGGGCGATACCGGCGACCAATTGGTTACCTTTTTGCGTGATGCTGACAAAGCCCTGCAGCAGAGCAATGGTGGCAGAAATACCAACGCCAGCCATGATGCCCAGCCAGGGATTCTTGGTCACAAAAGCCACGGCGGCGGAGACAAAGGCGGCGGCCAGCATCTTGCCTTCCAGCGCCAGGTCAACTACACCGCTGCGCTCTGCAAGCAGGCCAGCCATGGCCGCAAATATCAATACCGGCGCATTGCGTATGGTCGATACCAGGATGCTGGAAAATTGAAAATCATCAAACATCATTTTTCCTTACGCTTGAGCAGGGCAGACAGGGCAGGGGCATACAGGTTTTCCATGGCGCCGCAGAAAAGGATAATCAAACCCTGGATAAAGATAAAGGTCTCTGGCGGGATATTGGCTTTTTCCAGCGACAGATCAAAGCCACCCTGTATCAGCGCGCCAAACAGAATGGATGACAGCAAAATACCCACCGGATGCTGACGCCCCATCAGAGCAATCGCGATACCGATAAAACCAGCACCGGCAGGGAAGTTCAGGTTCAGATAGTGAGTAGAACCCATGACAGAATTGACGGCAGCCAGGCCAGCCAGCGCGCCGGATATCATCATCGTCACGATAATGGTCTTGCTGATGGAGATACCGGCATAATGCGCCGCATGCTGGTTCAGGCCGGTGGCACGCAACTGGTAACCCCAGGTGGTGCGCCATACAACAAGGCCGTAAATCACCAGCGCCACCAGGGCCAGCACAAAGCTGATGTTCAGTGGTGTTTCTCCCAGCATCGGCAAAATGCCGTTCAGCTTGGGCAACCACGATGCATCGGCAAACACGCGGCTGGCTGTATTTTGCTGGCCAGCAGGGATAAGGAAGCCGACGATCACATAATTCATCAAGCTGGCAGCGATGAAGTTGAACATGATGGTGGTCACCACCACATGGCTGCCGCGTTTGGCCTGCAGGTAACCCGGCAGATAAGCCCAGGCAGCACCAAATACAGCAGCACCCAGCATCGCCAAAGGTATCAGCAACCAGCCAGGCAGGGATGAATCCAGCCACAGCAAGACCAGGGTCAGGCCCAGGCCACCAACATACATCTGGCCTTCACTGCCGATATTGAACAGACCGGCCTGCATCGCCACCGACACGGACAAACCAGTGAAGATAAAGGTGGCTGCATAAAACAGGGTGTAACCCAGGCCTTCAGGGTTCAGTACGGCTGCATTGATGAGTATGCTCAGAGATTCTATCGGGCTTTCACCCAGCAGATAAATCACACCTGCCGCGACCAATAAGGCAGAGAACAGGTTTAACAGCGGCAGGGCAAATGCGGTGGCCCAGCGTGGGAGGTCGGCTTGATTCATCTTGGTTTGGTCGCTTGTCTGTATTCGCTTGTTCTTGCAATATTCTAATGACGGCTCAGTCGAGCTGTAATACCTGTCAGTGCGTATGTATGCCACCCATGAGGCAGCCTATCTCGGTTGCATCAAATTCTTCTGCCCTCAATTCACCCGTGATGGCACCGCCAGAGATGACCAGAATGCGGTCAGCCAGGGCGCGCACTTCTTCCAGTTCTACCGATACCAGCAGAATCGCAATGCCAGCATCACGCATCGCCAGCAGGCGGGTATGCAGGCTTTCTATCGTGCCTATGTCAACGCCACGGGTAGGCTGGCCCACCAGCATCAATTTTGGGTTAGCCGCTATCTCGCGCGCCATCACCACTTTTTGCTGATTACCGCCAGATAACAACGCGATACGCAAATGCGGGTCCGCCGGGCGCACGTCAAACTTGGCCAGCAAGTCTGTACAATTCTTCAAAATGCTTTTGTAATCCAGCAAACCAAAGGACTTGCCCAGTTTTTTCTGGTAACCCAGGAAGCTGTTCATCATCACCGAGAAATTCTTGATGACGGCATCGCGCAAGCGGTCTTCTGGCACATGGGCTATGCCCAGGTCGCGAAAGGTCGCTGGCAAGCCATCGGCATCCTTGCGACCAGCAAAGGGCAAGTCCTTGCCCTGCATTTGCAGCTTGCCACTGGTAGGCAGGCGCATGCCGCTCAAGATTTCCAGCAATTCACTCTGGCCATTGCCAGAGACACCGGCAATCGCCACGATTTCACCCGCGCGGATATTGAAACTGACATTCTTCAACAGGCTGACTTTTTGTGAATTGATGAGGTTCAGGTCCTTGACCTCCAGCACCATCTCGCCCGGCGCATAGGCAGCACGTGGCAAGTGGGTAACTATCGGGCGGCCCACCATCATTTCAGCCATCTGTGCCGTTGTCGTATCCTTGGTCGCCACCGAACCGATGACAGTGCCGCCGCGCATGACGGTGACCTGGTCAGTGATTTCCTGTATCTCTTGCAGCTTGTGGGTAATCAGGATGATGGTCTTGCCCTGTTCCTTGAACAGGCGCAGCACTTCAAACAGCGAGGCTGTCTCTTGCACCGTCAATACGGCAGTTGGTTCATCCAGAATCAGGATGTTCGCGCTGCGGTAAATCTGCTTGAGGATTTCTACCCTTTGCTGCACTCCGACTGACAAGTCCTGTATCGTCGCCAGCGGATCAACATCCAGCGAATAGCGTTTGCAGATTTCGCGAAGTTTTGCTTCCACTTCATGCCGCTTGGGTTTCAGGCGAAAGCCGCCTTCTGTGCCCAGCATGACATTGTCGAGTACCGTCATGTTCTCAACCAGCATGAAATGCTGATGCACCATGCCTATGCCCAGGTTGATCGCCTCCTGGCTATTGCGTATATGCTGTTCTGCTCCATTGATGAGCAGCTTGCCACTGTCGGCGCGGTAATAGCCATACAGTATGCTCATCAGCGTGGACTTGCCTGCGCCGTTTTCACCAATCACGCCATGGATGGAACCCGGCGCAATGGAAAAGCTCACATCACGATTGGCCTGTACCGCACCAAAACGTTTGGAGATCTGTTGAAATTCAACTGCTGGCTGCATACTTGAGCGTTTCTTTAAATGGCGGTGTGCAAGGGCTTAAACATCAATCAGGGCGCATCGTATCCATGTCAGACACTTGCGCCCTATAGTCAATTCTTGGTAAATTTATCGTCAAATTCTGCCAGGCATCAGACCGGGCACTTATTGCCTTCACGGAAATCAACAACTTTAACCTTGCCGCTGATGATGTCTTGCTTGGCCGCGTTGACGCGTTTTTCCATGTCAGCGCTGACAACAGCGCGGTTATCCTTGTCCAGTGCCCAATCTACGCCGCCTTCTTTCAGGCCCTTGTATTGGGTGCCGCCTTTCCAGTTACCATTTTTCAACTGCATGAAGCTGTCATAGATGGCCTGGTCCACGCGCTTGACCATGGAAGTCAGCATGCTGCCTGGATGCATGTAGTTCTGGTTAGAGTCAACACCTATGCCCAGCTTGCCTTTTTCCTTGACAGCTTGCAGTGTACCCATGCCGCTGCCACCGGCTGCTGCAAAAATCACATCAACGCCGCGCTCAAACTGTGCGCGTGCCAGCTCTCCACCCTTGGCCGGGTCATTCCAGGCTGCAGTAGTGGTGCCAACCATGTTTTGTACCACATCAATCTTGGGTTCCGTGGCTTTGGCACCTTGTGCATAGCCGCAGGCAAAGTTGCGTATCAGGGGGATGTCCATGCCGCCAACAAAGCCTACTTTCTTGGATTTGCTGGCAATCGCTGCTGCCACACCCACCAGGTAAGAACCTTCCTGTTCCTTGAACAAGACGGAGCTGACATTGTCACCAGTGGCAATACCGTCAATCAGGACGAATTTGGTTGCCGGGAATTCCTTGGCGATGTTTTGCACTGCCTGTGCCTGTGCAAAGCCGATGGCGGCGATCATGTCCACTTTTTTGCGGGCCAGATTGCGCAAGACTTGTTCAGTCTGGGTGTCGCTGGCGACTTGCACTTCGATGTAATTGAGCTTGGTTTCTTTCTTGAAACGCTCTGCACCTTCCGATGCTGACTGGTTGAAGGACTTGTCAAACTTGCCGCCTGCGTCATAGATCACTGCAAATTTAAGGTCTGCAGCATAAGCACTGGCCGCGCCGCCGACAGCCATCAGGGTCGCCAGGGACAGGCAGATTTGCTTGAGTTTCATGAAATTTCCTTCATCAGATGTCGTTGTGCTGTTGTGCTCTCAAAGAGCATGCAGCGCCCAAATTAAAAACCATGTATTTCACTGCCTCAGCCTGGGCTTTATAAAAAATCAAGCCAGTTTTGAAAGCCTGTGCAAGCCTAACATGGTGCAGACATTTCGTTTCAGCCACGCGGGCCAAATTTTATCAAAAACAGTGTTGGTGCTGCTGGCAGGGCATGAATTTGTGCCAGTGCCCAATTTTGGTGCTGCTTTCGCAAGCTATTTTCTTAAGCAGCCTTCCTGACCGCCATGAAATCCAGCACCTGCTGGCGTTGCGGTATGGATGTTTGCGCCCCCAGTTTGGTGACTGTCAGTGCAGCCGTATATTGTGCTTCACGGCTGGCATCGATCACGCTCAGGCCATTCGCCAGACCAACGGCAAAGGCACCAACGAAGGTGTCGCCAGCGGCTGTGGTGTCCACCACATCAACTTTGACAGCCGGTATGAACTGACTACCCGTGCTCTCAGTGATCGGGGCACCATGTTCACCCATGGTCAGCAAAACCGTACCCGTACCACGTCGCAAGATTTGTTCCGACGCTGCTTTGGCGCTGTCCTGGCCTACAACCGCGATGCCGCTCAGTTGCGAAGCTTCGGTCTCATTCAGGATCAGATAATCGACCTGGGCCAGCAAAGCGTCTGTCAGGTCTTGTGCCGGGGCCGGGTTCAAAATCACTTTAACACCCTGGGCGCGGGCGATTTCTATCGCGCGGGTGACGGTCGCCAGTGGGGTTTCAAGTTGGCAAACCAGTAATTGCGCGCCAGCGATGGCAGCGGTGGCAGCATCTACTTGTGCCGCTGTCAGTGTGGCATTGGCACCTGCCGCCAGTACGATGCTGTTGCTGCCGCTGTCATCCACCAAAATACCGGCTACGCCAGTCGCCACGCCAGCTACGCGGGCCAGGTGCGTGAGCTCCATACCTTCGGCAGCCAGGCAATCGCGGGAAAAACTGCCAAAACCGTCATCACCCACAGCACCTATGAAGCTGACCTGGGCACCCTGACGGGCTGCGGCAACGGCTTGATTAGCCCCTTTTCCACCAGGAATTTGACAAAATTCATGACCATGTAGGGTTTCACCCACGGCCGGCATGCGCGGCGTGCGAAAAACCAGATCCATATTGACGCTGCCGACTACCGTAATGCGTGGCTTCATGATGCTTATTCTCGATAAAAGTTGTCGCGCAATCGTTTGCGCAATCGATTTCGTATTTAACTATGGCGCCTGTTCAACGTCAAGCGCAATCTGATTTTTTGGTCAAAAATTGTGCAAAGTCGCGGCAGACTGGCAACCATACTTTGATTCTTCTTTATTGTCTCTTTTGCTGGTATTGGCAGAGTGAGGATTTGTTGCATTGCACCAGACTGAGTAATCAGCATGGATTGTCATATTGGCCACAAACTGTTCTCAAATATACCAAAGCGCGCTGATTGTGGGGCTGTCCTTTATGCTTGTCAAATAAAGCATGAGATGAAGCCTTTCCTGCTGAACTGACGGACGTTGCCCGGCTGCTGATGCCAGGGCTATCCAAAGTGGGGGCAAGTATGCAAGCCCTGGTAGCCATCGTGGCAGAAAACCGGGTCTTCGTCATTGAAGGCCATATCGGCTGTTCTTCTGGTGTTACCACAGACGTGGAGCAGAAATCAAGGCGATGTTTGCTCAGCCTGCAAGGCAAGGTCTTCACTGCCGTTTGCCTGGTACTGTTAGAATCGCACTCCCACGACTTGCAAGCACAATTGTATGAGCAGCGACACAGCTAACAAATTTCTCTTCTTATGCCGGGCGGCCTATAAGCGCCAAGGCAAGCGCATACTCTGTGCGGCTGGCTTGATTGCTGCTGCGGCTTCTTACCGCAGCAAGCAGTTTGACGTGGATGTCATGCTCAAGCTGTTGCTGGTCACTATGGGATTTTTTCTGGTGGCAGTCGTGATTGAATGGCTACGCGCGCGAGTCGCGGATAAGAAAGAATAATCAGACAGGTCGCGGCGTGCAGGCAGGACAGGAGTGCGAGCATGCATTTGATTGCATGCCAGCAAGCATAATTTACTAGGGCGTGTTGACATATCTTTTAGACAAAGCGTTCCCGCCATATCGCGGGCTGGCAATGTGGTGGAGCAGGGTTGCAGGCGGCATGCCGCCTGCCTGCGCAACGATGTGCGCCTACCAGCGCACATGCGCCCTGCAAGGGCGGTGCAGTCAGGGCTGGTGCCCATGACAAGACGCAGAATCTTGCAAACCCTGTAGTCCAGCGTGCGATATGGTGGGGGCCGCCTAGGTAGAACCCGGAGGGAATGGGCCAGAAACCTCGCCTGGCGTTGTTGTGCGTCGCTCACTTGGCTCGCCAAGCAGCGCTCCGCACGCCTAGCCAGGCAAAGTTTCTCACCCATTCGCTTGACTAAAAGATGTGTCAACACGCCCTAATGTCTACCAGCGTATTTGTGGCATACGTACACCAGGTACAAAGCCAAAGGCAGATAAAACGATGACGATCAGCAAGACGATGAATAGCACGCGCACTATTTGTGCTACCGGTGCTGGTAAGCGCAGCATGCCGACCAGCCACCAGATCAGGCCAAAGACAACCAGGTAAACGATGAGATTGATAATCTGATTCATGATTTACTTTTTGAGAGAGTGTAGGGAATAGTGGGCAAGAACGTGTTCATCACTCGAGGGCATGACGAACACGGATCAACCTGGTTTTATTTTTGCGGCAAAACGATGACGGTTTCGCCGGGTTTGCCTGGCTCGCCAGTTTTGCCCTTGGCACCGTCATAACCTTGTTCACCTGGTGTACCTTTATCGCCGGTTGCGCCTTGCATGCCGTCGGCACCTGCGAGGCCGGTGGCACCGACAGAAGCTGGTACACCCTTGTCGCCAGTTGCACCTGTAGCACCTGTTGCACCAGTCGCTCCGGCGGGGCCGGGTACGGCAACCGGCACAGGAACCACAACTTGCGTCGGTTGACGATCACAAGCGGTTGTCGCCATTACGCCAGCGAGTGTCAACATCAGTATGGAAAATTTCATGGGGGGCCTTGTTTGCTTAATTGTGAATGGAAAATCAAAACAGCTCAGTCGTGATGCCACGCTCTGCCTGCCAGCAACAGCACGCCAGCAGTGACCGCAGCACCAGCACATATAGAGCAATGCAGGCGGAGCATGCGCGCAAAAAAAACACCCATCAGTGCGCTGACGAACATACCGCTAGAATTTTTTGGCTTATCTTGGCTACACCGGTAATAAAAATGAAGTACGGCATTCATGCAATTCAAGCCATTGACAGTATCTGCAGTAATTGGGTGGAGCGCTTGGTGTGCAGCAGTGTCTGGATGGATCAAATAAAGTTAGCCCGCAAGCCATCAAGGTTTGCGGGTTTTTTTATTGGCAAACTTCAGGCAAACTTCAAAGCATCCAAAGCAGCTGCAAAAAACGGCTTTACACTAAGAAAATTTAGCACTATGATTATTTAGCACTAAATTTTCTTAGTGCATTGACTCTATCTGAATTCCAGGGCGAACTTCATGGATAACATTGCAGGCACACCGGTCGAAGGCGAAAACTTCTTTGGGCGCAGTACAGAAGTAGGGCGGCTTGCCGACATCCTCAGGAATGATGATATTTTGCTACTTGGCCCACGTCGCATTGGCAAGACATCAATCTGCCGCGCTGTCATGGCGCATGTCAAAGCCAGCAACTGGCATGCGATAGAAATCAATGTCGCCTCTTGTGAGGATGAACTGGCTTTTCTGGAAAAGCTGCACTCGGCCCTGGCACCTGAAATGGCATCCCTTGGCAGCAAGATCAAAGACAGGTTTGCCGCCACCTTTGATGCCATCAGCACCCGCATCAAGTCTATCAAGATTGCGGTGACTGGTGCAGGCACCGCCAGCGTTGACTTGGCTGCGCCAGCCAGTGAAGACTGGATACACCTCGGTAATGACTTATTGCGCCTCCTGATGCAGGCTGACCAGCCCTGGCTGGTCTACATCGATGAGCTGCCCATCATGCTCTTCAATATGATACGCAATGACACACCAGGCGGCGTCAGGCGAGTGCGCCGTTTTCTTGACTGGTTCCGCAATGATGTGCGTGCGCTGCCTGGCTCGCACTCGGTAAGATGGCTGGTGTCAGGCTCGGTGGGGCTTGATACCCTGGTCCAGCAACATGGTATGGCCGATACCATCAATAGCCTGAATCATCAGCATCTGGCCGCCTTCACAGAAGACGTCGCCATTGCCATGCTGCGCAAACTGGCTGAGCGTTATCAACTGGCACTCGACAACGAAGCCGCCCGCAAACTCGTGGCCGCCGTGCAATGGGCGCAACCTTACTATTTGCAAAAGGCTTTCCACTACTTGCGCCAACGTGTCAGTGCCAATCTCAGCACCAATGCTAACACTGCTACAGTCGCTGACATCATCAGCCAGATAGAACCAGCCATGAACGACATGGTGCAACCAGGTTCAGACAATGACTTTCATCACTGGGAACAAAGGCTCGCACTGCAACTGGGGGCCGCCCAGGCAGCCCATGCCATTGCACTGTTAAGTCTTGCTGCTCAGGATGCGACAGGTGCCCGCCCAGAAAACATGCTGATCCATCTGGAAGGCCGTATGCCAAACGACAGCACAGAAAAGCAAAGAGAAATGTTCATCAACCTGCGCGACATCCTGCAAAGAGATGCCTACTGGTGGCCAGACGAAAGCTCAGGCAACAAACGCTATCGCTTTCATCTTGAGCCTTTGAGGCGCTGGTGGCTCAGAAGGAATTCACTGTGATCAGCCATCACTACAATCCCGACTGGCTCAGTGAAGAAGCCTTGCTGGCCAGCTTTGTCGCCCGCCAAAATGATTTTGCATTCATGCGCGCAGAACTGGCGCGCGCGCCCTTGCAAGGCAATGTCCAGCATTACCTGCTGGTAGGCGTGCGCGGCGTAGGCAAGACCACATTATTGAAGCGCCTTGCTGTCGCCATACGCCGCGAGCCGGATTTAAGTAATCACTTGCTTGCCCTGTCTTTCCCAGAAGAGTTATATCAGGTAAAAAATCTCTCTGATTTTTGGTGGGCAGCATGCGAAGCCCTGGTCGATGAACTTGACTATCTTGAACAAAGCCATGAAGCCGAAAAACTCTTGCTCGCCATAGGCCAGATTCGCAAGCACGGAGATAAAAATAATCTGGCTGCCGATGCCGGTTTCAAACTGCTGCAAGACACTTGCGCAGCATTGAAAAAACGCCCCGTCATGCTGGTCGATAATCTTGACCTGGTTTTTGACCGCATCGACAAATCTGGCCGCAAACTCAAAGACCCGCATTCACCCGCCTACTGGGCCTTGCGCGAAGCACTGTCCACCACCACCTCGCCTATCGTCATCGGCGGTTCTGTACGTCTGTCCGATGCCTTCATCGATTACGACAAGGCATTCTATGATTTTTTCTTGCCCAAGCGCCTGGGCAAGCTCAGCCTGGATGAAGTGCACAGCGTGCTTGAACATCTGGCCGATGTACAAAACCAGCCAGAAGTGAAAGAGCGCCTGCGCACCAATCCCGCACGGGTTGAAGCCCTGTATGAACTGACAGGCGGCAACCCGCGCGCCTTGGGCCTGATTTTTGAACTGTTCCGCAGCGGCCCCAACAGCCGCGCAGTAGAAGACTTTGAACGCCTGATGGACATCACCACGCCTTACTACAAAGCGCGCATAGAAGACTTGTCAGAACAAGCCCAGGTCATCATGCACGCGCTGGCCGTGCACGATGCCAAGCTGGGTTTGCGCTTTGGCCACACCGCCGCAGAAATCGCCAGCTACACCGACCTGCCAACCACCAGCATTTCGGCACAGTTGAGCCTGCTGGAAAACGAAGGCCTGGTAGAAAAATCCCCCGCCCATGGCCGCACCCAATACCGCATCACCGAACAAATGTTCCGCCTCTGGCTGCAAATGCGCGCAACGCGTCGCATACGCCAGAATGTGATTTCATTGGCGAAGTTTTTTGAGGTCATGTATGAACAGGAAGAATTGCGGGCGATGTTGAAAGAAGGGAGCGGGACGAGTGCGGTGACTACAAGCAATCGCATCGATGAGTCTCAAGGCAAGGAGATCAGATCTCATGTCATGGAAGCATTGGATGCTGAATACGAGACTGGTCAGCAAGACATTCCAGGAGATTTGGAAAGACGTATCAATGCATTGCTCAGCACAGAATTTGTTGAGAATTTTCTTGTGACTGCACTACAAACGCCAAATTCTGCCGCACTCGTCCTCGATAAAATGCGCAAGCTCGGCTACGAAAAACATGCCCGCCCATTGATACTAGCGTTCGAGGCGGCGCTGGAAAATAAAGAGGACATGCTGACTGAACTGGAGCCTGAACTTCAAGGGGCGACCATGCATATGTATGCTCGCCTGACTGGTAAGTCGAAAAAGAAGACGAGAAAAAAAGCGGTCAAATTGGTCGATGGACAGCTTTAAAGGCAAGCCAGTTTTTTGAGGAAGTATGCAGAGGAAAAAAACAGATGCCCAGATGAAGCGCATTTGTTTTGTTAGCCACCGCTAAATGGGTTGCCCCTGCATTTCAGCAAATCCCCTGACAGTTTCACGCCATCGTTTGACATTGACAAGACAAATGTTTATCATTAAAAACAATTGTTTTAATTGTTGTATAGATAAATAACAGCATGACACAGCCCGCCTCCAAAAAAGAACAGCTTTTCCAGCTTATCGCTGCCCAGCCTTTTATCTCCCAGCAAGACCTGGCAGACCAGCTGGGTTTGTCGCGTTCTGCCGTGGCCGGGCATATTGCTGCCCTGATCCGTGACAAACGCCTGCTGGGGCGGGCTTATGTCTTGCCTGACCAGCGGCCTGTTGTCTGCATAGGCGGGGCCAATATAGACCGCAAATTGCGCACGCTGGGGCCAGTGCAGATGGGTACTTCCAACCCTGTCAGCCAGCATGAGGCTTTTGGTGGTGTTGCCCGCAATATTGCCGAGAACCTGGCACGTCTGGGCGTGCCCACACGCTTGCTGTGTGCGGTGGGTGATGATGCTGCCGGGCGCAGCATGCTTGACCATGCGCAATCTGTCGGCATCGACGTTAAGGCCTGTTTGCAGGCGGCGGGCATGCATAGTGGTAGCTATACCGCTTTGCTTAATGACGAGGGTGACATGGTACTGGCCCTGGCCCACATGGAATGTTGCGAAGCCCTGACGCCAGATTACTTGCAAAGCCGCCAGCCGCAGCGCGGCCATGCAGCATTTACCATCGCCGACTTGAATTTGCCCACAGATAGCATAGGCTTGTTATTGCAAGAAGCATATCAGCAAGCCATGCCGCTGATGATGGTGGCCGTGTCAGAACCCAAGATGGCGCGCCTGCCGCAAGATTTGCGCGGCTTGCGCCTGCTGGTGTTGAACCGGGGTGAACTGAGGGCTGCAACCGGCCTCTCTATTGCAGGGCCAGCAGAACTGCGTACCGCCTGCCAGCAATTGCAGCAGCGCGGCGTGCAGGATGTCATCGTCACCATGGGGGTCGAGGGGGTGACTTATACGGCCAGTGATGCAGTGCATGGCATGCAGCACCTGCCAGCGCCTGCAGCAAATGTGCGTGACGCCACGGGCGCAGGTGATGCCTTTGCCGCTGGCGTGGCATGGTCTTTGTGCCGCACGCCAGATGATCTGGGCCTGGCTTGTGAATATGGCTTGACGCTCGCCAGACTGACGCTGGAAAGTGATGCGACAGTGGCGGCGGCGATCAGCCCGACTATTTTTGAAGAAGTCTGATGCAGGATGAGCCTGCATCACCTAAAAGGAAAAATATCATGCAATCATATTTAGTGTTGTCCGATGAAGTCCGTGCCGCCCGCCTGGCCGCCAAGCCTTTGGTTGCGCTGGAATCGACCATCATCTCGCACGGTATGCCTTATCCGCAAAACGTGCAGACCGCGCGCGAGCTGGAACAAATTATCCGTGACGGCGGTGCCGTGCCTGCCACCATTGCCATCATGAACGGCAAAATCCACATCGGCTTGAATGAAGAAGAACTGGAACTACTGGGTAATTCGCCAGACGCCATGAAAGTCAGCCGCCGTGACCTGGCCTATGCACTGACCAGTATCAAGCTCGGTGCCACAACAGTTGCTGCCACCATGATCTGCGCTGCCCTGGCAGGCATAGAAGTATTCGTCACTGGCGGCATAGGCGGCGTACATCGCGGTGCAGAAACCAGTTTCGATATCTCTGCTGATTTGCAAGAGCTGGCACGCACCTCGGTCGCCGTGGTCTGTGCTGGTGCCAAATCCATACTCGACATAGGCCTGACGCTGGAATACCTGGAAACCCACGGCGTGCCGGTCGTCAGTGTCGGCCAGTCATCCTTCCCGGCTTTCTTTACTGCAGACAGTGGCTTCCGGGCAGACTTCCAGCTCGACACGGCAGAACAACAGGCCGAGTTCATCCACGCCAAATGGAGTCTGGGATTGGACGGTGGCATCGTCATCGCCAACCCAGTGCCGGTAGAATCTGCCATGCCTAAGGAAGAAATTGAATCCATCACGCAAAAAGCACTGCAACTGGCAGACGAGATGGACATCACTGGCAAAGCCATCACGCCTTTCCTGCTGTACCGCATCAAGCAAATGACAGAAGGCCGCAGCCTGGAAACCAATATCGCCTTGGTCAAGAACAATGCAGTCGTCGGCACGCAGTTAGCATTAGCCTTGCATCATTTGCGCAAGCGTACTGCGTAAACACACTACCCCCGCAGCCTTAACGAGAGGGGGGATGATTGCAATGTTGCTTAAGGGGGGCAGCTTGTAGGGTCAAATGAAAAGCTGCCTACTCGTCATCAAACTGCGGATAACTTGCCCCTTCAAGCATGTCTCCTACCGAGCAATTCACGCCTGGCAATTTGTGCCAGCTTGGATCTGCTTTGGTGGTTTGCATCATATTTGCCCAGTGCAGAGTCGGGTTGTCAGATGAGGTTGCCATCTGCATCTGGAAAACCCATTGCTCTTCGAGTTTGCTCATGTGGCCAAAACCAGTCACTGTTTCCTGAAAACGCTTATTACCGATAAAACTGATTTGCACCTGACCATTCGCGGTCACTGTGCCGACCAAGCTGCGCTGATTCGGTGACTGGGTTCTGCCGCTGGATTCTGGATCAAACATCAGGGCTGACGATACACCCCAGAAATAGCCGTTCTTATAGCCAGAGATATGCCAGACCGTCTGGTCGCCAGTCCAGCTCAGTACATTGTCGCTGGCTGAAAACTTCAATGCTGGCAGGTCGGGGTAAGTGACATACCAGTAGGTATCGGCCAAAAAGTCCCAGGTAGTGCGATCGCTTGCAGGCATGTGCGGCTCCTTTGTTTGACGTGATACAAATGAAAAAAATCAGCTGAAAAAATCGATCAGCTTACTCTTGCTCCAACTCATGTATCACCAGCCCCGCATGCGGTGGCAAGGGCTTGAGCCATGACTTGTGGCGCAGTGCGCGCTGGCAGTCGTGTACACCGGCAGCCCAGCGGGTTTGCATGGTGCTGGTACTAAAATCCACATCCTTGAAATAATGATCGTCGGGCAGTGCCTTCATGATGAGATGGACGACATTGATGGTGTGGTCGCAGCCCATGGCCATCAGTGGTTTCAGTTCGGGATTTTGGCGTGCAGCCGCTGGCAAGGCCTGTGTCAGCACCCGTATGGCGCGCTGCATGTCTTGCAGTTTTTGGTGGGTCAGCAATTGCTCTTTGGAGCGGCTGGCGTACTGTATGCTTTTATAGCGTGTCATGGCTGCGGCGATGGAGGCTGGCCGGGTTTCGGTCGGGTCCCAAAGATCAATCATGAAGCACAGGGCATCTGCATTTCTTTCTTCTTCAAGAAACACATCGAGTGGCGTATTTGAATAGACACCACCATCCCAGTATGCACGCTCACCAATTTTGACTGGAGGGAAGCCAGGCGGCAAAGCACCACTGGCCATGATGTGTTCTGGAGACAGGCGTTCTTCCCTGCTATCAAATACCACGCCCTGGCCATTGTCGATATCGACGGCGCAAATGCTGACACGTATCGGGCCCTCATTGAGGTAATCAAAGTCCACATATTTTTCCAGCGTGGTCTTGAGGGGAGAGGTATCGTAAAACCCGGCTTGATCGATTGGTACTTGGGCATTGATATCCCATGCTGCACCAAAGCGCGGTTTGAAAAAACCGCTGACACCCTGCGTCAATGCCGACAGCGTATTGAAATTATTGGTGAGATTCACCCACGGCGACATGGCGGGCCAGAAGCTGCCACGATGCAAGGCATCAGGTGCCAGGCTGTCCCAGAATGCCCGCATCTGAGCAACGCGTTTTTCGGGCGGGTTGCCCGCAATCAGCGCGCTGTTGATGGCGCCGATAGAGGTGCCGATGATCCAGTCCAGCGGCGTTTTTGCTTCATGCAATTGCTGATATACGCCAGCCTGATAGGCCCCCAGAGCGCCGCCGCCCTGCAAAATCAATACGGTATCTTGATGACTCATGGGCAGCTTCAGGCAAATCCGCCAAGCTGCGCCAGTTTATGCTCTTCACCATCATGGGTGACCGAGATCAGGTCAACCTGATAAGCCGCGTTCAACTCGTGGCGCAAATGCGCACCCTGGCTGACGGCGGCCATGAAATCATCATCTGCTTCGGTGGATTTGATGACTTCCTTTTTTTCATTGCGGCAGACCAGGCGGTAGTGCATATGTTCCTCGCGGAAAGAATAATGTGATGCTGATGGATGAACCTTCAGCTCATTCTAGCATGCAGATTTTAATGGCAGGTGACAGTGTGTAAAAAGCAAAATTTGTCTTTGTAGCCAAACGTAAGTATGTATTGCCACCGAAATAAACGATGTCATAATGCCTTTCTTTATGATGCCGGGAATGCTGAGTAAGGTTTGCGATTCCGGTGGCTGATATTTTCCGGAGCGTGGCTATGCAAGGCATGATTAAATTGGTGAAGCTGGTGCGCGTGCAGCCCACAGAGCGGCATTGCGAGGTCGAGTTGTCACTGGCACCGCAAAGTACAGAAGCGGCACCTGTCTATCTGGTGAATGTGCGTGAAGGCCATCCCGATGCCGAATGGCAGGAAAGCAGTAAAACCCCTTTTCCCGTCACGCTCAGTCAGGCAGAAACCCTGTTTGCCCAGGTGCTGGCCAGTAAGCTGGAACAAGGCTTTGTCGATACTGCTGCTACTGCGCCCAATTCCTCCAGTGCTCCCAATCCTGCTCCGAGTCATGCCATGCAGTGGGGACACTCTTCTCAAACCCTGGCACAAAAAATCACCAGACCAGCAACGGTATCTGGCCAGGAAAAAATCCTGCTGGACCGTTTGCCCCCTCGTGCCTGGTCAGGTATGTCGGGCAAAGAGCGCACGCGCACTGTCCGGCGCATAGGTGAACGCCGCTTGCAGGAAGCGGTGCCGCGCCTGCTTGAATTGCTGGAGAGCGCCGATGCCATGCTCGATTATTGCATCGCCTATGCCATAGGCCGCTGCGGTGATGCTGGCGCAAAAGTCGCCATGCAGGAACTGAGTCAGCGTTCCAAAGTCGCCCATGTCAAACACATGGCCTTGCAAGCCTGGCTGGCTTTGGCGACACCAGAAGAAGCGCAGCACCATGCGCAAGGCTTGCTGGCGTTATGGCCAGCAGATTTGCAAAGCGCCTGGAACAAGGCTGAGAATGCGCCCAGCCTGCAAGCAGGCATGGATGAAGTCTTGCTGGTCTTGCCCGCCGCAAAAGCCTGGCAAGCCTGGCGTTATGATGACTGGCTTGAGCAACTTGACATGATTGCCCAGACGGGCATCTCGCCGCTGGCGCGCCCCTTGCTGCTGCAACAGTTGAACAACTTGTCAGTGAATGTGCTGGTCTTCCGCGCTTTCCGGCATTTGTACAAGAGTGCAGAATTCCGTGCTGATGCCGAGCTGTTTGGCATCCTGCACCAGCGCTTTGAAAAAGCCTGGCCTTTGTTTTTGCTCACTTCAAATACCAGCTATGTGTATTTGGAAAGACGCTATGTCCGCTATGCCGATGAAGTAAAAAAGCCTCACACCAGAGTAGCTTATTCCAGCCTGACGCGCGACTACCTGCGCCGTCGCACCTGGCGCACCCTGCGTCGCCTGGGTGAATTGGGTAGTGCCGATTTTGTCAGCATGGCGACAGGCGTATTGCTGGCCTGTGATGATGCACATGCAGGCAAGGCACAGTTACAAAGGCTGGTGGAATGGAATCGCCTGACGCGGTCGTATGAAACTGAGCTGCGCTATTTGAGCCCGTATGCCAGCTGGATGGTTTTCAACCAGCTAGTTCATCAGCATGATAGCGATGTCAAAACCAGCCGTACCGCACTCAAATGGTGGATGCCAGCGACGACCGAAGACCTGGCCTATCCGGCACGAACAAAGCGACAGGAAGCCTTCCCGCAACTATGGGACGCTGCACCAGAAAAATTGCTCTACCTGCTGCAACACAGCCTTTGCCATGGGGTGCATGTGTTTGCTGCCCGCGCCCTGATAGACAACCAGGGTTTTTGCCTGCAATTAAGTGCTGAGCAATTGCAAGAGCTGCTGCAAAGTGCCTATCTGCCGACGCAGGAATTTGCTTTTGCAGCTATCCGGCAACGCTTCGCACATCAAACCCCGGACCTCAACTGGCTGATGATTTTGTTGGAAACGGATTATCAGCCTGCCGCTGACTTTGCGCTGGGCTTTATCCGCAAGACGCCAGAACTGTATGCGCAAGAGCCTGGTTTGATCGTGGCAATGATCACCAGCCCGTCACAAGGCGTGCGCGAAACTTGCCGCTTGCTGGCGCATAGTGCGACAGTTGCGACACGACAAATCATCCTGAGCCGTCTGTCCATATGGGCAAGAATGGCGACAGTGCCATCGAACCAGGCAGATGCTGCGCGCGATGACCTGCAATGGCTGATCCAGAATGTGCTGTCAGAGCAGGTGGCACAATTGCCTGACCATGACATTGCCGTCTGGTGCGATTTGCTCAAATCTACGCATTATTGGCAACAGGCCCTGGCAACCGATATCTTGCTGGCTCACCCTGCGGGCATCGCCCATGTCTCCCCACTGACACTGCGCGATCTGTTGCAAGATGCGGATGCAGGCAGGCAAAGCCTGGGCAGCCGCTTGTTTGCTGCCTTGCCAGCCGACGTATTGCTTCAGCAGCCCGATCTGGTGGCCACCCTGGCAACAGCGCTGGATGCGCGTGTGCGCGCTGCCATGACGCCTGTGATCAGCCAGCTTGCTGTCTATCCTGAGTTTTCTGACAAGCTATTGGCCCACTTCATCGACGTGATTTTCCGCAGCGACAATGCCGATGGCGAAGACAGTGTGCATGCCGACATCATCAACTGGTGCGCTGGCCCTTTGCGGGCAGCCGCGCTGGCGCTGCCAGTCGATGTGCAATGGCGCTTGTTGCAAGCCCGCAGCAAAGGCGCGCAGGAACTGGGTGCCATGTTACTGAAGCAAGAGCAGGGCGCACTGGCTGCCAGTCTTGGCATCTTGCAATGGGCCACGCTGGGCAAGCATGCGGTCTTGCAGGTCAGGCTGCAAGCACAACATCATTTTACTCAGTACCTGCCAGAAGTGCGTCAGCATCTCAATGATGCCTTACGCATACTTGATACCCGCTGGCCAGAAACCCGCAGCTTTGCAGTTGAGTATTTCACCAACAATATTGGTGCAAATGAATGGACACTGAGCCAGTTGTTGGCCCTGTGCGACCACTCGCAAGCTGGCGTGCAAAGACTGGGCAGGCAATTGATCACCCGCCATTTCAGGATGGAAGATGCGGCAGAATATGTATTGAGCCTCAGCCAGCATCCATCGGCTAGCATGCAGTTATTTGTCAGCCAGTGGCTGGAACAAAGTGTGCAGGCGTATGCTGACAAGCTGCTGGCGCTGCAGCATCTTCAGCAATTACAGCCTTATTTCCTCAGTGTCTTGTCGCATGTGAACAAGGCGCGCACCGTCAAGAACCGCGTGATCCGTTTCTTGCAGGAGCAGGGCTTGCTATCTGCTGGTCATGCGCAATTTGTTGCCAGGATTTTTACCCGCCAGGTACTGACCGTGGCGATACAGGACAAGGCGCAGTACATCCTGGGCCTGACACAATTACAGGCCGCGTATCCGGCCCTGGCTGATTCAAGTGACTGGCCGATGCAGCTTATTGCACCACGTTTGCACAAGGATGCAGCCGCTATTTCTGCGGAGTCTGTATGAAGTTTGAATACCGCTATTTTGGCAGTAGCCAGGTAAATGACAGTGCCACTGCCACCAGCATGCAGTTCGCACCGGATACCCTGCGCAAGCCCACTTATTTCGCTGCTACCCTGCAACCCACGCTGGCGCTGGCTTACCGCGAAGCCATCAGCGCCATGCACGACGTGGTGGTGTCTGATCTGCGTACCCAACCCAAGGACAGGACAGCCTACTTCGCCTGGCTGGCAGAGAATGAAGCCAGCCTGCTGGCAGACTTCATGGCGCAGGAAAAAGACTTGCGTGAAAAAATCGCCCCTGTGCGCGCAGAACTGACCAAGGTACAAAATAAAAAAGCAGAAGTAATCAAGCCTTTCTACAAGGCACAGCGTGAATATTTTGATTACCTGTACAAAGAAAACCGCGATATGTGGATCGTGCTTGACCCTGTCATCACGGTGCACCCTGACAAGGTTTTCTTTGAATGCTTTAGCCGCGATGAGTCGACCTATGCCAGCCTGAGTTGCCGCCACAATGTCTTCAAGCATCTGGGTGAATTTGCCTGCGGCACCACCAATATCGATTATTCATCTGCCCTGTATGATGAGTTTCAAAAGATACGCGCCTACAAAGAAACCCGTTTTGAGATCCAGGCGGATGGTTTCCAGGTCCAGACCGGCCATGACGAGCAATACCATGAAGCCAAAATAGACTTGCCTGACAGCTGGATGCGTGGCTTCCTGCAAGTCAGCACTGCCATGTCGCTGCCTGCCCACAAGCTGGACTTGCATCCCATGGATGTGCACAGCATCTGCCATACCCTGCGCCGCAAGACAGAGCGGGTAGGGCCGCGCTCGATACGCTTCATCCTTGAGCCGGGGCAACCCATCACCATGCTGTTTGAACCCTGGGGTATCAAACTCGTTTGCCAGCGTTCTGTGTTCACTGGAAAAGAGGCGGCAGAAGTCAGGATATGGGGCCGCCGCCGCTTGCTGACACTGGAGAGGCTGATTGCTGTTGCCGACAAGTTCAGCGTCATGCTCATGGGCACAGGCTTGCCCAGCTTTTGGATAGCCCATTTGCCTGACATGGATTACACCCTGGGCTTGTCTGGCTGGACAGCCAATGACTGGTCACGCGCAGGGCAGTTTGATTTGCTGGCACCGCGTCTGGATGTCGATGATGCGACTGCGCAAGCCGTGGCGCATGCCTTGTCCTCGCAATGGTCAGCCAGCACTGCCAGCCTGGCGCAGCAATTGCAACTCGACAGCAAGCTGGTGGCATCTGCCCTGACAGGTCTCATGCAAGCGGGTCGCGTTGTGTATGACGCGGTGGATCAGGTAGCCCGCTGGCGCGATCTGGTGCGCGAACCCATCAACGTTGCCAGCCTTCGTTTTGCCAGCGAACGTGAAGCTCTGGCCGCGCAACTCGTGCATAAAAATCTCTTACTCGATTTGCAGTCTGCCCATGTAGCGGGTGGTGGCATCGAATGGAAAGCCAGTGTCAGTGCCAGCATCACCAATACCAAAAAACTCAGCAAGACCATGATCAGGCTGGATAACGATGACAGGCTGGTCGAAGGTAATTGCAGTTGCGATTATTTCGTGCGCAACCGCATGTTCCGTGGGCCTTGTGAACATATGCTGGCCATACGTCAGGTGGCAAATAGTAAGTGAGCTTGTGTATTACAAGTTTTTACATCGTAGTTGTTTACAGGAGGTGAACCGGACAGTAGAATTTAGGCAGGCAGGAAGGCTCTTGCAATCCGGATGGTGTATCGCCATCCATGTTTTTTGCTTAGCTATGCATCACTGAGTTTCTCTTCACTGTGCCGGAAATGACTACCGGCGCAATGACGATGTGGATTCCGTGAACCCCATTACGCCGGTAGTCATTTCCGGCGTCGAGTGGAGCCTCTCAGTCTGAAGGCTCTTCGATGAGCTTCCTGCCGTTTTTCTTCTTTGTCTGGCTCACCGTTTTGTTTTATTCGGAAAACGTGAATTCTTTTGCATGCTGATTGCATCAGCCTGCAAAAAGAAAACAGAGACCAGCGTCATGACACAACACCAGCAGTCCGCACAAGCAGCCGCCCAGCCAGCATCTGACAAACCGCTGTCACAGATGACACGCGATGAATTGTATGCCCACTTGCGCACGACCACCAAAGATGCCGTGGTCTTGCAAGAGATGCGCCGCCTGGGCTTCTGGCCTGCCGACACTGGCAAGCCATCTGCAACCGATGAGCTCATCACTCGTGAAGCTGAACTCAGTAAAGAGTTGAATGAGCTGACGGCCCAGTTGCGCCGCGTGCAAGATCCCAAGGCTGCACTACGCGATATGCGCAAGCAGCGCATGGCGGCAGCAAAAGAAAAACGTGAGCTGACCAAACAAAAGCATGCGCAATTGCGCCATGCCAAGGCACTGGCCTGGCAAGAAAAGCGCAAGAGCGATATAGGCTATCTGGGAGAGGGTGTTTCCACAGGTCTGAATTACACCAGCACCAATACCGACAAGCTGGCGCGTTATCAATTGCCAGCCCTGCAAAAATCTCTGGACCTGGCAACTGCAATTGGTATCCCTTTAGCCGAACTGCGCTTCATGAGCTTCCAGCGCAAGGTCAGCCAGGTCAGCCATTATCAGCGTTTTGCGATTCCCAAAAAGACAGGTGGCCAGCGCTTTATTTCTGCACCCATGCCACGTCTCAAGCGTTGCCAGTATTGGGTGCTCGATCATATCCTGGCCAAAGTGCCGTGCCATCCTGCTGCACATGGTTTCTTGCCGCAGCATTCCATACTCAGCAATGCCTTGCCGCACGTGGGCCAGGCCGTGGTCATCAATCTCGACTTAAAAGATTTCTTTCCCAGCATAGAGTATCCGCGCGTCAAAGGTGTGTTCAAATCCCTGGGTTATGGTGACCAGATTGCCACGCTGCTGGGTTTGCTGTGTACCGAACAGGCGACAGAAGAAGTACGCGTTGATACGCAAAAATATTTTGTTGCGGGTAAAAAACGCAGTCTGCCTCAGGGGGCACCATCCAGCCCCATGATCACGAATATTTTATGCCACACGCTCGACAAACGCCTGCATGCCGCAGCCACTAAACTTGGTTTCGCGTACACTCGCTATGCCGATGACCTGACGTTTTCGAGCAAGCAAAAAGAACGACCACCAGTCGGCAAACTCCTGTGGCGCGTCAAGCAGATCATTGCTGATGAAGGTTTCACCCTGCACCCTGACAAGCAACACATCATGCGCCACAGTCAAAAGCAGGAAGTCACCGGCATCGTCGTCAACCATAGCCCGACAATAGATGCCAAAACCCTGCACCGCTTCCGCGCCACCTTGCACCAGGTAGAAAAAAATGGCCCGGCTGGATATCACTGGAATGGCAATACCGATGTGCTGTCGGCGCTGGAAGGTTATGCCCGTTACGTCTGCATGGTCAATCCGGCGAAGGGGCAACCCTGGCTGCAACGCATCAAGACATTGCGTGCACAATATGCAGCAACAAAGTCGGTGACACGCACAGCAAGACCAACGCTACGCCAGCAAGTCGCCAGCGGCAAAACACCGCAAAGAGCAAATGGCCAGGACTGGTGGCAAGCGCAGGAAGCCGCTGCACCCGTGCTGGAGCAAACTGCGCAGCAAGTGGCAGAAGAGAAAAAGGCTGTGAAGAAAGCAGCCAAAGAAGAAAAGAAAACGGCTGCCTTATCCAAGGCTATGCAGCCGGACGACACCCGCAATGGCGACAATGAAAACGCAAGCAACTATACCGCAGTCGAGCAAAGCAAAATCGATGACCGTCGCTATGGCAAGCTCTTCAGCATTGGCTTCCAGCTTCTTTTATGCATCATATTTTCAGCCAACCTGAACAGCATTTACCCGCTGACCTTTGGCATCGCCCTGATCGCACTCAGCCTCATCACTGGCCGCAGCAAGCTGGTGTGGGTGATGTTGATGCTGGTGATGAGCGTGATTTTATTGAGGTGAGTTGGCTGGCCGTGCTGCACTATGTGCAGCACGCGATTTTTGCTTCAATTATTTATAGATGCCGCAAGCAAAATACACGTCGTCTACCCGTTCGACATAAGTGCTTTTTTGTTCCAGTGCCTTGGTCACAGGGTTGGGCCATTTATAGTCCACCCAGCCCTTGCCAGCTTTGCTGGCAGCGACTTCATTGATTTCCTTGACGAAGAATTTACCGTCACCATCGCGCATTTCACCCAACGGCTTGCCCAGCAACTTGGGGTTGCCGCCGTGAGCCAGAGTGACGCCGCCTGGTTTGACCCCTCCAGCAAATACATACAAATCCTTGTAAATGAACTGGCCCTTGGGATCATTGACGGCGGCATAGGTTTTTTCAGGACCATTGGCTTTATAGAAAGCAACGACTTTCTTGATCATCTCCGTCGCTTCCTGTGCGGTAGCGCGATCACTGGCAAAGGCTGACCCCTGAGCCAGAAGAGATAGGGATAAGGCGAGGAAGATACTTTTGAAAAACTGTCTCATGTTGTCTCCATTATGTTTTGTCTATGTGGCAAGACGCAAAGCAATGGCCGATTCAGGGGCAGCTTTGCAGACAAGTATTGCACTGCAAAGCCCCTGCCTGACGCTCTTGCGCGGCCACAGGTTTAACAGTATCAGATTTCTACATGGAAATGTTGATGTTTTTTTCAGCAGCTTTGTGAAAAAAGGTGACCTATATCAGGCTGGTTTTTGCTCGGCACTGAATACCTTGATATCCGTCAATAAACCCGCCACCGCCGTGTCGATGATCTGCTGCCCCAACTCTATCGTCGCCAGGCCCGAATCAGCGCCGATGCGACCATCTGGAAAGCGGGCGCGGTAATCGAGGGCATCAAGTATCGGGCCAGTTGGCGGGATCTTTGGTGTCAATTCTACCTGCCGCACCTGATCCGGGTAGGCCGCGTAGGTGACGGCAATTTCTGATGGCGTAGCATGCATGCCATGACCTACCGGGAACATCTCATGGCACAGAGGGGCAACGCCAGGCAAGTCCCACCAATTTTTCAGCCTCAAGGTCAGCGGACAGGCTTTGTTGTTGTACGAGTAATGCGAGTAAATCTGCGAAAACGCCGCTTCGATGGTGGCGATATTGCCGCCGTGACCGTTCAAAAAATAAATGTGATCAAAGCCATGGCGCGCCAGCGACAAAACCCAGTCTTCAATCGCTGCCATGAAAGTCGAAGGCCGCAGCGAAATCGTCCCAGCAAAGCCCAGGTGATGCTGTGCCATACCGATGTTGAAGGTGGGTGCCAGCATCATGGCCTGGCCGTTTTTCTGGGCGGCTTTTTCGGCAGCGGTGGCGATGATCTCCGGGCACATCCAGTCCGTGCCCAGCAAACCCATAGGGCCGTGTTGCTCATTCGAGCCTATGGGGATGATGACGGTTTTGGACGTGTTCAAAAAAGCCGTGATTTCGGGCCAGGTGGAGTAGGCGAGACGCATTGGGATACTTTCAAATCGGGGTTGGCAGATGCAGCTGATTCGTCCGCTGTGGGCTTGGTACGGACGACAAGATTCGCAGACATCATCTTGCCGCAAATTTTAAAAAACGCCAAATTTTTTTATCTCGCGCATTTTCGCCCGGTTGGCGATGGAATATAGATTCAAGGAATCAATAATCAGGATTCAGGATTAAGGAATCAGCAGGATCAGTACGGTGCAAGTTCGGTACTAGTACAGTGCTTGCACCAGAGAGCTCTGGTGCTGGATTATTACGATGTTCGTTCACTGTAAATTCGATAAAAATGTGTATCACCTGATGGAAAAAAAACTTCGCTTCGGTCGAAAAATTTGGACTAGAATTCAGCCACAGCGACAAATACCGCTGCGCTTTTTGTTGCTGTGGATAATCCATGAATCCATCAGCTTTATACTTCATTTACCTTCGCCAGACCAGGAGTTTCACCATGAAATATGTCGATGGATTTGTACTCGCTGTCTCCAATGCCAACCGTGAAGCCTACAAGCAATATTCAGAAAAATCCTCACCGATTTTCAAGGAATACGGTGTACTCGGCGTCGTCGAATGCTGGGGGGATGATGTGCCACCCGGCAAGCTGACTTCCTTCCCGCTGGCCGTGCAATGCAAGGAAGATGAAACCGTGGTGTTTTCCTGGATCACCTGGCCATCCAAAGAAGTGCGCAATGCCGCATGGGAAAAACTCATGGCAGACCCAAGACTGAGCCAGGAAAACAATCCCATGCCCTGCGACGGCAAACGCATGATTTTCGGTGGCTTTGAGGTGATGGTGGATTTGTGATTTAAGATTTATTCGGTATAGGGGACTTTGGTTAGGCTGGGTTTTCGTTGGGCTACGTTTCATCAGCCCAACATTCGGCCTCAGCAATCGTGTACGTCATTTGAAGGCCCAGTGGTGGGCTGGTGAAGTGTAGCCTAGCGAGGCCCGGCCCAACCTACGGGGCTAGACATCAATAAGCAAGTAATCACCAAAGCTATCCTTGAGCGCGACAGCTCTTGCCATCAATGATTTGATACCCTCATTTTCCTTTGATGAGAGTTTCTTGCGCGTGATGTATCGTTCGGTTTGACAGTACATATCTAGGGCTACGCTGAATAAGCATCAATTTTCGATGGACGAAACTCCAAGTAGCGCACTCAATTGATAAAAGCGTCGTTCAAGCTATTTTTCGCCCCCCCATCAGGCCATTGATGGGGTTTTTGCTCA
>Ga0187843_10000047_pt1 | contig 102413 bp, 81 predicted proteins | sample SpaLakP09_SKY_43_FD_134516 | JGI IMG/M metagenome (GOLD analysis project Ga0187843, IMG submission 134516) | Oligotrophic lake water microbial communities from Sparkling Lake, Wisconsin, USA - SP09_SKY_43 | ecosystem: Environmental > Aquatic > Freshwater > Lake | place: USA: Sparkling Lake...
CCGCCGGTACCGGCGGGCATGCTGCAACTGTCCGACCATGCCCGCGCGATGGCCAGTGTCGACACGGTGCTGGTCAGCAGGCGTCCTGTGACGCGGGTGATCCATGCAGTGGGCAAAGTCAACTACAACGAAACAGCCCTGGCCACGATCAGCGCGCGCGTGGACGGCTACGCAGAGCGCCTCTTTGTCGACCATACCGGCGTCGAGGTGAAAGCGGGCGCGCCCCTGCTTGAAATCTACAGCCCGGATCTTGTGGTGGCGCAGCAGGAAATGCTGGTAGCCCTTGACAGCACCGGCAATGCAAGCCTGATCGAATCGGCGACGCGAAAATTGCTGCGTTGGGGACTGACGCAGCGCCAGGTCGATGACCTGGTGCGCACCCGCAAAGTGCACGAGCGCCTGACGCTCTTTTCGCCCGTGGCCGGCACGGTCATCGAAAAGCTCGTGCAGCAAAAGGCGATGGTCAAGCCGGGCGAAGTGCTGTACCGGATCGCCAACCTTGATTCGGTTTGGGTCTACCTGGATCTTTACGAAAATGAACTGGCCGCGCTGCAGGCCGGCCAGGCTGTCGAGATCAGTGCGGAAGCGGTACCTGGAAAAGTGTTCCGAGGAAAAGTACGATTCATCAATCCCGTGCTCACCGAGGAGTCGCGCACGGTCAAGCTGATCGTGGCCATCGACAATGCGGGCAAGTCGCTCAAGCCGGGGATGTATGTCAATGCCAGGATCGACACCGACGCGCCGGGCGCCGGAAAGGCGGCCCGGCTGCAGCTGACAGTCCCGCTGACCGCCGTACTCGACAGTGGCACGCGCAAAATCGTCTATGTAGAGAAAGGACGCGGCCAGTACCTTGCGGTGGAAGTGACAACCGGTGAGCGCAGCGACGACGCCTATCCTGTCTTGAGCGGCTTGACCGAGGGCGACCGGGTTGTCACGCGCGGCAATTTCCTCCTCGACAGTCAATTCCAAATCCGGGGATTGCCTAGCCTGTTCTACAAGGAAGGCGCCGCGCCCGCCGCCGGACACCAGCACGGCGGCCCGGCCGTTCCTTCCCCTTCAACGCCGGGGGCCGGCGCGCCTGCGCGCCCCTCGGCGCCACCACCCCTGCCCGCTCCAGCCCAGCATCAGGGACACTAGGCCACACATGATCAACGCGCTCATCAAATGGTGCCTGAACCATGCCTTCATCGTGTTCCTGGCGGCCGGCGCCATCGTCGCGGGCGGCTATTATGCGCTGCAGGAAACGCGGGTCGATGCCATTCCCGATATCGGCGAAAAGCAGGTCATCGTCTTCGCCGACTGGCCCGGCCGCTCGCCGCAGGACGTTGACAACCAGGTCACCTACCCCCTCACGACCAGCCTGACCGGCACCCCCGGCGTCAAGAGCATCCGTTCCATGTCCGGCTTCGGCTTTGCCATGGTATTTGTGGTGTTCAAGGACGATGTCGACTATTACTGGGCGCGCTCGCGCGTGCTCGAACGCATCAACGTGGCCCAGCAGCGCTTGCCCGCCGGCGTGACGCCGGTGCTCGGCCCCGACGCCACCGCCCTGGGCCAGGTGTTGTGGTACACGGTCGAAGCGGAAGGGTTCGACCTGGCGGAACTGCGCTCGGTCCAGGATTGGTTTGTGCGCTATCAGCTCAACTCGGTCGAGGGCGTGAGCGAAGTGGCCAGCATCGGCGGCCACGTCAGACAATATCAGATCGATGTCGACCCCGCCAAGCTGCGGGCGCACCGGGTGACGCTGATGGATGTCTACGAGGCGGTGCGCAAGTCGAACATCGATGTCGGCGCCAAGGTGCTGGAAAAAAACGGCATCGAATTTTTTATTCGCGGAGTCGGCTTCATCAAGTCCCCCGACGATCTGGGCAAGGTCGTGATCCGGCAGGAAAAAGGTACACCGATTCAGGTCAAGCATGTCGCCACCGTGCAGCTGGGCCCGGAGTTTCGCCGTGGCGCGCTCGATAAAGCCGGCGTCGAGGCGGTGGGCGGCGTGGTGTTGATGCGCTATGGCGAAAATCCGCTGCAAGTGGTGGAACAGGTCAAACGCAAGATCGCCCAGCTTGAACCGGGACTGCCCCGGAAAGTGCTGGCGGACGGACGCATCTCGAAGGTGAAGATCGTGCCGTTCTACGACCGCACCGATATCGTGAACCAGACCGTTGCCACGCTCAAGGACGCGCTGTTGGAAGAGTCGCTGATGGCCAGCGCCATCATTTTCATTTTCCTGCTGCATTTGCGCAGCACCGTTTCGGTCGTGCTCACGCTGCCGCTGTCGGTGGCCTTGTGCTTCATCCTGATGTACGGCTTCGGGGTCGACGCGAACATCATGTCCCTGGCCGGTCTTGCCATCGCGATCGGCGATGTGGGCGACATGGGCATCATCATGACCGAGAACATCTACCGGCACGTCGCCAGCGGGGACAAGGGAAAAAGCCATTTTCAACAGATCTACGAAGGCGCCAGCGAAGTGGGCGGCGCCATCTTCACCGCCGTGTCCAATACGCTGGTGTCGTTCATCCCCGTGTTCTTCCTGGCAGGCCAGGAAGGGCTGCTATTCCAGCCCCTCGCCTATACCAAGACCTTCGCCATCGGCGCAGCGGTGATCCTGGCGCTGACCGTGGTGCCGGTCGTATGCTATTTCCTGTTTCGTCCCGTGACGTGGTCGCGGCGCAGCGTCTGGATCGGCGCCGCCTTCATCGGCGTTGCCGGCATGTTCGCCGTCCATGCGCTGTTCATGTGGAGCATGCCCGGCAGTCATTACAGCGGCTGGCCGATGTCGCTGGTGGCAGGGGTGATCGTCATGCTGGCCCTGGTGCGCATGACGCGCGAACGATTCTTGCCGCTTGAGCAAAGTCCGGTATCGCGTGCCATCGCCAGCGTCTATACGCCGGTGCTGCGCGCGATCCTTGCCCACAAAAAGACCTTCCTCGCGCTGCCGGTGTCGATCCTGGCCGTCGGCATGGGCATCTGGCTCGGCGCCGGCGGGGTCCTGGCGCCGATCGGATGGGCCGTCAACGGCGTCGCCGGCAGCAAGGATGCACCTGTGGTGGAATTTGGCCAGTTGCGCTGGCAGACGATCCGTCATGCCGGCGTCGACTCCAGCCGCATGCTGTGGCGCCGCCAAACCCCGCACGAGCAAGCGCTCGAAGCGCAGCGCGGGATCGTCGTATTGGCCGAGCGCCGGGTAATGACGGGTATCGGTCGCGAATTCATGCCGCCGCTCGACGAGGGAGCCTTTCTCTATATGCCCTCACTGTTGCCGCAAGCGGGCCTGGGACCGGCGCTGGAAGTGAGCGCGCGTCAGGACCTGGCCATTGCCAGCGTGCCTGAAGTCGAATCGGTGGTGGGCAAGCTGGGAAGAGCCGAGTCCGCCCTCGATCCGGCCCCCGTCGGCATGATGGAGAGCATGATCATCCTGAAGCCGGAAGCGACATGGCGCCGCTTGCCGGTGGAGCGCTGGTTCAGCGACTGGCCGGGACCCGTCAGAACGCCGCTCGCATGGATCTGGCCGGAGCAGCGCGCCATCACCAAGAACGAGATCCTCACGGAACTGCAGGAGAAAACGGCGATGCCGGGCGTGCTACCGACATTCCTGCAACCGATACAGACGCGCCTGATCATGCTGCAGACCGGCTTTCGGGCCATGATGGGCGTGAAAATCTACGGCGGCGACCTCAAGGAAATCGGCCGCATCGGCCTGGACATCGAAAAGCTGCTGGCACAAGTGCCGGGAGCGACCGATATCGTGGCAGACCGCATCATCGGCAAGCCCTACCTCGAGTTCGAGATCGACCGCGACCGCATCGCGCGTTACGGCGTCAACATACGCGACGTCCAGGACGTCATCGAGATTGCCATCGGCGGCATGAATATCATGGAATCGGTCGAGGGCCGCGAGCGCTACCCGATCCGGGTCCGCTATTTGCGCGAACTGCGCGAGGATTTGCCGGAACTGGAAAAAATCCTGGTGCCGACCTCTTCCGGTGCGCACATTCCCTTAGGCCAGGTGCTGACCATTAAGAGCGTGCTCGGCGCCCAGGAGATCAAAGGCGAACGTGGGCTGCTGGTAGGCTATGTGACGATGAACACGCGCGACCGCGACGAGGTAAGCGTGGTTGAGGACGCTGAAGTCCTGCTGCAGGCGGCCCTGCGCGACGGGCGCCTGAAGCTGCCGCCGGGCTATTACTGGGAATGGAGCGGCCAGTTTGAAAATCAGGTACGGGCGACCGAGCGGATGCGCATTCTTGTGCCGCTGTGCCTGCTGATCATGTTCGTCATGCTTTATCTTGGTTTTAAGCGCTGGTGGATCGCGCCGGTCATCTTCTTCGGCATCATGGTCTCGGCCGCGGGCGGCTTCATCATGCTGGCCTTGTGGGGCGTCAACCTGTCGATTGCCGTGTGGGTTGGCTTCCTGGTTCTGTTCGGGGTCGTCGATGACGATGGCGTGATCATGTCGACCCACCTGGAAAACCGCTTCGACCAGGGGCGCTTTGCGTCGGTTCAGGAAATGCGCGATGCGGTCGTCGAAGCAGGCCTGAAACGCATTCGTCCGTCGTTGATGACGATCGCCACGACGATCTTCGGCCTGCTGCCTATCTTCTGGGCCACCGGCCGCGGCGCCGACATCATGCAGCCGATGGCCATCCCGTCGGTCGGGGGCATGGTGGTGAGCCTGTTCGTGACAATCTATATTGCGCCTTGCCTTTTCTGCGCCGTCGAGGAATGGAAGTGGCATCGGGCGCGCCGGACAGTGCCGACGGGAGTGCCGGCATGAAGCCCGATGATGCGGCTTGGCACAGCTTGCCCGCGGCCGCGGCGCTGGAACATTACGGATCGAGCGAGGCCGGCTTGAGTGCGGCAGCCGCAGCTGCACGCTTGCGCTCGGATGGACCCAATCAGTTGCGCGAAGATGCGCGCATCAGCCCTGTTCGCCTGCTGCTGGAGCAGTTCAGAAGCATCATCATCTGGATTCTCATTGGCGCGGGCCTTGTTTCCGGCGTGATCGGGGAGCTGATCGATGCGCTTGCCATCCTGTCGATCGTGGTCCTGAACGCCGCCATCGGTTTTTACCAGGAGTACAGCGCCGAGAAATCGATCGCGGCGCTCAGGAAGATGCTCGCCCCCATGGCCAAGGTGTGGCGCGACGGCAGCTTGGCCTCGATTCCCGCGCAAGCCGTCGTCGCGGGCGACCTGCTGGCGCTCGAGGCGGGCGACCTGGTCGCCGCCGACGCCCGCCTGCTTTCGGCGGCCAGCCTCAAGTGCGTGGAATCGGCCCTCACCGGCGAGTCCGAGGCAGTGGAAAAGCTGAGCGCTGCGCTGGCTGAAGAAGGCGTACCGCTGGGCGACCGCGCTAACATGGTTTTTGCCGGAACGACGGTCGTGGCCGGCACGGGCCTTGCGGTCGTCGTTGCGACAGGCATGCGTTCCGAGCTGGGACGCATTGCGGTCCTGCTGGAAGAAAACGCGGGTAATGAAGCAACGCCTTTGCAGCGCCAGCTCGACGCGGTCGGACGGATCCTGGTGTGGGCGGCGTTGGGGATGGTCGGTTTGCTGTTCCTGCTCGGCATGCTGCGCGGCACTCCCCTGCTCGAATTGACCATGTCCGCCATCAGCCTGGCCGTGGCCGCCGTTCCGGAAGGCTTGCCTGCCGTTGTCACCGTCGCTCTTTCGCTAGGGGTGCTGCGCATGTCGCGGCGGCGCGCTTTGGTGCGCAGGCTGCCGGCGGTCGAAACGCTCGGTTCGACCACCGTCATCTGCACCGACAAGACGGGCACGCTGACGGCCGGCCAGATGACGGTGCGCGCCTTGTACGTCGCAGGGCAACGCTACCAGGTGACCGGAGACGGCTACGGTCCCGAAGGCACGGTACAAGTCCACGACGAGAAGGCCGAAAAGCAGGCTGCGGGCTTGCAGGCCCTGGGAACGGTACTGCTGGGCTGCAACAACGCCCAATTGCGCCTGCAGGACGGTCAGTGGCTGGTGATAGGCGACCCGACCGAGGGCGCGCTGCTCGCAGCAGGCGCCAAGGCTGGCGTCGATCGCGCCGTCATTGAACTGGACACGCCGAAGCACCATGAAATTCCGTTCGATTCGGAGCGCAAGCGGAGCACGGTAATCCGTACGCAGCCCGACGGAACCTTGCGCGCCTATACCAACGGCGCGCCCGATGTGCTGCTGGCATTGTGCGTGAACATTTTCGACGCGGGCGGCGTGCGTGCCATGACCGACGCCGACCGCGCGCGAATCGAGGCGGAAAATGCGGCGCTGGCGGGACAGGGACTGCGCGTACTCGGGTCGGCCTGGCGCGACCTCGCTTTCGCCGAGCCGGCCGACCTGGACGGATCCGTTGTCGAGGCGGACCTCGTGTTCGTCGGCCTGACAGGCATGTACGACCCGCCAAGACAAGAGGCCAAGGACGCCGTAGCGCGTTGCCGTGCCGCCGGCATCCGGGTAGTGATGATCACCGGCGACCATCCCCATACAGCAATGGCGATCGCGCGCGAACTGGGCATCGCTGCCGCGTCTGACCTTGCAGTTGCCGGAGTTGACCTCGACCGCCTCGATGACGCGCAACTGCGCCTGCAGGCGCCCCGCATCGCGGTGTATGCGCGCGTGAGTGCCGCCCACAAGTTGCGCATCGTGGGCGCGTGGAAGGCCAACGGAGCGGTGGTGGCGATGACCGGGGATGGCGTGAATGACGCGCCGGCCATCCAGGGCGCCCATATTGGCATTGCCATGGGCAAGGCAGGAACCGAGGTGACCAAGCAGGCTGCCGACATGATCGTCACGGACGACAATTTCGCCTCGATTGTGGCCGCGGTAGAAGAAGGCCGCGGCGTGTACGCAAATATCCGCAAGACGCTGCAGTATCTGTTGGCGGGCAATACCGGCGAACTGCTCTTGATGACGGTGTGCGTTGCGGCCGGGTTGCCGGTCCCGCTGCTGCCGATCCACCTGCTATGGATCAATCTCGTCACCGATGGACTACCCGCCCTGTGCCTGGCCATCGACCCCATCGAAAGTTCGGTGATGGAGCGCCCGCCCCGCCCACGCGACGCACGCATGACCGACCGCAGCTTCGTCGTGATGATGCTGCTGACCGGCTTGCTCACTGCCGGCGTTGCACTGGCGGTCTATCTGTACATGCTGCGCATCAGCAGTGTGGATGTGGCACGCACCTACGCATTCGCCGTGCTGGTATTTGCAGAGCTGTTGCGCTCGTTCGGCGCGCGCAGCGAAACGCTGCCGGTCTGGCGCATTTCGCTAAAGACAAACTCGATGCTGGTCGGTGTCGTGTTTCTGACTTTCTGGCTGCAAGTCTGGAGCCATCACAACGAGGTACTTGCCCGCGTGCTGAAGACACTATTTGTTCCATTGCAGGACTGCCTGATATTGCTGGCGATTGGCGCCATTCCACTGGTCCTGCTCGACTGCGTGAAACTGGCGAAGAAGGCGAAACTGACAAGGTCCCGCCCGCCGACTCAGGCCTAACAATCGGTACTGCAGCGCGTACTCAGGTCAGACAAACGATAAACAGGCGCAAACCCGCCCCCGGGCGTGCGGAAATTCGTCACCTGGCCCTGGTAAACCCGGGCGGCAGTCCACTGAATATTGCCTGCATACGCGTACAGCCGAATGTCAAACTTGAGCTTTTCCGGCTCGTGCCTGTTGCCTCGTACACGCTCGCCTGGCGCCATGACCTGTTGCGCAACATACTCGCCCGCCAAAATTTCCTGCCAAACGCGCTTGGTCAATTTGTCTCCGCGATAAGCGGCGCGGCCACCGAATCCAGAAGTCGGTTTGAAGAAAAGCTGGCGCCGGTTTTTCCAGAGCCGGTCCGCATCCATGGAACAGACTATTTCAGTGGGAAGTAATGCATCGAGCAAGATGTCCTGGATCGCCAAGGGAACTTCCATCTCCGCCAGTTCTTCCCGGTTGCTCAACATCGCCAGGTTGCGTTTGTCGGCGTATAGCGCATGCGCCTGTGGATTGGGGGTCAAGACGATCGCGCCATCCAGGTATGCCTCGCGCAGGGCGCCGTGTTGCGGAGCGTCGAGCATGAAGTCGGTGAGACGATTGTAGACCATGTCGATAGGCAAACCTGCGTGCCAAAGCCTCCCGCCCCGAAAAGTCAAGGCAGACGGATCGACGATTGCGGCGCGCACGCCGTGCCGTTCGAAGAGCTGTTTGAACAGGATAAATTCCGGGTAAAGGTATTGCTCTTCCGGGGTCGTGTCGACGATGGCGATCGACTGCAATTGCCGCCCGGGCGCGCAGCGCTGCCATTCGCTCCAGAACATGTCCATGATCGCGGTTTCGAATTTCGGCCCCGAAGTTGCCGCGTCCGCGAGTTGGCCGGGATCGATCGCGCAAGCCCGGTGCGCCCGCGCCATGACGGCGTTCAGCATGGCCCCGCCCGCATTCGTATTGATCTCGATAAGGCCGATTCTGTCGCTCGCCGAATGAAAATCATATCCGAAAAATACGCCGCGCGCGCCACCGGGATCATGACGGACTATTGGCGGGGCTGTCGCGAATATTCGCTCGCGATAGGCGGGCATGGAAATGACAAACTCAATCGCATGAACTGTCGCTTCCATCTTTTGTCTTTGGTTTTCAGAAATAAAGACGGGCATGGCGGAGAACAGGAAAGGGCAGCGTTGCTCCACCATCGCGACCAGGTCGGTCGAACCGAGTTGATCTTCCAGCGCCGCGCGAAGCGCTGCCTGGTCCAGGCTGATACAAAAGCACCCTGAATTCATGCGCTCTTCCGCCGACGGCCCGGCCTCTTCTGTCACGGCCGCGCCGGCAATAGCCGGCCGCTCCCCGGTCTCTTCATTCACACGCATCTCCCAACGGTTCTCGTACAAGCGAACACCCCTGCCAGCATCATCCTGCTGACCGGCGCAAGCGCAGAGCATTGCTTATGACGGACACTGAGCTAAGGCTCATTGCCAGCGCGGCGATGACCGGCGATAGCAATTGCCCGGTGAAAGGATAGAGCAGACCGGCTGCAAGCGGGATTCCCAGCGCGTTGTAAATCAACGCAAAGCCGAGGTTCTGGCGCATGTTACGCACGGTATCGAAGGACAGGGTACGGGCCCGCGCGATCGCCAGCAAGTCCCCTTTGACCAACGTCAGGTGGGCGCTGTTGATCGCCACATCGGTGCCGGTCCCCATTGCAATGCCGACATCCGCCTTCGCCAGCGCCGGTGCGTCGTTGATGCCGTCGCCAGCCATTGCGACAATTTTTCCCTCCCTTTGCAGACGTCCGACGAGCGCGAGCTTGTCGTGCGGCTTGACTTCTCCGTACACCGCTGTGATGCCGAGACGCTTGGCAACAGCTTGCGCCGTCGTTGCGCCGTCGCCCGTGGCCATGATGACCGACAGGCCCGCACCGCGCAAAGCGTTCAAGGCCGCCAGGCTGCTCGCTTTGATCGGATCCGAAACCGCGATGATACCCATCAGTTGGCGATTTGCCGCCAGATACATGACGCTGGCGCCTTGTGTGCGCAATTCTTCCGCCTGCGCTGACAGGCTCGTCCAATCGACGCTCTCCTCGTCCATCAGTGCGGTATTGCCAAGTGCGATATGCTGGCCACCGAGCTGACCGCGCACGCCGATGCCACTGGACGATTCGAAGCCCGTTGGCTTGTCAAGTAAGAGCTCGCTCTTGAGCGCCTGGTCGACAATGGCCCGCGCCAGAGGGTGTTCGCTGCCCTGATCGATGCTTGCCGCCATGCGCAGCACATCATCCTCAGTAAAGCCCGCCATGGCGACGACGCGTTCAAACACCGGCCGTCCTTCCGTGAGCGTGCCAGTCTTGTCTACAATCAAGGTATCAACCTTGCGCAAGCCCTCGATCGCGGCGGCATCGCGAAACAGGATACCTTGCGTCGCCGCCCTGCCTGTCGCGGCCATGATGGACATAGGCGTTGCCAGTCCAAGTGCGCACGGACAGGCAATGATCAGGACGGCCACAGCATTGACGAAGCCGTACACCCAGCTCGGCGGAGGGCCGAAGCTTCCCCAGGCAATCAGGGTCAGGACGGCGATGGCCATCACCACCATCACGAAATAACCGGCCACGACATCGGCGAGCCGCTGCATCGGCGCACGCGAGCGCTGCGCCTGCGAGACCATCTGTACGATCTGGGACAACATGGTTTGCGAGCCTACCTTATCGGCATGAACGATGAGACTGCCGCTGGTATTGAGTGTGGCGCCGATGACCTTGTCCCCCGCACGCTTGGTAACCGGCATCGGTTCACCGGTCAGCATCGACTCGTCCACCGCGCTCTCGCCCTCTGCCACCGTGCCGTCCACCGGCACTTTCTCTCCAGGACGCACGCGCAGCGCGTCGCCGACATGGATGTGTGTCAGCGGCACGTCCTCCTCAGTGCCGTCCGGGCGGATCCGGCGCGCGGTCTTCGGTGCCAGTCCCAGCAGCAATTTGATCGCAGCGGAGGTTTGGGAACGGGCGCGAAGCTCGAGAATCTGTCCCAGCAGGGTCAGCGAAACAATCACGGCCGCCGCCTCGTAATAGACGCCGACGCGTCCGGCGTGCGTGGCGAAGGACGGCGGGAAAAGATCGGGAGCCAAGGTTGCGACAACGCTATAGCCGTACGCTGCCCCGACGCCGGAACCGATCAAGGTCCACATATTGGGGCTGCGATGATGGATCGACTGCGCGAAGCGCTCGAAAAATGGCCGGCCGGCCCACAAGACCACCGGCGTAGCGAGCACCAACTCAATCCAGTTCTGGTACGGCAGTCCGCCTGGAAACAACATGTGACCAAACATCGCCAGGGCGAATACCGTCACGGACCAGGGCAAGGTCCACCAAAAGCGCCGCCGGAAATCGCGCAACTCCGGATTTTCCTCCTCGTCGAGCGACGGCATCAACGGCTCCAGCCCCATGCCGCAGATCGGACAGTTGCCCGGTGCCGGACGGCGAATTTCCGGATGCATCGGACAGGTATAGATGGCGCCCGGAGCGGCCTCCTCAGCCGGTACGGCCGGCTCCGGATTCAGGTATGAAGCGGGGTTGACGCGAAATTTGTCGCGGCACCCCGCGCTGCAAAAATAATAGTCGCGCCCTTCGTGCAGGACATGCTTCTCCGGATTGACGGAAACCGTCATGCCGCAGACAGGGTCACGCAGCGCGTCCGTTGCCGCTGGTCCCGGTGTTCCTCCGTGATCGTGTCCTGGGTGCAAGCTGCTATCCATACGTTTCTCCTGCAATGTGCGAGACCGGATGACGCCCCGGCGGTTGTTGGCAACGCAAGGGGTTCATCGCACAAGCGCTATTTGGCCTTGCGCGATGACCAGTGAACATGGGTAATCATCCAACGATCGCCTGTTTTTTCCAGAACGACTGTTTCCGTCCCAAAGAAATGGACCGGCTTTCCGCCGGAGCTTCCCGTCGTTTCTGTTTCTTCCCAAATGATGGCGGTATTGCCTTCCATTTTTTCGGAATGCCTGAGCACCTTGCGGGTCGAAGTCTTTGCAAACGCAATATCGCCACCGAGGTGGTGGTGCGCATACTCTTCCCGCGAAGCCTCCACATAACCCGATTCGTAAATCGCCACCTTCGGCGCGAGCAGCTCGAGCGCGCCCGTCTTGTCGCCTCGGGCAAGCGCCGCATGGAACGCGGACAATGCCCCGTTGGCGTCGACAGGCACAGGGGCGGCCAAGGCCGGCATGCATACAGCAGCGAACAGTACGGATAGTGCTACATTTCTCGTCATGTCAGCGTTTCCTTGGTTTGGTTTCGGATTGGAACATAAGGCTAGGCCGCGGTGGGCGGCGATGTCGCGCTCAAAATGGCGGCAGCAACGAGGACGGCTAGCAGTACTATTGCTTCAATCCGCAAGTTAAGCGTAAAGCGCGACAGAGGCTGCGCCGCATCGCCATGAGGCTCGCGCAAGCCCGCAAGCAGCGAAGGCATTACGATGAAACGGTTGAACCCTCCAAGCAAGACCGCGAACGCCACCAAACCTAATTTGAATAGCAATACGCTGCCATAGGCATTGCCCGTCAGGCCAGAGATATCGCCCAGGTTTTGCCAAGTGCTGAACAGCCCCGTGGAGAAGATGCCGACCAGCGCAAATGTTGCCGACGACGACAGGTTTTCGACGTATCTGGCTAGCTCCGCACGGTCGAATGCATGGCTTGGGACGCGCCCGCTGAGCGTAACAAGCGCCGCAATGAAGACTTCGCCCACCCATACGCTCATCAGGCACAGATGAATCCAATCGACGATCACGGCCAAGCTCAGGTCGCCGTCCGCCGCAGCGTGGCTCACCATGCTGCGCGTGTAGAGCGCTACTGCCAAGGCAAGCAAATTCAACAACGCTACGCTGCGCAAGCGCTGTCCGGACGCCGGAACGGCCGACGCCAGCGCGGCCGCCAGCACGGCGCCCACGCCAATTGCCCAGGCCATCCCGAAGTGGCTCTCAGTGAGCATCGTGCACATCGCCTCGCCGGCTTCGCTGACGGGTACCTCCGCCATGGAAGCGGAGACGAACGGGAGCAGCGAACCCAAGGCAGCTATGGCGGCCAGGCTTGCCCCGATCCAGACCGGCCGTACCCTGCGCAACTGTACCGCAGACCAGGCCGTTGTTCTGCTGGCCAGCCACAGCGCTGCCATGCCAGCACCGACGGCCACCGCAAGTGCCAGATTGAGCGTGACGGTGGCGATCTCAATCGCCGTTTGCACGTCGATGGCCATATTATCTGACCGTGAAGCGGTATTCCCCCTTCACCTTGTGGCTGTCGCGGGTCATGGTTGACCATCGGACGAGGTACTGTCCTGCGCGAAGCACAGGAAGCTTGGCCGACACCATCTTGGCGTCGATTTTGTCGACATCGGCTTTCGGGAGCTTGACGGCGACGTTGTTGGCATCGAGCAAGACAATCCTGGTGAATGCCGGTTCCAGCGCATCGCTAAAATGGAGCCTGATCTCTTTCGGCGCCTGGTTCAATGCGCTATCGGCTTTCGGCTCGGCGGCTTCGATTTTTGTATGGGCCTGGGCCAGGCCGGCGGACAGGCTCGCTGTCGCCAGGGTGAGGACAAACACAATTTCTTTTTTGGTGGTCATGGTGATCTCTTTTCGTTTGTCAGCTTGCCAGCCATATTTCATGGATGCCTCTACAGCCAGCATTTTGCGCGCAAACTGCGTACCGCTGCCCAAAATAACCAAAATGTAATTTTCTCGAGGGGAAGCGCATTCGAACTCCACATACGAACGTCGTGCCAGCTTCGTCCAGATCGAAACGCCGAGTATCATTGGACTGCCCGCTTGAGTCGGGAAAGGTGCTGTGTGTTGAGGGTTTGATTTGGTTCTGGCGGAGACCGGCGCCTCGGGCGCCGCGCCGCGCCGCGCAGCGGCGGTAGATGGGCGATTCGGAGAGCCCACCGCCGGTAGGCCCAGGGCTTTGAATTCCTGCACAGGGCACCTGCGTTTCCGTTCGAACAAAGAAAAATGGGTTCCCCCGCAGGGGAGGCTATTTTTCTTGGTTCTGGCGGAGACCGGCGCCTCAGGCGCCCCGCCGCACAGCGGCGGTAGATGGGCGATTCGGAGAGCCCTGGGCCGGTAGGCCCAGGTCTTTGAATCCCTGCACAGGGCACCTGCGACTCCGTCCTAACAAAGAAAAATGGCCTCCCGCAGGGGAGGCCATTTTTCTTGGTTCTGGCGGAGACGGTGGGATTCGAACCCACGATACAGGTATAAGCCGTATGCATCCTTAGCAGGGATGTGCCTTCGGCCACTCGGCCACGTCTCCTTTCTTATCCGGAAAACTTCACCAGATCAGAAGACCGCAATGGTACCGGCTGGGAGCCGGTTTGGTCAATGGAGCACAGCGATTTTTCTCGAAAAAACTTATGCTTTTTCCAAATCAAACGCTTTATGCAGCGCCCGCACTGCCAGTTCCATGTACTTTTCGTCAATCAGGACGGAAATCTTGATTTCGGACGTGGAAATCATCAGGATGTTGATCCCTTCTTCCGACAGCGTGCGGAACATCTGCGATGCCACGCCCACGTGGCTGCGCATCCCCACACCGACCACCGATACTTTCGATACCTTGGCGTCACCCACCAGGCTGCCCGCGCCCAGATCGTCCTTATTGCTCTCCAGCACCGCCATGGCCTTGGCGTACTCGCCGCGCGACACGGTGAAGGTGAAGTCGGTCTTGCCTTCGACCGACTGGTTCTGGATGATCATGTCGACTTCGATGTTGGCGTCGGCGTCCGGCCCCAGGATGTGGAAGGCCACGCCCGGCTTGTCCGGCACGCCCAGGACGGTGATTTTGGCCTCGTCGCGGTTGAATGCGATTCCAGAGATGACGGCTTGTTCCATGTGTGTATCTTCCTCAAACGAAATCAGGGTGCCCGAATTGGCTTCTTCTTCAAGCGGCATCAGGGGATCGGTCAGCGACGACAAAACGCGGGTCGGCACGCGGTAGTTGCCGGCAAATTCGACGGAGCGGCTCTGCAGCACTTTCGAGCCCAGCGAGGCCAGCTCCAGCATTTCTTCAAACGTGATCGTCTTCAGGCGGCGTGCTTCCGACACCACGCGCGGGTCGGTCGTGTACACGCCGTCGACGTCGGTGTAGATCAGGCATTCTTCGGCCTTCATGGCGGCGGCAATCGCCACGGCCGAGGTATCCGAACCGCCCCGGCCCAGGGTGGCAATGTTGCCGCCCGCATCGATGCCCTGGAAGCCGGTAATGATGACCACCTTTCCGGCGGCCAGGTCAGCCTTGACCTTGACGTCGTCGATCGATTCGATACGTGCCTTGGTGAAGGCCGAATCGGTCTTGATCGGCACTTGCCAGCCGGTGTAGGACACGGCAGGTTTGCCGATCGCGATCAGGGCCATCGCCAGCAGGCCGACGGAAACCTGTTCACCCGTGGAGGCAATCATGTCCAGCTCGCGCGGATCAGGCTGATCCATGATTTGTTTTGCCAGGCCAATCAGGCGATTGGTCTCGCCGGACATGGCCGACGGCACGACAATAATCTGGTGCCCCGCGTCATGCCACTTGGCGACGCGGGCCGCGACGTTCTTGATACGGTCTGTCGAGCCCATCGACGTACCGCCATATTTGTGGACGATTAAAGCCATAAGAGTGAAATTTCCGCTCGATAAGAATGAAAAAGGAGGGCTTTACTCTACATGCTGCGCTGCAAAAAAACAAGGCAAACGCAGTGCAAACCTATACGGAATTTATATATGGTAATTACTGTTTCGCGTAGTGATCAGCCCGCCAACGATTCCCAGCGCAAGGCGATGAAGGGGCCTTCGCCGCTGCCGAAATGGTGGCAATCCATGCCGATACCGGCCGCGAACAGCAATGCCTTGCCGCTGCTGACGATGGGCAAGCGTTCGCGTTCCCAGGCGGGAACATCGCACGCCTGGTAATGGTATTTCAGGGGGCGCGTGGGGCGGTTGGCCGCCGGCTTCAGGCGCTCGCCCCCCTTGCGGAAGTCGATTTTCAGAGTCTGCGCGCGCAGCCAGTCAGGGGCGATGCCCTGCCCGGCCGGTTCGAAATGCAGCACGCCGCCGTAGCTTGGAAAGGCCAGGCTGCCCTCCCCGTTCCACTTGAACAGCTCGCCTTCCTTGACGATGACGCCTTCGTCGTCCGGATCGCGCTGGCCGGCCAGATCGGCCAGCTTGGGCGTGATGTGCAGGCGGTCGCGGTGGCGCCGGATATGGCAGTCGGGGTGGGTCACCAGCAACTGGGCATCGCTGCGCGCTTCCACCAGCTGGGTCACCATTTCGCTCAGCCAGGCGGTCGACGGCATGCGCAGGCCGCGCAAGGCGAACCAGTGGCGCAGCATATTGTAGGCGCGGTCCAGGCTCATGGCGCGCAGCTTGGCCACGTCGATGCAGTCGCCGTCCAGGCTGCTTTCCAGGTCGTGCCCGGCCAGCTCGGTCAGCAGGCGCTGGGCCGATTGCGCATGCGCGGCGCTGCGGGCAAAGCGTTCCTGGTAGCCGGGAAAAGCTTGCGCCAGCGCCGGCATGACCTGGTGGCGCAGCGCATTGCGGGCATAGCGCGGATGGGTATTCGATTCGTCTTCGACGTAGGCGATCTGTTTGGCTGCCACGTACTGTTCCAGCTCGCCGCGCGATACGGGCAGCAAGGGCCGCGCCATCACGAGATCCGGATTGCCCAGCAATTCAGGGGCGGCATTGGCGGCATCCATGCCCGACAGCCCGGCCGTGCCCGAGCCGCGCAGCAATTGCAGGAGCACGGTTTCGGCCTGGTCGTCCAGGTGGTGGGCGGTGAGCATCAGCTTGATGCCGTGGCTTTCGCACATGGCGCCCAGGGCGGCGTAGCGCAGCTTGCGGGCCGCCGCTTCCACCCCGGATCTGGTCTTTTCCAGCACCACGCGCCGGGCTTCGAAGCGCAGGCCCAGGGTCGCGCACGCACCTTCGCAATGCGCGAGCCAGCTGTCGGCATTCGGGCTGATGCCGTGGTGCACGTGGAAAGCGACAATGGGGATGCCGTGCTGGTGGCCGTAGTCATGCGCCAGGTCGAGCAAGGCCGATGAATCGAGGCCGCCGCTGTAGGCGACGGCGATCGGGGCCAGGGAACCGTCGCGCAGGGCGTCCAGCGCCTGCGCGAATCGTGCCGTCAGACTCACTCTTCGGCCGGCGTCGTTTCTTTGAATTTGCCGTAGCTCATCAGCTTGGTGTGACGGGCTTCCAGCAGATCCTTGGTTTTCATGCCCTGGAACTGGCGCAGGGTATCGGCCAGCGCGCGCTTGAGCATGACGGCCATCTGTTTCGGATCGCGGTGCGCGCCGCCCAGCGGTTCGTTGATGATCTTGTCGATCAGGCCCATCGCTTTCAGACGGTGTGCGGTCAGGCCCAGGGCGTCGGCGGCGTCGGACGCGCGCTCGGACGTTTTCCACAGGATCGATGCGCAGCCTTCCGGCGAGATCACCGAGTAGGTCGCGTATTGCAGCATCAGCACGGCGTCGCCCACGGCAATGGCCAGCGCGCCGCCGGAGCCGCCTTCGCCTATGATGGTGGCGATCAGCGGCACTTTCAGTTCGGCCATCACGTACAGGTTGTGGCCGATGGCTTCGGACTGGCCGCGCTCTTCGGCGTCGATGCCGGGGAAAGCGCCCGGGGTGTCGACGAAGGTGAAGATAGGCAGGCCGAATTTTTCAGCCAGCTTCATCAGGCGCATGGCCTTGCGGTAGCCTTCCGGCTTCGGCATGCCAAAGTTGCGCAAGGCGCGTTCCTTGGTATCGCGCCCCTTCTGGTGGCCGATGACCATGCAAGCCTGGCCATTGAAGCGGGCCAGGCCGCCGACGATGGACAGGTCGTCCGCATACGAGCGGTCGCCATGCAGTTCGTGGAAATCGGTAAAGATTTCGTTGACGTAGTCCATGGTGTAGGGACGCTGCGGGTGGCGCGCTATTTGCGACACTTGCCATGGCGTCAGCTTGGCGTAGATATCTTTGGTGAGCTGCTGGCTTTTCTTGGCCAGGCGGTCGATTTCTTCGGAAATGTCGACGGCGGAATCGTCCTGGACGAAGCGAAGCTCTTCAATTTTCGAATCCAGCTCTGCAATTGGCTGCTCGAAATTGAGGAATGTAGTTTTGATCATTTTACCTCCGGAATTATTCTTATAGCCGCAGCAAGTCCTGCCGTGCGGCCAAATACAGGCGCTATTCTACCGGAACCGGGTCCAGACTACGCCATAAATACCATGTAGCGACGGTCCGCCACGGTTCCCAGTTGGCCGACACCTCGCGGGCATCGCTGCGGGAAACGGGTTCACCAGAGAAATAATTCTGGCTGATGCCCTGGATCAGACCGGGGTCGTCCAGCGGCAAAACGTTCGGGCGGAGCAGATTAAATATCAAAAACATCTCGGCTGTCCAGCGTCCGATGCCCCTGATTTGCACCAGTTCGGCGATGACGGCTTCGTCGTCCATCTCCGCCCACTGGTTGGCATGCACCCGCTTGGCCTTGAAATGGTCGGCCAGGTCGAGGATGTATTCGGTCTTGCGCTTGGACAGGCCGCAGGCCGACAATTGCTCGGCGCCCGCCTTGATGACCTGGGCCGGGGTGATTTTCGGGCATACCGTCAGCAGCTTGTTCCAGGCCGCGTCGGCCGCCTTGGTGGTCACCTGCTGCCCGACCACCGAACGCGCGAGCGTGGTGAACGGGTCGCCGTGGCCGACCAGGTGCAGGTCGCCAAATTGCGGAATCAGCCGGTTCATGATGCGGTCGCGCTTCATGAGTTCAGCTTTCGCCTGTTCCCAGTAAGCCGGCACCACCAATACGACGGAGGAAGTTCCCGCGCTGTCCTTGTGCAGCGCCATCATGCGCGGCGCCAATTGGTGGTGCCGTCCGGCTTGTCTTCCAGAATGATGCCGGCGGCCAGCAGCTCGGCGCGGATCTTGTCGGACTCGGCAAAATTGCGCGCTTTCTTGGCGGCGATGCGGGCGTCGATCAATTCCTGGATGCCGTCCGGCGATTGCGCGGCCGATCCCTGCAGGAATTGCTGTGGCGTGCGTTCAAGCAAGCCGATGACCTTGGCCAGCGCCTTGTACTGGGCGCCCATGGCGGCGGACTTGCTCTTGTTCAGTTCCGTGGCCAGGTCGAACAGCGCGGCCAGCGCGACCGGCGTGTTGAAGTCGTCGTCCATCGCTTCGCGGAAACGGATTGCATGCGGCTCGTCCCAGTCGACCTCGGCCTCGCCGGCATCGACATCGGCCAGCGCCGTGTACAGGCGCGTGAGCGCGACCTTGGCGTCGTCCAGGTGGGCGTCGGAATAATTGAGCGGGCTGCGGTAGTGGGCGCGCAGGATAAAGAAGCGCACCACCTCGGCGTCGTACTTGGTCAGGACATCGCGGATCGTGAAAAAATTGCCGAGCGACTTGGACATCTTTTCGTTATCGACGCGCACGAAGCCGTTGTGCACCCAGAAATTGGCCAGTGCCTGGCCATTCGCGCCTTCCGATTGCGCGATCTCGTTTTCGTGGTGCGGGAATTGCAAGTCGGCGCCGCCGCCATGGATGTCGAAGTGCTCGCCGAGCGTGGCGCAGGACATGGCCGAGCATTCGATATGCCAGCCCGGACGCCCGCTGCCCCATTTCGAGGGCCACTTGACTTCGTCCGGTTCGGATTCCTTCGACGACTTCCACAGGACGAAGTCGAGCGGATCGCGCTTGCCGCTGTTGACGTCGACGCGTTCTCCGGCGCGCAAGTCTTCCAGCGATTTGCCGGACAATTTGCCGTAGCCTTCGAAACCGCGCACGGAAAAATTGACGTCGCCATCCTCGCCCTGGTAAGCCAGGCCGTTCTGTTCGAGCTTCTCAATAATGCCCAGCATTTGCGGCACATATTCGGTGGCCTTGGGCACCACGTCGGGCGTGAGTATGCCCAGCGCCGCGGTATCCTGGTCCATATAGGTGGTGAAGCGCGCGGTCAGCGCGTGGATCGATTCGCCATTTTCAACGGCACGGCGGATGATCTTGTCGTCGATGTCGGTGATATTGCGGACGTAAGTGACTTGATAGCCGGACGCCTTGAGCCAGCGATAAACGACGTCGAACGCCATCATCATGCGCGCGTGTCCGATATGGCAGTAATCGTAAATCGTCATGCCGCAGACGTACATACCCACTTTGCCTGCTTCGATCGGAACGAATGTCTGCTTGTCACGCGCAAGCGTGTTGTATATCTTTAGTTGGCTCATCAGCTCTTACTCGTTAACAGCGCACTGACGACCGGGCAATACGATTTCCGGGCGCGGTCGCCGCAAAGGCGCGCACCAGTGAATCGGGTATTGCAACGAGATCGTCAAGGCCCTCTGTCTTGTTCTTCTTTGATAGAATGGGACGTTCTGGGCAAAGTATAGCATTGATAAAATCCCGTCTGGCCGCATATGGATCAGGTTTATTTTTGCGTGAAAGGCTTGACAGCCAATCCGCCACTTTACATCAAACACTTAACGTCAAGGAAGCCACAATGCAAGATTCAATCATGTTCCGCGTACCACTCCTCGCCCGCTTCCTGACCGTTTTCTGCGGGATCACCCTCAGCAGCGCGGTACTGGCCACCGAGGCGCCGCAAGTCAAACTGACCACCACCATGGGCGACATCGTCCTCGAGCTGGACCAGGAAAAAGCACCCAAGACTGTCGCCAATTTTCTCCAGTACGTCAAGACCGGCCATTACAAGGGCGTCATCTTCCACCGCGTGATCGACGGTTTCATGATCCAGACCGGCGGCATGGACGCCAAGATGGTCACCCGCGCCACCCGTCCTCCGGTCAAGAATGAATCGCAAAACGGCCTGACCAACTCGCCCTACTCGGTGGCCATGGCGCGCACCGCCAATCCCGATTCCGCCACGTCCCAGTTCTTTATCAATGTCGCTGAAAACACCGGCCTCGATTTCCCGGGCCGCGACGGCTTCGGCTATACCGTGTTCGGCAAAGTCATTTCGGGCCAGGAAGTGGTCGACAAAATCAAAGGCGTGGTGGTCGATGACATGAAAGGCCAACAGAACGTCCCTGTGGTGCCAATCGTGATTAAATCGGCGACCGTCGTCAAAGCTGTAAAATAACGGGTGCTGAAAAAACGCAGCTGCATACAATAACCAACCTACAGGATTCCATCATGGCCGTACTGATCACCACCAACATGGGCAATATTACCGTTGAACTGGACGCTGAAAAAGCGCCGAAGTCGGTTGCCAACTTCCTCGACTATGTCGCCAAGGGCCATTACAACAACACCATTTTTCACCGTGTGATCGCCGACTTCATGATCCAGGGCGGCGGTTTCGAGCCAGGCATGAAGCAAAAGAACGCCGACCAGACCGTTGAAAACGAAGGCAAGAACGGCCTCAAGAACGACGTCTTCACCCTGGCCATGGCCCGTACCTCGGACCCGCATTCGGCGTCGGCCCAGTTCTTCATCAACGTCAAGAACAACAGCTTCCTCGACTATCCGGGCCAGGACGGCTGGGGCTATGCGGTGTTCGGTAAAGTCACCGACGGTACCGACGTCGTCGACCAGATCCGCAAGGTGCCAACCACCCGCAGCGGCATGTTCGCCGACGTACCGAAGGATCCGGTCATCATCGAGAAGATCGAAGTCCTGTAATGCTGCCTGCGCGCACGCTCGCGCTCTTCGTCTCCGACCTGCATTTGCAGCCCTCGCACCCGCACACCCGTGCGGCCTTCTTCGCTTTCCTGGAAGAACGGGCGATGGCGTCGGAGGCGTTGTACCTGCTCGGCGACCTGTTCGAATACTGGGCAGGCGACGACGACCTGGATGAACCTTTCAACGAAACCATTGTCAAAGCGCTGCGCGCAGTCAGCGACGCGGGCGTGGCTGTTTACTGGATCGCCGGCAACCGCGACTTCCTGGTCGGCGCCGACTTTGCCGCCGCCGCCGGACTGACCCTGCTGGCCGAGCCGCACGTGATCGACATCGCCGGACAGCGCATCGCCCTGGTCCATGGCGACGCCCAGTGCACCGACGACGTCAAGTACATGGCCTTCCGCGCCCAGGTGCGCGACCCGGCCTGGCAAGCCCAGTTCCTGGCCATGCCGCTGGCCCAGCGCAAGGCTATCATCGCCGGCATGCGTGAAGGCAGCCGCGCCGCCCATGGCACGAAGAGCTACGAGATCATGGATGTGACGCCCCAGGCCGTCAGCGCGCTGTATGCCGCCACCGCCAGCGACACCATCATCCACGGCCACACCCACCGCCCGGCGCTGCACCTGGACGCCGGCAAGCGCCGCTTCGTCCTGCCCGACTGGGAACCCGATGCCCTGCCCCCGCGCGGCGGCTGGATCGCGGCGACCTCCGACGGCGCCATCACCCGCTACGACCTCGACGGCAAAGAACCCGCCTGACTTCCCTGACGTGCATACGCGATTTGTGTTGACAGTTATTTTTTTACTGTTATAGTTCACTACAACACCACTTCGATACCTCACTAACAGGAGGCTGTATGTTCCACCAAGCACCAAAACCAGCAAGGGAGAGTCAGACATGACTATCGGCTGGAATGACAATACCCCGATTTACCGCCAGCTCAAGGACCGCGTCATCGGCATGATGCTCGACGGCGTGCTGAAGGCTGGCGACGCCCTGCCCTCGGTGCGCCAGGTTGCCGCTGACTACCAGCTCAACCCGATCACCGTATCACGCGCATACCAGGAACTGGTCGACGAAAACCTTGTAGAAAAAAGAAGGGGAATAGGCATGTATGTTACCGAAGGCGCGAGCGAAAAACTCCTCGCCAGTGAACGTGAGCGCTTTGTGCGCGAAGAGTGGCCAGCCATGGTCGAACGCATCCGCCGCCTCGGCATCGATGTCGAACAGCTGCTGCGCAGCACCCCGGCGCCGGGAGCAAAACAATGACTGCCGTGATCTCCGCCAAAGGCCTGTCCAAGCGCTACGGCAAGCATGTCGCGGTGGACAACATCAGTTTCGACATCCCGGCCGGCCGCATCGTGGGCCTGATCGGTCCTAACGGCTCGGGCAAGACCACCACGCTCAAGGCCGCACTGGGCTTGATCGCCTTCGACGGCGACCTGCAGGTGCTCGGCCTCGACCCGCGCACCCAGCGCGACGAACTGATGGAAAACGTGTGCTTCATCGCCGACGTGGCCATCCTGCCGCGCTGGCTGAAAGTGGGCGACGCCATCGACTTCGTGGCCGGCGTGCATCCGCGCTTCAACCGCGAGAAAGCAGAACGCTACCTGGCCAAGACCAAGCTGAAACCGGGCATGAAGGTCAAGGAAATGTCCAAGGGCATGGTGGTGCAGCTGCACCTGGCGCTGGTGATGGCCATCGACGCCAAGCTGCTGGTGCTCGACGAACCGACCCTGGGCCTGGACGTCATGTACCGCAAGCAGTTCTACCAGAACCTGCTCGAGGATTATTTTGACGAGAACAAGACCATCGTCATCACCACCCACCAGGTCGAGGAAGTCGAACACATCCTCACCGACCTGATGTTCATCCGCGAAGGCAAAATCGTGCTGGCCGCGTCGATGGATGAAGTGGGCGAGCGCTACATCGAGGTGATGGTCGCGGGCGACAAGCTCAATGCCGCCAACGCGCTGCAGCCGATCGACCAGCGCACCGTGTTCGGCAAGTCGGTCATGCTGTTCGACGGCGTCTCGCGCACCCAGCTCGCCGCGCTCGGCGAAACAAGAAACCCAAGCGTTGCCGACCTGTTCGTCGCGACGATGAAAGGAAGCTACGTATGAAAACGATGAAATGGTTGGTCCGGCGCGAGTTCTGGGAACACAAGGGCTCCCTGCTGTGGGCGCCGATCGTGGCCGGTGGCCTGATGATCGGCCTGTTCACCTTTGGCGTGATCATGGCCCTGACCCGCAGCCCCAACGATGTCGTGCGCGTCAATGGCGAGGTGGTCGCCAATACCCAGGGACTGGGTTTCGGCGCCCTCTTCAACAAGCTGCCGGCCAAGGAACAGGCCGACATCATGGACATGATAGGCGCCGGCTACATTGCCGCGGCCGCGCCGCTGTTCCTGATGCTGTCCGTGATCGCCTTCTTCTACTGTCTCTCGGCCCTGCATGACGAGCGCCGCGACCGCAGCATCCTGTTCTGGAAGTCGCTGCCGGTCTCCGATGCGCAAACCGTGGTCTCGAAAGTGCTCACCGCCGCCCTCGTGGCGCCGCTGATCACGATCGGCGTCGGCGTGTTCATCTCGCTGCTGATGCTGCTGATCACCGGCGTGACGGTCGCCTTCCATGGCATCAATGTCTTCGGCCCGCTGCTGTCGAACACCCAGTTCTACCTGGCGCCGCTGCAGCTGCTGTCGCTGCTGCCGGTCTATGTGCTGTTCGCCCTGCCCACCATCGGCTGGCTGATGCTGGTGTCGGCCTGGGCCAAGTCCAAGGTCTTCCTGTGGGCGGTAGGCGCGCCCTTGCTGGCCATGGGTGTCATCAAGTGGTTCGACTACCTGCTCCGCCTGGGCATCGACCTGGAATGGGTATCGCACAATATCCTGGGTCGCGGCCTGCTTGGCCTGGTGCCTGGCGCCTGGCTGTCGCTCGAACGCGTCGATCCGAACGTGCTGCTCGACCCGGCCAACCAGCACATGGCCCTGGGCAGCGTGGTGAAGCTGTCGTACATGACGCTGGCCGCTCCCGGCGTATGGATTGCAGCGGTGGCCGGCATCGGCATGCTGTATGCGGCAACCCGCATGCGGCGCTGGAAGGACGAAGGCTAAAAAAACAAACCCCGGTCAATGCCGGGGTTTTTTTCATTCGAACTGCTTTTTGAATTCTTCGAACTGCATCTTGAGTTCATCGACCTCGCTGCGCAGGGAGGACACTTCCTGCTCCAGCTGCGCCACCCTGCTGCCTTGGGCCGGCGCCGACACATTCCCGAAGGCCGACTCCTGCTGCGCCAGCGCCGCATCGCCAGCGAGCAAATGGCCGTAGCGCGGCTCCTTGGTGCCGGGCGCGAGCGCCAGGCGCGCCACGATGGGCGGATATTTATCGATCAGGAACTGCAGGCAGGCTTCGACGTCGGCCACCGATTTGAATTCGTGCAGGTGCCCGCTGCGGGTGCGGATTTCGCCGGCCGTCTGCAGGCCGCGCAGCATCAGGATGGACAGCACGGCCAGCTTGTCCTGTTCGAGCGACCATTTGACGCGCATGCGGTGTTCGTACTTGACCACGCGCGCGCCGGCCTGGGTGACGCCGCTGACGAACTTGCGCTGCATGAGCCGCTGCAGCACATCCTGCACGGTTTCGTCGGACAACTGCATGACGGGATCGCGGCTCGACAGCTGGTTGCAGCCGTTGGTGATCGCGTTCAGGGACATGGGGTAGTTGTCGGGCGTGGTCGCTTCCTTCTCGGCCAGCACCGCGAGCACGCGGATTTCGAACGGGTCCAGCAGTGGCGCACCGTCGCTTGTTTCGATTGTCATGTTCTTCCTTACTCGACCAGCTTGTTGAGCTCTACCGGATCCAATTTATCACACTCGGGAGTGCTCGGGCAGGCGATTCCCGCCTTCTTCATCAGCGACATCAGGTGCTCGATCTGCTCTTCCTGGCGCGCGGCGTGGTTGATCAGGCCGTGCAGCGCCTTCGACAGCGGATCGTCGCCATTCGGGGTGACCCCGTAGGCGGAAAACATGTGCGCGCTGCGCTGGTTGACTTCCTTCTGCACGATGTGGGCCGGATTGCCCACCGCGGTCGCGCCGGCGGGCACCGGCTTGACCACCACCGCGTTCGAGCCGATCTTGGCGTATTCGCCCACCGTGAACGAACCGAGGACCTGGGCGCCGGCGCCGATGATGACGCCCCGTTCCAGCGTTGGATGGCGCTTGGCGCCGCTGGTGAGCGAGGTGCCGCCCAGCGTCACGCCCTGGTAGATGGTGCAGTCGTCGCCCACGATGGCCGTCTCGCCGATGACCACGCCGAAGCCATGGTCGATGAACACCCGCTGGCCGATATTGGCGCCAGGGTGGATTTCAATGCCGGTGACGATGCGGGCGACGTAGGAAATGAAGCGGCCTATCCATTTGAATCCGGCTTGCCAGCAGGCGTGCGCCCAGCGGTGCATCATGATCGCCTGGAAGCCCGGATAACAGGTGAACACTTCCCAGCCGTTGCGGGCAGCGGGGTCGCGTTCGATGATGCTCTTGATATCCTGGCGCAGATTGGAAAACATAGGCGGGGGTGAAAGCAGTTGTAATACGGGCATGGTAGCGCATTCGTACCAGGCTTGCTTACGGGGGGTCAAGCCGGCAGCGCCCCGGGACGGGCGCTGCCCTGGCCTTAACCTTCCTTGGCGATGCGCTGGCGGCGGGCTTCGTACAGACAGACGCCGGAAGCGACCGATACGTTCAGGCTTTCGACCGAACCGAACATCGGGATATTGACCAGCAGGTCGCAGGTTTCGCGGGTCAGGCGGCGCATGCCTTCGCCTTCGGAACCCATCACCAGCGCGGTGGCGCCGGTGAAGTCGGCCTGGTACAGGCCTTTTTCGGCATCGTCGCTGGTGCCGATCAGCCAGATGTCGCGGTCCTTCAGGTCGCGCATGGTGCGCGCCAGGTTGGTGACCGTGATGTAGGGGACGGTTTCGGCGGCGCCGCTGGCCACCTTGGCGGCGGTAGCGTTCAGGCCTACCGCGCGGTCTTTCGGGACGATGACGGCATGGGCGCCAACGCCGTCGGCCACGCGCAGGCAGGCGCCCAGGTTGTGCGGGTCGGTGATGCCGTCGAGGATCAGCAGCAGCGGCGGGCCTTCGATGGCGTCGAGCAGTTCGTCCAGGTTGCGGGCCAGTGCCAGCTGGCTGGCGAAGGCAATCACGCCCTGGTGGCGGCGGGTACCGACGATCTTGTCCAGGCGGGCCGAATCGACCGGCATCACGCGCACACCGGCCGCCTTGGCGCCAGCGATCAGGTCGTGCATGCGGCGGTCATTACGCGTCGCATCGACAAAAATCTCTTCCACCGACGAAGCCTCATGACGCAAACGCGAGGTCACCGCATGGAACCCGAAAATCATTTTATTCTTCATTACTTCTTATCGCTTATTCTTGTTGGACTTACTGGATTTTGGTGCTGGTTTGGCCGACCGCGTGGCGGTCTTGCTTGGCGCGCCGCCCTTGCTGCGGCGCGGCTTCGGTTCGCTGGCGTCAAGGTCGTAGCGCGATGCTGCGGTATTGACTTTCGGCTCGCGCGACTTGCCCGGCTTGGCGTCGAGGGCCTTGTGGGCGCTGGTTTTCGGCTTGCCGGCGCCGGTGTCGGCAGCGACGCTGCCGCCCGCCAGCACCAGGTCGATCTTGCGCGCTTCCAGGTCCACGCGCGACACCTGCACGGTGACGCGGTCGGTCAGCTGGTAGCGCTTGCCGGTGCGTTCGCCGCGCAGTTCGTGGCGCGCATCGTCGTACTGGAAGAAGTCGGTACCGAGTTCGGTGATGTGCACCAGGCCTTCGACATACAGCGCATCGAGCTGCACGAAAATGCCGAAGGTGGTCACGCCCGACACAACGCCGGTGAATTCTTCGCCCAGCTTGTCCTTGATGAAGTAGCACTTGAGCCAGGCTTCGACGTCGCGCGAGGCTTCGTCGGCGCGGCGTTCGTTGGCCGAGCAGTGCACGCCCAGGGCGTCCCAGATGGTCAGGTCCTTCTCGCCTTTTTGCTTGCCTTCCGCCTTGTCCTTGGCCTGCTGCTTGCGCGTGGCGTTGGACACGGTGGAATTGAGCCCGGCCAGTTCGATGCCCTTCGGCTCGTACTTTTTGCCGAGCAGGATGGCCTTGATGGCGCGGTGCGTCAGCAGGTCGGGATAGCGGCGGATCGGGCTGGTGAAGTGGGCATAGGCTTCGTACGCCAGGCCGAAGTGGCCGATATTGTCAGGGCTGTAGACCGCCTGCTGCATGGAGCGCAGCAGCATGGTTTGCAGCAGCGACGCGTCGGGACGCTCCTTCACTTTTTTCATCAGGTCGGCGTAGTCGCCGGCGGTCGGCTTGTCGCCGCCTTCCAGGTTCAGGCCAACCTGTTTCAGGAAGGTGCGCACTTGCGTCAGCTTTTCCTTGGTCGGCGAGGCGTGGATGCGGTAGGTGCCGGGATGCTTGTGGCGGATCAGCAGATCGGCCGCGCACACGTTCGCCGCCAGCATGCATTCCTCGATGACCTTGTGCGCGTCGTTGCGGGTGCGCGGGATGATCTTTTCGATCTTGCCCAGCGCATTGCAGACGATGTAGGTTTCGGTGGTTTCGAAGTCGATCGCACCGCGTTCCAGGCGCGCCTTCTGCAGCGCGTGGTACACATCGTACAAATTGAGCAGGTGCGGCACGATGGCCGGACGGCGCTGCGCTTCAGGGCCGGCCGTATTGCCCAGCACTTCGGCCACTTCGTTGTAGGTCAGGCGCGCGGCCGAGTGGATCACGGCCGGATAGAACTGGTAAGCCTTGATCTCGCCCTTGTCCGAAATGACGGCGTCGCACACCAGCGTCAGGCGGTCGACGGCGGGGTTCAGCGAGCACAGGCCGTTCGACAGTTTTTCGGGCAGCATCGGGATCACGCGGCGCGGGAAGTACACCGAGGTGCTGCGTTCGAGCGCGTCGACGTCGAGCGCGTCGTTCGGCTTGACGTAGTGGCTCACATCGGCGATGGCCACGATCAGGCGGAAGCAGTTGGCGCGGCCGATCTTGACCGGTTCGCAGTAGACCGCGTCGTCGAAGTCGCGCGCGTCTTCGCCGTCGATGGTCACCAGGGGCACGTCGCGCAGGTCGACCCGGTCATCCAGGTCGGCGTCGCGCACTTCGCCGGGCAGCTTGGCGGCGGACTTGAGCGCGGCGGCCGAGAAGATGTGCGGCACGCCGAACTTGCGCACCGCGATTTCGATTTCCATGCCGGGGTCGTCAAGGTCGCCCAGGACTTCGACCACTTTGCCGGCAGGCTGCTTGAAGCGCGATGGCTGTTCGATCAGTTCGACGCTGACGATCTGGCCGGCCTTGGCCTTGCCGGGCGAACCGGACACCAGGATGTCCTGGCCGATGCGCTTGTCTTCAGGGGCGACGATCCAGACGCCGTTTTCATTGAGCAGGCGCCCGATGACGTGGCTGTTGGCGCGCGAGACGACTTCGACGATGGTGCCTTCCTGGCGCCCGCGGCGGTCGGTGCCGGTGACCTTGGCCAGCACGCGGTCGCCGTGCAGCACTTTCTGCATTTCTTTATCGGACAGGAACAGGTCTTCGCCCGGTTCATCCGGGATCACGAAGCCGAATCCGTCGCGGTGGGCACTGACTTTTCCTGCCACGAAGCCGCTGTGGTCGGACAGCGCGTAGCTGCCGTCGGCGTCGGCGCGGATCTGGCCGTCGCGCTCCATGGCATTCAGGCGGCGTGACAGCACGTCAAGTGCTGCCGGCTTGACCTTGAGCAGGCGGGCAAGCGCTTGAACGTCGAGCGGGCCTGCTGCGTTGCGGAAGGTGCCGAGAATATCCTCGCGGCTGGGAATGGTATGAGTAATTTGGTTCAAATGTTTTTCTGTATTTGTTTTGGAAACTTGGCACCGCGCCGATTGACAACGGTGATATGCGTAGTGTAACGGAGTACCGGCCGATTCGCCTAACGTGGCATGCTCTAAAGATTCTTTGGCCGGAGCTTTGACATTTCAAAATGTTCCGCTATAATTTTGGTCTTTCGCGGCGGCAGTAAGCAGCAGCGGAAGAAAATGCGAAGTATTCGCGCTTGGTGTGGTGCGGGGAGTAACGAAAGTTAGTCTGGCGCAAAACACCAAAGGCTAGTATGATAGCAGATCTCGGTGACAACGCCGAGGTGTAAAGCAGTAACAGTGCCCACGTGGCGGAATTGGTAGACGCGCATGGTTCAGGTCCATGTGCCGCAAGGTGTGGGGGTTCGAGTCCCTCCGTGGGCACCACTCTACCGGAGCAGTTTTCCGTGCAGTACCAACGATCCGCCGTAATCGTTATTGATTGCGGCGTTTTAGTTTGAAGCAGTATGTTGTTGTAGCCGTATCAGTGCCCACGTGGCGGAATTGGTAGACGCGCATGGTTCAGGTCCATGTGCCGCAAGGTGTGGGGGTTCGAGTCCCTCCGTGGGCACCACTCTACCGGGATAGATCCCGCAGAATTCCGAAAAAAAGCCGTAGTCCTTGCAAAAGGCTGCGGCTTTTTTGCGTTTGTACTACACTGGCCTCGACTCCATGCGGGAAGGCATTCTGTGACTACAGCAGCCACCATACTCATCGCCGCGGAAAACCCTGGTGAACTGGGCGCCCTGCCCGATGCGCTGGGCGACGCCGGATACACCGTCCACATCGTCAGCAAGGCCGATTCGGCGCTGGCCAGCCTGGCCGGCGGCGGCGTGGCCCTGGCCCTGATCGATACCGCCATGCGCCAGCGCAGCGGCTTCGAACTGTGCACCCTGCTCAAAGCGAGCGATTCCACCCGCCATATTCCCATCTTCCTCACCTCCAGCCATGCCACGGCGGCCGAACGCCAGCATGGCATCGACTGCGGCGCCAGCGAATTCATCGCCCTGCCGGCCGACCCGGCCGGCGTCATCGAAAAAATCCGCATCCTGCTCGCGCAAAGCGAATCGCTGCGCGACGCGCGCGGCCTGATGATCAATTATCACGCCCTGCTTGCGGCATCGCCCGACACGGTAGTACTGGTCGACACCGACAGCGGCCGCCTGCTCGACGCCAACGCCAATGCCTGCGTGCTGTTCGGGCTGTCCGAAACCGAACTGCTCACGCGCAGCTTCGCGGGCCTATGCCCGGCGCTGCAGCCGGACGGCACGCCGTCCGCGGACCTGGTCGCCGACGCCATCGCCAGCGTGGAACGCAACGACATCCGCGTGTTCGAGGCGTGTTTCACGGGCGCGGGCGGGCGCGAAGTGCCCTGCGAAATCCGCATGATGATCATGCCCACGCCCAGCCGGCGCATGATGCATGTGCGGATGATCGACATCTCGCGCAGGAATATGGCCGACAAGCTGCGCATGGGCCAGGGCAAGCTGCTCGAACTGGTGGCGCGCGGCGCGCCGCTGCAGGAAACGCTCGACAGCCTGATGCTGCTGATCGAAAGCCAGTCCGAGCGCGTCTTCTGCTCGGTGCTGCTGCTCGACGACGACGGCGTCTCCGTGCGCCCCGCCGCCGGCCCCTCGCTGCCGAAGGCCTACATGGCGGCCCTCGACGGCGCGCAGATCGGCCCCACCGCCGGCTCCTGCGGCACGGCCATGTACCGCAAGGAGACCGTGATCGTCTCGGACATCATGAACGATCCGCTGTGGGCGCCCTACAAGGACCTGGTCGCGCCGTTCGGGCTGCGCGCCTGCTGGTCCACGCCCATTTACCTGGACAAGGAACACCTGCTGGGATCCTTCGCCATGTACTACCGCGAAGTGCGCAGCCCCGACGAAGACGACATGCGGCTCATCAACGTGGCCACCCACCTGGCCGGCATCGCCATCGAACGCACGCGGCGCGAACGCGAACTGACCCAGCACCGCGAGCACCTCGAAGACCTGGTGACGGCCCGCACCGCCGAACTGAGCACCGCGCTCGACACGCTCAGGCACACCCAGGAAGAACTGGTCCGGCGCGACAAGCTGGCCGCGCTGGGCGCCCTGGTCGCCGGGGTCGCGCACGAACTCAATACGCCGATCGGCAACAGCCTGGTGGTGGCCACCACCATGGCCGAACACGCGCGCGTGCTGACCGACGACATGCACGAGGGCCTGCGCCGCTCGCGCCTTGAAAACTACCTGGAACGGGCTGCCGAAGCGAACGAGATCCTGATCCGCAACCTGCACCGGGCGGCCTCGCTGGTATCGAGCTTCAAGCAGCTGGCGGTGGACCGCACCACCTCGCAGCGGCGCGAATTTTCGCTCAGCGAGCTGCTGCAGGACCTGGCGCTGCCGTTTCGCATTTCGGTCAAGCGGCGCCCCATCACGGTCGACTTCGATATCGCGCCCGGCCTGTGGATGGACAGCTATCCCGGCCCCCTGTCGCAAGTGCTGGGCAACCTGTTCGAGAACTGCATGGTGCATGCCTTCGATGCCGCCGGCGAAGGCGTGGTGCGCATCAGCGCCGAAAAGCGACCGAATGACATGGTCGCGATCTCGGTGTCCGACAACGGCGCCGGCATCCCCGGCGACATGCACACGCGCGTCTACGACCCGTTCTTCACCACCCGGATGGGGTCGGGCGGCTCCGGCCTGGGCCTGCACGTGGCCCACAATATCGTCACCGCCATCCTGGGCGGACGCATCGAGCTGGACAGCGATGTGGGCGCCGGCGCCAGGTTTACGCTGGTGCTGCCGCTTGTTGCGCCCGGCCTGGCGGCGGCCGCCTGAGGCGCCGCATGCGTGCCGTACTTGACTTGCGCCACCAACAGGCTATGCTCGGCATTACTTATGCACGCTTTTCCGAAAATACTGGCCCTTACCCTGCTCGCATGCCTGTGCGCCCAGCTGGCGGCCGAACCTGCGCCCTGGTACCAGTGGCGCAGCAAGGTCGACGGCAAGCAGGTGTGCGCGCAAACCGCGCTGGGCCATGGCTGGGAAAAGGCCAGCGGGCCGTATTCGGACAGCCACTGCAAGAAATTAGTTAACAAGAAGTAACAACGGAGGAAATAGACAAGGTCGTTCGCAGCATCCATTCAAAAACCGAGGAGAAGTTAATGTTTACGAATCCCGAACAATTTGCATCCGCCACCAAGACGCTTTTTGAATTACAGATGATGACTTTTAACGCCCTGACCAGCAAAGCGGTCGATGGCGTGGAACAGGTTGTCGCATTGAACATGGCGACAGCAAAAAATTCGGTGCAGGGATCGCTCAACGCCGGCAAGGAAATCAGCCAGGCCAAGGATCCGAAAGCCGCGCTCGAAGCGGCCGCGGCGCACGCCAAGCCCGATATGGAAGGCGTGGTCGAATACGGCTCGCAGCTCAAGGTCATCATCGACGACATCCACACCGAATTCACCCAGGCGGCCGATGCCCACATCGCCGAAGCGAAAAGCACCCTGTCGGCCCTGATCTACGACGTCACCAAAAACGTCAAGCCAGGTTCCGAAAATGCGGTCGAAATCATCAAGACCGCGATCGACAATGCCTTCCAGGGCTATGAGCAAGTCACCCAGGCCACCCGCCAGGCAGTCCAGGTGGTCGAGGCGCAGATCGCCAAGGCGACCGCACAGGTAGGTCCCAAGTAAGTCACTTCGTTCCCAGCATCTCTTCCAGCTGCGCATACACGGCGTCGTCCTTGACGACGCCGCGCAGCCACACGTGCAGCGGCTGTTCTCCCCACATGGCGGCCTTGTCGGCCAGGTAAGCTACCGGGCTATGCGGCTCGGTGCGGCGGAAAAACTCCGCCACCGAGCGCAGTTGCGCCAGTGCCTGGGCGCGCGACTGCAGCGGTCCCGGCGCGGTGCTCGTGGTGCTCGCGGTACTCTTGCCGGCGTCCTGTGGCGTGGCCGGCAGCAGGTTTTCCAGCGCAGCCCTGGCCGCGCCGAAGCTGGCGCCGTCCGCGCCCAGGCGCTGGTCGACGATGCGTTCGAGCGCAATGACGGCGGCCAGGCAATGCGCGGCGCCCTCGCCATCGAGCTCGCGCACCAGCAGCGGAACGCGTGCCGCGATCCATCCCAGGCTGCCGATGCGCTGCTCGAAACTACCCTCGTCCGGCAGGGGAAAGATGCCGTCCCAATAGCGCTCGCACAAGCCCGCGATGGCCAGCAAGCCGTCGCCCAGGCCTTGCAGGCCGCCGGTTCTGGCCTGGGCCTCGGCCATCCAGACCGCCAGCCGCAGGTCCTTGCTGCGCGTGGCCAGCAGGTCGGCGCAGCGGCTTGCCACGAACTTCCAGTCGGCTTCCTTCAGCGCGCTGGCCCAGGGTCCCTGCTCCAGCGTGGGGTCGTCAGCCTCGCGCGCTTTCGCGATGGCGTCGAACTCGGACGAAAATGCCAGGTCCTCGCCGCAGGGACTGGCCTGGCTGATGGGCGCGAGCAGCGTCATGGCGCGATCTCGTAATTGAATTGCCCGGCCTTGCTGGCGCTGGCCCGGATGCGTTCGACCGGCCGCCCCGCGGCCATGCGCGCCAGCAGCGCGTCCGCAATCTCGGGCAGCAGGCTGCCACCCAGGATCGCGTCGACATTGCGCGCGCCGGAGTCGACTTCGGTGCAGCGCGCCAGCACCGCATCGACCAGCGCCTCGTCGTAGTCGAAGCGGGCCCGGTGGCTCTCGGCGATGCGGCGCGCGACCTGCCCCAGCTTCAGGCGGATGATCCCGGCCAGCACCTCGTCGCCGATCGGATAGAAAGGCACCACGGTCAGGCGGCCCAGGAAAGCCGGCTTGAAATGCTTCATCAGCTGCGGACGCACGATGGCGGCCAGTTCGTCCGGCGTCGGTGGCGCCTTGTTCAGGCAGGCCTGCATCACCTGCGCCGACGCCGCGTTCGAGGTGGCGATGATGATGGTGTTGCGAAAGTCGACCTGGCGGCCCTCGGCGTCGTCGAGCACGCCCTTGTCGAACACCTGGAAGAACAATTCGGCCACATCGGCATGGGCTTTCTCGATTTCGTCGAGCAGGACCACGCTGTAGGGATTGCGGCGCACCGCCTCGGTCAGCACGCCGCCTTCGCCGTAGCCGACATAGCCGGGCGGAGACCCTTTCAGGCCAGAGACGCTGTGCGCTTCCTGGTACTCGCTCATATTGATGGTGATCAGCTTGCGCTCGCCGCCGTACAGCAGGTCGGCCAGGGCCAGCGCGGTTTCCGTCTTGCCCGTGCCCGAGGTGCCGACGAACAGGAACACGCCTTTCGGCTTGTTCGGGTCCTCCAGGCCGGCGCGCGCCGTGCGCACACGCTGCGCGACGACGGCGGTGGCATGTTCCTGGCCGAGGATGCGCTCGTCGAGCAGCTGCTTGAGGTGCATGACGGTGTCCATGTCGTCGCGCTGCATGCGGCCCAGCGGAATGCCGGTCCAGCTGGCGACGATATCGGCCACCACGTGGCCGTCGACCTGCACCGCCACCAGCGGCGACGGACCCAGCTTGTCGAACAGCGCGGATAGCTGCGCCTTGTCCGCGGGCGCCTGGCCTGCTTCAAGCTGGCCGCGCAGGCTGGTGATCTGGGCGCCAAGCGCCTGTTCCCTGCCCCAGCGCTGCTGCTGGCTGCGCAAGTCATCGACCGCCGCCACGCGCCGGGCGCGCAGCATGGCCAGCTTGCCGCCGTGGTCCGCGCCGCCGGCCTCTTCGCGCGCCAGGGCCGCAGCCTGGGCGTCGATCGATTCGAGCAGGCGCATTCCCGCTTCCACCGGCGCCGGCGTGGCGTGCTGTCCCAGCGCGACCTTGGCGCAGGCCGTGTCGAGCACGCCGATCGCCTTGTCCGGCAGCTGGCGGCCAGTGATGTAGCGGTGCGACAGGCGCACCGCCTCGGTGATGGCGTCGTCGTGGATGCGGACCTTGAAATGCCGCTCCATCAGCGGCGCCATCGCGCGCAACATGGCGCAGGCGGTTTCCTCGTCGGGTTCTTCGACCTTGATGACCTGGAAGCGGCGCGCCAGCGCCGCATCCTTCTCGAAATACTTCTTGTATTCGCTCCAGGTGGTGGCCGCGATGGTGCGCAGTTCGCCGCGGGCCAGCGCCGGCTTGAGCAGGTTGGCGGCGTCGCTCTGCCCGGCCGCACCGCCCGCGCCGATCATGGTGTGGGCTTCGTCGATGAACAGGATGATGGCGTGCGGGCTGGCGCGCACTTCATCGATCACATTGCGCAGCCGGCTTTCGAACTCGCCCTTCACGCTGGCGCCGGCCTGCAGCAAGCCCATGTCGAGCGTGTGCAGCGCGACGTTCATGAGCACATCGGGCACGTCGCCGCTGGCGATGCGCAGCGCCAGGCCTTCGACGACCGCGGTCTTGCCCACGCCCGCTTCGCCGGTGAGGATGGGATTGTTCTGGCGGCGCCGCATCAGGATATCGATCGCCTGGCGGATTTCGGCGTCGCGCCCGATCACGGGATCGAGCTTGCCGTCGCGGGCGCGGTCGGTCAGGCAGGTGGTGAACTGGTCAAGGGCCGGGGTCTTGCCAGCGACAAGGGTGACCGGGTCGGCGCCTTCGGCCGCAGCTTGCGCGCCGGCCGCTTCGCCGGAGCCGCGCGCCAGCTGGTCGAAATCGTGCTTCAGGCGGTCGAGCGGGAAGCGCGAGAACAGCGCCGATCCGCGGTGGGCCAGCTGCGCCAGGGAAGGCTCGGTCAGCAGTGCCAGCAGCAGGTGGCCGCTACGGATCTGGCGCGGCTGGCCATCGCCCAGCGAGGCGATCAGCCAGCCATGTTCCAGCAGCACCGGCAAGTGGCGCGAGAACACGGGCGTGCGCGCGCTACCGCGCTCGAAGCGTTCGACTTCGCGCCGCAGGTCCGCCTCCAGTCCCGTGGTGCTGATGCCGCACTGGCGCGCCATGCAGGCCACATCGCTGTCATCTTGCTCGAGCAGCGCGAGGAACAGGTGCTCGAGGTCGACCTCGTACTGTCCCAGGCTTACGCAGATCGCCGCCGCGCGCGTGGCGGCGCTTCGTGTGGTGGGATTGAGCTTTCCGATCAGCGTCTTTAGATTGATGTCCATCGCGGGCTACCTTTCGGATCGAACTGCTTTTGCACGGGGACTGCTTGTCGAGTTGCTGCAGCATGGACTGGGCGGCGCTGGTGGCCGGTGGCCAGTTGCGGTTGTTGATATCGGCGACCACGGACAGCACCAGGCCCTGTTCGTCGGCAGAGGCGCACCAGCGCTTGCCCCGGGTCGACTCGACCACGCCATCGAGGTAGCCGGCGGCGTAGCCCTGCTCCCTCGGCGCGGCCTGGGCGTTGTAGTCGCGCACCAGGTCCGCAGGGAGCAAGCGCGGCGCTGCCCTGGCGGCCTTGCCATGGCAGGGATACTTCGACGTCAGGAATGCCAGCATGGCGGTGGCAGCGCTGCCGTCCAGTTCGCCGAAGCCGCGATTCAGTGCGCTGCCGATGCGGATATCGATCTCGCTTTCCTCCAGCCACGCCGGCGCGCACCAGCGCCCTCCTTCCGTCGCGTCGACCACGCCCGCCATGAAGCCGCTGGCGTAGCGCGCGGCGAAGATGGTGGGCGCGTCCGTGTCGCCTGGCTTGTGGAGCAAGTCCCTGACGAAATCCTCGCGGCTGTAGCCGGCAGCCTGCGCGGCCTGCGGGGACACCAGGCAGGCCAGCACGAGCAAGGTCAGCAGGCGCTTCATACGACTTTATTGGTCGCGAGGTCCCATCCACCGGCCGTGTTCCCGCCGGCGCCGCCGCCCACTTTCTGTTGCGAATACTTCCACTTGATCTTCGAGTACTTCAAGCCCACGTTTTCGGACATGAAGCTGCCGCTGCTCACGCCCGGCGTGATCTGGCCGATCAGGACGTTGTCCAGTTCGATCTCGAAGTACTTGATCGGCACGCCATTGCCATCGGCGCGCATGAATTCGAATTTCGCCTTGGCGACGGTCTTGCCCATGGCGCACATCTGCATCAGGATGGGCGAGGACAGGTCGGCCACCTTGTGGAACAGGATGTCGCTCAACTCCGCGCGTTCTGCCGTGTGGCCGCCGGCGGTGGACGAGGTGGCGCTGCGCGGCTGCACGACGCCCCAGTTCACCGACGTGCATTCGATCCAGTCCTTGTGTTTGTCGTCCATGGATTCGCCCTTGATACCATCGAGTTGCAGGTAGACATCGATCGCCATTGCGTGCTCCTTGAGTGAGGTGAAAAATCAGGTCAGCCGTTCGACGCTTGCGGCAGTTGCGCCACCAGCCGCAGCGACACCGACAGTTCGTCGAGCTGGAAATGGGGTCGCAGGAAGGACACGGCGCGGTACACGCCGGGGCGTCCCGGCACGTCCGACACCTGCACGCTCGCTTCGCGCAGCGGGAACTGGGCCTTCTGTTCCTGGCTGGCGTTGTCGTCGAGCAGCACATACTGGGTCAGCCAGCGGTTCAGGAAATCTTCGACATTGCTGGCGGCCGAGAAACTGCCGATCTTGTCGCGCATCATGGCCTTCATATAGTGGGCGATGCGCGAGACGGCAAAGATGTATTGCAGCTGCGACGAGAGCACGGCATTGGCGTTGGCGGCCTCGTTGGCGTACTTTTTCGCCTTCTGGGCCGACTGGGCGCCGAAAAAGGCGGCGTAGGCCGTGTTCTTGCAATGAACGAGGGAAATGAAGCCCAGGTCGCTGAGTTCCTTTTCGCGGCGATCGGTGATGGCCAGTTCGGTCGGGCATTTCAGGGCGATCTCGCCTTCGTCGGTCCGGAAGGTGTGGGTGGGCAAGTCTTCCACCAGGCCGCCGCCCTCGACGCCGCGGATCGCCGCGCACCAGCCATAGTTTTCGAAGGCGCGCGTGAGCTTGCTGGCGAAGGCATAGGCGGCATTGCACCACAGGTATTTCTGGTGGTCGCTGCCGTCCACGTCCTCGACGAAGTTGAAGCCTTCGGTCGTCATGCCGTCGACCGGATTGAAGGGCAGCCGGCCCAGGAAGCGCGGCAAGGTCAGGCCCACGTAGCGGGCATCTTCCGATTCCCTGAAGGCTTTCCATTTCGCGTATTCGACGGTGTCGAACACCTTGGCCAGGTCGCGTGGCTTGCTCAGGTCGCCGAAGGTCGCGATGCCGAACAGTTCCGGCGAGGCCGAGGTAATGAAGGGCGCGTGCGCGGCGGCCGCCACGTGCGACATCTGCTCGACGAAATACAGGTCTTCTGGCTGGCGGCTGATGTCGAAGTCGCCGATCAGGGCGCCATAGGGCGCGCCGCCGAAGGTGCCGAATTCTTCCTCATAGACTTTCTTGAACAGCTCGCTCTGGTCGAATTCCATGGCCGACTGGAAATCCTTGACCAGTTCCTTGCGCGTGGCGTTGAGCATGCGGATCTGCTGCATGGTGCTGGTGGCGGTATTGGCGACCAGGTAATGCAGGCCGGTCCAGCTGCGCTCGAGTTTCTGGAATTCGGGCGCATGCATGACGGCCGACAATTGCTCGGAAATCATGCGGTCCAGCTCGGCCACGCGGGCATCGATGGTGGCCGACAGGTTGCTCGACATCACCACCGTGCCCGCCATGACCTGGTTGACCAGCTCGGCGATGATGTCGCGCGCGCGCGCATGTTCGCGCTCGGACTGGGCCACCTTGCTCTGCTCCACGATCTGGTCCAGCAAGGACAGTTCCAGGCCGGCGTGGGCGGCCGGCAACGCGTCGAGAAGGGCATCCATGCTCAATCCTCCTTGCCGCTGCCGGCCTTGTGCAGCCTGGCCAACTGGTCGGTATTGCCCAGGACCTCGCTCAGGAGGTCGTCGAGCTTGTCGTTGCCGGCCAGCTTGTTGCGCAAATCGGCCAGCTTGCCGCGCGCTTCGAGCAGGCGGCGCAGCGGCGCCACCTGCTGCACCACCGCTTCGGGACGGAAGTCGGACATGGCCTTGAACTGGAGGCTGACGCCGAACTCGCCGCCCTCCTCGCCCAGGTGGTTGGGCACGCGGAAGGTGGCGACCGGCGCCACGCCGCCCAGGACTTCGTCAAAATTGCCGCTGTCGATATTGACGAAGTTGCGCTCTTTTAAGCGCCGCCTGGCGGCCGCCGGGTCGGACCCGAAATCGCCGATGACGCCGACCACGAAAGGCAGTTCCTTGTTCTCGATGGCATCGCCGAGGTCCACGTCATAGCTCATCTGTACACGCGGCGCGCGCACTTTTTGCAAGCGTTTTTGCACACTGTCGTTCTTGGGCATGGCGGCTCCCGCTTATTTAAGGTTGGCAAATGGATCGGTACTGCCCGAAGGCTTGGCCGGCCCCGGCTTGACGGGCGGCACGGGTTTCGGGAGGCGCAGTGCGGACTTGGCCGCACCCGGCACCAGCACGTCCTCGCCCAGGGTCGAGCGCAGCAGCCTGGCCAGGCCCTGGGCTTCGCCGCGCACGTCGCCGTTCAGATTGTTCTTGTTGGCCAGGTCGGCGAGCGCCTTGTTCGCCAGGCGCAAGCCGCTGACGGCGACGATGCTGTGCGCCACCGTGTCGTCGGCATCGCGCGCCAGGACGGCCTGGGCATTGATGATGGCCTCGCCGTAATGGCCGCGGTCGAAATGCAGCATGGCCATGCGCTGCCAGGAAGTTTTGTCGGCCGGAAACGCCAGCGCGGCTTGCTGCATGATGTGCATGGCCTGGTCGTGGCGGCCAGCCTTGAGGGCGGCATCGGCTTGCCGGGTCGCCCCGTCGATGGACGGTGGCGGCAAGTCCGTGGTTTCGCAGCCGCTGGCAAGGAAGCAGAGCGCGAGCGCGGAAAGCAGGCGTTTGTGCAGCATGGTGACGCTCCCGTCGGTTTATCCAGACGCCATTATTGGTCGTGCTTTTTGGCATCGACTTGCGCCGCGTCAAGCGACCGCGAGTTTGATTTCTCTTCAGAAATTGAAGCGATTTCTTGCAGCATCGCAAGTGCCGGCATGGCAGTTGGCTCAAGCTAAAGAATTCCTCAATTCACCAATTGCGAGCGGCACATGCGAGAGCACACCGAGCGGCGCAGCGCGCCTGCAGCCCAGCCAGCGGCGGCCTCAGGCCGGCTGGCGGACCTGATGTACGACGGTTTCTATGCCCTGTCCCTGATCCGGAACGGGTGCGCGCCGCAACACGATGCCAACTTCGCCACCCACATGACGCGCTTCCTGGCCGACGTCGACGGCCAGGCCCGCGACCTGGGCATTCCCGCCGAGGATGTGGACGCCGCCAAGTATGCGTTTTGCGCGGCGGCCGACGAGATCATCCTGCGCTCGTCGCTGGACTTGCGGGAAGCATGGCAACGGCAGCCGCTGCAATTGCGCGTGTTTGGCGACCAGCTGGCCGGGGAACATTTCTTCCAGCGCCTAGATGCCTTGCGCGCGCGCGGTGGCGCGCACCTGGCCGCGCTGGAAGTGTTTCACCTGTGCCTGCTGCTGGGATTCCAGGGGCGCTTCGCGCTCGACGGCGAAGACAAGCTGGGCTTCCTGACCACGCGCCTGGGCGAAGACATCGTGCGCATGCGCGGCAAGCCGCGCGACTTCGCGCCGCATGCGGCACGGCCCGACCAGATCAGCAACAAGCTCACGCGCGACCTCTCGGTCTGGCTGCTGGCGCTCTCCTTCGCCGTGGTCGGGATGGGCGCCTATGGACTGTTTCGCATCAGCCTGAACAAGGCGGGCGAGACGGCGCTGGCGAGCTACCAGGGCCTGGTCCGGCTGCCGCCGCGCGCGGCCCATGTCACCATCACCATCCCCTGATCAGGGATCGATGCGGAACTCGATGCGGCGGTTGCGCATTCGCCCGGCCGCATTGCCGTTGCTTGCCGCAGGCCGGTCCGGCCCCGCGCCGGACACGCTGATCGTGGCCGGGTCGATGCCCTTGCCCGTGACGTAAGCCTTCACGGCCGCGGCCCTCGCTTCGCTCAGGGCCAGGTTGGCGCTGCGCGCGCCCACATTGTCGGTGTGGCCGATCACCGCCACCTTCTTGCCCCTGACCTTCATCAGCGCCACGCTCATCTGGTCGAGGATGGCCTTGCCGGTGTCGGTCAGCGCGGCCTTGCCCGATTCGAATTCGATGATGCGGTTCGCCAGCGCGGCGTCGAGCACGCCCTGCTCCGTGCCGGCCACTTGCAGCTCGGCCCTGACGCTGTAGGCCGGGTTCAGGCTGGCGGCGATTTCACCGGTCAATGCCTGGCGCTCGGCCTCGCCGGCCACATTGCCGCGCACGCTGACCGCATTGCCGTCGACCTTGAGTTCCCCCTTGCTGAGCAGTTTCAAGTGCGGGCCGATCAGCCTGTGCAGATGGCTATCCCAGTTGGCCGGCGTGCTCACGGCGCCCACCGCCATCTGGTCGAGCACCTGGTCCTGGCCGTACAGGGCGCGCACGCGCGCCAGCAGCCTGGCCTTGCTGGCCTCGTCGGCCACGGTGCCCGACACCACGATCATGGCCGCCGCGTTGCAGCAAGCCAGGCAAGTGAGGAGCGCGAACCAGCGTTTCATGGCAATTCTCCAATGGCGGCCAGTGAGGTGGCCGTGCGTCCGACAATGGTCTCGGGCAAGCGCATGCCAAGGAAAGCCCCGCTGACCGGCCCCGGGCTGCTGACGATCTTCAGGTCGAGCGCCACGTTGACCGCGCCGGCGCTCCATTGCAACTCGAACACGTCGCCCTTGCGCTTGCGGCTGGCCGCGTCGATCATCTTCTTGAGCCCGAACTGGCCGGCCTGGTTGAATACTTCCACCGTGCGCCCGTCCAGCGTCGTGGCCGTGATGCGCGCGCCCGGTATGCCCTGGTTGGCGGGATGCACCATGCTGGTCCAGGCCGGCGCCGTGTTCTTGTAGCGCAAGACCTGCCCGTCGATCTCGATGACCAGTTCGGACGTGCCCGGTGCCGGCAAGGGCTGGAGCTGGAACAGGGTGTGGCCGCCGTGGGAACCGAGCGGTGCGATCCACCCCGGGAAGGCCGCGACCGCTTGCGGCGCCAGCGAGATGCCCTGGTTGGCCCAGGTGCGGGCCGCCAGGGCATCGCCGCGCCGCAAGACCAGCGGGCCCATGGCCGTGGTGACGAATTTGGCCACCATGCCCTCCGGTCCGAACAGCTGGGCAATTTCGGACTGGCTCGCTTCCACGCGCGAACCGGGGGCGAAAGGGTATTTGCCCGCCAGGTTCTGGCGGAACGGTTCGATCACCTGGGCTTGCCAGGTCTTGTTGATCTCCGATTCGCTGGGCGGCACGATCATGGCGAAGGTCTGGGTCAGGGGCCGCACCAGCAAGGGACGCAGGGCCTGCTTCTGGCTGTCGCTCATGCCGGTGAGCATTTGCTCGTCCACGAACTTGAGCGCGTCGGCCAGTTCGGAACCGTTGCCGTCCAGGGTTTGCTGCATCAGCAGCTTGGCCCCGGGGCCCGGATCGCCCTGGTTCTTGAGCAGGTTCAGGCGAGTGCGCAGGCGCGACAGGCTGTCCAGGTAGCCGCCCATCAGGCTGGCGTCCTTGTCGTGCAAGCCCACCAGGCGCGCGACGCCGGCAAATTCGCGCCCGATCGGGCCCATGGCCGGCGCCGGCGCAATGGGAGTATCGATGGCCTTGTTGCGCAGGACTTTTTCCCTGAACCATGCCATGGCGCCCTGCTCGGCCGCGCCGCCGGGCGCGCGCGCCGCCGGACTGTCCCAGGCCGTTTCCTCGTGCACGGCCTTGAGCAGGGTCGCGATGGGGGAACTGTGCGGGTCGCCCAGGCGGTTCATGGCTTGTACGCTGGCATCGAATCCGGCCAGCTCGTTGATGCTCACGCCTTGCACGAACTTCAGCCATTCCCTGGCGTAGTCGGCCTTGTACATCGCGGTCAGGGCTTTCTGGATCTGTTCGGGGCTGCCTTCCAGGGTCAGGTCGTCGCGTGACACGGTATTGAGCACCCAGTCCCGGGTTTGCAATTCCTTGTTGGCCGCCTCCCGGATCGCGCCCGACACGAATTTCTCCCAGGCTGCACGGGTGTAGGCGCCCGGCACGGCGTGGCTGCCGACCAGCCATTTCTGGTCCTGTTCGCCAACGATGGCCGCCACCGTCATCGCCGGAAAGCGGGTGGCGGCGCGCGCCCTGATGTCGGCATACGCACGTTCGCGCGCGGGGGTGCCGCGGGCGACACGGCGCAGGTACTCGCGCGCGCTGTCGAGCAGGGCCAGCTTGAGCGCCGGCTGCGGCCAGGCGGGATCGGCGACCTGGCTGACATGAAAGCGCATCAGGCGCTCGGCGCTGCGGATCATCTGTTCGCGTGGCATGGCGCCGCGCTGGCTTTCCAGCCAGCCGCGCCAGAAGCGCGTCATCTGGTCGTTCAGGTGCCCCGCTTCGGCACGCGACTTGTCGCCCAGCATCAGGTAGGTCTTGAGCGCGTTGTAGCCATCGGTCACGCTGGCGGGGGATGCATCCTGGTAAGGGCTGCCCGGCATGGCGCCGGCCCCGCCCGCCGGCACATGGATAGCGGCCAGCAAGGCTTCGATATTGGCCGTCACCGGCAGCACCATCACGTCGCGCACGCCGGCGAAATATTCGTCGCGCAGCTTGCGTTCCAGCACATCGCCCTGGTACAGGCCGAAGGTCAGCATCAAGGGTGCATCGCTGCGGTATTTCTCAAGCTGGACGATGCGGTCTTGCAGGATTTCCAGGGCGTCCAGGCGCGATTGCAGGTCGACGCGTCGCTCCTGCATCCTGACCACCTTGTCCAGGTCGGCCTGGACATGGGCGATCAGTTGCCGGTTGGCGATATAGGACCAGCTCCAGCCGCCCAGGGAGCAGCCCAGCAGCAAGGTGGCCGCGCAAAAGGCGCCGTATTGCAAGCGCCTGGCGCCCGGACTCATGTAGCGGGCCACCAGGTTCTTGTCGGCGAAGATCACCTTGCGGAACAGGTCATGCAGGAAATAACTGCCTTGCGGTGCTTCCTGGGCGGCGTTCCGGGCTTGCAGTTGCAGGTCGAATCGTCTGGCCACGCGCGCCGAGCACAAGTCCTGCGGCGCGCCCTGCTGCAGGGCGCTGGTGAAATAGAAGCCGCGAAATACCGGCCGGAATTGATACGTGTTTTCCTCGAACAGGGTGGCCAGGAAGGTGCGCAGCGGGGCCCGGAGCGCGGCGAATTCCAGCGGAAAGGTGATCACGCCGGGCCGCAGTGTTTGCTTGCGGCTGGCCGCCAGGCTGGCCAGGCTCATCTCCTTGAGCCCGGCGTGGAGTTCGTCGAAATGCTGGTCGAAGAAAGCCATCACGTCATGGTGGGTGCGGCGCCGGTTGTAGCGTATCGTGGCGCCCCAGGCGCGTTCGCGTTCCGCCTTGCCCGCATCATGGAAGAAGTCGCAAAACCCGGCCACCAGGTCGAGTTTCGTGAACACGATGTAGACCGGGGCATACACGCCGAGCCGCTCGGTCAGTTCCTGCACCCGCGTGCGCAATTGCTTGCCCAGTTCGACCGCCGCTTGCTGTTCGCCGGACAGCAAGTCCGCGATGCTGATGGCCAGCACGATGCCGTTGATCGGCGCGCGCGTGCGGAAGGTGCGCAGCAGGGAAAGCAAACTGAGCCAGTCGGCGCGGCCGCTGGCGAAGCGGCCGGCCGTGTCGAGCAGGATGCCTTCCGGCGTGAAATGCCAGTCGCAACCGTCCCCGGCCTTGCTGCCGCTGATCGGAAAATGCAGGCCGGAATGCGTGATCGCACTGCTCTTGCCGGACTCTTCACTGCCTATCAGCATGTACCAGGGCAGCTCGTACAAGGCATCCTTGCCGCGCAACAGCCCCAGCTTGGACGTGCGGATGGTGGTGATCGCGTCGAGCATATTGTTGCGCAGCGCGCTTGTCTCGCTATTGGCGTCGCGCCGCGCCTTGCGCAGGCGCAGCAGATAGCGCAGCAGCAGGAAGCTCCCCCAGCCGACGGCCAGCGCGAGCAAGCCCAGTCCCAGCCACAGCGCGATGGTCTTCAGCCTGGCGGGATCGACGACCATGAAGGCCGCCAGCAGGGCCAGGCCCGTCATGCCGAGTACGCGGCCGCTGCTGATGAAGTGCCAAAATCGGAGCATGGTGGGCCTGTCCGTGGAGTTGAAAAACAAGATCCGGCAGGCAATGTTGGCACTCTTCCCCAGGGCTGTTTTGATGCGGAACAAACGACTTGGCTTGCATCATTATTTCCGCAACACCCCGCGCAGGCGCAGTTCGGTGTGGCCGAAATCCATCATGGTCCAGCGTCCGCCCCAGGTCAGGCCCAGCGATTCGGCCACTTCGCCATACAGGCGGTAGCCGCGCATGGCCCAGGGATCTTTTTCGGAGATGAACAGCTTGCCATCGCGCCAGAACGCGCAATCGGCGGCCAGCCCGTACTGGTGATAGCTCTGGAAGGCGCGCGCATTGCTCACGTTGCCGCCCATGCTGGCCAGCATGTCCTGGCGCGCGGGGCTGCGGTAGCCTTCCAGCAGGGCCATGTCGTAGCCATGTTTTTCTTTCATGATCTTGAAGGCGAGCAGCAGGCGCTGGCCGAAGTCGGTGTGCAGCAAGCCCCAGTTGCGGCTGGCGTCGACCAGCATCGGCCGCTGCTGTTCGACTTCCAGGGTGCTGAAGGCCAGCGGCGGCAAGGGCGCGGGCGGCGCCAGCAATTCCCCTTGCAGCAAGGCGGCCAGGTGGGGGTCGGGCAGCGCGTCCTCGCTGTCGTAGCCGGGCAGCATGCCCGGACTTGCCGTCAGCAGCGCCAGCGCGCTGGGAATGGCGATCGCGGCCACGCCGAAAGCGCACGCCAGGCCGTGCCGCCGGCGCAAGCGCAGGCGGCGCCAGATGCCGCTTTGGGCAAGAAAAACGGGACCCGATGGAAAGAAAACGAGCCAGATCAGGCTGCATGCCACACAAAAGTACAGAAGCGCGACAAAGATCAGCATGGGATTCTCCAGATTGTTTCTAATCAGAATGCAGAGTCCCCCATCTTAGGAGCAACAACGTGCGCCCCCCAGACGAAAATCAAGACGGCACCAAAAACATCCTCGCCAGGCTCGAACGCCAGGGTCCGCAACATGCCAGCAAGTCGAGCGGTGCCGGGATCCGCCTCGCGCTGGTGGGCGGGTCCGGCCTGCTGGTGGTCGGCCTGATCGGCCTGCTCGTATCGCTGGGCCAGGAAAACATCGCCTCGCCGCCGCTGGCCGACCTGGCCCAGGTGAACGACTTTGTCGAGCCGCCCCGGCCGCGCCGCAAGGTGCCGGACATCGTGCCGCTGGACCCACGCGATGTGGCCACGGTCGACACCAGCAAGAAGGCGCCGGCGCCGGCGCTGGTGACGCTGCCCAGGATGCCCGCGGCGGCGCCCGAGAAAAAGAAAAGCGTGAAGCCGGCCGCGCGGCCGGCGCCGAAAACGGCCGCCAGGCCCGCGCCGCCGCCGGTACGCAAGGTCAGGATCGCCGCGGCCCCGCCGCCGCCGCTTCCGCTGCGCATCGAGCCGCGTCCCGTCGATACCGACATCGCCCTGCTGACGGCGATCCTGTCGATGTCGCCGCGCCACCATGGGGAAGTGCTGGAACAGGAAGCGGCAGCCTGCGCGGTGGCCGTGGCGCAAAGCCGCAAATGCCTGGACAAGGGCGTGAGCCGGCCCTGAACGCGCACTGTGCCATTTTTCGGATATACTGTATATAATCACAGTTATCCTGAAAAATCCGGCAGTGTACGATGCGCAAAGTACTTGAAAACCAGTTCTATTACCTGGACAACTTTCACCGGGTGCTGGAATGGATAATTGAGCGCTACGCCGATCTGCTGACCGACGAAGAGCGCGCGTTCATTGGCATGTTTTTCAGCTTGCCGCAGGCGTCGCGCGCCCTGTTTGTCCGCATGGTCATGCGTAAAGGCAGCCTTTTCCGCGCAAGCAAACTGAACTACGCCGAAATCGGCTGCGCGGTGGACGCGGCGCGCCATTTGCTGCCCACCGGGTGGATCAGCCGCGACCCCGTGGTCTCGCTCGACGAATTGTTCGAACTGCTGCTCAAACCCGAAATCGGCGCTGTCTTCAGCCTGCCGCCGCATGAAAAAGGCGCGCGCAAGGGTGAACAGTTGGCCATCCTGCGCGCCGACTATGCCGATGCCCGCCCGTTTTCCGACTGGTACCGCGACTCGGGCGACACTGTCTATCGCATCCAGGTCAAGCCGCTGTGCGACCGCCTGCGCCTGATTTTCTTTGGCAACCTGCACCAGGACTGGACCGAATTCGTGCTCTCGGACCTGGGCGTATTCACCTATGAGCAAGTGGAGTTTTCGGGCGCATCGCGCGGTTTTCGCCACCGGCGCGACATCGACCATTACCTGGCGCTGCACGCCTGCAAGGAACGCTTCGAGGCCGGCGAACCGGTGGCCGAGGTGATGCGCGGCCTGCCCGGCGACGTCCTGGACAATGACTGGATCCACAGCCGGCGCGAACGCCTGGTGTTCCAGTTCGCCCAGCATCTCGAAAAGCACAAGGATTGGGAAGCCGCCTATGGCCTGTATGCGGATTGCCGCTTCCCGGGCGCCAGGGGGCGCGCCATCCGGGTGCTGGAAAAAGACGGCCAGTATGCGCGCGCCTTCGCGTTGCTCAAGCAGGCTCGCCAGGCGCCGGAAAGCGATGCCGAGCACCAGCAATTGCTGCGCATCGCGCCGCGCCTGGCACGCAAGCTCGGGCACGAGAAGGACGCGCCACGCCGCCCCACGCCGGTGCAGCGGCTCGATATCGCCTTGCCCATGCCCGGCGAAGCGTGGTGGGTGGAAGGCGTGGTGCGCGACCATCTCCAGCGCGACGACGCGCCCGTGTTCTATGTGGAAAACGCGCTGATCAATGCCCTCTTCGGCCTGCTGTGCTGGCCAGCCATTTTCAGCGCGATTCCGGGGGCATTTTTCCATCCCTTCCATCGCGGCCCTGCCGACCTGTTCAGCGCCGATTTTTTCGCGCGGCGCGAGCCGGCTTTCCGCGCCTGCCTCGACCAGCTCGACAGCGATGCCTACCGCGACACCATCCGCGCCAATTACGGCGCCAAGCTCGGGGTCCAGTCGCCCTTCCTGATGTGGGATGTGCTGAGCGCCGAACTGATCGACCTGGCGCTGGACTGCATCCCGGCCCTGCACCTGAAAAAATGGTTCGACCGCATCCTGCTCGATATCAAGGCCAACCGCACGGGCTTCCCCGACCTGATCCAGTTCTGGCCGGCCGAGCGGCGCTACAACATGATTGAGGTCAAGGGCCCGGGCGACCGCTTGCAGGACAACCAGTTGCGCTGGATCGATTATTGCGCCGAACATGGCATGCCGATTTCCGTGTGCTACCTGCAATGGACGGAGCCGCGCGCTTGAGCTATGTCGTTGCCGTGCGCGCCTTGTGCGAATTTACCGCCAAGCAGGGCGACCTGGACTTGCGTTTCACGCCCTCGCCCACCGCGCAGGAAGGCATCGCCGGGCATGGCGTGGTCACGGCACGCCGCGGCGAGCATTATCAAACGGAAGTGAGCCTGTCCGGCAATGTCGGGCCGCTGCTGGTGCGCGGCCGCGCCGATGGCTACGACCCCGGCCAGAACCTGCTGGAAGAAATCAAGACCTTCCGCGGCGACCTGGCGCGCATGCCGGACAATCACCGCCACCTGCATTGGGCGCAAGTGCGCGTCTACGGCCATTTGTTGTGCGAAAAACTGGGACTGGCCGAAGTGAACCTGGCGCTGGTGTACTTCGATATCGCCACGCAGACGGAGACTGTGCTGCGCGAAACGCAAACGGCCCATGAACTGGCCGCCCTGTTCGCAGCGCAGTGCGGCCGTTTCATGGCCTGGGCCGAACAGGAACTTGCCCATCGCGAAGCGCGCGATACTGGCCTGGCAGCACTGCAATTCCCTTATCCAGGCTTTCGTCCCGGCCAGCGCGACCTGGCCGAAACCATCTACAAAGCCAACAGCAGCGCCCGCTGCGTGCTGGCCCAGGCCCCCACCGGCATCGGCAAGACCGTCGGCACCCTGTTCCCGGCATTGAAGGCGGCGCCGCAGCACAAGATCGACAAGGTGTTTTTCCTGGCCGCCAAGACGCCAGGACGGCGGCTGGCGCTGGACGCGGCCAGCACCATCGGCAATGCATCGCTGCGTGTGCTGGAACTGGTCGCGCGCGACAAGGCGTGCGAACATCCGGACAAGGCCTGCCATGGCGATGCATGTCCGCTGGCGAAAGGCTTTTACGACCGCCTGCCGGCCGCCCGCAGCGCAGCCATCGCGGCCGGCATGCTGGACCGCGAGAGCTTGCGCGACGTGGCGCTCCGGCACGATGTCTGTCCCTACTACCTGGGCAGCGAAATGGCGCGCTGGAGCGACTTGATTGTCGGCGACTATAACTATTATTTCGATACCGGCGCCTTGCTGTACGGCCTGACGCTGGCGAACCAGTGGAAGGTCAGCGTGCTGGTCGATGAAGCGCACAATATGGTGTCGCGCGCGCGCCAGATGTATTCGGCGGAACTGGACCGGACCGCCTTGAGGGCGGCACGTGCCGGCGCACCAAAGGTCCTGAAAAGCGCGCTGGACAAGGCCGAGCGCAACTGGCCGGTATCCGGCCTGGCGTATGAAGTCCTGGAAGCGCCGGCGGAAAAGCTGACGACTGCCCTGCAAGATGCGACAGGCGCGATCACCGATTACCTGGCCGAGCATCCCGAAGCGCTGGATCCGGCCTTGCAGCGTTTTTATTTCGATGCGCTGCATTTCCTGCGCCTGGCCGAATCCTTTGGCGACCATTCCCTGTTCGACGTGAAGGACGCGACGCTTTGCATCCGCAATATGGTGCCGGCGCCCTTCCTGAAACCGCGCTTCGCCATGGCGCATTCCACTGCCCTGTTTTCGGCCACGCTCAGTCCATGGCATTTTTACAGCGATACGCTCGGCATGCCTGCGAATACCGCCTTTGTCGATATTGCCTCGCCATTCTGCGCCGACCAGCTCAAGGTCCATATAGTCGACCATATCTCGACCCGATTCAGCCACCGCGCGGCGTCGGCCGCACCGATTGCTCGCCTGATCGCGCGCCAATACCAGGCATCGCCGGGGAATTACCTGGCCTTTTTCAGCAGTTTCGATTACCTGGAACAGGTGGCAAAGCAGTTTGCGCAGCAGTTCCCGGACATCCCCGCATGGCTGCAGCCGCGCCGCATGGCCGAATCGGAGCGCGATGCCTTCCTGGGCCGCTTCACGCTCGACAGCCAGGGTATCGGTTTCGCGGTATTGGGCGGATCCTTCGGCGAGGGTATCGATTTGCCGGGTGCGCGCCTGATAGGCGCATTCATCGCCACCCTGGGCCTGCCGCAAATGAATCCGGTCAATGAACAGGTCAGGCAGCGCATGCAGGCCACCTTTGGCGCCGGATATGACTACACTTATTTATATCCGGGGATTCAGAAAGTGGTGCAGGCGGCCGGCCGCGTGATCCGCACCGAGACCGATCGCGGCGTGGTGTACCTGATCGATGACCGCTTTTCCCAGCGCGAGGTGCAGGAACTGCTGCCGCGCTGGTGGCAAGCCTAGCCGATCAAATTCCTGACTTTCTGGTAGCCGCTGCGGCTGATGGGAATGCGCACGCCGCTATTGAGGATCGCACAATGACTATCCTTGCCCTGCTCGATGCGGCTGATGCAGCCGATATTGAGCAGGTAGGAACGGTGCACGCGCACAAACACGTCGGGATCGAGCTGGCTTTCCAGTTCTGCCATGCGCTGGTTCTTGAGGTAGCTTTTGCCCTCGGCGCAGATCTGGACATAATCGTCCTGGGCTTCGATGTAATCGATCTTGTCGGCGCCGATGACATGCACTTTCGCGCCGTCGCGGATCAGCACGCGGCCCAGCGGCTTGTTGCGCATGGCCGCTTCGCTGACCACTGCTTCGACCCCGGCGCTGTTTCCCAGGCTGGTGCGCGCATGCGCCACCGCTTCGTCGAAACGCTGCTGGCTGAAAGGCTTGAGCAGATAATCGACCGCGTGGATCTCGAAGGCCTTCAGGGCATACTGGTCATAGGCCGTGACGAAGATATAGCGGGCGCGCCGGCCCGCCAGTTCGACCACTTCAAAGCCGTTCAGCTTGGGCATCTGGATATCGAGGAATACCAGGTCCGGTTCGAGTTCGGTAATCGCCTTGACGGCATCGAAGCCATTGCCGCATTCGGCCAGGATCTCGATATCGGCGTGCTTGCCGAGGAATTCGCGCACCAGTCCCCTGGCCAGGTCTTCATCGTCCACGATAATGACACGCATGTTCATGACTCCGTCGTTTCCGCGGGCAGCGTCAAGGCTACCCTGAATAATTGTTCTGTCCGCGTCCAGTTGACGCTCGCTTCATGGCCGTACATGGCGGCCAGGCGCTGGCGCACATTGGCCAGTCCGATGCCGTTGCCGCCGGCGACCGGCATGTCGTCGTCGACATCGTTTTCCACGCTGACCTGCAGGATCGAGCCGACACGCTGGGCGGCAATCCGGATCACGCCGCCCGATGGCAAGCCACCGATGCCGTGTTTGACCGCGTTTTCAACGAGCGGCTGCAAAATCATGGGAGGCAGCAGGCAGGCGGCGGCGTCATCGCCAATGTCCTGCTCCACGCCCAGGCGCGCACCGAAGCGCACCTTTTCGATCGCCAGGAAATGCAGCACCAGCCGTGTTTCTGCCGCCAGCGTGACCTTGCGATGCGCCTCCAGGCCCAGCGTATGGCGGAAGAATTCGGCCAGTTGCAGGGTCATTTCGCGCGCACCGGCCGGGTTTTGCGAGGTCAGCGCGCTGATCGAATTGAGGCTGTTAAACAGGAAGTGCGGATCGATCTGGGTGCGCAGCATGCGCAATTCGGCTTCCTGGGCGCTCAATTGCGACTCCAGTTCGCGCCGTTCCGCCGTGCGCGCCTTGTCGAATTCGATGGCCAGGTACTGGGCCGATGCCGACAAGCTGTACAGGATGACGCCGAGGCCGAAAATGGTGCCCTTCATGACCACGCCCAGTTCACTGCCCAGCACATCCCACAGGCTATTCCAGAGAACGCAAAAGCTCGCCCAGAGCGCGCCGGACAACAAGGCGGCAATGCAGATCACCAGCAGGATGTTGATCATCTTCTTGCCGACCAGGGGATTGGCGCGACAGACGAAATACGAAGAAAATCCGGTGGCGCAGGCATATACCAGCGTCACCGGAATGGCAAACCACAGGGCGTTTGTCCATTCGGCGCCGGTGGCAACCACCACCAGGCCACCGAATGCGGCGCCGAGCATCAGCCATACCAGCAGGTACAGTGCCGCTCCGCGCCGCGTGGAAAACGGCCCTTGCATCAGTTGCGCACTTCCACGCCGCCCATGATGGCGTAGCCTTTAACGATGAGGCGTTTCTGGCCGTTTGGCGGAGTGATGGTCTTTTCTTCAAAGCCGCCCATGATTGGCGTACCATTTAATATGACAGTCCAGTCAGGTGGTACTTTCATCGAGATGCCGCCCATGACAGCGGACACGTTCACAACCGCTTCGCCCTCGATCGAAGAACCGCGCAGGTCCAGCTCCACACCGCCCATGATGGCAGTCACTTCGCCGCCCTTGAAATTCGAGGTCGTGATGCGGCGAACAAATCCACCCAACATGACAGTGACATCGAGTACGGCATCGTCATGCTCCACGTCCTTGAGGTGGGCCGCTGCAATGAGCTGGCGTCCGGTGACGGCCTTGTAAACCACCAGGCAACCGACGCCGATCAGGACCAGGGGCCAGATATTACGGGCACGGATGAAATCAAAACCCATCCGGTTCAGCAGGAAGGCCGCGCCCACCAGCGTGATGATGCCGAAGACCATGCGTTCATGCGGCGTTTCCGCATCGATCAGCTTGACCGCGCCAAACAGCACGACCAGGGCCGGCCAGTACCGCGAAACACTGTGGAAGTCGAGGATGTTCATATTATCGAGCAGGAACAACAAGCCAAGGCCGATGACCAGCACGCCGATAATGATCTGGCCGGGAACGCTGCGCGAACCGGCTTCGCTGTGTGGGAATTTATTTTTCATTTTGTACTTCCTCGTTTGGGGCAAAGCGCTTCTTGATAAGTGGTTCCAGGATCATGGTGACGCCGGTGACGATGATGACGATCGGCCAGCTATTGATCCAGGTCAGGCCGAACATGCGTTCCAACACGGCGAAGATCCACAAGCCCATGGCCACTTCCCACAGGCCGTTGGTGAAATGCTTGGCGGTCGGGTAGCCGATCATTTTATTGATGCCGGAGACAACCAGAAGCAGCGGCAAATAATGCCACAGACTGCGGACGTCAACCAGATCCATCTGGTCGAGTAAATAGGCGACGCCAAACCCGATGAGGAACAGGCCCCACATCAGCTGTTTGCGCCATTCGTATGATTTATCAGTGCTCACATGACCTCCCGTTGAAAGAATGTGACCACGATACCGGCTGGATGTGCCGGTGCAAACCGGATTTCGGTGAATGGCGTATTGCGCTCGGTGAATGACGGGAAATTCGGCGAACGCCGGGTTTTCAGCTGCCAAAGGCGACCGAAGCGGACAGGGCCAGCATGGTGGTGCCGGCCACGCCATCGATCCATTTCCAGGCGACGGGACGGGCAAACAGGCCGGACAGGCGGGTGGCCCCGTAGCCCAGCGCGGTGAACCAGATGACCGAGGCGCACATGGCGCCGGCCGCGAATGAGCTGCGCTGTTCCTGCGGGAAGCTGCCGCCGATGGCGCCCAGCAGCACCACCGTGTCCAGGTAGACGTGGGGATTGAGCAGCGACAGCGCCAGCACGCCGATCAGGGCCTGGCGGACGCTGGTGCGGACCTGGTTCGCTTCCACCTTGAGCGTGCCGCTGGCAAACACGGCCCGCCAGCTGCGCAAGCCGTACCAGAGCAGGAAAGCGGCCCCGCCCCAGCGCGCCAGCGACAGCAGCAGCGGCGATTCCTGCACCGCGGCGCCCATGCCGGCCACGCCCAGGGCGATCAGGGTGGCGTCGATCAGGATGCAGGCGAGCACAGTCAGGCCAACGTGTTCGCGGCGCAGTCCGGTGCGCAGCACGTGGATATTCTGGGCGCCAATGGCCATGATCAGGCCGGCGCCCAGGCCCAGGCCACTAAAAAAGGTAGAAAAGTGCAGCATGTGATCCTCATTCGTCATCGATTGAGGCAATTGTCCGCGAACCAGCGCCCAACATGAAGCGAACTTAATTTCTTTCAGTATAATTAAATTTTGCTAATCTAGGATCGACACCATGCTCGATACCCGCAAAGGCGACGCCCTGCTCGCCGTGATCGATACCGGCAGCTTCGAACAGGCTGCCGCGCTGCTGCATTTGACGCCGTCGGCCGTGTCGCAGCGCGTCAGCGCCATGGAAAGCGAACTGGGCACGCCACTGATCGTGCGCAGCAAACCCTGCCGCGCGACCGCGGCCGGGCAGCGCCTGGTGCAATACCTGCGCCGCAGCCGCCTGCTGGAAGAGGAATTCCTGGCCGAGACCGGCCAGTCCGATGCGCGCCAGCTCAGCGTGGCGCTGGCCGTCAACAACGATACCCTGGCCACCTGGCTGCTGCCGGGCCTGGCCGATTTCCTGGTCGCAGAAAAAATCCTGCTCGATATCCTGCTCGACGACCAGGACCACACTTACCGCCTGCTGTCGCAGGGTCTGGCGCTGGCCGGCGTGTCGAGCGAAGCCGAGCCTATGCGCGGCTGCCAGGTGGCGCCCCTGGGGGCGATGCGTTATCGCCTGCTTGCGGCGCCAGCCTTTGCCGCGCGCTGGTTCCCATACGGGCTGGATCGGGAAGCGGCGCGCCTGGCGCCCTTGATGGTGTTCGACCGCAAGGACACGCTGCAGTCCAATTTCCTGCAGCGCGAACTGGGCCTGCCGCCGGGCAGCTATCCCTGCCACTTCATGCCGGCCAGCGAAGCCTTCATGCGCGCGATCATGCTGGGACTCGGCTACGGCATGGTGCCGGAACAACAGTTCGGCGATCTGGTCGAACAGGGACAGCTGGTGGACCTGGCGCCGGACAGCCCGAGCGACGTCATGCTGTACTGGCACGCCTGGCGGGTGCAGTCGCCCAAGCTGGAACGCTTGAGCGCACAGGTCATTGCGGCGGCCCGCGCCGTACTGCTGCAGGCAGAAACAACAAAGCCCGCGTCGTGAACGATGCGGGCCTTGAGTAAATGAAAGCGCTTGATCAGGCTGGCGGCAGCGATGTCGCCGGTGGCTGGTTCTTGACCTGCTTGAAATAGCGGGCCTTCGCCAGCGCCTGCTTGACGGCTTCGCGCGCGATGTTGGTGCGCTTCGTTGCCTTTTTCTCCGCCTTGCTGCGCAGTTGAGCTTCGTCCTTGTTACCGATACGCTTGGTCATGCTGGCTCCTCCTCTTGTCGAACTTTTTTACACGAAGCGGAAAGCATCAGGCACGGCTGCTGGCCATCTTGAATTCCGATGACGCCAGGCCCCAGCCCAGCTGACGCCGGATTTCTTCAGGCGACGGTGGCGGCTTTGGATCCCTTGAGCGACGCTCGAGATAGGCACGAACCACTTGTTTGCTTGGGTGGGTAAAGGTAGCCATGACAGCCTCCGCTTTTCGAAATTGGTGCCGATCCTTGAGGCGACCGGCTAACCTGCTGAAGAGACGACGTCCGTTGGTCTTTTGCCTTTGGTGTCTCGCTCACACACATTCATCTTATGCCTGAGCATTGATGTCTACAGTTCGCTGCCGCACACAGCGTCGACTATTTTGACAGCGGCGCTGACATCGTCACGAGCAAACGTCCTACAACGGCGGGCTCCCTGCGAAATGGCGCCCGGCATGCTTCCTGCGTTCCCCGCCGGGATGGAGGGCCGCAATGACGATCACACTTGTAGGAATAGCGCTCATCGCCAGCGCCAGTATCAGTCACGGTGAAAGCGAGGCGCTGAGCGCGCTCGCCGCACGCGCCGGCAACGCGTACACGCAGGAAGCGGGACCCGGGCTCAAGCCGTTTGTGCCTGCCACGAAAGGAAGGCGCGCGCAGGCCGCGCAGCAGGCCCGGCCGCACACGCCCGTCCTGGCGCCGGTGCGAACGCGGGGAACCGGGGTCCATGCCGAAGGGATTGCGGCAGGCGCCGTCGGCGCTGTGGGCAACACGCAATTCGTGCAACTGGCGAATGGACAGCTGGCCATCTTCAACAAGGCCGATGGCGCCTTGCTGCTCGGCCCCGTGCAGGCGAGCCTGCTGTTTGCGGGCCTGGCCGGCTCGCCCTGCAGCAGCGGCCAGGCCGGGCAGGCGCTGGTGCAATTCGACCAGATGGCGAACCGCTGGCTCATTGCCTACCAGGCCGGCCGGCAGCAATGCATTGCCGTCTCCAGCGGCGACGATGCCGGCGGCCGCTACCAGCGCTACGCCCTCGCCCTCGACGGCGACGACTTGCGGATCGCGATCTGGCCCGATGCCTATTACCTGACGCTGGGCCTGTTCGACGATGCCAGCGGCGCCTGGCGCGGGCCACGGGTGTGCGGGCTCGACCGTGCCGCGCTCCTGGCGGGCGTGACCCCCGCGCTGCATTGCCACGACCTGGGCAATGCATACGGACCATTGACGCCCGTCGGGCTCGACGGCTATCACTTTGCGCCGGAAGGCAATCAAGCGGCCACGCTGCTGTCGCTCGATTTTACACAGGCCGGCGAGGGAGAACGCTTGCTGATGTGGCGCTACTCGTTCAGCCGCAACAGCATCGGCGCGCCGGTGGCGATACCGGTGGCGCCCTTCACCATTGCCTGTCCCGACACCCTGGGCGGCGCCTGCATCGACCAGCCGCCGCCCGGCGCGCCGCTGGTCGCGCTGGGCGACCGGCTCATGCCGCGCGCGGCCTTCCGCATGGACGAAGGGGTCGAAACGCTGGTGGTCAATCATACGGTGCAGCATGGCGGCACCGTCGGCATACGCTGGTACGAGCTGCGCGCCGGCCAACTGTATCAGCAAGGTACGCACGCGCCCGACCAGGACAGCCGCTGGATGGGCAGCATGGCCATCGACAAGGTCGGCAATATCGCACTGGGCTACCAGGTGGCCGGCCGCGGCACGCCGCCCGGCATCCGCTTCACCGGACGCCAGCGCACCGATCCGCATGGCCGCATGCAGGGCGAGGAATTCGTCATCAATGGCACCGGGGTCCAGATCGATCCGGCGACGCGCTGGCGTCAGCAAGGCGCCATGTCGCTCGATCCGGTCGACGGCTGCACCTTCTGGTACACCCAGCAATACATCGGCGTGAGCGGACGCGCGACCTGGCGCAGCAGGATCGTCAGCTTTCAGTTCCAGAACTGTAGATGAGGCGGGTGCGCGCGAGCCAGGCGCGGCGCTCGTTCAGGCCGATGATGCCGCCATTGATATTGCGCGTGACCTGCTCGAGGTCGTCGGCATCGGCCGCCGCGTTGCAGCCGCGCGCGGCCCACTCGGACGCCGCCACGTGCAAACACCATGCGGCCGCGCAGACGGCGTCGGGGTCGCGCGTGAAGTCGGGCGCCAGCGGGAAACGCAATTGTAAGAGTGTGGTCGCACGTGCATAACTGTCCTTTCCAGTCAGTTGCAGCAATCCGCGACCACGGAAAGTGTAGCCATCGCCAGGAGCGGTATTTCCCATGCGGCCACCGTAGACCGCATTGGCCAGCTTTTCCGGATTGAACGCATAGTCGGCCGGCTCCAGCGGACCGAGCGGACGAAAGCGCCGGGGCCAGACCACCGCCAGGCGTTCGGGGCTGTAATGGAGATTTTCAAACTGCAGCGTCAGCGCGCCCGATTCGTGCAGCACTTGCGCCAGGAAATGGGCCACGCGCAGCGGCGAGTCGGAAATCGCGTACTGGTCCAGCACGTCCTGGCCGGCGGCAAAGGCAGCCAGATAATTGTCGGTGCAGCGTGGCGCGAATGCGGCAATCTGGGAGAGCGAGATGGATACGGGCACGGTGACACTCCTTCGCGGTACGCACTTAATATCTTATTAAGTACGAACACAGCAGTATTTAAGCGCATCAAACCTTCATCCGATTCAATTCCCGATAATGCAGGCCTGCGCCAGATACGGAACTGATGGGTCAGCGGACACTCCAACCGCTATTCCATCCATTTGAAAATATTGCCGGATTCAATTAAATCCGCAACGCAATGTGTCCTTAAGTCAGCCGTTGATGATTGTCAAATCAACTACTCGGAAGGACGTTGATAATAAACTTACACCACGAAAAGTCGTCTAAGGCGCCAATAATATTTTATTAATGGCCTATTTGAAAAACAATGCAGTCCTACCAGCGTAGTCACTCCCGCCATGTCGACGCCCGCCAGCAATCCCATCACCCAGTTCTGCACCGACATGGTGTCGATGCATCGCACTGCGAAAATTGCGCTGATGGTCGGGGTCGACCTGCTCGCGCTGCCCTTCTGCTTCCTGATCGCCATGATGCTGCGGGTGGGCGACTTCGGCCTGGCCATGAATTACGGTCCGGCGTCCTACCTGATGGTGGCCGTGGTCACCATCGCCGCGTTTTCCATGTCCGACCTGTACCGCGCCGTCATCCGCTTCATCGACCAGCGCCTGCTGACGGTCACCGGCCTGGCGCTGGGACTGGCGGTGCTGTGCGTGTACTGCGTGCTGCTGCTGCTGAACGATGAACAATTCCCCCGCAGCGCCCTGGCGATCTACTGGTTCATCGTGTTTTCCTACGTGGTCGCTTCGCGCATCGCCGTGCGCAACTTCCTGCGCAACCATATTGGCGTGCGGCCCGCGGCCGAGCACACGGTGGCCATCTACGGCGCCGGCGAACCGGGCGCCCAGCTGGCGCTGACCATGCGGACGAGCAACGAATACCGTCCGGTGTGTTTCTTCGATGAAAAGCATGTCCTGAACGAACGCAATATCGCCGGCTTGCGCGTCTTCCATACCGACCGCCTGGCCGAGATGGTCAAGAGCCTGTGCATCCGCTCGATCATCATTGCCATCCCGTCGGTGTCGCCCGAACGCTTGCGCGAAATCATGCAGCGCATGGCCGAAGCCGGGGTCACCACCAGGATCCTGAGCGGCTTGCTGGACCTGGCCGACGACAAGGCGCCCATGGAATCGATCCGCGAGCTCAAGTTCGAGGATCTGCTGGGCCGCGCGCCGGTGCCGCCCCGCACCGAGCTGTTCGCGCGCTGTGTCCATGGCAAGACCGTGCTGGTCACCGGCGCCGGCGGCTCCATCGGCAGCGAGCTGTGCCGCCAGATCGTCACCCTCGCGCCCGCCCAGCTGCACTTGCTGGACCACTCCGAGTTCGCCCTGTACACCATCAAGCAGGAATTGATGGCCCGCTTTCCCGACGTGCGCATCATCGCGCACCTGGGGTCGGTTTGCAGCGCCGCCCTGGTCGAGCGCATCCTGCAGGACGAGCATATCGACACCATCTACCATGCGGCCGCCTACAAGCATGTACCGCTTGTGGAAACGAATATCGTCGAAGGCTTGCGCAACAACGTGCTGGGGTCGCAAGTGATCGCCAACGCCGCCGGCAAGTTCAAGGTGGAAACGTGTGTGCTCATTTCCAGCGACAAGGCCGTGCGCCCCTCGAACATCATGGGCGCCAGCAAGCGGATTGCCGAGCTGATCTTCCAGGCTGCCGCGGCCAAGTTTTCGCCCGACACCACCTTTTGCATGGTGCGCTTTGGCAATGTCCTCGGTTCTTCCGGTTCGGTGATCCCCCTGTTCCAGCGCCAGATTGCCCACGGCGGACCGCTGACCATCACCCATCCCGAGGTGGCGCGCTATTTCATGCTTATTTCCGAAGCGGCCCAGCTGGTGATCCAGGCCGGCGCCATGGCCAAGGGCGGCGACGTGTTCGTGCTCGACATGGGCCAGCCGATCCGCATCATCGACCTGGCGCGCACCATGATCATGATGTCCGGCCGCACCGAGAAAACCCCGGAAAAACCCGATGGCGATATTGCCATCCAGTTTGTCGGGCTGTTTCCAGGCGAAAAACTCAATGAAGAGTTATTGACCGACGGCTTGGTATTTCCCAGCGAACACCCCCGCATCATGCGCATGAAAGAAAATGCGCTCCATCCCGGCGTATTGGAAACCTATATTACCTTCCTGATGATGGCTTGCGATACCAACGACCGCGCCATGATTGAATCGATGGTCAAAGCCATCGTCACCGAATATACCCCGCAAATGGCCGTTTCGCCGCCGCCATCGACGCCGGCAATTAGCCATGCGCCGCTTTCGAACAAAATCATTCCATTTCGTATTTGATATTAATTTAATATCGTTTTTGCCAATAGCGGAGATAATCCCATGCGCGATTTCCAGGCCAGCAGTTACCTCACCCAGCTGATCGGCAGATTCGAAGCACGCAGCGCCGTGGTTGGCGTGGTCGGGCTCGGCTATGTCGGCTTGCCGCTCAGCTTGCGCTATGCCGAAGCCGGCTTCAAGGTGCTGGGCATCGACATCGATGCCGGCAAGGTGGCCCGCCTCAACAGCGGCGCCAGCTACATCGAACATATCGGTGCTGCCGCCGTCGGCCAGGCCGTGCTGCAAGGCTTCGAAGCGACCAGCGATTTCAGCCGCGCCGCCGAAGCCGACGCCCTCATCATCTGCGTCCCGACCCCGCTCAATGCCTACCGCGAACCGGACCTGTCCTTCGTGCTGGCCACGGCCGACGCCCTGCTGCCGCACATGCGCGCCGGCCAGATCATGTCGCTGGAAAGCACCACCTACCCCGGCACCACCGACGAAGAACTGCGCCCGCGCCTGGAGTCGCGCGGCTTCGTGATCGGCGACGACATCTTCCTGGTGTTCTCGCCCGAACGCGAAGACCCGGGCAACCAGCATTTCGGCACCCGCACCATTCCCAAGGTGTGCGGCGGCGACACCGCATCCTGCCTGGCCGCCGGCATCGCCCTGTACAGCCCTGCCATCGACCAGGTGGTGCCGGTCAGCTCCACCCGCGCGGCCGAACTGACCAAGCTGCTCGAAAACATCCACCGCGCCGTCAACATCGGCCTGGTCAACGAAATGAAAATCATCGCCGACAAGATGGCGATCGACATCCATGAAGTCATCCGCGCCGCCGCCACCAAGCCATTCGGCTTCACGGCCTACTATCCCGGCCCCGGCCTGGGCGGCCACTGCATTCCGATCGACCCCTTCTACCTGACCTGGAAGGCGCGCCAGTACGGCCTGCACACGCGCTTCATCGAACTGGCCGGCGAAATCAACAGCGACATGCCGCACTGGGTGATCGGCAAGCTGACCGACGCGCTCAATGAACGCAGCCGCTCGGTGAAAGGCGCGCGCGTGCTGGTGCTGGGCATCGCCTACAAGAAGAATGTCGAGGACATGCGCGAATCGCCTTCGGTGGAACTGATGGAAATCCTGCGCGCCAAGGGGGCCCTGGTCGAATACTCCGACCCCCATGTGCCGGTGTTCCCCGTCATGCGCGAGCATGCTTTCGACCTTGCCAGCGTGGACCTGACGCCGGCCAGCATCGCTTCCTACGACGTGGTGCTGCTGGCCACCAGCCACAGCGCCTTCGACTACCCCCTCATTTCCAAGCACGCGCAACTGATTGTTGATACACGCGGGGTCTATCTCGACCCGCTGCCGAATGTCGTCAAGGCCTGAAAGGTTCATCATGCGCTATTTTCCACCCGCAGTGCAGGGCCGCAAGATCCGCTTCGCCCTGGTGGGCTGCGGACGCATCGCCAGCAATCACTTCAACGCCATCAAACAGCATGCCGAGCGCTGCGAACTGGTGGGCGTGTGCGACATCGATCCCGAAGCCCTGTCGATCGCCGCGGCCACGACCGGCGCCACGCCCTACCGCAGCCTGCCCGAAATGCTGGCGCGCTGCGACGCCGATGCCTTCATCATCTGCACGCCGTCCGGCCTGCACCCCGAACAGGCTTGCCAGATCGCCGCCGCCGGGCGCCACGTGATCACCGAAAAGCCGATGGCCACGCGCTGGGAAGACGGCAAGCGCATGGTCAGCGCCTGCGATACCGCCGGGGTGCGCATGTTCGTGGTCAAGCAGAACCGCCGCAACGCCACCCTGCAGCTCTTGAAAAGCGCGGTCGACAAGAAGCGCTTCGGGCGCATCTACATGGTCAACCTGAACGTGTTCTGGACCCGGCCCGACGAGTACTACAACAGCGCGCGCTGGCGCGGCACCTGGGAATACGACGGCGGCGCCTTCATGAACCAGGCCAGCCACTACGTCGACCTGATCGACTGGATCATCGGCCCGGTCGAAAGCCTGCAAGCCTACACGGCCACGCTGGCGCGCGACATCGAGGTCGAAGACACCGGCGTCATCAGCCTGCGCTGGCGCAACGGGGCGCTCGGCTCCATGAACGTGACCATGCTGACCTACCCGCGCAATATGGAAGGCTCCATCACCATCCTGGGTGAATCTGGCACGGTGCGCATCGGCGGCGTGGCCGTCAACGAAGTGCAGCAATGGGAATTCGCCACGCCGGACGCGGACGACCTGCTGGTGCGCGAAGCGAGCTACCAGACCACGTCGGTGTACGGCTTTGGCCACCCGCTCTACTACGACAACGTGATCAAGGTGCTGCGCGGCGAAGCCGAACCGGAAACCGATGGACGCGAAGGCCTCAAGTCGCTCGAAGTGCTGATCGCCGCCTACAAATCCGCCCGCGACGGCAAGCGCGTGGCACTGCCGCTGGAGTACTGAACCATGGAACAGCTGATTCATTCGAGCGCCATCGTCGACCATGGCGCATCCCTCGGCTCCGGCACCCGCGTCTGGCACTTCGCCCACGTGTGCGCCGGCGCTCGCATCGGCGCCGGCTGCTCGCTCGGCCAGAACGTCTTCGTCGGCAACGACGTGCTGGTCGGTGACCGCGTGAAAATCCAGAACAACGTGTCGGTGTATGACGCCGTCACCATCGAAGACGATGTCTTCTGCGGCCCCAGCATGGTGTTCACCAATGTCTACAACCCGCGCTCGGCGGTGGTGCGCAAGGAAGAATACCGGCGCACGCTGGTGCGGCGCGGCGCCACGGTCGGCGCCAACGCCACCATCGTGTGTGGCGTCACCATTGGCGAATACGCCTTCATCGGCGCCGGCGCCGTCGTCAACCGCGACGTGCGCCCCTTCGCCCTGATGACCGGCGTGCCGGCGCGCCAGACCGGCTGGATGAGCCGCTTCGGCGAACGCCTGCCACTGGGCGTGAACGCCAACGGCAAGGCGTCCTGCCCGCACACGGGTGACGTCTACACCGTGCGCAATGGCGATTGCACGGTCGAAGCAGCCAGCTCCCTTTCCTGAACCACGACTGGAAACCACCATGGAATTCATCGACCTCAAAGCCCAGTACCAGGTCCTGCGCAAGGACATCAACGAACGCATCGCGCGCGTGCTCGATCACGGCCAGTACATCATGGGCCCGGAAGTGGCGGAGCTGGAACAGAGGCTGGCCGACTTCACCGGTGCGCGCCACTGCATCACCGTGTCGTCGGGCACCGAAGCCCTGCTCATTTCGCTGATGGCGCTTGGCATCAAGCGCGGCGACGAGATCATCACCACGCCATTTTCCTTCATTGCGACGGCAGAAGTCATCGTGCTGCTGGGCGCCACGCCGGTCTTTGTCGACATCGACCCGGCCACCTGCAATATCAATCCCTCGCTGATCGAGGAAGCCATTACCGAGCGCACCCGCGCCATCATGCCCGTGTCGCTGTACGGACAGACAGCCGACATGGACGCCATCGACGCCATCGCCTTCCGCCACGGCCTGCAGGTCATCGAAGACGCTGCCCAAAGCTTCGGCGCGCTCTACCAGGGCCAGCGCAGCTGCAACCTGTCGGACATCGGCTGCACCAGCTTCTTCCCCAGCAAGCCGCTGGGCTGCTACGGCGACGGCGGCGCCATCTTCACCAGCGACGATGCCCTGGCCGGCGCCATGCGCGAGATCCGCGTGCACGGCCAGTCGCGCCGCTACGTCCACACCCGCGTCGGCGTCGGCGGCCGCATGGACACCCTGCAGTGCGCCATCGTGCTGGCCAAGCTCGAACGCTTCGAATGGGAGCTCGAACAGCGTGCGCGGGTCGCTGCCGCCTACGACGCCCTGCTGTCCGGAAAACTGGGCAAGGTGGCGCGCCCGCGCGACCGCAGCAGCGTGTTCGCGCAGTACACCGTGGTGCTCGACGAGCGCGAACGCATCCAGGCGGTGCTGCATGCGGCCGGTATCCCCACCGCCGTGCATTATCCCGCGCCCATGCACATGCAGCCTGCCTATGCGAGCCTGTGCAGCCCGGAAGCGGCGCCCGTGGCCATGGACATGGCGGCCAGGGTCCTCAGCCTGCCGATGGGTCCCTACATGAGCGACGACAGCGTGCGCCAGGTTGCGGAAACCCTGCTAGGCGCGATCGGCCAGCAACTGCCCGGGCGCGGCGAACTGCTCGCCGCGCAAGACTGAAAGCTGCCCGCCATGAAGATGCAGGTGCCGACATACTGGAAGCATGTCATCACTGTCCTTGGCGGGGCGCTCGGCGCGCAAGCCCTGCCCCTGCTCGCGGCACCTTTCATCACCCGCATGTGCACGCCGGCCGAGTTGGGCGCGTTCAGCGTCTGGTTCGGCATCGTGGCCGTGGCCGCGATCGGCGCCACGCTGCGCCTCGAAGCGGCCATGATCCTCGACCACGGCAGCGAACACCAGGCGACCTGCTTTTCGGTGGTGGCGTGGTCGGCCACCATGGCCGCCGTCGTGCTCACCGCTGCTGCCATCGTCGCCCGCCTGCTGGGAGTGCCCATGGCCAGCGCCCTGTCGTGGCCGGCGCTGCTGACGCTTGGCCTGGGCACCTGGATCACCGCCTACATGCAAACCACGCTCGCCTACGCGACCTCGCACAACCAGTTCGGCAAGGCGGCCAAGGCCAAGGTCTGGGGCGCCGGCAGCATCGCCGCTGCGCAGGTGGGGCTGCTGATGCTAGGCGCCGGCGGCGCGGCCCTGCTGGCCGGCCAGCTGATCGGACTGGCGGTCGGACTGGCGGCCGCCACCCTGCTGCTGCGCCCACCGCGCCCCCGGCTGGCGTGGACGCCGCGCGCGGACCAGCGCCGCTACCTGCTGCGGCACCAGGCTTTCTGGCGCTTTTCGCTGCCTTCCAACCTGCTCAATGTGCTGGTCGGCCAGCTGCCGCTGTTCATGATAGGCGCCAAACACGGCGCCCTGGCCGCCGGCCTGTATGCCATCACCCAGCGCGTGCTGTCGGCACCCATCGCCCTGCTGGCCTCGTCGGTGCTCGAAGTATTCAAGCGCCAGTCGGTGCAGGACTTCAAGGCGCACGGCAATTGCCGCGATGCCTACCGCTATACCTTCAAGGCGCTGGCCCTGCTGGGACTGGGCCCGTCGCTGGTGCTGCTGCTGTTCTCGCCGCAGCTGTTTGCCTGGGTGTTCGGCGAAAACTGGCGCGCCGCAGGCGAACTGGCGCAGATCCTGGCACCGCTCTACTTCCTCAACTTCATCGCCAGTCCGCTCAGTTATGTCTTTTTCGTGGCCGGCAAGCAGAAGATCGACCTGCTGTGGCAGATCGGCCTGTTCGCCATGACGGTCACGGTCTTCCTGCTGCCCGGATCGCTGCACCAGAGCCTGGCCTGGTACGCCATCGGCTATTCGCTGCTCTACCTGCTGTACCTGCACATGTCCTGGCAGTGTTCGCAGAACCGCATGGCGCCAGCATGAAACGCACGCCTTTCAGCTACTTCACATGGTCCGACCATGCGGTCGGCATGCTGGCCTTCCTGGCGCTGTTTCCGGGCTTCTTCTTCTATCACACCCTGCTCGGACTGGGCCTGATGAGCGCCGTCCTGGGCGGCTACTTCGCGCCGGTGTCGCTGCTGGTGGTGGGGCCCCTGAGCTTCCTGTACCTGCTGCGCGTGCGCCGCACGCCCGGCCAACTGACCCGCGCGGACGTGTTCTTCCTCCTGTATATCGCCTACTTCCTGGCCGTGATCGCGGTCAATGCCATGGCCGGCGCCAACGCCAAGATCGTCAGCAACCACATCCTCGGTGTCCTGTTCATCCTGAACATGTTCTTCATTTTCCGGCTCACCGACTGCGCCCGGCGCGACTTCCGCCTGGCCTGCATCGTCAGCCTGGTCGGCATGTCGGCCATCGTGTTCGCGTTTTCGGTGGAAGGCTCGTTCTACCTGGCCACGCTGGGCACGGCCAAGAATCCCGAGAGCCTGGCCACCTACCAGGGATTCTCGCGCTCCTACCTGGTCACCTTCACCGTGGCGATCGCGTTCTGCCGCCAACTGAGCCTGCGCGTGCTGCTGTACTGCCTGGCCGCCCCCACCCTGTTCGTCAATACCGCCCGCAGCGAATTCGTCGCCATGCTGTTCCTGGTGCCGATCATCGAACTGTATTTCTCGCGCCACAAGATCATCATGACGGCCGTGTTCGCGGCCCTGTGCCTGCTGGTGTACCTGAACCTGGAACAGATCCTGAGCATGTTGCCCAGCAACCGGATCCTGGAATTGCTGGACCTGTCGCACTCGACGTCGGCCAACAAGCGGCACCACCTGACCATGTACGCGATGAACACCATCGGCAAGTTTCCCATGTTCGGCGACTACGCCAGCTACTCGCCGGGCTTCTATTCGCACAATGTGCTCTCGGCCTGGGTGGACACCGGCTTGTTCGGCTTCCTGTTCGTGCTGGCCCTGCTGGTGCTGCCGCTGGCCCAGATGATGCTCAGGGGCTTCCTGGTCCGCGAACGCAGCGGCGCCTTCATCCTCGCCTTTACGCTGGCGGCCAGCACGCTGCTGCTGCTCGCTTCCTCGCACTACTTCACTGACATGCTCATCGGCGCAACGCTGGGCGCCTACTCCAGCTACCGGTATGGAAGAAAACATGCGACGCATCGCCCACCTGACTTCAGCCCATCCGCGCCACGATACCCGGATCTACATCAAGCAATGCCGTAAGCTTGCCGCGCATGGCTATGACGTGACCCTGGTGGTGGCCGACGGCCTGGGCGAGGCCTGCGACGACGGCGTGCGCATCGTCGATGTCGGCCGGCCTTCCGGGCGCATCGAACGCATGCTGACGACCACCCGGCGCGTGCTGCGGCAGGCGCTCTGGCTCGACGCCGACATCTTCCACCTGCACGACCCCGAGCTGATCCCGGCCGGGATGGCGCTCAAGCGGCGCGGCAAGAAGGTCATCTTCGACGCCCACGAAGACGTGCCGATCCAGCTGCTGGCCAAGCCCTACCTGAACCCTTTTTCGCGGCGCATGGTCTCCGGCGCCTATGCCGCCTACGAACGCTATGCCTGCAGCCGCTTCGACGGCATCATCGCGGCCACGCCCTTCATCCGCGACAAATTCTTCAAGATCAACCGGTGCACGGTGGACGTGAACAATTACCCGCTGTCGACCGAGTTCGATGGCGCCGCAAGCTGGGACGGCAAGCGCCTGCAGGTCTGCTACGTCGGCAGCGTGGCCGCCATGCGCGGCATCCGCGAACTGGTGCACGCCTGCGCCCTGCTCGAATCGGATGCACGCCTGGCCCTGGCCGGCCAGTTCTCGGAAGCGCCGCTCGAACTCGAAGTGGGCAGCTACCCGGGCTGGGCGCGGGTCGATCCGCTCGGCCACCTGGACCGCGCCGGGGTACGGGCCGTGATGGCCGCTTCGATGGCGGGCCTGGTCACCCTGCACCCCGAACGCAATTACCTCGACGCCCTGCCCGTCAAAATGTTCGAGTACATGGCCGCCGGACTGCCCGTCATCGCGTCGAACATTCCGCTGTGGCGCGACATCGTGGAGGGCAACCGCTGCGGCGTGTGCGTCGACCCTTTCGATCCCGGCGCCATTGCGGCCGCGATCGACCATTTCGTGTTCCACCCCGGCCTGGCGCGCGAACTGGGGCAGAACGGCCGTCGCGCGATCGTCGAGAAATACAACTGGCCGGTCGAATCCGACAAGCTGATCGCCTTCTATGAAGGGCTGCAGCGCACTGCTTAAGCTATTTCAAGAACGCTAACAAATATATCGCTACAGTCAATCAAAAGGACTGCGCATGAATATCATGATCCCCCATCTGGCCCTGCTGAAAACCATCGTGCGCCTGCCGGTCGCGCAACTGGCCTTCGATGCGCGCATCGAGCCGGTCAATGTGGTGTCGACCTACCGCTATTACACCAAGCGCCACCCCAAGTACAAGCTGATCCAGCACAAGAGCTGGGGCGCGGCCCTGATCGACCTGCGTGCATTTTCCGGGCGCGAGGGCTACCTGGACACCATCAAATCCAAGAACTGCGGCGCCTGGCATGCGAAGCGCGCCCGTTCGCGCGGCTACATGCTCAGCGAGATCGACCGCAACGAGCATATCGATGCCATCCACGACATCAACAACTCGGTCGAACAGCGCCAGGGCCGCGTCATGGACCAGAAATACCAGGAAAAGCAGCTGCGCTTCGACCGCCTGTCCAATTTCCGCTACTACGGCGTGTTCGATGCCGGGGGCAAGCTGATGGCCTATGCCTGCATCGGCTTGTATGGCAATTTCTATTCCTTCTCGCAGCTGATCGGCTACCGCAACAACGACGGCATCATGCACCTGCTGGTCACCGAGATCGTCAGCCTGCTGATCGAGGAACGCAAGGCCAGCTACCTGATGTACGACACCTTCTTCGGGGCCCTGCCCGGCATGCAGCAGTTCAAGACCATCCTGGGTTTCCAGCCCTTCCGCGCGCGTTACAGCCTCCAATGAACACACTGATCAACCGCTTCTACAGCGACTACCTGATGCCGACCCGGCTGCCGGCCTACGGCGCCCTGCTGCAGCGGGCGGTCGATGCCGGCTACCGCCAGCAGTCGGTGCGCGACTTCCTGCGCCATGCCAGGGGCGCGCCGCGCCCGGCCACGCTGGTGCACCGCCACGACATCGACAGCGACGTGCGCACGGCCGCCAAAATGTTCGCGCTCGAAGCGAAGCATGGCGTATGCGCCAGCTATTACTTCCGCCTGTCCACGCTCGACTATGGCCTGATGCGCGAGATCGAAGCCTACGGCAGCGAGGCGAGCTACCACTTCGAGGAAGTGGCCGATTTCGCCAAGCGCCACCACATCAAGGACGCCGCCATCGTGCGCGCGCGCTTTCCCATCATCCGTTCCCAGTTCCGCGGCAATCTCGAACGCATCGAGGCCGCGCTGGGGCGCAAGCTGGTGACCGTGGCCAGCCACGGCGACTTCGCCAACCGCCGCCTGAACGTCATCAACAACGAGATCCTGGCCGACCGGGCATTCCGCCAGCGCTGCGGCATCAGCGCCGAAACCTACGATCCGGAACTGCTGTCCCAGTTCGACCTGTATATCAGCGACCGCCCGCATCCGGTGTACTTCCACCCGATGGCGCCCGAGGCGGCGCTGGGCCGCTACCGCGCCATCTGCCTGCTGACCCACCCGGTGCAATGGGAAACCAACTGGCGCGAAAACACCAAATGCAATGTCAGGCGCCTGGTCGAGGGCCTGGCATGGTAATCCACCATTTCCACGGGAACGCGCAATCGTGAACATCCTGCTGATCAACCACTACGCCGGCTCGCTGCGGCATGGCATGGAATACCGCCCCTTCTACCTGGCGCGCGAATGGGTGCGGCTCGGGCACAGGGTGCGCATCATCGCGTCGGCCCAGTCGCACATCCGGGCCCAGGCCCCGCACCTCGATGGCCAGGCCCGCCTGGATGAAACCATCGATGGCGTGGAATACCGCTGGATCGCCACGCCGGCCTACCGCGGCAACGGCGCCGCGCGCGTGATCAACATGTTTGCCTTCGTGGCGCGCCTGTACCTGCAGGCCGCCCAGCTGGCCGACAGTTTCAAGGCCGACGTGGTGATCGCATCGAGCACCTACCCGCTCGACATCTGGCCGGCGCACCGCATCGCCCGCCTGTCCGGCGCGCGCCTGCTGTTCGAACTGCATGACCTGTGGCCGCTCTCGCCCATGGAACTGGGCGGCTACTCGAAATGGCACCCTTTCATCATGCTGCTGCAGGCCGCCGAAAACTTCGCCTGCCGCCACAGCGACGCCATCGTCTCGATCCTGCCCAAGGTGCGCGACCACCTGGAAGAGCACGGCATGGCGCCGCACAAGCTGCACATCGTCCCGAACGGCGCCGACCCGGCCGAATGGCTGGCCGAGTCGCCTGCCCTGCCCGGCCTGACCGGCGCCAGCCTGGCCGCGCTGCGGCGCCAGGGAAAATTCATCGTCGGTTATGCCGGCACCCACGGCATCGCCAATGCGCTCGACACCCTGCTCAATGCGGCGCGCCTGGTGGGCGACGAGCGCATCGCCTTCGTGCTGGTGGGCGGCGGCCCGGAAAAACAGGCGCTGCAGAAAATGGCCGGCGAAATGCAGCTCTCGAACGTGCACTTCTACGATCCCGTTCCCAAGCAGCAGGTGCCGGCGCTGCTGCGCTGCTTCGACGTGGCCTACATCGGCTGGCAGCGCCAGCGCCTGTACCGCTACGGCATCGCGCCCAACAAGCTGATCGACTACATGATGGCCGGCTGCACCATCCTGCACTCGGTCGACGCCGGCAACGACCCGGTCGCCGAAGCCGGCTGCGGCCTGACCGTGGCGCCGCAGGATCCGCTGGCCGTGGCGCGCGGCCTGCTGGCCCTGTTCATGCTCGAACCGGCCGAACGCGAAGCGCTGGGCCAGCGCGGACGCGCCTATGCCATGGACAACCTCAGTTACCCCGTTCTCGGACGCCGCTTCCTCCAGGCTTGCGCCTGAGCCTTTGAAAGGATCCACCATGCCTGAAGACAGCAACAATCCCGGCCTCGCGCCAGCCTTCCTGCCTTTCGCGCTGCCCGATATCGGCGAGGAGGAAATCGCCGCCGTCGTCGACTGCCTGCGCTCGGGCTGGGTGACCACGGGGCCGAAGACGCGCCAGTTCGAAAAGGCGTTCGCCGACTACCTGGGCGGCGACGTGGAGACCATCTCGGTCAATTCGGCCACCGCCGGCCTGCACCTGGCGCTCGAAGCGCTCGGCATCGGCCCGGGCGACGAAGTCATCGTCCCCACGCTGACCTTCACCGCCACCGCCGAAGTGGTGCGCTACCTGGGCGCCACACCCGTGTTCGTCGACGCCGACGAACGCACCCTGAACCTGGACCTGGACGCCGTGGAAGCGGCGATCGGCCCGCACACGCGCGCCATCATCCCGGTGCACTACGCAGGCCTGGCTTGCGACATGGACGGCATCCTGGCTCTGGCCCGTGCTTACGGTCTGCGCGTGGTCGAAGACGCCGCGCACGCCTTCCCCACTGTCTACAAGGGGCGCCTGGTCGGCACGCTGGCGAGCGACATCACGGTCTTCAGCTTTTATGCGAACAAGACCATGACCACCGGCGAAGGCGGCATGGTCGTCACCCGCGATGCCGGCCTGGCCGCGCGCATCCGCCTGATGCGCATCCACGGCATCAGCCAGGACGCCTTTGCGCGCTACACCTCGCGCACGCCGGCCTGGTTCTATGAAGTGGTGGCGGCCGGCTACAAGTACAACCTGACCGACCTCGCTTCGGCCATGGGCATCGAACAGTTGCGCAAGATCGACCGCTTCCTGGCGCGCCGCGAACTGATGGCCAGGCGCTACAACGAAGCGCTGGCCGGCCTGCCCCTGACCCTGCCGGCCGGTCCCGATGCAGGCAGCAGCCATGCCTGGCATCTGTACGTGGTGCGCCTGGCGCCCGGCGCGCCCATGGGACGCGACGAGCTGATCGGCAAGCTGTCCGAACGCGGCATCGGCACCAGCGTGCACTTCATTCCGCTGCACCGGCAGCCCTACTGGCGCGACAGCTGCCGCCTCAGTCCCGAGCAATTCCCGGTAGCCGAAGCGGCCTTCCAAGCCATGCTGACGCTGCCGCTGTACACCAAAATGAGCGATGCCGACCAGCAGCGCATTGTCGAGAACCTGAGGGAGTTACTGTCATGAGCAAGCGCATCTTCGATTTCACCGCCGCCCTGCTTGGCCTGATCCTGCTGGCGCCCCTGTTCCTGATCACCGCCATCTGGATCAAGGTCGATTCCCCCGGCCCGGTGTTTTTCCGCCAGCAGCGCGTGGGCAAGCGCGGCGTGCCCTTCGATATCATCAAGTTCCGCACCATGCGCGAAGATGCCGGCGACGCCCTGCTCACCCTGGGCCACGACAAGCGCATCACCAAGGCCGGCAAGTTCCTGCGCAAGTACAAGCTGGACGAATTTCCGCAGCTGTTCAATGTGATCGGCGGGAGCATGAGCCTGGTCGGTCCCCGTCCCGAAGTGCCGCGCTACGTGGCCTGTTATCCGGCCGAGGTGCGCGCCGTCGTGCTGTCGGTCCTGCCCGGCATTACCGACTGGGCATCCATCTATTACAAGGAAGAAAACTCGCTGCTGGGCCGTTCGGCCAATCCGGAACAGGCTTACCTGGACAATATCCTGCCCGCCAAGCTCAAGTACAACCTGCGCTATGTACACGAGCGCAGCTTCTGGAACGACGTGCGCATCATCTTTACCACCCTGGCCGCACTGGTGAAATAGGATGGAACTGGTGCATCTGGGCGATGTCGTGCTGACCTTGCCCGCCGCCGCCGCCATCACGGCCGTCCTGCTGGTCTGGCGTGCCTGGCGCATGGCGTTCTGGTGGAGCCTGCTTTTCACCGCGGGCATCGCTGTGGTGGCCGCCAGCAAGATCGTCTTTCTCGGCTGGGGCGCCGGTTTGCCCGGCCTGTGCTTCAAGGCCCTGTCCGGACACGCGGCCGGCGCCACCGCGGTGTTTCCCACCCTGTTCTATCTCATTCTGCACGGCTGCCGGCCCGCACTGCGCTACGCCGGGGTGGGCGCCGGCATCGCGCTCGGCGGCCTGGTGACCGTCCTGCTGATCGTGCTGGGCCACCACAGCGCGGCCGAAGCGCTCGCCGGCTGCGCGCTCGGCGCCCTGGTCAGCGTGGGCGGGATCCGGCTCGCCGGCGCCCTGCCCCCGGGGCGCCCGCTGGCGGGCCTGTTTTCTTTCGCGCTGGTGTTCGCTGCCGGCACTTTCCTGATGCAATGGGCTCACCTGGGCTGGTGGATGATCAAGGCGGCGCGCCTGCTCTCCGGCAACCAGCAAGTCTTCAGCTTCGACCTTTAACGAGCGACACGATCATGCGCACCTCCCGAATTCACTTGCTGCCGAACAGCCAACTCGGCGAAGACACCTGGCATTCCCTGCTGATCGCCTTCCTGCGCGGCATGGCGGCGCTGCAAGTGGCGGCGGCCCATTTGCGCAATGAATTCTTTCCCGGCCTGCGCCTCGTCGAAAACCCCACCCTCTGGTACCAGGGGCTGGCCTTCTTCACCGGCTTCGCGCACCAGGCCGTGGTGCTGTTTTTCCTGATCAGCGGCTGGCTTGTCGGCGGCAGCCTGTTCAACAAGCTGGGCCAGCCGGACGCCATCAAGTTGTATGCGATCGACCGCGTCACCCGCCTGTGGACCGTGCTGCTTCCCACCTTCATGCTGGTACTGGCGCTCGGCATCGTCACCGGCACGCTCGATCCGCGCAGTGCCGATTTTTCGCCGGCCAATCCCTATTCCGTCACCGCGCTGGCCGGCAACCTGGCCGGCTTGCAGACCGTCGGCGTGCCCCAGTTCGGCGGCAACTATCCCCTCTGGAGCCTGGCCAACGAAACCTGGTACTACATCATGTTTCCCTTGTTGCTGGTCAGTTGCTCGACGCGGCGCGCGCTGCCTTGCGCGGCTTTGCTGCTGATCGGCGTGCTGCTGCCCTTCGACATGACCCTGTATTTCGCCATCTGGCTGCTGGGCGCGGGCTTTTCGCGCGTGCGCATCGATTGCGGCTGGCCCACCCGCGCCGCACTGCTGCTGATGCTGGCCCCGCTGTCGGTGTACTTCCGTTTCTACGGCAGCAACGACGACGCTGTCGTGGCCTCGTTCGCGCAAGACCTCCTGATGAGCGTGATTTTCCTGCTGTTCCTGTCGAGCACGGTAGTCCGCTATGACGCCGGGTCGCGCGCGGTGCAGGCATTCCGCCAGGGCGCCACCTTCTTTTCGAACTTCTCCTTCACCCTGTATGTCGTGCACGTGCCGGTCATCCTCATGCTCGAATGGCTGGGCCTGCACTTGCTGGACCGCCGCCAACTGGCGCCGGACCAGCTGGCCGACCTGGGCATCTACTGCCTCATGCTGGCCATCATCGTCGGCTTCGCCTACGGCTTCTACCGCATGTTCGAGGCACATACCTACCAGGTCAGGCGCTGGCTGCGCACGCAACTGCTCAGCGATACTGTGGCGGCGGCGCGTACCGCGCCGGCCAAGCACTGATCAGGCGCCTTTGCGCGCCATGTAGATGAAGTGGGAGCGCAGCACCGGCGCCAGGGCCGCCAGCAGTTCGCCGACCAGGCGTGGCGCGCGGACCAGGCGGCGCGCCAGCGGCGGCGCCAGCACCAGGGTGCGGTAGTCCGACGCGGCAGCAGGCCAGTAGCCGGCCAGTTCGCTGCGCGTCACTTTGCGCACTTGCCGGTTGCGGGGATTGTCGTAGCGGAAATCGAACACCATGCACCAGCCACCCGGCTTGACGATACGCCACATTTCGGCGGCCAGGCCGGCGCGGGCGGCGGGATCGAGGACGGACGAGAAGACGGTATTGGCCATGGCCAGGTCGACGCTGCCCGAGGCCACGATATCCAGGTCGCCCAGGTGCCAGCGCACACCGGGCGCGCTACGGACGGCGGCCAGGTCCAGTCGCTCCTGCTGGTATTCGGTGCCGGTCAGCTTGACAGGGTCTGCGCCCCAGTCGATGAGCTGGCGCAAAAAGCCGCCGGAGCCGCAGCCCACATCGACCATGACGGACTGTCCCAGGTCGGGACCGATGGTGCGCGCCAGCATGGCGCCGGCCACGCGCCTGCGCGCAGCGTCCTGTTCCATGATCTCGGGGCGGTGCCAGGCGTAGGCAGAAATGGCTTCTTTGGAAAGCCAGGCCTGGTAGACGGAACGGATGCGTTCCTGTTCGGAGAGTGTGTCGTCGGAATGGCCCATGCCTGCCATCATAAATGGCTGGCATGGGCCGGTTTTGATACCGCTTAGTGTTGGTAAGCGCCGATATCGTAGCCGGTGGTCGCATTGCGCGGTTCACCGTCGAAGTCGGTTGGCAAGGCATTGGTGGCGGTTCCCTTGCCGATCGCTGGCGAGGAAGACGTCAGATGCAGGTCAGGCGTGCCGGTACGGGTGTAGTTCACAAAGCCGGGCGCCGCACTGATGGTGCCCGTATGGGTGTTGCCGTTCTTCATCTGGAAGTTGTAGGTCGAGTTCTGGAACACCAGGTTATTGGTGTAGCGGTTCCCCGTGCCGACCTGGCCCTGTTCCGAGATGCCCATCTTGTTGTCATACACAATGTTGTTGGCAACGATGTTGTTGTTGCTTGGACCACTGGTATGGTAGTAGTCGCCACCGCCGACGATGATGCCGGAGTTCGACGCCGCCACCGTATTGCCGGTGATGATGACGCTGGTCGCATCGTGCCACAGGTGGATCGCCCCTTCCGCGACGCGGTAGACCACGTTGTTCTTCACCGAACCCGAAGTGCTGATGTAGATGCCCTGGACATAACGGCAGCCGGCAGGACCGATGTCATGCACGAGGTTGCCAATCACGTCGGTCTTGACGCCGTTGAAGTAGCTGTCCACGCCGATCGCCGAACCGCCGGCGCTGGTGCAGGCCACGTTGTGGGCGATATGGTGCACCCAGTTACCGCGGATCATGTCGTAGGAACCGCCGTTGTAGATGCCGCTGGCCCAGCGGGTGCCTGCCTGCGGCGTGCTGCCGTCGACCTGGAAGCCGATGATGTCGACATAGTTGCCACGGTTGTCCCATGCCACTTTATTGGTCGAGCTGGCCGGCGGTACGATCTTCGCGCCCCATTTGGTGGTGGAAACGTAGTAGATGCGGTTGGCCGCAGTACCGTTGACCGTGGTCTTGAAGCCACCCGCATAGGTGCCTGGCAAGACGTGGATCGTGGTGCTAGGCGAGGCCACGCTGGACGCGCGCGCGATGGTCTTGAACGGCGCGGTCTTGGTGCCGGCGGCGCTGTCCGAACCGGTTGGCGACACATAGTAGTTATAGGTCGTGGCCGGGAGCGGATACGGCTCGGGCGTCGGCGTCGGCGTTGGCGTTGGCGTTGGCGTTGGCGTTGGCGTTGGCGTTGGCGTCGGCGTCGGTGTTGGTGTCGGCGTCGGCGTTGGCGTCGGCGTCGGCGTGCGCAGCGCCTGGTAAGCACCGATATCGAAGCCCACCGTCGCATTGCGCGGCTGGCCATCGATGTCGCTTGCCAGCGCGTCGCCCGCCAGGGCCGCTTTCACTGCCGGCGAAGCTAACTTCGGATGATAATCGCCGCCACCAGTGCGGATGTAGTTGGTGAACTGCGGTTCGGCCGCTACCGTGCCGGTCGCCTGCAGGCCGTTGTTGAGCATGGTGGCATAGCTGCCATTCTTGAAGATCAGGTTGTTCCGGTACTTGTTGTTGACACCGGTCGAGCCCGTCTCCTGGACGCCATAGCGCACATTGTCGTACAGGATGTTGTTGCTGACACGGGTGTAGTCATTCGCGGCGACACCAATATAGCCGCCATCGCCGCTGATCACGATGCCCGTGAAAGTATTGAACACCGTATTGTTGGCAACAATCGCGTGGGTCGCATCGTGCCACAGGCGGATGCCGGCATTGCTGATACCGTAGACCAGGTTGTTATCCACCCGGCTGCTGGCGGTGTTGATATAGATGCCCAGGAAATAGGCGCAGGCGGTCGGGCCCACGTCATGCACCACGTTCGAGGTCACGTTGTTCGCGATCCCCTTGTAATAGCTGTCCGAACCGATGCCGCCGCCGCTGCCGGCGCAGGCGACAGTCTTGGCGATGTGGTGGACATAATTGTTCCGGATGATGCTGTAGGAACCTGCGGTGTAGATACCGGTCAGCCATTTCGTCCCCGCCTGGGCGGCACTGCCGTTCACTTCGAAACCGTCGATCTCGACGTAGCTGCCGCGGTTGTCCCAGGCCGTGGCGTTGGTCGAACTGGCAGGCGGCACAATCCTGGCGCCGCGCTTGACTTCGGATACATAGCGGATCGGCGCTTCGGCCGTGCCATTGGCGACGGTCTGGAAGCCGCCCGCATAGGTGCCCGGCAAGACCCTCACCGTCACGCCCGGGGTTGCGGCCTGGGCTGCCCGGGAGATGGTCTTGAAGGGCGACGCCTGGGTACCGGCATTGGTATCGGATCCCGCTGGCGACACAAACAAATCGGCTGGCGCTGCCGCGCCGTTATAAAGCAATGCTGCGGTTTGCGGCGCAAGGGCCGCCGTTGGTGATTCAGGTTGCTGGCCACCGCAAGCGGCGAGCAGGACGGCGACGCTACTGCACAGGAGATGGCTGACACGAATTTCCGACGCAAAGTTGACATGCTTATTCATCAAAATGTTCCTCACTCAAAACAGGGTTATTGAGTAAGGTTTGATGCACGTCAATTGATTAGGTTCAATGTTTTCCCAAGTAAATTTCTCTGCATAATCAAATGAATAAAATCATTATCCCCGAAGAAACTTAGGTGCAATTCCTGCCAGACCTGATGATGTTCTGTTTAGTCGTCGTGTTCGAGCTGCGGAATATGCCCGTATTTGAACTGGTAGGCATAGCCGCCTATGCGCAGCGGCATGTCATTGAAGACCACCCCTTGCGGCGAGATGCCGGCATGGTTCAGGCGCTTGATCGATTCGTTGATTTCGCCTTCGGTGGTCACGCCGGCGCGCGCCAGGATGAACACCGCGCCCACGTGGGCGCCAATGATCAGCACGTCCGACACGGCCAGGATCGGTGGCGGATCGATGATCACCACATCGTATTCGGCGCTCACGGTATCGAGCAGGTTGGCGAAGTTCAGGTGCTGCAGGAATTCCGAGCGGTTCGGCGGCAAGGCCCCGGTCGGAATGAAGTCCAGGTTCTCCAGCACGCGGTGGTGGATGATGTGCTCGAGCGGCATGGAACCCGAGATCGCCTTGGTCAAGCCCTGCTCCCGGCTCACGCCGAAGTAGCGGTGCAAATGGCCGTTGCGCAAATCGGCATCGATCAGCAGCACGCGCTTGCCCGATGCCGCCATCACGGCGGCAAAATTGGCGGACAGGAAGGACTTGCCCAGGTCGCGCCCCGGTCCCGCGAACATGACGATATTGTTCTTCATATGCGGCATGGCGAACATCAGCGTGGCGCGGAAGCTGCGCAAGCTCTCGATGGCGATATCCTCGGGCTCGGCCTGCGCCAGCAGCGGCAGGTGGCCCGGCAGGTTGCGCGCCTTGCGCGCCAGCCGGTCCTGGTTGCTGCTGTGCGGAATGCTGGCATACACCACGCGCGCGCCCAGCATGCGTTCGATCTTTTGCGGATCGTCGATCCCGCCCGACAGCGCCTTGCGCGCGAAGGCCACCAGGGTGCCGATGAACAAGCCCGTGATCATGGCCAGGATGACAATCAGCGGCCGGTTCGGCTTCAGGGCGCGCTCGGGCGGCATGGGCGCATCGATCAGGCGCACATTGCTGACCCGGCCCACCGAAATCAGGCGCAGCTGCTGGGCCGTGTTCGACAGCGCTGTATACAAGTCAGTGTTCACCTTGATGTCCCGCATCAGGCGCGCTTCATCCTGCTCCAGCACCGGCAAGGTGCGGATGCGGCGCGCCACGTCGCTGATCTCGGCCTCGACTTCCTTGCGCTGCTTGTTCACGCCCACCACGATGGGGTGGTCTTCGGTGAAGCGCGTCATCAGTTCGGTCTTGCGCTGGATCAGGTCGATGCGGCGCGTGCGCGCGGCCGCGGCCTGTTGCAGGCTCATGCGGGCTTCCTCGCGCATGTCGATGGTGCCATGGCTGTTCCGGAAATTATTGTATTTTTCCTCGGACTGCTCCAGCTGGCGTTTCAGAGCCGGCAACTGCTGGTTCAGGAAGGCCAGCGATTTTTCGGCTTCCTCGGTCTTGCGGGCCAGGTTCTGGCGCATGTATTCGCGCCCGATCTCGGCCAGCAAGCTGTTGATGCGCTGCGCATCCTCGCCCTGCAGCCGCACTTCGATGATGCCCGACTGCTTGCCCTGCTCGGTAATGACCATCGAAGTCTGGATCCGCTCGATGGTGCGCAGGCGCGACGCGCGTACCAGCTGGAATTCGGCGCCGGCCTTCGCTTCCAGGCGGTCGACACGCAGCTCGATATTGCCGCCGGCCACAGCCGCCTTGAGCGTGGTGCCGGCCAGGCCCTCGAATGCATGCGACAGGCCGGGCCCGCTCAGGTGGTAGCGTCCATCGCCGCGCGCCGTGATCGTGAACTCGCGGTTCTGCCAGGCTTCGGGGATTTCGAAGACCGACACGTCGGCCCGCTCCGGCCCCCACACATAGCCGCCGCGCCCGAAAATGCCGGGTACCGACAACTCGGTCGCATTGCGGTTGGCAAACCAGAAGCCGACCACCGGAAAATACTTGGGCCGCACGTCTATATATAGTTGCAGGTTGTCGACCGCGTGCGAAATCACCATGCGCGAGCGCAGCAATTCCATTTCAGCAATGGCCGCCTTCTTGGTCTCGAACAGCGACGACACTTCGGACAGGATGTTCTTGGACGCGTTGGGGCTTTCCTCCTCGACGTGGATCATCAGATTCGCTTCGTACACCGGGCTGGCGATCAGGGCATAGATGATGGCCATCGCCGTGACCAGGGTGGTGATGGCGCCGATCAGCCAGCGGTTGTCGTACAGAATGTTGAAATAGCCCTTGAGGTCGACTTCATGCGCATCCTGCTCATGCTCGGGTGGCCGCGGCGGCATCGGCATGCTCAGGATGGGCAGGTTGGCCTGGTGGGTCGACAAGGGGTGGGGGGCGCCATGGTTCATAGAGATACCCTTCGGTGCAGTTCAGGGCCGAGTCACGCCAACCATATTGGTCAGCGCGCCAGGGAAGATCATGCTCAGGTTGCGGTGCCAGTTGGCCAGCGGCGAGGCTGCCACGTAGACCAGGTCCTTGGGCTGCAGCTCGAACGATTCGGCCATGGCCAGCGCCCCCGTCTTGCGCGCGTCGAGCTGGTAGACGCGGGTGCCGTCCAGTGTCTTGCGCACCACATAGACCTGGCGCGCATCGCCGGTCAGGGGACTGATGCCGCCCGACTCGCCCAGCGCCTCGTTCAGGGTCAGGGAGCCGTTGTGCATGGTCAGCGCCTTGGGCGCCACCACTTCGCCGGACACGAAGACCTTGCTCTCGTCGCGAGAATGCACGCGCACCACGTCGCCATGGGCCAGCATCACATTGCCCGGGTTGATGCCCTTGGCCACCAGCGCGCGCATGTCGATGTTGTAGCGCGCGTCGCCCCGTTCGAGCACGATGCGGCTCTGGTCGGCCGTCGGCAGCAGGCCGCCGGCGCGGTTGAGCGCTTCCATCAGCGTCATGGGAATGTCATTGATCGCTTGCAGGCCGGGCGACTTGACCTCGCCATCGATATAGACGCGCTTGCTGCGGTAGGCTTGCACGCGCAGCGTCACGTTCGGCTCGGCGATGTAGCGCGACAGGCGCTTGGTGAGCAGGTTGCGCGCCTCGTCTTCGGTCAGGCCGGCCAGGTTCAGCACGCCGGCGAAGGGAAATTGCACGCGGCCTTCATGGTCGACCACGAAACCGGCCGGCGGCGCCACCGCGGTGGTGGTATCGGCCAGCGTGGCCGATGCCGCCACGCCCTGCCCCGCCAGTTCCGGATGGTCCCACACCACGATCGACAGGATGTCGCCACGGTCGATCTTGTAAGGCGGCGGATCGGGCACCACCAGGTGCGCGATATTCTTATTGGTGCGCAATTCTCGCTGCTTGCGCTCGGCATCGATCAGCTGTTCCGTGATGAGCTGGGTCACCGGTCCCACACCTTCATGCTGCAGTCCGGCCTTGCCGGGCGCAATGCGGGAGGCGCAGGCCGCCAGGCTCAGCATCAGGAGGAGGCCTGCGACCCGCGCCCCCCGGACTGTAGAAAATGGTTTCATGATGGTTGCCAATCTAAACACTGTCTGATCCAGAGTAAGGGAGTGGCCCTGGCTCGGCCTTGCTGAATATCAAACCCCCATCATGGCGGGCTCGACAGCAAAACAGGGTATAGACAATTGACTAGCGGACTTCTTCCATCAGCTTGAGGACATCGCCGAAACTCCACACGCGGCGGATCTCGATGACGTCGTATTTCTCGGCGATGCGCGGCGGGAAAGCCGAATAGCGGGCATTGATGCGCACGATCTTGCGCACCGCATCGTCCATGTCGGCACGGCCGCTGGAACGGATGAGGGTGACTTCTTCCACCGTGCCATCGCTGCGCACGGCCACGCTGACCAGCGGATCGATGCGGACCAGGTCGGCCCAGGAGCGGGGATAATTGACGCTGCCGTTGCGTTCGATCTTCTGGCGCCAGCTTTCCACGTACATTTTCAGCGACAGGTCGCGCTCGCCGGCGCCGACGGCCACGCGGCGCTCGTCGCGCATGCGCGGTGCGGGCGGGGCGCCGCTCAGGACGTCGATGCCCTTGATCATGTCGCGCGCCTTGCTGCCAAGGTCGTTGCCCAGCATGTTCTTCGGGATCCGGGCGCCACCGCTGCCGCCGCCCGTTCCGGTGCCGGCGGGGCGGCCTGCCGATGTGGCATTGGCCAGTTCGCGCTGCTGCGCGGCCTGTTGTTCGGCAGCCCGTTGCTGCTCGGCCACCCTCTGTTGCTCCGCGACCCGCTGTTGTTCCGCGATCCGCTGTTGTTCCGCGATCCGCTGCTGCTCGGCGATGCGCTGCTGCTCGACTTTCAGCTGCTCCGCCTTCTGCTGCGCGGCGATACGCTGCTGTTCGATTTTCAGCTGCTCTGCCTTCTGTTGCTCGGCGACACGCTGCTGCTCGACTTTCAGCTGTTCGGCCTTCACCTGCTCGGCCTTCTGCTGTTCGGCGACACGCAGCTGCTCGGCCTTCTGCTGCTCGGCCTTCTGCTGCTCGGCCTTCTGCTGCTCGGCCTTCTGCTGCTCGACCTTCTGCTGCTCGGCCTTCTGCTGCTCGGCCTTCTGCTGCTCGGCCTTCTGCTGCTCGACCTTCTGCTGCTCGACCTTCTGCTGCGCCAGTTTGACCTGTTCAGCCTGCATCTCCTGCTCTTTCTGCTTCTCGGCAGCTTGCAAGACCTGTGCCGCGGCTGCCGCGATCCGGATCTCCTCGTCTTTCTTCTTCTGCTCCAGTTCCCTGGCCAGGCGGCGCGCTTCTTCCTCTTCTTCCGCTTTCGCCAGGCCCGCGCGCGCCGCTTCCGCTTCGGCTGCCGCATTGCTGGTGTCGCTCGCCTTGTCGTCGCCGTGCTGGGCTTCCTTGATATCGGCGGTCTTGACCTCGGCCTCTTCCGGCCGTGCCAGCGGCACGGTGAAGTCGTTGCGGGTGGCGTCCTGCGTGATCACGCGCGCCACATCGATCGTTTCGCGCGATGGCAAAGGCGGACTGATGCGGCGAGCACGGCGCGGCTTGTCCTTCTTGACCGCGGGCCTAGCCGTCACGGGCGGCGGGGGGACGGCGTCGACCACGCGCATGCCCGTGACCGGGCGCGCCGGCGTGACCGGAACGGGCCGGGCCACCGGATCGGGCAGCGGCGGTGCGGGTACGGCTACGGGTGTTGGCGGCGCGACAACAGCGGCCAGGCGGACCGTCAGCGGTGGCTCGGCGCCCGGCAAGCCGATTCCCGGCACGCCGAACTGCAGCAACAGCACCAGCCCATGCAGCACGAGCGACACCAGCAGGCCGGCACCGAGGCGGCGCCCTGCCCGGTCATTGGCAACATTCATGCAGCGGTCTCGTGACGCATAAAATCTCAACTATAAATGGCGGATCGCAATGAATTCTAAGCGAAAAGCCCTGCCAGCGAGGGTTTTGTACACGGGTAAAAGGACATGGCTCAGTTCGCCCCGCCGTGCTAGGCTGGCATTCTTACAACTTTCGGAGCCCCCATGCGCCGTTTCTCCCGACTGGCCGGCCTGGCCGCGTGCCTGCTCGCCTTGTCTTCCGCGCAGGCGCAGGACGACGCCGCCTTGCGCCATGCGCACGTCTTGCTCAAATCCACGCCCCTGGTCGACGGCCACAACGATTTGCCCATCCTGATCGCGGAAAACGAGAAGGCGCCCTACGATATCGACGCCTACGACCTGAACCGCAGCATGCCCCACGAAACCGACTTCGCGCGCATGCGCAAAGGCCATTTGTCGGTGCAGTTCTGGGCCGCCTACGTACCAGGCGAGCTGAGCACCGGCTGGGGCAGGATGGGCATCGAACAGATCGAACTGACGCGCCGCATGATCGCCAAATACCCCAAGGTGCTGGCCCCCGCCTACACGGCGGCCGATATCGAACGCGCCTTCAGGGCCGGCAAGCTTGCTTCGTTGATCGGCGTCGAAGGCGGCCATGCCATCGAGAACAGCCTGGGCATGCTGCGCGCCCACTACCTGCTGGGCGTGCGCTACATGACGCTCACCCACAACGTCACCCTGCCCTGGGCCGACGCCGCCATGGATGCCTCCACCAATGGCGGCCTGACTGGCTTCGGCAAGGAAGTCGTGCGCGAAATGAACCGGCTCGGCATGCTGGTCGACCTGAGCCACGTCAGCGACGCCGTGATGCGCGACGCGCTCGACGTGTCCGAAGCGCCGGTCATCTTTTCGCATTCCTCGGCCAGGGCCCTGGTCGACCATCCGCGCAACGTGCCCGACGCGGTGCTGGCCCGCATGGCCAGGAATGGCGGCGTGGTCATGGTCACCTATGTACCCTGGTTCGTCTCGCCCGAAGCTGCCGTGTATGGCAAGGCCTTGATGGCCGCGGCCAAGGCGGCCGGCACCAGCCTCGATGCCGCCCGGCCGGCCTTCGAAAAACTGCACGGCCCCGAGCCGAAAGCGACGCTCAGGCAGGTGGCCGACCATATCGACCATGTCGCCAAAGTTGCCGGCCACGACCATGTGGGCATCGCCGCCGATTACGGCGGCGCCAGCATGCCTACCGGGCTGGAAGACACCGCCACTTACCCCGCCCTGTTCGCCGAACTGATCAGGCGCGGCTGGAAGGACGATGACTTGCGCAAGCTCGCCGGCCGCAACCTGATCCGCGCCCTGCGCCAGGCCGAAACGGTGGCCGCCCGCTTGCAAAAAACCCGCAAGCCCTCGCTCGCCAAAATGTGAAAGCCGTCTTGCCCGCGCCAAAAGCATGATCCCAGCCTGCCCGAATGGTCCGGATTGCTAACCACCAAAAGCCACCCATGCCAGGAAGGTTCACGTTAACCATGCAAATTTCAAAAGCCATGGTCGTAACACTATCGTTGCTTTGCGTTCAGTTGGCTTGCGCCGCGGAACCGCAAAAGGACATTGGCGTCAGCACTAGCGCTGAAATCGATTTTATTCATGGCACTGCCAAATTTACGGCGCTGGCCCCGACTCGCCTAAAGAACGCTGTTAAATTCATTGCCTTGGGCCTAGATTCAGCCGGCACTGTTGTCGTCACGGCGATGGCCGTCGGTATCGATCACGGCGCATCTTTCTAACCGCCAGCGGACGCAAGCGCGGTAGCGCACGTCCATCATCGCGACATGCCTGCCAAGCTGGAGGCCGCTGATTACCTGGCCTTACGGGTGCTTGGCTTGCCATGCTTTGTCATCAGTGCTGACGGCGAAGCTATTTGGGAAATTGCCGTACTTGGCGGTGTCAGTAAATACAGGCCGGTGCTGCCGTCGCATGTCGGCGAGTGGGTTGAGCTTTGATTTCAAATCTAGTCCAGATCGTTTCCTGGCTGACCGGGTTCGTCCAAAAGCGGGTGCAGAGATATCCGATTTTCCGGCTCCAGACCGGTCGTTGGCTACAAGGGACGGACGGCAGCTTTGCTGGCAACACATCACCGCAGCGCTAGGGCTTGATACCCTGCAAAGCCAGTGACCATTTGCCCAGCTCATGGTGCAAAAATTGAAACACGGTCTGGATGCGGGTTGTGTTGCGTAGATCAGGATGGGTCAGAACCCAGAGTTCAGATGCCAAATCCGGGAGTGGATCTTGTATGCGGCGCAAAGGGGCCAGGCTGTCGCCGAGAAAACAAGGCAACACGGCCAAACCCAATCCTTCGGCGCACGCGCGAGCGATGTTGGAGAAACCGTCAATGCGGTAGCCTACTTGGTTCAGTGGAATAATTTTCTGCAGCCATAGCAGTGAACGGTGGCGTTCTTGCGAATCACCCAGGGCAATCCATTGGTGTTCAGACAAGGCGCACGCGGTGGTGTTATTCAGGTAATGCACCGCCCCATACAACGCAAACGCGAGCGGCGCGATGCGCTTGCCGACCAAATAGTCGGGCGGTAGCCGTGTGGGGCGCACGGCAATGTCGGCGTCGCGTTTGGCGAGGTCGAGCATGGCGTTGTCGATGACGATGTGCAGCGCAATCTGCGGGTAGCGGATGCGGCACAAGGCCAGCACCGGGTTCAGCAAGCCCGTGGCAATGCTGTCGGTGGTGGTGATGCGCACCACACCGCTGGGCCGCAAATCGCGCCCGGCCACTTTGAGCAGAGAGTGCTCTGCCGTTCGCTCGATAGCCGCCCCAGCCGCCGCCAGCTCTTCACCAGCCGGCGTTGCGACGTAGCGGCCAGAGCCGCGCTCGAACAAGCGCACGCCCAAATCCTTTTCGATTTGGGCAATGCGCCTGAAAACCGTAGCGTGGTTGACATGGAGCTTGCGCGCCGCCGCCGCCAGTGAGCCGGTTTGGGTGACAGCGGCAACGTAAATCAGGTCATTGAGGTCTTTCATATCTGTGCATTTATGCAAATCAAGTTTGTATTAATTTTGAATTTTCTTGTATGAATGTAGAGGTTAATCTTCAGTTTTACAACTCTTTTAAGGAAACACGCCATGAAAGCCATACGCATTCACAAAGCCATCACCACGCTGCTGCTGTCGGCTGGTTTGGGTTCGGCCAGCTATGACAGCGCTACGGCCGCCGAGCCGATTTGGGACGGCAACAAGGTCCAGATGCAAAGCGAGAAGTTGGCCGACGGTGTTTTCGCCTACTACGCCAGCGATGCCCGCGAACTCAACGCCAAGGGGGGCGCAGCAGCCACCAGCGGCGGGCTGATTGTGGGCAGCAAGGGCGCGTTGTTGGTTGAAACCATGCTCAACAAACGCATGAACCAACAGGTGCAAGACCTAAGCCGCAAGCTCGGCGGCAAGCCGCTGATTTATGCGGTCAACACCAGCGCGCACGGCGACCACTCATTCGGCAACATGTTTTTGCCCGCCTCCACCCGCATTGTTCAGCACGCCAACACGCGCACCTACGTCGACAAACACTTGGGTGATGACAAAGCCTTCATGATCAAGAACTTTGGCACGGGCCGGGGCATTGAGGAAATCAAGGCGCGCACCGGTGATATTTTGGTGGCTCCCATGGCCACGGTGTCTCTGGACTTGGGCGGCAAGGTGGTCGATGTGATCGACTTTGGCTTCGCACAAACCGGCGGTGACCTGTGGGTGTGGGAGCCGCAATCGAAGGTGATGTGGGCGGGTAACCCGGTGATCGCGGCCAAGCCCGCCTTGCCTTGGCTGCTGGACGGTCATTTGGTCGCCACGCTAGACACCCTCAAGCGTGTATACGCATTCCTGCCCGCTGACGGCCGCATCATCCCCGGCCATGGTGTCGCCATGACGCGTGACGACATGAAGTGGCATATTGACTACTTGACCAGCGTAAAAACGAACGTGCAGGCGGCTGTGGACAAGGGTTTGACCCTGGAGCAAACCGTTCAGCAAACCACCATGCCTGAGTTTGGTGGCTACGCCTTGTTTGGCTGGGTTCACCCGGGCTTGAACGTACCCGCCGCATACCGCGACCTCAGCAAGAAATAGTCACTTTTTGTCAGGAGAAATTCATGACTACAGAAGTCGTCACCGGCAAGGAAGCCACGATCCATTTCGAGGCGCAGAAGTGCATCCACTCGCGCATCTGCGTGCTCTCGCACCCGGACGTGTTTGTGCCCAATGTAGTGGGCGCCTGGATTCACCCGGATGCGCAGATTATTGCGTTGCACGGAAATGATGCTTTACTGGCGAACGCCATACGTGGCGACACCAAGGGCAACGTTTCTTTGGCGGCCTATCTCAACGCCATTCCACTTGCATGCAATCCAGTCCGATCAGCGATCGAGCCGGTGCTGGCCGCGCCTGTCAACTATCGGCAAGCATGAGTTCTACGGTCGCCTGCTGATAGGACCGAGGTGGACTCCCAGTAAGCAGCCGTTAATCAGTACCCGCAAACGCCGCAGATCGGTCGTCCGTTGTGCAAGCCCGTCCGTCCGCTCAGGGGCGGATGCCTGTCATTGGACGTCGCGTGTCAAATCAAGCCTGAGCAGGTGCAGATCGTACGTGCCACGGCATCGCACGCGTGCGTGGACGCCCGCACGGGAACGCCGTCGGTCACACCCGCACTGGTTGTCCAGAATCAAAACCGACTTGCGCGTGCTCTTTAGTATGGCTTGAACGCCACCCACACGCGCAGGTCCCCATGTCGCCCCCCGAGTTTGACTCCAAACAGTTCCGCCAGGCCCTGTCGCAGTTCGCCACCGGCGTCACGGTCATCACGGCCGCCCTGCCCGATGGCGCCTTCCTCGGCGTCACCATCAATTCCTTCAATTCCGTCTCGCTCGAGCCGCCCCTGGTGCTGTGGAGCCTGGCGCATGCCTCGAGCTCCATGGGCGCCTTCAGCGCCGCCCCACGCTACGTCATCAACGTCCTGGCCGGCGACCAGATCGAACTGGCGCAGCGCTTCGCCAGCCACACGGGCGACCGCTTCGACGCGCTGCCGTTCACCCTGTCCGCCCAGGGCGTGCCGGTGCTGGCCGGCACGGTGGCCTGGTTCGAATGCCGCCACCGCAGCCGCTACAGCGAAGGCGACCACGTCATTTTCGTGGGCGAGGTCGAGCGCTGCCATTCCCATCCGCACCGCACGCTCGGTTTTCATCGCGGCCGCTTCATCGCCATCTGACAAACATCGGACCTCGCCCATGAACCAGCTCAACTTCGTCAACCACGCCTGCTTTTACATTGCCAACGATACAACGCTGCTGCTGGTCGATCCCTGGGTGGAAGGCGCGGTATTCAACAATGGCTGGAGCCTGCTCGACAACAACACCTCGAACAGCGGCCTGGTGCGCGAACTGGCGGCGCGCCAGCTGAACACCTATATCTGGTATTCGCACGAGCATCCCGACCACTTTTCCATCGGCTTCATCAAGAAGCTCAAGCAGGACTTCGCCGGCAAGGTCACCATCCTGTTCCAGCACACCAAGGACAAGCGGGTCGTCACCTTCCTGCGCCGCAGCGGTTTCGAGGTCATCGAATGCCTGCCCGGCGAAACGGTCCGCATCGACGACACGCTGCGCATCAGCGTATTTCCGTATGCCGACGGCGATTCCTACTGCCTGATCAATTCCGGCGAACGCGCCATCCTCAACATCAACGATTGCGCGCTCACCAGCCCCGACGCATGCCGCGCCGTGCGCGCCAGCGTGGCCAGGCTGGCGCCGCAGATCGACGTGCTGTTCACCCAGTTCGGCTACGCCAACTGGGTCGGCAATCCCTTCGAGCCGGAACTGCGGCGCCGCGCGGCAGCGGAAAAGCGCCACCGCATCGCCCTGCAGATGGAAATCCTCAAGCCGGTGCTGACGATCCCGTTCGCGTCCTTCGTCACCTTCGCCAGCGATGAAAACAATTACATGAACGACCACCAGAACTCGGCCTACACGATCCGCCAGTGGTCGACGCTGTCGCCGGTGACCGAATCGCTGCGCTTCATGAAGCCGGGCGACGCCTTCGATCTCGACCTGGACACGCCGATCAGCCTGGCCGGGATGAGCTACGCGGCCGCCCTGCACTGGAAAAAACTGGGCGAGGCCCCGCGCGAGGTGCTGCTGGCCGAACCGTCGGTCAGCGCCGGCGACGTGGAAGTGGCGTTCGCGAAACACCTCAAGTCGGTGCGCGGCAACCTGCCCGGCCTGTCCTATGCGCTGGAAAAACTGGGCTTGATCAAGCCGCTCGTGATGTACATCGCCGACATCCACCTGACCGCGCGCTTTTCCTATGTCAGCGGCTACACCGTGCTCGACACGGGCGCATCGTTCGACATTTCCATGACCTCGCCCAGCGTGGTCTTCCTGTTCAGTAACGAATACGGCTTCAATACCACCCACGTCAACGGCCGCTTCCGCACCGCCAGTCCCGATGCGCTGCAGCGCTTCTCGCGCTTTTTCATGCCGCAGAACATGGGCAGGCAGGGTTACGGCATCGGCCATCCGCTGGCCACGGCCGGCCATCTCGCGGGCAATGTGCTGGGCCGCCTGAAGCGCATTTAATCGGTGGCGGGCAGGCCCAGCGCTGCAAAGTGCAGCACCCAGTGGCGCTTGCCGTCCAGGCCGATCAGCGCGGCCGCTTCATCGTCGTAAAACGCGCCGACCGGACAGGCCGCCAGCCTGCGCGCGACCGCGCCCAGCAGCCAGCGTTCCCCCATCATGCCCGCCTCGACCAGCGCGTGCCGGTAGCCGCGCGGTCCGGGCGCCAGCACCTGGTCGCGCGCCGCCGACAGCACCAGCACCGCGGCCGCGTCGCCGATCACATCCTGCGATAGCGCCGCCGAACGCGCCTGGTCCGCGAACTGGCCCGCGCGCACCAGCCGCAAAGCATGTCCCGGCAGGTAGCGGTAGACCCCTGGCGCCAGCCCGGATACGCGATGGACCACGACCGTTGCCGACACCGCGCCGGACACTTGCGGCGCCTGCGCCATCCCGGCCAGCAGCGACGACAGGCCGCTCAGCGGCAAGGGCGCATCGCTGAAGCGGCGCTGGCTGCGGCGCTGCACGATGGTGGCATACAGGTCGCGCGCGGCCGGGGCCGGCGCCGGCAGGACGATGCGCGGCCCCGCCGTGTCGGTAGCGACTTGTTGCAGCGAGGTCGCGCCATGGATGGCGCCGGTGACACCGATCGGCGACGCCGCTGCGGGTGCGGCGACGAAAACCTCGCCCGCCTGCGCCGCCACGCGGGTCCGGCGCAGCGCCATGATCGCCAGCACGCTCTCTTCCACGCCGTCGATGCCGACCGTCCGGGCGGCCTGGGCGTCGTCGAACTGCGGCAAGAGCTGCGCATGCATGCCCGCGCCATGCGCGCCCAGGCGCAGGTTTTCCAATAGGTGGCCGGCGTCGGCCAGCGCGTAGCGGTAGGCGCGGTTGTGATACTTGTAGCCGGTACGGCGAAAGACGGCGCTCAGCACCACCTGCGCGTCGGCATCCCCGGCTTGCGGGGCCGGCCCCAGCGCGTGCAGCAGGTGCCGGTCCGGATCATAGTGATAGACGCCCGGCGCCAGGCCGTCGATGCGGTGGGCGATGACGTACAGCTCGCTGGGAAACAGTGCGCCAGACGATGGCGCCGCGCGCAGGGCGCGGCCGCCGCGCCGCTCGGTGACGCCGGCGGCAAGAAACAGCACCCGTCCCAGGTCCGCCAAGCGAAACTGTCCCGACGGCGCGGCCGGCCCGCGCAGCATGTCGGCCAGTGCCTGCTGCGCGGGCGCGCCCTTGTCGAGCGCGATGGTGGGCGCGCCCGGATACTGCTTGAACGGGGGCGGCGGATCGCCCCAGTCGACGCCGGGCGCGCGCCGGAACACGCTGCTACGCGATTCCGACGAGTACTCGTGGTAGGCGAGCACCGGATTGCCGGCGCCGGACGGCGGCAGCGCCACGTCCCCGCCCTGTCGGCTGCCGACAAAATAGGCCAGCCCGACGGCCGCCGCGACGGCCAGCGCCTTGCCCAGCAGCGCCGGGCTGCCCGACCCGCGCGGCTGCGCCCGTCCGAACCAGCGCAGCACGACCGGCAGGTTGAAGGTCAGGTGCAGCGCCACCAGCAAGACCGTGGCGTAGCCGAACAGGTAGTGCCAGTCGAACACCGGCAACTGCTGGTTGGCGACCCAGAAGATCCCCAGCCCGGCCGTGGTCAGCAGGTAGGCCAGCAGAAGCAAGCTGGTGTGCACATTGAGCGCCAGCCGTCCGGGCGCACGGCCGCGCCATGCCAGCAAGGCAATGATCAGGGCATACAGCGCCAGCGGCGCCAGCACCCAGGCAAGTTTCGGCATGACATCGTCCTCCCGCTTGGCCGAACCGATCGAAAAAAAGGTAAGATTGCCGCCATGTGCGCCAACTACACTCCCAGCAAACGCGAAGCGTTCAGCCATCACTATGGGCTCGAACGCGCGATCTTCGATTATCCGCCTGAATCCTTCCCAGGCTACCTGGCGCCCATGCTGCGCGAATCGCGCGAGACGGCGGGCGACATCGAATGCATCGCCGCCATGTTCGGCATGGTGCCGCACTGGGCCGACACCAAGCTGAGCCGCCAGACCTACAATGCCCGTACCGAAACGGTGGCCACCAAGCCCTCGTTCCGCAATGCCTGGAAGCGCAATCAATTCTGCATCGTGCCGGCGGAGAACATCTTCGAACCCAATTACGAATCCGGCAAAGCCGTGCGCTGGCGTATTTCGCATGCCGATGCGCGCCCGCTCAGCGTGGCCGGCATCTGGGAATGGAAGTCCGATGGCCCCGACGGCCTGCCCCTGCTCTCGTTTTCCATGCTGACCATCAATGCCGACGGCCACCGGCTGATGAGTCGTTTCCACAAGCCGGGCGACGAAAAACGCATGCTGGTCCTGCTCGAGCCGCCCCAGTACCAGGGATGGCTGGCAGGCGCCCTGGTCAACGACCCGTCCACCTACCAACCCTACCCGGCCGAACAGCTGGTCGCCATCGCCGATCCGATGCCGCCGCGCGCCAAATCCAAGGATACGCAAGCTACGCTGGTGTAGACATGTATTTATCATTGCCAGAATAATAATTTCCTCGTAACATCCGTGCTTCACTGAAGTACGGAGCGGAAATGATTGAACTGAGTGGTATCCGGAAGACGTATCGCCAGGGTGGAGCGGAAATTCGCGCCCTCGACGGCATCGACCTTGCAATCCGGCCCGGCGAATTCGTGGCCATCATGGGTCCTTCGGGTTCCGGCAAGTCCACCCTGCTCAATGTGCTCGGCGCGCTCGACAAGCCCGACGCCGGACGCTACCGTCTCGGCACCGACGAAGTGGGCGAACTCGACGACGATGCCGCCTCGGCCCTGCGCAACCGCCGCATCGGCTTTGTCTTCCAATCCTTCCACCTGCTGCCGCGCCTGACCGTGCTGGAAAACGTGCTGCTGCCGCAACGCTATGCGCAAGGCATCGACCTTGAGGCGCCGCAACGCGCGCGCGCCCTGCTCGAACGGATCGGCCTGGGCGCACGCATCGACCACCGCCCGGGCGAACTGTCGGGCGGCCAGCTGCAGCGTGCCGCCATCGCGCGCGCCCTGCTCAACCAGCCGGCCCTGCTGCTGGCGGACGAACCGACCGGCAACCTCGATTCGAAAAGCGCGCTGGACGTGATGGCCCTGCTGACCGAGCTCAACGCCGCCGGCCAGACCCTGGTCATGGTCACCCACGATCCCGATATTGCCGCCCGCGCCGGCCGCACGATCCACCTGCACGACGGCCGCATCGCCGGGGAGCACGCATGAAAAAGCCCCTGATGCTCGGCGCCCTGGTGCTGGCCCCGGTGGCCGCGGCCCTGTTCATGGTGTATGGCGGCGAACCTGCCGTGGCGAAAACGTCAAGCGCTACGGCAGCCCAGCCGGCAGGCGCCGTCAAGCGCCCGCTGCTGATCACCGGCACCGTTGACGCCCAGGATTCGCAGGCGATCCTGGTGCCGCCATCGAACTCGTCGCCCGTGGTCCTGCGCAATTTCGTTCCGGAAGGCACCGTCGTCAAGGCCGGTGACGTGGTGCTGCGCATCGACAGCCAGGAAGCGGCCAGCGTGCGCACCATGAAGATTGAAGCCGACCAGGCGCTGGCCCGCGCCGACAAGGAAATTGCCGACCTCGAAGTCGCGGCGGTCACCGCCGAACGCGCGCTGGTGACGGCGAAAGCCGCGCTGGCCAAGGCCAAAGTCGATGCGGTATTGCCGAAGTCGCAGATTTCGGGACTGGACTACGACCGTTACCAGGCCGAACTGGAACGCGCCGACCGCGACCTCGACGTCAAGAAAAAAGCCAGCGCCAGCGCCTTCGACGCCGTCAAGCGCCGCCGCAGCGACAGCGAGCTGGAAACGCAAAAGCTGCAAGTGAACATCGCCTTCAATGTGGCGCGCCAGGAACAGGTCCAGGTGCGCGCCGCGCGCGACGGCGTGGTCCTGCATGGCTACAGCGAATGGCGCGGCGGCGAACGCTACGACGAAGGCTCGAGCGCATTCCCGGGCAACACGGTCGGCCAGGTCATGGGCGCCGGCAAGATGAAAGTGCGCGCCTTCGCGCTGGAAGCGGACCGTCCCTTCATCAGCAAGGGCCAGGGCGTCCGGCTCGGCTTCGACGCCTTGCCTGGCGCCACGCGGCAAGCGAAGGTGATCCAGATCGCCAGCGCGCCCGAAGCGCGCGTGAGCTGGGGCAATGCGCGCTACTTCCGCGTGGATATCGAGTTGCCCGACACGCACAAGCTGCCGCTGGTGGCGGGCATGAGCGTGCTGATCGAGCCGCTCGATGCGCCCAAGGAAAAGGTCTCGGCCACGGCCGCTGCCGCGCCGGCGGACCTGAAGATCGATGGCGAAGTGGCATCGCGCACGGCTTTCCCGGTGTCGCCGCCCAGCATTCCCGACATCTGGCAATTCTCGCTGGCCCAGCTGGCGCCGGAAGGCACGCCGGTCAAGGCCGGCGACACCCTGGCAACCTTCGAGGCGAACGAAATCCGGACCCAGATGGAAATGCGCAGCAGTGGCTTGAAGGAAAAACTGAGCGCCCTGGCCAAGATCAAACTCGACCATGCCGAAGGCGAACGCAGCGCCGAGCTGGCCGTCGCCGAAGCCCAGTCGAACCAGGAGCGCGCCCAGCGCAAGGCCATGCAGCCGAAGGAGCTGATCCGCCGCATCGATTACGACAAGCTCGTCATCGAACGCGTGCTGGCCGAAGACATGGCGCTGCTGGCCGTGCGCGAGCGCGACGCGAAGGTGCGCGCGCGCAAGGCGGAAGTCGCAGCCCTGAGCAGCGAAGTCGCCCAGCACCAGAGCGCGATCTCCTTGCTGACGGAAGGCCAGGCCAGGATGACGGTCAAGGCCCCACGCGACGGCATGATCGTGTATCGCCCGCAATTCAATGGAGAAAAATTCGCCGTCGGCAGCCAGGTCTGGATGGGCCTCTCGGTCGCCACCCTTGCCGACCAGAACCAGCTGATCGTGAACGCCAAGGTGCCCGAGGTACAGTCCGAAGCAGTCCGGCTGGGCCAGGCCGCGCGCGTGACCGTGCCGGGATCGAATATCGCCCTGACCGCCAAGGTAAGCAGCCTGGGCCGCACCTACCACGGCAAGTCGCGCAGCCAGCCGGTGATCGTGCGCGACCTGGAACTGGAATTCGACAGCGTCCCGAAAGGAATCAAACCGGGCACCGCCGTGCAGGTCACCCTGCTGCCGCCGAAAGGAAAAGCATGATCAGGAAACTACTCTGCGCGGCCATCGCCCTTGGCCTGGCCGCCTGCAGCGACGACCACGCCGACCGCGTGCCATCGGAAACGCTGGCCCCGCGCGCGTGGCTGGAAACGCTCGATGTCCAGGGCGAAATCAAGGCCGCCGCCAATACCCAGCTGCTGGTCCCCGGCACCGGCTGGGACAACCGCGAACTGCTGGCCATGGTCGAAGACGGCAGCATGGTCAAAAAAGGCGACGTGGTCGCCCGTTTCGATGCCCCGCGCGCGCGCATGGAACTGTCGCAGGCCGAAACCGAACTGCTGCGCAAGGTCCTGGGCGAACAATCCCTGGTCGACAGCGCCGCCGTCAAGAAAGCCGAACTGTCGGCCGACAGCGCCAAGGTCAGCGGCGACCTGCTGCTGAGCGAACGCTACGCCGACATCAAGGCCGAATCCGGCGTGCTCACGCGCAACCAGATCCTCGATGCCCTGCAGGATACCGGCTTCCTGAAGAACAAGCGTTCCTACCTGGGCTGGAAGGCGGGCCAGGTCGGTACCCGCACCGCGGCCGAGCGCGCCGTCATCATCGCGCAAAAGGATAGCGTCAGCGTCAATGCCGACCAGCGCCGCAAGAGCCTGGCCGCGCTGGAATTGCTGGCGCCGCACGACGGCGTGTTCCTGCTCAAGGCCAGCTGGGATGGCAACAAGCCGCAGATCGGCGCCAGCCTGTGGTCGACCCAGGAATTCGGCACCCTGCCCGACTCCGGCAAGCTGGTGGCGAAATTCAGCGTGCCCGAAGGCCAGGCATTCGGCCTGAAGATCGGCCAGCCGCTCAAGGCGCGCCTGGCCGGGACCGGCTCGGAGTTCGAGCTGAAAGTGAGCAAGGTCGGCAACAGCGCCACCACCAAGTCGCGCGAATCGCCTGTGAAGTACAGCGATTTCGAGGCCGTGATCGATCCGGCCATCGCCAAGAAACTGGCGCTCACGCCGGGCCAGTCGGTGCGCGCCACCGTGCGCCTGGTCGAGCGCCCTGCCGTGCTGACCGTGCCCAATATGGCGCTGGTGCAGGAAGGCACGGCCTACGCCGTGTTCGTCGGCGACCGGGCGCCGGGCGTGAAGAAAGTGGTGGAACTGGGCCAGCGCGGCGCCGTGCGCAGCGAAATCAAATCGGGCCTGGCCGCCGGCGAGCGCATCTTGCTGCTGCCGGTCGTCAAGGACGACAATCTCAACAACAAGCAGGACAAGAAGCCCACATGAACCTCGCCCTCATCATTGAAGCCGTCGTGGAACTGCAGCGCCGCAAGCTGCGCACCGGACTGACCCTGCTCGGCATGGTCTTTGGCGTGGGCGCGATCGTGGCCATGCTGGCCGTCGGCGAAGGCAGCAAGCGCGAAGCCTTGCGCCTGGTGTCCGAACTGGGCCTGAACAATGTGCTGCTGGAAGCGAAAAGCCTGACCCCGGACCGCCTGAAGGAAATCCGCAGCCGTTCGCTGGGACTGTCCGCCGCCGATGGCGCGGCCGCCCTGTCGGTGGTGCCGGGCGCCGAATCGGTGTCCTTCAAGAAGGAAATCAAGGTCGACCAGCTGGCGCGCGGCGCCACCGTGGCCACCGCGACCGCGTTCGCCGTCTCGCCCGGCTATGCTGAGCACAGCGGCGTGAAAGTGGCGCACGGCCGCTGGTTTGCCGCCGAGGATGGCGGCACCCTGGCCCCGGTCGCCGTGCTGGGCGCGCGCCTGGCCAAGACCCTGTTCGGCGACGCCGACGCGGTCGGTGCGCGCATCAAGCTCAACCACCAGTGGCTGGAAGTGATCGGCGTGCTGGCCGACCGCGCGGCGGGCAAGTCGGAATTCGAAGGCGTCAAGCTGGGCCTGGACGACGAACGCCTGTTCGTGCCCTGGGAAACCGGCCGCGCCCGCTTCCGCTTCACCCTGATCGAAGATGAAGTCGACGGCATCAGCCTGCGCCTGGACGGCAAGAATCCGCCGGACGTGGCCGCGCGCGTGCTGCAAACCCTGATCGAACAGCGCCACGGCGGCGAGGAAGACAGCACCCTGATTGTGCCGATGGGCCTGTACCGCCAGCACCAGCAGACCCAGCGCATCTTTACCGTCGTCATGAGCTCGATCGCGGCCGTGTCGCTGCTGGTGGGCGGCATCGGCATCATGAACATCATGCTGGCCAATGTGCTGGAACGGCGCCGCGAGATCGGCCTGAAGCGCGCGCTCGGCGCCACCCGGCGCGACGTGGTCATGCAATTTCTGGCCGAGGCGCTGGTCATCGCCATCAGCGGCGCCCTGCTGGGCGTGGTGCTGGGGGCCGTGGCCGCCTACAGCATTGCGGCGCTGGCCGGCTGGTCGGTGGCATGGTCGCCCCTGATGCTGACCGTGGCCGTGACACTGTGCGTGGGCGTGGGCCTGGCCTTTGGCGTATTCCCGGCCAAACAGGCCGCCGCGCTCGATCCGATCGCGGCACTGCGCAGCGACGGTTAAGTCTTACCCGGGCGCGCCCCACACGGCGCGCCTGCGCCCGCCGCGCTTGGCCTCGTACAGGGCGGCGTCGGCCGCGGCCAGCATGGCATCGAGTTCCATGCCCTCGCCGGGAATGGCGGCGGTCACCCCGATGCTGACCGACACATGCCCGGCGCCCGGCTGCCAGGCATGCGGCAGGCACAGGGCCGCCACTTCGGCGCAACACCATTCTCCGAAAGCCAGCGCTTCCGCCTGGCCGGCATACGGCAGCAAGACGACAAATTCCTCCCCGCCAAATCGGGCCACGCATTCGCCGGGACGGCGCGCCGCCGTCTGCAGGCAGTGCGCCACCGTCACCAGGCAAGCGTCGCCGGCCTGGTGGCCGTAGCCATCGTTGTACAGCTTGAAAAAATCGATATCGATGAAGGCGATGCCCAGCGACATTTGCTGGCGCCTGTGGCGCAACAGCTCGACCTCGGCCAGTTCCACGAAATGGCGCCGGTTGACCAGGCCCGTCAGGCTGTCGCGCCGGGCCAGTTTGGCCATCGCCTGGCCATGCCGCTGCAGGCGCAGGTGGGTGCGCACGCGCGCCAGCACCACGGGCGGATTGAGCGGCTTGGTGATGAAGTCGACGGCGCCCGCGTCCAGCGCCCGCACTTCGCTTTCCATGCCGAGCCGGGCGGTGACGAAAATGATGGCGCAATCGGAGGAAAACGGTTCCGCCTTGAGCTGGCGGCAGACCTCGTAGCCATCCATGCCCGCCATCTCGACGTCGAGCAGGATCAGCGCCGGGCGCCGCTCGCGCGCCAGCGCCAGCCCGGACGGGCCATCGGTGGCGAACAGCACGTCCCCCTCGGCCTGCACGATGGCGCACAGCATGCGGATGGTGGTCGGGTTGTCGTCGATGATCAGGATGGTCGATGCGCTCGCGCCATCCGCCTCGCCATGGGCCGGCAGGCCGGAGTTGGGCATCAGCGCGCCTCCTGCCGGCGCCGTTCGATCAGGACGCAGGCCGCGTCCATGGTGTCGAGCACGGTCCCGCTGTTGAAGGGCTTGACGATGAAGCCGCGCGCCCCGCGTTCGAGCGCCATCTTGACGGTGGGCGCATCGTTGCGCGCGGTCACCATCAGGACCACGGCGTCCGGCAGCTGCGCCACCAGGGTTTCCAGGATTTCCAGGCCATCGCGTTCGGGCATCTGCACATCGAGGCAGATGATGTCGGGGCGCAGGCGCAGCGCCCGCTCCAGGCCGGCGCTGGCGCCGGCGGCGTCGCCGACCACGTCGAAGCGCACACCCTGGATGATCATGCGCAGCACGGCGCGCGTCATCTCGTTGTCGTCGATGATGAAGACCTTGTAGCGTTTATCCATGGTCATTGTTGTCGATAGCCAATGTGAGCCCACTATACCTGAATCGGCGCGCCCGCCGCCGCACTGTCGAGCAAGGCGATGGCACGCGCGAAATCGAGCTTGTCCATCGCCGCCTGCAGTTCCGCCTGCACCGCGTCGCCCCAGCATTGCCGCATGGCCGCGGCCAGCGCATCGAAGCGCGCGCAAGCGGCCAGGTTGCGTTCGGCCAGCAGCCTGCGCAGCAGCGCCAGCTCGGACGCCAACAGCGGCGCGGCGCCGCGCGGCGCGGTCCCGGCCGTTTGCGCCAGCCAGGCCGCCGCCGCCGCCAGGGTCGCTTCCATCTCGCTGCGCACCGGCAGCAGCAAGGCATCGAGCGCCTGCGCATCGGCGCCCTCGTGCAAGGCATGTTCGAGCGCCATGCAGGCATCGGCGAAGCGCTGCGCGCCCAGCGAGCCGATCGAGCCGCGCAAGCCATGCAGGACCCGCCCCGCCTCCTCGGCGCGCCCTTCGCGCCAGGCCGCCGGCAAGTCGTCGAGCGGTGTTGTGGCTTGTTCGACGAAGCCGCCGATCAGGCCGGCCATGATATGGCGCATGCCGTCCTGGTCGGTGGCATTGTCGAGCAGGCGGTTCAGGCCGAACACGCCGTCGGCAGCGCCCGCCTGCGGCGCCGCCGGCGTGCCGCCCTCCTGTCCCAGCACGCGCCGGATCTCGGCCAGCATGTCGGCCAGGGCCAGCGGCTTGGCGATGAAGCCGTTCATGCCGGCGGCGATGCAGCGCTCGCGTTCGTGTTCCATCACGCCGGCGGTCATGGCGATGACCGGGATGTCCATGCCGAGCTGGTCGCGGATATGGGCGATGGCCTCGAAGCCGTCCATGACCGGCATCTGGATATCCATCAGGATCAGGTCGTAGGCGTCCGGCCGTGCGCCCAGCATGGACAAGGCCACCCTGCCGTCGCCGGCGATATCGATGCGGGCCCCACTGGCAACGAGCAGGCGGCGCGCCACCTCCTGGTTCAGGAAGTTGTCTTCGACCAGCAGCACGCGGCAACTCAGTTCCGGCCCCGCCACGGCGCCGGCGGCAGGCACGGGACGGTCGCCGCGCAACAGCAGGTTGTGCAGGCAATGGCGCAAGGGGGCGGCCGTGACGGGCTTGTCGAGCACATCGTCGGCGCCCAGAGCGGCCGGATCGAATTGCGCTTTGGACCGTTCGTAGAAACTGAGCATCAGCACGATCGCGGCGCTGCTGGTGGCGCGCAGGCGGGCGATCGCGGCGGCCGGTTCGGCGCCGCACAAGGCCAGGTCGAGCATGACGACCCGCACCGGCGTGTCCGGCACGGCCGGCCATGGCGCTGCCGCGCGCAACGCCCTGCAGCCCAGGCTGGCCAGGGTTTGTTCGAGCACCAGCGCGCTGGCCGGGACGGCGTCGGCGACCAGCACCGGCAAGTCCTGGAGCAAGCCATCCGGCGCCGCCGCGCCCGCGGTCGGATCGCGGGCCAGGCCCAGCTCGACACTGAAATTGCTGCCCACGCCCTCGCTGCTGCGCACCGTAATCGTGCCATCCATCAGCTGCACCAGGCGGCGCGTGATGGTCAGGCCCAGGCCGGTGCCGCCGAAGCGCCGGGTGGTCGACGAATCGGCCTGGGTGAACGGTGAAAACAGGGCATCGACCTGGGCCGGCGTCATGCCGATGCCGCTGTCGTCGACCTCGATGCGCAGGCGTACCGCGTCGCCCTGCAGCGCCAGCGCATCGATGCGTACCGCGACGTGGCCGCGGCGCGTGAACTTGATGGCATTGCCGGCCAGGTTGACCAGGATTTGCTGGAGCCGCAAGGCGTCGCCCAGCAGCGTGGCCGGCACGGCCGGATCGAGGGCGATGGTCAGGGTCAGCGCATGCTCGCGCGCGTTCAGGCTCATCATCGTGGCCAGCGATGCCAGCAGTTCTTCCATGCGGAACGGCAGGCAGGCCAGCTCCATCTTCCCGGCCTCGATCTTGGAGAAATCGAGGATGTCGTTCAGGATCGCCAGCAGGGACGCGCCCGAACTGCGGATGGCATCGAGATCCTTGTGCTGCTCTTCGTTGAGCGCGCTGCGCGAGAGCAATTGCGCCATGCCGAGCACCGCATTGAGCGGGGTGCGCAACTCGTGGCTCATGTTGGCCACGAATTCGCTCTTGGCGCGGCTGCCCGCGTCGGCCTGGCTCATGGCCCAGCGCAGGTTCTGTTCGGCCAGCTTCTGCTCGGTGACGTCGCGCGCGATGCCGAGAAAGCCGACCACCGCGTCGCTGGCGTCGAGGATGGCCGTGACGGTCAGTTGCACGGGCAGGCGCGAGCCATCCTTGCGCACATAAGTCCACTCGACCGTTTCTGCCTGGCGCATGGCGGCCCTGGCCACGAACACCTCGAAGCCATGCACCGGCCGGCCCAGTTCGGCCGACAGCTGGGCGCTCCTGCGCTCGACTTCGGCCTGGTCATGCAGGATGGCCGGGGTGGCGATGCCCACCAGTTCGGCGGCCGCGTAGCCCAGCATGCGCTCGGCGCCGACGCTAAATACCGTGATGATGCCCTGCAAGTCCGTGGCGATGATGGAAAATTCGCTGGCCGAATCGACCAGCACGGCGAAGCGATGCTCCGACTCGCGCAAGGCGCCCGTCATGTTCGACGCCAGCGCCAGCGCATCCTCGCGCGTGACGCTCATGGCCCGCATCATGCTGAACAGCAGCAGCGAAATCACGGTGCCGGCGAACAGGACGATCAAGCCCTTGGCGCTGTCGATGGCCGACTCGAAGACGGGCAGCGAGGTGACTCGCAGCAGCCAGAGTCCGTCGCCGACGGCCAGGCTGGAGGTACTGCTGAACTCTGGCTCGTGCCCGGGCAGGCGCAGCAAGCCCGGACTGGCATACATGCGCGCTTCGCTGGCCGTGCTATAGCCGTCGAATACCTCCAGCGCCACCGACTGGTTGGTGCCGGCCAGGATGTCGGCCATCAGGTCATCCATCCGGAAGGCGCTGTAGACAAAGTATTCCAGCGCCTCGCTGCGCTCCTGCCAGGACGCCTGCGGCGCACCGCGCTCGTAGACCGGCACAAACATCAGGACCCCGGCCTGGGCCTGGGCGCCCTGCTCCTGGACCAGGCGCACCTTGGCCGTCACCGCCAGCTTGCCCGATTCCATGGCCCGCTGCAGGGCCGCGCGCCGCAAGGGCTCGGACATCAAGTCGTAGCCAAAGGCGCGCATATTCCTGCCGCTGAAGGGTTCGGGAAAGACAATGGGGGCGTAATTGGCGCGCTCGCCCGGGGGCCATACGCCAAACCCGGGATAGCCTTCGGCATGCACTTCCCGCTCGAGGGCTTGCTTGTCCGCCGTGTAGCGGGCCACGCCGATCACTTGAAAACCGGGATACTTGCGTTCGACCTGGAGGTTGGTGACGTAATGATGCCAGTCGGACCGGCGCACCTTTCCGGCCGTGGAGATCACGGCGCGTCCCCCTTCCAGAATCTGGGCATAGGCTTCGATGCGCTCGGCGACGCGCCGCCGCAATTCCCGCACTTCCTCGGCAAACACGTCGCGCGAGCGCTGTTCCGTATCGCTGGTGACGAATTGCCAGGCGCTGACGGACAGCATGAGGCCGCCGAACAAGCCGATCCAGTGCGGCCACGCGCCACGCATGGACGTCATATGGACGCCGCGGCGCGCGTATTCGTCGGCATCGGCGGCCAGCACCATGCCGACCACACTCGACAGGCCGATGAACACTTCCAGCGCAAATAGCGCATCGGTGCGCGAGCCGCCGGTAAACGGACCCTGGTGCTGGGTCGTGGCGGCCACCGCGACGGCGCTGATGACCAGCAGCGCCAGCGCGGCGCCGCGCTGGCGGTAGCGGTAGGCGGCCCAGCCTATGCATGGCAACAGGATAAACACCAGCATGCGCGAGCCCGTCGATGGCGGCAGGCTGAATAGCGTGCCCAGCACGAC
>Ga0187843_10000048_pt1 | contig 102290 bp, 85 predicted proteins | sample SpaLakP09_SKY_43_FD_134516 | JGI IMG/M metagenome (GOLD analysis project Ga0187843, IMG submission 134516) | Oligotrophic lake water microbial communities from Sparkling Lake, Wisconsin, USA - SP09_SKY_43 | ecosystem: Environmental > Aquatic > Freshwater > Lake | place: USA: Sparkling Lake...
GCCCTTGCGCCAGCATCTCGCGCACCGCGCACGCCAGGCCGGGAGCCAGGTCGATGCCGTTGCTGGCATGGCTGACCGTATTGCAGCTGACCACGCGCGCGGCGCCGGCGCTGGCCAGCGCCGCGGCAGCGCCCGGCGCGAACAGGGCGTGCACCGCGATGCAGACGGGGGCGCGCATGCCGGCGGCGGCCAGTTGCCCCGTCGCCGCGATCATGGTGCCGGCCGTGGAAGCGATATCGTCGACCAGCACCGGCGTATGGCCGGCCCATTGCGCTCCCACCGCGGACACCGTCACCTCGCGGTCGCCGCCGCGCGTTTTGTGCAGCACCGTGACCGGACAGCCCGCCAGGGCGGCGACCTGCCCTGCCCACTGCGCGCTTTCCCCGTCGGGGCCGATGACCAGGGGCCGCTCGACCTGTTCGGCGATCCAGGCCGCGATGGCCGGCGCCGCGTGCACCACCCTGGTCGGCACGGCATACAGTTGATCGAGCGCGCTGTGCCGGTGCAAATGGGGATCGACCGTCACCAGCCAGTCGCAACACGCCGAGAGCAGGCGCGCGAAATGGACCGAGGTGATGCCCTGGCCCGGCGCGAAGCGCGCGTCCTGGCGCATGTAGGGAAGATAGGGCAGCACCAGGCCCACGGAAAGCGCCCCCAGTTCGCGCGCGATCGACGCGCTCAGGTAAAGCGCCACCAGGCGCGCATCGGGATCGTGCAGCGCGCCGACCAGCACCACGTCGCGCCCGGCCACGTCGCACGGCAGGCTTGGACAGGTTTCCCCGTCGGGGAAGCGATGCAGGGCCACCATGCCCAGTTCCCATCCCAGCAAGCGCTTCAGCCCCCTTGCACAGGCGGCGCCCTCGGGCATGGTCAGCAGCAGGGGTTCCATCACGACTCCTGGATCGAAATCAAGCCTTCCTGGGCCCGCACATAGTCCAGCGCATAGGCCAGTTCGCCGGGCGACTCGGCGTGCAGGGTGAACAGCGGCTGCCCGACTTCGACCAGGCAGCCGATGGGCGCATGGAACAGCATGCCGGCCGCCGCGGCGCGCGGGGCGCCGGCCAGCTTGGCGGCGGTGGCCAGGCGGCGGTTGTCGATCGCGGCCACGCGGCCGGCGTGCAAGGATGCGACCGCCCGGGTGTAGGCCGCGCGGGGCGGTTCGAGCATGCCGCCCTGGGCCGCGCACATGGCCTGGAATTTGCGCCAGGCCGCCCCGCTGGCGAGCGTCTGGCGCGCCATGGCCAGGCCGGCGCCGGGCGCGGCGGCGCCGCCCATTTCCAGCACCGCGGCGGCCAGGATCAGGCCGCGCTGACGCAGGTCGTCGGGTGCATCGGCGTCATTTTGAAGCACGGCAAGCACGTCCCACGCTTCCAGGGCCGGGCCGATGCCGCGCCCGACCGGCTGCGTGCCGTCGGTCATCAGCACCTGCACGGCCAGGCCCAGGTCGCGCCCGACCGCCGCCATTCTTTCGCTGAGCGCCTGCGCCGCTTCGGGCGAGCGCACCTTGGCGCTGCGGCCGACCGGCATGTCGATCAGCACGTGGGTGGAGCCGGCCGCGATCTTTTTCGACAGCACCGACGCCACCAGCAAGCCGTCGCTGTCGAGTTCGAGCGGACGCTCGACGCGGATCAGCAGGTCGTCGACCGGGCTGAGCGCCACCGCGCCGCCCCATACCACGCAGCCGCCCTCGCGGTCCACGGTGCGCCGCATGGCGGCCAGGTCGAGATTCACGGGCGCCAGGGTGGCCATGGTGTCGGCGGTACCGGCCGGCGAGGTGATGGCGCGCGAGGAGGTTTTCGGGATCGTCAGGCCGCATGCGGCGACGATGGGCACCACCAGCAGCGTGGTCCGGTTGCCGGGCAGCCCGCCGATGCAATGCTTGTCGACCACGATGCCGGCATCCCAGTGCAGGCGCTGGCCGCGCTCGACCATCGCCCGGGTCAGCTCGCCCGTCTCGGCGATATCGAGCCGGTTGCCGGAACAGGCGGTGATCAGGGCGGCCAGCTCGATGTCCGAATAGCGCCCGGCCGCGATGTCGCGGGTAATCGCGTCCGCGCCCGAGGCGCTGATCGGGCGCCCGAAGATTTTCGCGCGCACGGTGGCGAAGGACTTGGTGGGCCGGGGATGGGACAGCTCGAGCAGCTCGCCATCCTGGCCGCCGAGCGCGCGCCAGGCAGCTTCGGACAAGCCGATTTCCTCGTCCCCGAGCAGCGCGAAGTGCACCACATTGACGGTGGCCACGACCTGCCTGTCGCCGCGCGACACCTGCACCCGCGATTTCGCTTCGAAACCTTCGGATTTGATGACCGGGCAGTCGCGCCGCAAATAGACCACCGGCTCCTGGTAGGTATCGATGCCCAGGCGCCGCTGGCGCAATCTGCCGGTCGCTGGCGCAACGTCGCTGTCCATGTGCTTTCTCCTGGCGCCTGAGCGCTTGACCATCGTGTTTTCCAGTGTCACCTTCACTTGCCGGCCTGCCCCAGCGCGCGCATGCGCGCGAACCATTTCCCGGCCCGCGCGGCCGGCAGCTTGCCCACCATGCCGATGACGCTGTCCCTGACTGGCGCGATCCCGACAAAAGCGAGGATGTTGCGCTTCATCGACTTGAGGCTGTGGGCGCCATACCACCAGCGGTAGGCCAGCGCCGGCATGCCCATGGTGACGACGATGCGCGCCGATTTGCCGCGCAAGGCCTTGCCGCCCGGGATGCCGTCGCTGCCGGGACCGAATGCGAAGCCCGGGCGCATCACCTGCTCGAGGAAGCCTTTCAGCAGGGCCGGCATGTCGCCCAGCCACAAGGGAAAGACGATGACGAGATGCTGCGCCCAGCCGATCGCGTCCTGCGCCGCCTGCAGGCCGGGCGGCAGCGGTCCGTGTTCCCATGCATGCTGGCTGTGCAGCAAGGGAAACGAGAGCCCGGCCAGCATCACGGTGCGCACCTCGTGGCCGGCCGCGCCGGCGCCGTCGGCGTAGGCTTGCGCCAGCGCGCCGCACAGGTGCGCGCGACCGCCATCGGGATGGCCCTGGATGATCAGGATGCGCGTCAACGGACCATCCACAGGGCCACCGGGGAGCCGTGCAAGGCAGTCTGGGTGGCGCCGCCCAGCATGAACTCGCGAAAGCGCGAATGGCCATACGCGCCCATGACGATCAGGTCGCTGCCTTTTTCCCTGGCGAACGCCAGCAAGGCCGCGCCGGCGTCCGGCCCGGGCGCGCCGGCGCTGAGATCGACCTTCACGCCGTGGCGGGCAAGGTACAGGGCCATGTCCGCGCCCGGCGCGTGCCCGTCGCGTTCGCGCTCGCCGTCGGCGACCAGCACCACCAGGTCCACCTGCGCCGCGCGCTTGAGCAAGGCAAGGGCGCTGGCGATGGCGCGCGCCGCTTCATTGCTGCCATTCCAGGCCACCGTCACCCTGCGCCCCACCGGCGCGCCGCTGCCGGCCGCCGGCAGCACCAGCACGGGGCGCACCGACTCCATCACGACGTACTCGACAAAGTCGGCGCGCAGGGACATGGATGCATCGGGCGGCGCCTGGCTGAGCACGACAAGGTCGCAGTAGCGGGCTTGCAAGGCGAGCGCCACCCCGGCCTCGTCGTCGCAGCGGCGCCGCTCGGCGCTGAGCGCGCCGGCCGCGCGCGCGCGCGCATCGAAGCCGTCCAGGGCCAGGTCGGCGTCCGCGCGCAGCTCGTCAATGGGAAAGACGACCGGCATGGCGCCCGCGCCGAGCACGGAAACGGGCAGCGCGAATGCCGACAGGCCGGTCGCCGCCGCCCCCACCAGGTGGGCTTCGTATTCGGCGGCCAGGCGCGCGGCGACGTCGACCCGTTGTGCCGACTGTGGCGTGCCGTCGACGTGCACCAGGATAGTCTTGTACATGGAAAGCCCTCTTTGGCGTGGAAAGGAGAAGCTGCCAATGTACTCCCGCTAGCGGGAAAAAATATTTGATCTGCATCAAGACGACAACGATGTTCCGCAGTCTTGTGCGAACCGGGGCGGCATGGCATCCGGGACGGCGCCGGCGCCGGCCTCAGATGATGCCGTTCTCCAGCGCGTAGCGGGTCAGCTCGGCATTGCTGTCGAGCCCCATCTTTTCCAGGATGCGGGCCCGGTAGGTGGTCACGGTATTCGGGCTCAGGTGCAAGGCCTTGCCCACGTCGACCAGCGCCACGCCGGCCGCGATCAGCTTGAACACTTCCAGTTCGCGGTTCGACAGCGCTTCGTGGCTGGCGCTGCCGCCGCCCCCGATCAGGCTGGCCAGCTTTTCCAGCATGGCGGGGCTGACGTGCTTGCCGCCGGCGGCGGCCTTGCGCACGGCGGCGACCAGCACGCTGGTGGCCGCATCCTTGGTCAGGTAGCCGGCCGCGCCCAGCTTGAGCGCGCGCACGGCGTAAATTTCTTCCGAATAGGTGCTCAGCATCAGCACCGCCAGCCTGGGGTGGGCGGCGCGCAGCGCGCGCAGCAGGTCCAGGCCGTTCTTGCCCGGCATGGTGATGTCGACCAGGGCGACGTCGAAGTCGCCGGCCGGCACCAGCGCCAGGGCGTCCTGCGCGTTGGCGGCCTCGCCGGTGACGACGATGTCCTCGGTCGTGCCCAGCATCAGGCGCACGCCGTTGCGGGCAATCGCATGGTCGTCGACCAGCAGCACTTTAATCATGGGTGTCCTCATCTGTCTGCCGTAGCGGTAATACGAGGGTGAGCGTGGTGCCCTGCTCCCGGCTGCCCGAGATGCTCAGTTCACCGCCGAAATGGCGCGCCCTTTCCAGCATGCCGCGTATGCCCCAGGATTCCTGGTTGAGCAAGCGCTCGGCATCGACGCCCTTGCCATCGTCATGCACCGTGACCAGCAACTGTGGTCCCTGGCGCGCCACCGCGATGGCCACCCGGCCCGCCTCGGCGTGGCGCACGACATTGGTCAGCGCTTCCTGCACGATCCGGAACAGCATCGTGCTCCGTTCCGGTCCCAGCTCCAGCGCGCTCGCCGAAGGTTCGATGCTGCACGCGCAGGCCAGGCCTGAGCGCTGCCCCACCTGGTCGGCATACCATTCGAGCGCCGCCCACACGCCCAGCTGGTCGAGCACGCTGGGGCGCAAGTCGGTGATGATCTTGCGCACCGTGCCGATGGCTTCCTTGGCCAGCCCGGCGGCGTCCACCAGCAGCGGGTCGGCCTGGCCGCCGGCCAGCACCGAACGCTCGATCGCCACCGAAATATAGGCATTGATGCCGGTCAGCAGCCCGCCCAGTTCATCGTGGACTTCCTGGGCGATGCGCTTGCGTTCGCGTTCCTTGATCGCTTCCTGGTGCGCGGCCAGCTGGCGCAGTTCGGCCTGGGTGCGCAGCAGGGCCTGTTCGGCCAGCTTGCTGCGGGTGATGTCGACCAGGATGCCCTGCATGAACAGGTGGGCGCCCGTCTCGTCGGTGACCACTTCGGCTTCGTCGCGGAACCACAGCGGCGCGCCCTCGCGCGTGAGCAGGCGGTACTCGAGGCGCAGCGCGATGCCGGCGCGGCGGCTGGCCACGATCGCATCGAGCGCGGCGGCGCGGTCGTCCGGATGCAGCTGGCGCGCATGCAGGCCGGGCGTGGCCAGCCATTCGGCCGGCGAAAAACCCAGCATCCGGATCTGCGGACTGATGTACTGCACGCCATCGTCCGCCCCCAGGGCGGCAATATAGGTGATCGCCTGAATCTGTTCGACCAGGGTGCGGAACTTCGCTTCGATCTGGCGCTTGTCGTTGAACAGGCGCTGCTCGCGCAGCATGCGCTTGACGGCGGTCGGCAGCAGGTCCAGGTAGCGCCCTTCCACATCCTTGACAAGGTAGTCGCGCGCGCCGCGGCGCATCGATTCGGCGGCCACGGCCGCGCTGTCGGCGCCGGTCAGCATCATCACCGGGATGCCGGCCGCGCCGGCCAGTCCGGCCAGCCGGGTCAGAAATTCCAGGCCCGTCACGTCCGGCAGGTGGTAGTCGAGCAGGATGCAATCGGGCCGTTCGGCCGCCACCAGCGCCAGGCCGTCCTGGCCGGTATCGGCTTCGAGCACCTCGAAGGCATGCTCGGGATCGGCCGCCAGCGCGCGCCGGCAGGCCATCCGGTCGACCACGTCGTCCTCGACGATGAGCAGGCGGATCGAGGCGTCGTTCACGGCATTTCGCTCGCGGTCCAGTACAGGTCGATCGAACGCATCATCTCGACGAAACGCCGGTAGTCGACCGGCTTGGCCATGTAGCCCGACACGCCCAGGTTGAAGCTGTTGACCTTGTCCTGCTGCTCTTCCGAGGTGGTCAGGACGATCACCGGAATCGCCCTGAGCTGCTCGTCGCCCTTGGCCAGGTGCAGGAATTCGAAACCGTTCATGATCGGCATGTTCAGGTCGAGCAGGATGATGCAGGGACGTTCGCTGGCCGGATCGCGCAGGTAGGCCAGCGCGTCCTCGCCGTTTTCGCAGCTCACGACCGGGTTCGCCACGGCGATTTCCTTGAGCGCGCGCTTGATCGTCAGGATATCGACATGGTCGTCCTCGACCAGCAGGATGGGCCTGTTGCTTTTCATGGTGCATTCCTTGTGCGCAGTTGCTTGGGCAGCGTGAACCAGAAGGTGGTCCCGCTGCCGGGTACGGATTCGATCCAGATCCGGCCATGGTACATCTCGACAATCTTCTTGACGAGCGCCAGGCCGACGCCGGTGCTTTCCACGCGATCGCGCGGGGCCAGCGTCTGGAACAGCTGGAAAATCTTCTCGAAATGGCGGGCCTCGATGCCGGGTCCGTTGTCGGACACGGAAAAGCGCCAGTCGGGCCCGGCGTCGGCGCAGGCGATATGCACCTCGCCCTGCGGCTTGTCCATGTACTTGATGGCGTTCGAAACGAGGTTGTGGAACACTTGCTCGATCCTTGTCGGTTCGACCTGGATCGTGGGCAAGCCATGGTCCACCGTGACGACGATGCCGGCCGGTGGGGACAGCAGGTCGATCACTTCGCGCAGCATGCGGTTCAGGTCGACAGCGCCCACCGCTTCCTTGACCCGCCCTACCCGCGAATACTGCAGGATGCCGTCGATCAGGCCGCTCATCCGGTGCACACGCTGGATCAACAGGCGCATGTGCTCCTTGCCCTCGTCGTTGAACTTGTCGGCATAGTCGGTCGAGAGCCAGTCGGCCAGCGATCCGATGCCGCGCAGGGGCGCCTTCAGGTCGTGCGAGACCACATAGGCGAAACTGGTCAGTTCTTCATTGGCGCTGGTCAGGTCGTGCAGCAGGGCCAGGTTGCGCGCCTCGGCCCGCTTGCGCTCGGTAATGTCGCGCACGATGCCGGTAAACATGCGGCGCCCGCCCAGCTGCATTTCGGCCACCGCCAGGTCCATCGGGAACACGCTGCCATCCTTGCGCAAGCCTTCCACTTCGCGGCCCTTGCCGATGATCTTGCGCTCGCCCGTATCGCGGTAGTTCGCCAGGTAGCCGTCGTGGTTGGCGCTGTGCGGCGCCGGCATGAGCATGGACACGTTCTCGCCCGCCACTTCGGCCTCGGCATAGCCGAACATGCGCTGGGCCGCCGGATTGAGCCGTTCCAGCCGGCCGCGCTCGTCGATGGTGATGATGGCGTCGACCGCCGTCTCGAACACGGCGCGCATGCGCGCTTCGCTTTCCTGCAGCGCCGCTTCGGCCTCTTTGCGGCTGGTGACGTCGTGGATGGTGGCCATGGCCAGCGGCAAGCCCTGCCCCGTTTTCAAGGGCGACAGGCTCACTTCGACGGGAAATTCGCGGCCGTCGCGGTGCAGGCCGAACAGGGCCGCGCCGCCGCCCATGGTGCGCGCGCGCGGCTGGTGGAAGTAATCCTGGCGCTGGCCGCCGTGGGCATGCTGGAAGCGGGACGGCACCAGCACTTCGATGGCCTTGCCCATCAGTTCGGCCGGTCCGTAGCCGAACAGCTTTTCGAGCGCCGGATTGGCCAGCACGATGTTGCCGTCGCGGTCGATGATCACGATCGCGTCGGTGGCCGAGACCAGCAGCCATTCCAGGCTCTGGCCCTCGATAACAAGATTTTTCACTGTCTATTTCCCTGCCGCAGCCTCACCCGGGGAAGTCCCTGGCGGCCATTGTACATTTGTCCACCCGGTTTGCGCAGTTCATGCTGCCAGGCAGCGGCGGGGGCCTCATGCCAGGTCGAACTCCCCGAAATACTCGGGCACGGTGCAGCGCCACCCCAGCTTTTCTTCGATCCGGATGCGCAGGGCGTCGGCGGCCGGCGGTTCGCCATGCACGATGAAGGTGCGCTTGGGCGGCGTCTTGAATTTTCCCAGCCAGTGCATGATCTCGTCGGCGTCGGCATGGGCCGACAGGTTCTCGATCTGGGCCACTTTCGCATGCAGCGCCACATATTCCCCGTGGATCTTGATCGCGTCGACCCCGGCCAGCATGGCCGCGCCGCGCGTGCCGCCGGCCTGGAAACCGGCGAACAGGATGGTATTGCGCGGATCGGACGCGAAGGCCTTGAGGTGGTGCAGCACCCGTCCGCCGGTGGCCATGCCGCTGGCGGCGACGATCACCATCGGCACCTGGCGCCGGTTCAGCTCGATCGATTCCTCGACGCTGTTGACGATCCTGGCGGCATGGCGCATGGCATCGCACTCGGCGTGCGTGAGGCGGTGCTGCTGGCGGTGTTTCTCGTACAGGCCGGTGGCATCGACGGCCATCGGGCTGTTCAGGTAGACCGGCAAGGCGCTGGGAATCTCGCCCCTGCGCTTGAGTTCGGCAATGTAGTACAGCAGCGACTGGGCCCGCCCGACCGCGAAGGAAGGAATGATGGTAATGCCGCCCCTGGCCGCGGTGTCGCGGATGGTCTTGCCCAGGATCAGCAGGGGATCGGCCGGATCGTGGACGCGGTCGCCATAGGTCGACTCCAGCACCAGGTAATCGGCTTCGGCGATGGCTGTCGGCGGCACCATGATCGGGTCGTGCAGGCGGCCCAGGTCGCCGGAAAACGTGATGCGCTTGTCGCCGTCGCCGATGGTCACGATGGCCGCACCGAGAATGTGGCCGGCGAGCGCCATGGTGCCATGCAGCTTGCCGCTGATGCTGAACTGCCGGCCGAAGTCGACCGGCACGAAATAGGTCAGCGCGCGCTGGGCATCGGCTTCCGTGTACAGGGGCAAGGCCGGGTCATGCTTGGAAAAGCCGTGGCGATTGGCGTAATTGGCTTCTTCTTCCAGCAAATGGCCGCTGTCGGGCAGCAGGATCTTGCACAGGTCGAAAGTCGCTTCGCTGCAGAAGATCTTGCCGCGGAAGCCGTTCTTGACCAGCAAGGGCAAGTAGCCGCTGTGGTCCAGGTGGGCATGGGTCAGGACCACGGCGTCGATGCTCGACGGCGGCAGCGGCAAGGGTGCTCTGTTGCGCAATCGCAATTGCTTGAAGCCCTGGAACAGGCCGCAATCGACCAGGATCCTGGTGGCGCCCGAACTGAGCAGGTACTTGGAGCCGGTGACCGTACCGGTGGCGCCGAGGAATTGGATTTTCATGATGGCTCGCTTTCAAGGAGATTGCTCGACTATCCTGTTTTGTCGCAACAAAATCCTTGCGGCAGATCAAGGATTTCTCTGCCGCAGCTACGGGACAATGCAGCGTGCATCGCATCCGGAGGTCATCATGAGCAGCATCGGCAGCTACCTGAAGGGCGACTTTGCCCAGTGCAACAAACTTTTTTACAAGACCTGCGAGCTGCAGGTCGCCCACGCCGATGCCCAGGCGGCGCTGGCCATGCAGGAATTTTCGACAGTCCTGGAACGGCATATGCAGATCGAGGAGCGCATCGTGTTTTCGGCGTTCGACGCGACATGCGGACAGGACGGGTCGCCGACCAAGGCGCTGCGGGTCGAGCACATGGCCATCCGCGACCAGTTGCGGCGCATGCGCAACGCACTCGATGCGCGCCACGGCCATGCATTCCTGCTGCACGCCGACGGCATGCGCCTGCTGCTGTGGCATCACGCGCACAAGGAGAACTTCGAACTCCTGCCCCGGTTCGAGCACACCCTGGCGGCACGCCAGGAGGAATTGCTCGAGGCGATGGAACATTTTCCATGAATGAAAGCTGCCGGCCCAGCGGCAACGACCTGGTCCGCTCCGTGTTTCTCGCGGCCTGGCGCGCCGGCGTCCGGCATTTGTGGGTCAGCCAGGCCATCGCGCTGGCCGGGCCGCTCGGCCTGGACGCGCGCAGCGTACGCACCAGCCTGTCCCGCCTGGAACACCAGGGCTGGCTGTGCGCCTTGCGCCATGGCCGCCAGAGCCGCTATGCACTGACAGCAGCGGCGGCGGTCGATGCGCCCCGGCAGCGGCCATTGCCCTGGAATGGCCGCTGGAGCGTGGTCGCGCCGGTCCTGCGCCAACCCAGGCTGGCGGCGCAGTTGCAGGGCGCGGGCTGCCGCCAGCTCATTGCCGGACTGTATGTACGGCCGGGCGGCGATACTGCCGCCCTCGCCGCCCTGGTGCTGGCCCATGCGCCGCACGCGCGCACCCTGGTGTTCGACGCCGACGGCATTGCCGGCCTGGACCCGGCCGAACTGGCGCCCCTGGTGTCGGCCGCGTGGGACTTGCCGGCCACCGCGGCGCTGTACGCGGCCTTCATCGACCGCTGCGAACGCGCGCAGCAGGACGCGGCCGGCGCGCCTGCCCGCCTCTGTTTCACGCTGCGCGCGCTCTTGCTGCACGACTGGCGCCGCGCCTGCGCCGCCGACGCCCGGCTGCCTGCCGCCTTGCTGCCGCCAGGCTGGCCCGCAGGGCGGGCCCGCCAGCTGCACCAGCGCGTCGACAGCCTGCTGCGCGCCGGCGCCAACGCCTTCGTCGACAGCATCGTCGCCAAGCCATGCGACAATGCATGCATTCCGACAATGCGACCAGATCCAGGCGATGCGCACTGCCCTGCTCAATAAACTGCTCAATCTCCTTGGCCTGTGCGCCGTCCTGCTCGGCATCCTGGGCATCTTCCTGCCCCTGCTGCCGACCACGCCTTTCCTGCTGCTGGCGTCGGCCTGCTTTGCGCGCGGTTCGCCGCGGCTGCACGGCTGGCTGCTGTCGCACCGGCTCTTCGGCCCCTACCTGCGCGATTTCGAAGAGGGCAAGGGCATCCCGCGCAAGGCCAAGATCCTGGCCATGGTCATGATGTGGACCTCGCTGGTGTACGCCATCGCGCAAACCCACAGCCTGCTGCTGGCCGGCCTGCTGTGCGCGGTCGGGATCGGCGTGAGCACCTACATGCTGGCCTTCCTGCCGACCCGGCCTTAGCCTTCCTTGCCGTCGATCCGGGCGCGCCACAGGTAGGGCGCATACACCACGATAAATAGCGCGAACGACGCGCTCCAGCACAGCGCGGACAACAGCAGGGCCGCGTCGCGCCACCCGGCCGGCGCAAAGCCGGCCAGCACGCGCAGCAGCGCCCCGGTCTGGATCAGGCCGAACATGGCAGGCTCGGCCCGCCCGGCCGCCATCGCCCGGCCGGTGTGGCCCAGCGTGGTGCGCGTCATCATGCCGACGATCAGGCCGGCCATCGAGCCGACCGCCAGCGCGTGGATGGCGGTACTGGCGCTGCCGATGCCGGCCGCGGCCAGCCCCAGCAGCAGGAAGCCGATGCCGATCCAGGCATAGCCCAGGTGCAGTATCCAGAGCAGCGGCTTGCCCAGCGTGCGCTGCGGCTTCCAGCCCGACAGGCGCCACAGCGAAGCGGCGCCGGCCAGGCCGGCCAGCAAGGCCATGGGCCAGCCCTGCAAGCCGGCCACCCATGCCAGGCCGGCCGCCGCCAGCAGGCCAAGCGCGGCTTTGTCCACGCGCGGATGCACCTTCGCGCCGGCACCGGGTGCGCCATTATTGGTAAACATGGGAATCACGCGCCCCCCGATCACCGATTCGATGATCACGATGATCAGAATGGCCGCGTGCACCGGCGCCACCGGCGACAGCGCCAGCATGCCCAGCACGGACGCATGGAACACGGCGTTCGCCAGCGTCAGCAAGGCCAGCAGGCCGACCAGGGGCAGGTTGCGCGTGTTGCCGGACTTGCGCAGCACGCTGTACATGGCCCATGCCGCCAGCGGCAGGAACAGCAGGTCGACCGGGGCGGCCAGCCAGGGCGGCGCGGCCAGCATGGCGACCCGCCCGGCGATCCACAGCAAGGCCAGCCCGGCCAGGCTGGCGCCCTGCGGCGTCTGCAGGCCGGTCCAGGTGCGCCCGGCCGTGAACAGGAAGCCGATGATCACGGCGACGGCCATGCCGAACACCATTTCGTGCATATGCCAGGCCAGGCTGATGTTCGGCCAGCCGTGCAGCCAGCCCAGGTACTGCGCCAGCCACAGGGGCACGGCCAGCACCGCCAGCGCCCCCGCCAGCAGGTAGAAGGGACGAAAGCCCAGGGCCCACAGCGGGTGCCGGACGCGCCAGGGCGACGGTGGCAGGGAGACGGGGGCTTCGTCGATTTTCAACAGGCTCATGGCGGGCTCGATTAAAAGATATATTTCAAATACTACTTCAAATGCAGGCCGCCAGCAATGGTGTTCTGCAGAAGCAGCCTCAAAATTGATGCAGATTGTGTTTTTCGAAAAGGCCTGTGGACGGCGCCGCCGCGCTGGGCCAGGATGCGAGACATCACAACAGGAGGACTTCATGCAAACAGCTACTTTGACCATTCCCGCCATGCAGAACGAGGCGATCGCGATCCAGGTCGCACAGGCGCTCGAAACCGTCTCCGGGGTCGACTCGGTGCACATCACGCTGGCCCATGCGCGCGCGCGGGTCGGTTTCGATGACGCCATTGCCTCGGCCACGCAGCTCAAAGCTGCCGTGACGGCGGCCGGCTTCGTGGTGGCCGACGCGCCCGCCGGTGGCTGCTGCGGCGGCTGCGGCGGCTAGCGGACGGCCGGGGCGTGGCTCATGCGCTGCTCCACGGCGTACACCGCGGCTTGCACCCGGCTCGACAGCTTGAGCTTCTTGAGCACGTTCTGGACATGGATCTTGACGGTGCTTTCCGCCAGTTCCAGCTTGCGCGCGATGAGCTTGTTGCTCTCGCCGCGCGCCAGGCAATCGAGGATATCCTTTTCGCGCGGGGTCAGGCGGTCCATGTCGGACGGCGGCGCCGCCGCCGGCGTGCCGCCCTGCAGTTCGGCCACCAGCTTGCCGGTCAGCGCTTCGGCCACCACGGTCTCGCCGGCCGCCGCCCTGCGCAGCGCGCGCAGCAGGTAATCGGTCTCGATATTCTTGATCAGGTAGCCGCGCGCGCCCGAACGCATGGCCAGCGCCAGGTCGCTCGATTCTTCCGACACGGTCAGCATGACGATGGCGGTGTCCGGACAATCCTGGCGCATCAGCTGCAGCGTTTCCACGCCCGAGATGCCGGGCATGTTCAGGTCGAGCAGCACCACGTCCGGCTTGAGCTGCTGGGCGCGCTTGATGCCTTCCACGCCGTCGGCTGCCTCGCCCACCACCTGGAATTCGGGATAGCGCTGCAGCAGCGAGCGTATGCCGCTGCGGAACAGGGAATGGTCGTCGACCAGGAGTACCCGGATGGCTTTTTCGTCGGTGTGCATGGGTCGCTTTCGTTCATGCCGCGCGGCGCTGGGCCCGCGGCAAGGTGAGCATGATGGTGGTGCCGCCGCCCGGCGCCGAGCGCACCTCCAGGCCGGCGGCGATGCGCTGGGCGCGTTCGCGCATGATGTCGATGCCGACGTGGCTCTCGCCCAGGCCGGCCAGCTTGCCCGGATCGAAACCGTCGCCGTCGTCCTCGATGGTCAGGATAAAATCGTTGCGGTCCTCCAGGCGCACCAGCACGCGGCTGGCGCCGGCGTGCTTGCGCACGTTCGACAGCGCTTCCTGCACGATGAACAGCAGCTGCAACTGCTGCTCGCGCGGGAAGGGGGCGCCGTCGATGTCGGCCGACAGTTCGGCCGCGATGCCGGTCTGGCGACGGAATTTGCCGATGGTCGTTTCCAGCGCGCCGACCAGGTTCTCTTCGACCAGGCGGCTGCGGAAATTGACCAGCAGCTCGCGCACATCCTCGTAGCTTTCCTTGACGCCGGCGCGCAGCATCGGCACGATTTCCGCCGCGTCGGCGATCTTGCCGTCCCTGACCGACTGGTCCAGCATCTGCACCTGCAGGTTCAGGAAATTCAAGCCCTGGGCTATGCTGTCATGCAAGCCTTGCGCGACCAGGTTGCGTTCTTCCGAGACCGCCATTTCGCGTTCGCGCGCGCCCAGGCGGATGTTTTCGATGGCCGTGCCCAGCAGCTGGCCCAGGGTTTCGAGCAAGCTTTGCTCGCCTTCGGTAAAGGTCTTGGGCTGGCGGAAATGCAGGTTGAAAAAGCCCAGGTGCTGCTGGTGCGCGTAAATGTGGAATACCGATACCGTGGCAAAGCCCTCGCGGTGGCATTCGAGCTCGTGCGCCCGGTCCATCTTGCGCAAGTCGTGGATGACGGTGACCTTGCGCAGCACCGCGTCGCCGCACAGGCAGTCGCCCACCTTGATGCAGTGTTCGCGTTCGACCAGCTCCGGCGAAATCCCCTGGTGCACCACGATGTGCAGGTTGTCGCGGCTGGCGTCGAGCACGCGCACCGAGCCGCCGTCGGCCTGGAAGAATGCGGAAATGCGCTGCAGGAAGCCCTGGCACAGCGGTTCGATCTGCTGCGGGCGCTGCAGGAAGGCGGCGGCGTCGTACAGCAAGGCCAGCTCGCGGTTCTGGTACTCCAGCGTCGCGGTCTTGATCCGGACCCGGCCTTCCAGGCTGTCGTACAGCGCTTGCAGGCGGTCGGCCATCTGGTTGAAACCCTGGGCCAGCTGGCCGAATTCGTCACCCGTATCGCAGGACAGGCGCACCGCGAAATCCTGCTCCTTCATGCGGCGCAAGCCGTCGTGCAGGCGGCTGACCGGTTCCACGATCATGCTGAACATCAGGTAGATCAGGCTGACCGTGCCGACCATGGCCAGGCCCAGCAAGCCCAATTGGGACGCGCGCAGCCAGGAAGTACGGGTTTCGCTGTCCTGCTCGATGGTCTTGACGAGCGTGTCGACCCGGCCGACGAAGCGATCGGTGTGCGCCTGGAAACTGGCCAGCGCCGCGCGCCGGGCCGCGCCGTCCAGCGCAATCATGGCTTCGGCGGCGGGCCGCAGCCGGCCCTGCCATTCGGTCTCGATGGCGTCGAACTGGCTGCGGATAGCCGTGGTCGCCGGCAGCAGCAGCGGGCGTTGCGGATCGCCCTGGCGCAGCTGGGCCAGGGTGCCGGCGATCTGCTCGAGCTGGCCCTTCACGGCCGCCGCGTCCTGCGGTTCTTGCGCCAGCAAGCCCGCCAGGCGATAGCTGTTCATGCGCACGCTGCCGGTATCGTTGATGGCGGCGGAACTGCCTTCGAGCTGCCAGGACAGGTACAGGGTCGCCAGGATGACGGACAGGGCCAGCAGCAGGAAGCCGAGCAGCGCGCCGACAATCTTGGTCGACAGCTTGCTGCGCAAGGGCGTGGATGGCTCGTGCATTTTATCCGCCCGTCTGCGCCATGAAACGGACGATTTTCGTCGGTTCTTCGCGAAATTCGTGGCGCTCCGGCTTGAGGGTGATGGCGTGCCGGATCGCGTCCTCCAGGTCGGCATCGCTGGCGCCGGCGCGCAGCAGCGGCCGGAACTCGAACTTGTCTTCCTGGCCCAGGCACAGGTACAGGGTGCCGTCGACCGCCAGCCGGACCCGGTTGCAATCGCCGCAAAAATGCTGGGACATGGGGGTGATGAAGCCGACGCTGGTCCGCCCGTCCGGCGTGACCAGGTAGCGCGCAGGTCCGCCGCCCAGGCGCGCCACTTGCGGCATCAGGTCGAAACGCTGGCGCAGGCGCTGTTCGACCGGGCCCAGGTCGAGCCAGGTGCTGCCCTGGCCGGTAGCGCCCATCGGCATGGCCTCGATCAGGCGCAGGGTGAAGCCGTGGTCGATGCAAAAGCCGACCATGGCGTCGATCTGGCCGTCGTTGACGCCGCGTAGCGCCACCATATTGATCTTGATGGGCGCGAAGCCGGCGTCCTTGGCGGCCATGATGCCGTCCATGATCTGGACCAGGCTGTCGCGCCCGGTGATGTGCGCCATGCAGTCGCGGTCGAGCGAATCGAGGCTGACATTGATGCGGGAAACGCCGGCCGCGCGCAGTTCGGTGGCGTGGCGCGCCATGCGGGTGGCGTTGGTCGAGAGCGACAGGTCGCTGATGCCGGGAATGGCCGACAGGCGGCCGGCCAGGCCGGCCAGGCCGCGCCGCAGCAGGGGTTCGCCGCCGGTCAGGCGCACCCGTTCCGTGCCCAGGCGCGCGAAGGCGCCCACCAGGCGTTCGATCTCGTCGAAGGTGAGCCAGTGCGCCGGTTCCTCGAAGCCCTTGAAGCCTTTCGGGATGCAATAGGTGCAACGCAGGTCGCAGCGGTCGGTGACCGACAGCCGGAGGTATTCAATCGATCGGCCGTACCGGTCGCGCAACATGGCCCTGCTCCTTTCGCATTTCCAATTCCAGTTGACAATATAAGCGAGTGTTTGCCGCCGTACAGCAAACGATTACTTACTTTTCCGGCATTTTTGATGCACATCAAAATGCAGGCGCCCGGGCGGCCAGCGCCCGTTCGAGCGCCTCGTCAAGGCGGTACAGGTCGTCGGAAAACAGGGGCCTGCCGGCGCCGTCGACGATGGCCGTGGTGTAGAAAATCACGACCGGCAGCGGCTTTGCCAGCCTGACCGTGCGGGTGGGTCCGGGTTCGAGGGCGGCCGCAATCGCCTCCGCCGTCCATTCGGGCTGGCCGGCCAGGACGAAGCGGGCCAGCGCCGCCGGGTCTTCCACCCGGATGCAGCCGTGGCTGAAGTCGCGCCGCGAACGCTGGAACAGGGCCCGCGCTGGCGTCGAATGCAGATAGATGTCCATGGCGTTGGGCAGGGCGAACTTGACGGCGCCCAGCGCATTGGCAGGCCCTGGCCGCTGCCGCACGCGCACCGCCCCGCTGCGCAGTGCGGCCAGCGCCGCGGCGCCGTCCAGCGCTTGCACCACATTGCCGGCGCCGACCAGTTCCATGGCATTCTTGTCGAGATAGGCCGGATCGGCCGCCAGCTTGGGCACGATCTCGTCGCGCTGTATGCTGCGCGGCACGTTCCAGTAAGGGTTGAATTCGAGGTAGCGCATGCTGCCGATGAACAGGGGCGTGGGCGACTTCAGGGCCTTGCCGACAATGACCCGCATCTGCAGCGCCGGCCTGGCCGCATCGCCCGAGTCGAAGGCCCACAGCTGGAACGACGGCAGGTTGATGGCGATGGCCGGCCCGCCCGACAGGTCCGGCAGCCAGCGCAGGCGTTCCATCGCCAGTTCGATCTGGCGCACGCGCGCCCCCGGCGGCACGGCCAGCGCAAGCCAGGTCCGGCGGCCGATCTTGCCATCGGCGTCCAGTCCGTGCCTGGCCTGGAAGCGCTTGACCGCTTCCACCAGGAGCGGCCCGTAAATCTCGTCCTGGTGTGCCGGCAGCGCCATGTCCCCCAGGATGGCCAGGCGCGCGGCCAGCGCTCCCGCGCCGGTGTAGGCCTCGCCCGGCGCCAGCGACTTGCGTCCGGCCTTCAGTGGCGGCAGCTCGGGCCAGGGTCCGGTCGCCAGCGCGCGGTACTGCGCCAGCGTCGCTTTCAGGCGCCGGTACAGGGCCAGCTTGGGCGCGGCTGCGTCAACGGCGGCCGCCAGCTGCTGCCTGGCCAGTGCGTCCTGCAGCACCGTCACGGGATCGAAACCGCTCACGCGCGGATCCGGAACGGCATGCTGGAAACCGACCCGCGTGCGCCCGGCATGCAGGTCGCCCAGGTAGCGCAGCATGGCCAGGGTCAGGCGCGCGTCGGCGCTGGCGGCATCGCCGGCGGCGACGGTGTAGTCCCCCGGCGCCAGGCCGTGTTCATGTGCGTTCGTCAGCAAGGCCACGGCGCGCGCGGCTTCGCCCTTGTCCGGCCAGGCTGGCGCCTGGGGGCGCGCGGCATAGAACCGGGTCAGCCAATCGCGCTCGTCGTACAGGGTCCCGGCAGCCTGGCTTCCGGAAAACACCAGGGATGCCACGGCCACCAGCAGGCAGCGCAACAAGGTCATGCCTATTGCACCAGCGGCGAAGTGGCGCCCTCCAGCTCCACGCCGGCGATCTCGGCCTGGCCCACCAGGATATGCAGGTACTGGTGGATCGCGCGCTGGCTGGACTGGCGGTCGAGGAAGGCGGCAATCTCGCCGCGCACCGCCTCGAACGGCAGCAGCGTGCCTGCCACCTTGCGCAGCACTTGCACAATGTGCAGGCCGAAGCGCGTTTCCAGCAAGCGCCCGGCCAGTTCGCCCTCGCCCAGGCGGAACACCAGTTCCTCGAACTCCGGCACGCTCTGGCCGCGCGAAAGCTGGCCCAGGCTGCCGCCCACCTGTCCCGAACTGCAATTGGAATACTGCGCCGCCAGTTCGGCAAAGCGTTCCGGCTGCGCCTGCAGGGCTTCGAGCAGCGCTTCGCCGGTGCCGCGCAGCAGTTCCAGTGGCGCGTTCGGCGTCACCTGCAGCAGGATATGGCGCGCCTCGACCATGTCGCCATTGGTGTAGGTGGCGGCGTTGTTGCGGTAGTAGCGCAGGCATGCCTCGTCGTCCGCCTTGGGCACCTTGACCTGCAGGGCCAGCAGGGTGTCGATCCGTTCGTCCTCGTCGCCAAGAATGCCCAGGGTGTCGGCCTGCTGCAGCAGCACGGTGCGCAGCACCAGTTCCTGCACGGCCGTCTTGAGCGGATTGTCGGCATCCTGGTGGTGCTGCAATTCCTGTTCGATGGCGCTGTCGTCGATATCCACGCCGTTTACTGCGATTCCCATGATGGTTCTCCTATGCTTAGCGGGTGCGCACCAGTTGCCAGGCGCGGCCCAGGTAGGTCAGCGCGCCGAAGCCGCTCCAGACGTGCACCAGTCGGGTGAACGGAAAGATCACGAACAGCGACATGCCCATGAACAGGTGCAGCTTGAACAACAGCGGCGCATCGGCGATGAAGCTGGCGGCGTCGCCGCGGAAGGTCACGATATGCTGCGCCCAGTTCATCAGCAGCACCATCATGTGGCCATCCATATGCCCTGCCGAGACGAAGATCGACGACAGGCCCAGCAACAGCGTCGCCAGGATCCAGAGCAGCACGATCTTATCCTTGAACGTGGTGGCGTGGCGCAGCCTTTCGTTGGCAAAGCGGCGCGCCAGCAACAGCACGATCCCGGCCAGGCACAGGCTGCCCATGACGCCGCCGGCCACCATGGCCACCAGCTGCTTGGCGCCGTGGGAAATGCCGAGCGTGTCCCACACCCACACGGGCGTGAGCAGGCCGGCCAGGTGGCCGAAGAACAAGCCGATGATCCCGATATGGAACATGATGCTGCCGGCCCGCAGCTGGCCGCGGTGCAGCACCTGGGTCGATTCCGACTTCCAGGTGTACTGCTCGCGGTCGAAACGGACCAGGCTGCCGAGCAGGAAGATCGCCAGCGCGATGTAGGGATAGATCCCGAATAAAAACTGGTGCAGATATGCCATGATGTGCTCCTTCACGCCGCCGCGGCCGCGGTGCGCGCCTTGGGATAGAAATTGATCGGATGCGTTCCCGGCACGCCGGTATTCTTGAGCAGCGGCTCGACCCCGTCCGCGCCCGGCCCGAAGGTTTCGAGGGCTTCGTCCATGTCGCGCACGGGCGGCTCGGTCAGCGTTTCGGCGGCTACCGGACTGAGGTATTCCAGCACCGCGAACACGCCGGCGTAGGGACTGCCGTTGGCGGTCAGCTTGCGGCCGATGTGGGCCAGCACGTGCACCGCGTCGCCCAGCAGGCGGGCCGCTTCCGCTTCGGTCTGCTGGCCCAGGAATTCGAGGAACAGGGGCACGTAGTCCGGCAGGTCGTCGCCGGTCATCTGCAGGCCATGCTTCTTGTATTCCTCCATCAGGTCGACCATGGCCTGGCCGCGGTCGCGCGATTCGCCGTGAATGTGCTCGAACAGGTGCAGCGAATGCGAGGGGTTGCGGTCGAAGGTGGCCACGTATTCCTGCTGCAGGTCAATCAGCCGGGTGCGTGCCAGGTAGGCGAACAGCGGCAGCAGCGGCGCGTGCAGCGACGGCGTTGCCGCCATCAGCCCTGCCAGCGCCGGCAGGTGGGACACCAGTTCCGGCTCCGGGTATTGCAGCAGCGCGGACAGGACCGCGTAGTGGCGTTTCGGTTTCATCATGCGTCCTCGGTGGCTTTTTTGCGTGACTTGGGCATCGAGACGAAATGCGTCGATCCCGACTTCTTTTTTCCGAACAGGCTGGTGTCGGTCAGGCCGTCCGAGCAGCCGTTGCCGAAACTGAAGCCGCACGAACCCTTCTCGTTGAAGCTGTCCTCGGCCATCTCCTTGTGGCTGCTGGGGATCACGAAGCGGTCTTCGTAATTGGCGATCGCCATGATGTGGTACATGTCTTCCACCGTGGCCTGGTCCAGCCCCACCCGCTCCAGCACTTCCAGATTGACGGTCTTGTCCACGCTCTTGCTGCGCATGTAGGCGCGCATGGCCAGCATCCGGTCGAGCGCCCGGATAATCGGCGGCTGGTCGCCCGCGGTCAGCAAATTGGCCAGGTACTGCACCGGAATGCGCAGGCTGGCGGTGTCCGGCAGGATGCCGTTCATGCCCATTTTTCCGGATTCGGCGGCCGCCTGGATCGGCGAGAGCGGCGGGATGTACCACACCATCGGCAAGGTCCGGTATTCCGGATGCAGCGGGAAAGCCACCTTCCATTCCACCGCCATCTTGTACACCGGCGAGCGTTTGGCCGACTCCAGCCAGGAATCGGGAATGCCCTGGCGGCGCGCTTCTTCGATGATGGCCGGGTCGTGCGGATCGAGGAACAGGCCAAGCTGGGCGCCGTACAGGTCGCGCTCGTCGGGCACCGATGCCGCCGCTTCGATCTTGTCGGCGTCGTACAGCAGCACACCCAGGTAGCGGATGCGGCCGACGCAGGTTTCGGAGCACACCGTCGGCTGGCCCGCTTCGATGCGCGGATAGCAGAAGGTGCATTTTTCGGCTTTGCCGGAAGACCAGTTGTAATAGATCTTCTTGTACGGGCAGCCGGAAATGCACATGCGCCAGCCGCGGCACTTGTCCTGGTCGATCAGCACAATGCCGTCGTCTTCGCGCTTGTACACCGAGCCCGATGGGCAGGATGCCACGCAGGTCGGATTCAGGCAGTGTTCGCACAGGCGCGGCAAGTACATCATGAAGGTGTTCTCGAAGGTGCCGTACATCTCCTTCTGCATATTGTCGAACAGCTTGTCCTTGCTGCGCGCGGCGAATTCACCGCCCAGGTCGTCTTCCCAGTTCGGGCCCCATTCGATCTTGTCCATCTTCTTGCCGGTCAACACCGACACCGGGCGCGCCGTGGGCGGCGTTTCGGACAGCGGCGCATTCTGCAGGCGTTCGTAGTCGTAGGTGAAGGGCTCGTAGTATTCGTCGATGGCCGGCAGGTTCGGATTGGCGAAGATATTGGCCAGGATTTTCAGGCGGCTGCCCTGGCGCGGCTCGATCTTGCCGTTGGCCTTGCGCTTCCAGCCGCCGTTCCACTTGTCCTGGTTTTCCCATTCCTTCGGATAGCCGATGCCAGGCTTGGTTTCCACGTTGTTGAACCATGCGTATTCCACGCCATCGCGGCTGGTCCACACATTCTTGCAGGTGACCGAACAGGTGTGGCAGCCAATGCACTTGTCCAGGTTCAGCACCATGCCGATTTGCGCTCTGATTTTCATGCGTTTGCTCCCTGCTCGTCTTCCACCAGTGGGCCTTCCAGCCACTCGACCTTGTCCATCTTGCGCACCAATACGAATTCATCGCGGTTCGATCCCACGGTGCCGTAGTAGTTGAAGCCCCACGACAGCTGTGCGTAGCCGCCTATCATGTGGGTCGGCTTGGTGACAGTACGGGTGACCGAATTGTGGATGCCGCCCCGCTTGCCCGACTGTTCGGCACCCGGCGTGTTGATGATCTTTTCCTGGGCGTGGTACATCAGTATCATGCCGTTTGGCACCCGCTGGCTGACCACCGCGCGCGCCGTCAGGGTGCCGTTCACGTTGAAGGCCTCGATCCAGTCGTTGTCCACGATGCCGGCCGCAGCCGCGTCGTCCTCGGACAGCCACACGTGCGGGCCGCCGCGCGAGAGCGTGAGCATGCGCAGGTTGTCCGAATAGGTGGAGTGGATACCCCACTTCTGGTGCGGCGTGATGAAGTTGAGCGCGATTTCCTTGTTGCCGTTCGGTTTCGCGCCCAGCATGGCCGCCGTGGTCTTGGTGTTGATGGCCGGCTTGTAGACGCACAGGCCTTCGCCGAAGTCGCGCATCCACAGATGGTCCTGGTAGAACTGCTGGCGGCCGGTCAGGGTGCGCCACGGAATCATTTCGTGCACATTGGTGTAGCCCGCGTTGTAGCTCACTTCTTCCGATTCCAGGCCCGACCAGGTGGGCGAGGAGATGATCTTGCGCGGCTGCGCCTGCACATCGCGGAAACGGATCGTGTCGTGCTCGCGCGGCAGCGCCAGGTGGGTATGGTCGCGCCCCGTCATCTTCGACAGCGCGGCCCAGGCCTTCACCGCCACGTGGCCGTTGGTCTCGGGCGCCAGCGACAGGATCATCTCGGCCGCGTCGATCGCCGTGTCCAGGCGCGGCTGGCCTTTCGATACGCCCTCTTCCAGCACGGTGCGGTTGATGCCGCGCAGGACCTCGACTTCATGGCCGGTTTTCCAGCCGATGCCCTTGCCGCCATTGCCCAGCGACTCGAGCAGCGGGCCGATCGAGGTGAACTTCTTGTACACGTCCTTGTAGTTGCGCTCGACCACGGTCAGGTTCGGCATGGTCTTGCCGGGCACCGGCTCGCATTCGCCGGCGCGCCAGTCCTTGGGATCGAAGGGCTGTCCCAGTTCGCCCGGGGTGTCGTGCATCAGCGGGGTCAGTACCAGGTCGGTCTGGGTGCCCAGGTACTCGCCGCCAATCTCGGAAAACTTCTGCGCGATGCCCTTGTAGATTTCCCAGTCGGACTTCGACTGCCACAGCGGCTGCACGGCCTCCGACAGCGGATGGATGAAGGGATGCATGTCGGACGTGTTCAGGTCATCCTTTTCGTACCAGGTAGCGGTCGGCAGCACGATATCGCCGTACAGGCAGGTGGTCGACATGCGGAAGTCCAGCACCACCAGCAGGTCCAGTTTTCCTTCAGCGGCCGGGCGCAGCTTGACGTCGCGCGGCTTGATGCAGTGCGCCTCGTCGCTCATGAGCGCGTTCTGGGTGCCCAGCAGGTACTTCAGGAAGTATTCGTGGCCCTTGCCCGAACTGCCCATGATGTTCGAGCGCCAGACGAACATATTGCGCGGGAAGTTGGCCGGGTTGTCCGGGTCGTCGCAGGAAAACTGCAGCTTGCCGGACTTGATCTGGTCGACCGCATAGGCCGCCGGATCCATGCCCGCATCCTTGGCGGCGCGGGTCACTTCCAGCGGATTGGTCTGCAGCTGCGGCGCGGAAGGCAGCCAGCCCATGCGCTCGGCCTTGGCGTTGTAGTCGATCAGCGCCATTGGCTCTGCCGGTACGTCGGCCGAGGGCGAGGCGATTTCCTCGATGTGCAGCTTCTCGTGGCGCCACTGGCTGGTGTGGGCGTAGAAAAAGGAAGTGCCGTTCATCTGGCGCATCGGGCGGTTCCAGTCCTGGGCGAATGCCAGCGGGGTCCAGCCGGTTTGCGGACGCAGTTTTTCCTGGCCCACGTAATGGGCCCAGCCGCCGCCGGACTGGCCCACGCAGCCGCACATCATCAACAGGTTGATGATGCCGCGGTAGGTCATGTCCATGTGGTACCAGTGGTTCAGCGCAGCGCCCACGATGACCATGCTCTTGCCATGGGTCTTGTCGGCGTTTTCGGCGAACTGGCGCGCCACCGTGATCACGTCGGCCGCTTTCACGCCGGTGTGCTTGACCTGCCAGGCCGGCGTGTAGGGCACGTCGTCGTCGTAACTGGTGGCCACGTTGGCGCCGCCCAGGCCGCGGTCGATGCCGTAGTTGGCCAGGGTCAGGTCGAACACCGTGGCCACGTTGACCACGCTGCCGTCGGCCAGGGTCACGCACTTGACGGGCACGCGGCGCATCAGCATGTCGTCGGCATCCTTGCCGCCGAAGTAGGCGAAGCCCACGTCCAGCACGGCGTCGCTCTTGCCGATCAGCGACAGCTGCGGATCGATGTCGCGCCGGCTGGCGCCATCCTTCTGCTCCAGGTTCCAGCGCCCCGATTCGCCCCAGCGAAAGCCGATCGAACCGCTCGGCGCGCAGATGGCGCCCGTGGTTTCGTCGATGACCAGGGTTTTCCATTCGGGGTTGTTGGTTTCGTCCAGGTTGTTGGCCAGGTGCGAGGCGCGCAGGAAGTAGTCCGGCACCAGGGCGCCATTCTTTTCGACCAGGGTGACCAGCATCGGGAAGTCGGTGTACTGCTTGACGTAGCCGCGGAAGTAGTCCGAGCCGCCATTGGCATGGAATTCCTTGAGCACCACGTGGCCCATGGCCAGCGCCAGTGCCGCGTCGGTGCCCTGCTTGGGGGCCAGCCAGATATCGCCGAACTTGGCCATCTCGCCAAAGTCGGACGACACGGCCACCGTCTTGGTGCCCTTGTAGCGCACCTCGGTGTAGAAGTGGGCATCCGGGGTGCGCGTCATGGGCACGTTCGAGCCCCACACCATCAGGAAGGTGGAGTTGTACCAGTCGGCCGATTCCGGCACGTCGGTCTGTTCGCCCCATACCTGCGGGCTGGCCGGCGGCAGGTCGCAATACCAGTCGTAGAACGACAGCGCCACGCCGCCGATCAGCGACAGGTAGCGCGTGCCGGCCGCGTAGCTGACCATCGACATGGCGGGAATCGGCGAGAAGCCGACGATGCGGTCCGGCCCGAACTTCTTGATCGTGAAGGCATTGGCGGCGGCGATGATCTCGTTCGTTTCGTCCCACTTGGCGCGCACGAAGCCACCCAGGCCGCGGATCGACTTGTACGACTTGGCACGCGCCGGATTCTGGCTGATGTATTCCCAGGCGGTGACAGGGTCCATGGTGCGGCGCGCCTCGCGCCACATTTCCATCAGGCGGCCGCGCACCATCGGGTACTTGACGCGCTGCGCCGAATACACGTACCAGGAATAGCTGGCGCCGCGCGGGCAGCCGCGCGGCTCGTGGTTGGGCAGGTCGGGACGGGTGCGCGGATAGTCGGTCTGCTGGGTTTCCCAGGTGATCAGGCCATTCTTGACATACACCTTCCAGCTGCAGGAACCGGTGCAGTTGACGCCGTGCGTGGAGCGCACGACCTTGTCGTGCTGCCAGCGCTGGCGGTAGGCGTTTTCCCAGGTGCGGTCTTCGTGGACGACGGCGCCGTGGCCATCGGAGAAGGTTTCCTTGGGATTGTTGAAGTACTTCAGACGGTCCAGAAAGTGACTCATGCTGCCTCCGCGACTTGAAAATGAATGACGCCGGAACGGCAGCGTCGATTCACCCAGTCTACGCAGCAGGGGTGTGTCTGAATATTGGCAAGAAGTTGATTGCGTCCCTCGATAAGGACTAGTCCGACTAGCCCTTTGTGACTAGCCGCGCGCGCATGGCCGGCGTCGTCAATACTTCCCTCGATGCGCCGATCAGCAGCACTTCGCGCAAGCCCATTTTCTCGGCCATCGCCTCCCACTTTTCCGGGCCGCCGATGAACAGCGGCTTGGAATTGCCGTCCGAGCGCAGGCCTGCGTCCGCGCCGCCGGAAGCGATCACGGTCACCGATGCCACCAGGTCCACCGGATAGCCGGTGCGCGGATCGATGATGTGATGCCGGCGCTTCCCCTGGGCCATGAAGTAACGCTGGTAGTCGCCGCTGGTGCCGACCGCCTCGTTGTCATGCAGGGCAATCCTGGCTACGGCGCCGGGGCCGCGCGGGTCCTGGATGCCGACCATCCAGGGCTGGTCACCCGGACGGCCGATGGCGAGCACATTGCCGCCCACGTTGACCAGGGCCGCCCTGACGCCTGCACGGCGCAGTATCAACGCGGCGCGGTCGAGCGCATAGCCCTTGGCATAGCCGCCCAGGTCGATCATGACGGCCTTGTTGGTGCTGGTGACGGTAACGCCGTCGTAGCGCAGGTCGGCCAGGCGCGGATTGGCGTCGACCCAGTGCCGTATCTGTTCCGGCGGCGGCGAGCGCGGCGCGAACTGTCCGGCATGGAAACCCCACAACCTGACCAGATGGCCGATGGCCGGGTTGAACAGATTGTCCGAGCGCTCGGCCAGCAGGGTTGCCGACTGCAGCAGGCCGACCATCTCGGCGTCCGCGACAAAGGGCTCGCCGCGTTCGATGGCCGTGTTCAGCGAGGTGAGCATGCTGGGCTGCCAGGCATGGTATTTGTGATGCAGGCGGTCGAATTCACGCAGCACTTCGCGTGAAAGCACGTCGGCGCGTTCGCGCGATTCGCCATGGATGCTCACCGCCACCACCGTGCCGAAGACCCGCCCTTCGGTGCGGTAGGTTGCGGCCGGCGGCTGGCAAGCCGCCAGCAGCAGTAATGGCAGCAGCGCCGCTCTCATGTCACTGGGACTTGCTGACCATGTAGTCGACCGCGGCCTTCAGTTCCTCGTCCTTGAGCGCCGCATTGCCGCCGCGCGGCGGCATCATCTTCAGGCCGTCGATGGAACTCTTGTACAGGACGTCGACGCCTTTGGCGATACGCGGACCCCAGGATGGTACGTCGCCCAGCTTCGGCGCGCCCAGCACGGCCGCGCCGTGGCATGACAGGCAGGTGGCGGTATAGATTTTCTCGCCCTTGGCCAGCACGTCCGCGCTTGGCGGCGCAATCGCGGCCGCAGGTGGCGAGGAGACCACCACGGGAATGGGCTCGGCCACCGGGGTCGGGGCCGGCGGGGCTTCCGGCTCCTTCTTGCTGCACGCGGCAAGGGAGGCAATGAGTAACAGGGACAACAAGCTTGCAGTTTTCATGATTGGCTTTCAACGGTTGGAAAATGTGTGTTTCAGTGGCGCGTGTCGTGCGTGTTTCCGCCGGTATCGAGCATCGCCAGCGTGACCTGGTCGAACCTGACTACCTTGCCGCCTTCCTGCCGGACGAAGGCAGCGGCGTCCTCGGCGCGCGAAAATGCGCCAAAGGTCGGCCCCATGGAGCCTTGCTTCTTGCTGCCGACGACATACAGCGCTTCCCTGGCCGCGATCCAGTGGCCTTCGGGTTTGGCCCAGGTGGTCTTGCCCATGTCCTGCACGAACATGCCGGCCACCTGGCGCTTGTGCTCCGGCGCCAGCGCCACGGAGAACAGTTCCATCAGGTCGCAGTAGAAGTCGGCCTTGCCCTCGGTGTAATGGACTTGCGCTTTCGGGCCGGGAAAGTCCCTGAGCACCATGCCGTCCAGCGCACAGGCGGTGTCCGCCAGCGGCTCCTGCGCGGTCGCATTCAGTGCGGCCTGGCTGCAGGCGGCCAGCAAGGCCATGGCAGCGAGCGCCGCCCAGGTACGCGTCAATCTCGTTTGCATGTAAATCTCCAATTGGCCAGGCAAAATGGCAGGACGATCCAGCCCAGCATGATGGCGAACAGCACCAGCGGATCGGTCAGGCGCTCGGGCATCACGGTGGCCAGGCCATACATGGTGCGCACCTGTTCCGAGCCGAAGATGTTCATCAGGCGGAACACGTCGGCCGGATTGAGCATCAGCAGCGCGGCGAACAAGCCGCTTCCCAGCTTGCCGCCGCTGAGCACCAGGGCGCCCATCAGCAGCAGGTCGAATATCAGTACGAAGAAAAACCACAGCGCAATGGCCACGCCGCTGGCGCGCACGCGGTCGAGCGCCAGCACGGACACCAGCATCGACATGCTCAGGAAGGCCAGGCCCATCAGGATGGCGCTGGCGACAAAGCCCGTGTAGTGGAAGCCGTCGTTCAGGGTCAGTTCGCGCGCCAGCGGCAGCAGCCCGGCGCCGAAGCCGATCACGGTGGAACTGGCCAGCGCGCCGGCCAGGCCCAGGTACTTCCCGAGCAGGATCTCGAAACGGGTGATCGGCATGGACAGCATCAGTTCGAGCGATCCCCGTTCGCGTTCGCCGACGATGGCGTCATAGCCGAGGATCAACGCGATCAGGGGCACCAGGTAAATCACCAGGCTGACCAGGCTGGCGATGGTGACGTCGATGCTGCGAAAGCCAACTTCGCCCTGCTGCGCAGCGCCGAAATAGGCAATCGCCAGCGCGAACAGCGCGAAAATGAGCGCCACCGCCAACACCCAGCGGTTGCGGATGCGGTCGCGGAATTCCTTGGCGCAGATTACCCACACCTGGCGCCAGTCAATTCGCCCGTGCATGCATGCCTCCGTATCCAAGGAAAAGGTCTTCCAGCGAAGGCTCGCGGATCGTCACGTCCAGCATTGCGCTGCCGAGCGCCGCCAGCACCGGCGCCTTGAGCGCGGCCTGGCAGGAAATGCTGGCGCGGTCCTCGCGCACCGTGACCACCAGTCCCGGCAAGTGCGCCAGCACCGCAGCGACGCGCTCGCCCTGCCCGGGCCGCAGCTGCGCCTCGATCAGCGACGGCAGCACATGCCGCGCGCGCAGTGCGGCGAGCGAGCCGAGCGCCGCCACCTTCCCCGCATGCAGGATCACCAGGCGGTCGACGCGGTCCTGGATTTCGGCCAGGATGTGCGAGGTGATCACGATGGTGGCGCCGCGCGCCTGGGCCTCGCGCAGGATCACGTAGAAATCGGCGATGCCTTCCGGGTCCAGGCCATTGGTTGGTTCGTCCAGGAAGATCAGCGCCGGATCGCCCAGCAGCACCTGGGCGAAACCGAGCCGCTGGCGCATGCCCTTGGAGTAGGTATGCAGGCGGCGCGCTCCGGCTTCCTTCAGGCCGACGCGTTCGAGTGCAACATGGCAGGCCGTGCGCGGCACTTTTTTCAGGTCGGCGAACAGGTTCAGGATTTCAAGGCCGGTCAGGTTGTCGTAGCTGACGAAGCTCTCCGGCAGGTAGCCTATGCGGCGCCGCACCTGGCGGAACTGCGCGCTGGCGCTGTCGACGCCACCGATCCGCAGCGTGCCGGCGCTGGGCGTCATCAGGCCGAGCATCAGCTTGAACAGCGTGCTCTTGCCGGCGCCGTTATGCCCGATCAGGCCGAACATTTCACCTTGGGCGATCGACAGGTTCACGTCGCGCAGGGCCTCGACCTGGCCGAAGGACTTGGAGACCCCCGTCAGCTTAATGGACACGTTTGTCATTCCAGAGGCTCCAGGCAGGGTTGTTGGGCCGCATGCGCGGATGGGCATCGAGCACGCTCGGGGCGCGCAGCACGGGGAACTGGCGCGCTACAAAACGCAGGGTCTGGATCGATGGGCTGGACAACAGCAGCTTGACCAGCGGGTATTGCCAATTCAGGCGGTCGACCAGGTCGCTGGCCTCGTAGGGCACGTCGCCGGCGCCGTCGCCGCCCTGGTCCCAGCCGCTGTAATTGCTCCAGTAGTTGCCGCGCTTGCGGCCCCATTGCACGTCGCGCGAGGCCACGAACTTGACGGCTTCCTCGTTGCCGATGAAGTCATTGCCATCGACTTCGTTGTTGGACGAGCCGGCCGACAGGTGCACGCCGGTGCGGTTGTTGATGACGACATTATTGCGCAGCACATTGTATTCGGCGTCGTAGATGAAGAAGCCGCGCCCGTTGGCGGCGACCACATTGTTCTCGATGACCGAATCCTGGATCGTACGCAGCATGATGCCGTGGTCCTGGTTGCCCCAGGCGACGTTGTTGCGCACGACCAGGCGGCGCACTTCCATCAGCGCCAGGCCGCCCCGGTTCAGGTAGCTCTCATTGTTTTCCCAAGTGCTGTCGTCGGTATTCATGTAGTGGGTGCCATAGCGTACGTGGTGGATCTTGTTGTTCCTGAAGGTGGCGCGGCGCGACACGTCGACATAGATGCCGTCGCGCGCATAGCTGATGTTGTTGCCGTTGACCTCGACGTCGCTGCTGTTATAGACCTGGATGCCATTGCCGCGCGCGGCCGACAGCAGGTCGCGCTTGCCGGTGATGGTGTTGCCCAGGATTTTCACCTTCTGCGATTTTTCGAGCGTGACCCCGAACAGCGTATAGGCCAGCACGCAGTCGCGCACCGTCACCCGGTCCGCGCCCGGCGACACATGGACACCCGCGTTGCGCGCATCGATGTCGATGCCGGAATCGCGCAGGATCAGGCCCTGGACCGTCACGTCGCTGGCGGTGATCCGGACCACGTCGCCGCTGTTCTGGCCACTGACGGTGGGATTGCCCGTGCCAAGCAGGGTCAGGGCCTTGTCGATCATCAGATGCTCGTTGTACAGGCCGCGCGCCACATGCACGGTGTCGCCCGGCGCGGCGGCGCGGATCGCCGCGGCTATCGACTGGCCGGGGCCCACCTTCCATTCGGCGCAGCTGCCCAGGGCGGGCATTGCCAGCAGCAAGGCGAAGGCGGCGCGACGCGCGTCCATCACGGCGCCTTCGCCTTGATCGCGTCGCGCACCGTGTCGAGTGCGATGAAATAGCCGCCGGCATCGATCCTGGTCAGCGCCTGGCCCTTCTGTTCGCGGCTCTTGCGTTCCTTGACCAGCGGCGGGCAGGCATGGTCGTCGTAGTACAGGACCATGCAATCGAGGCACAGCATGCATTCGGTCTGGTCGATGCGCCCTGCACTGTCGATGGCATGCGAACCGCAGCCGGCGGCGCAGGCATGGCAAGTAGTGCATTCGGCCTTGCGTTTCAGGCCGAACAGGCGGAAGCGGCTTGGAATGGCCAGCCCCGCGCCCAGCGGGCACAGGTACTTGCAGTAGGGCCGCTCGCTGAAGAAGGACCAGGCCAGCAGGCCGCCGATGAAAATCCAGAAAGGCCAGCTGCGGTTCCACACGCCGACCAGGAAGGTGGTCTTGAACGGCTCGATCTCGGCCAGCTGTTCGGCCGTCTCCATGGAATACAGCGACACGCCCAGCAGCACCGCGAAGATCACGTACTTGAGCCATTTGAGCTTGTCGTGCAGCTTTTTCGGCAGCAGCGCCTGTTTCAGGCCGACCGCCTTGCCGATGCTGTGCGCCAGCTGCTGCAAGGAGCCGAAGGGGCACAGCCAGCCGCAGAACACGCCCCTGCCCCACACCAGCACGGTGACGATGATGAACCACCAGAACAGGAAGATGAAGGGATCGGACAGGAACAGTTCCCACTTCCACTGGTGCAGCAGCGAGTGGAACCAGGTCATCACCTGGGTGATGCTGGGCTGGGCCTTCAGGTAGAAGCCGAGGAAGACCACGCTGGCCAGCCACAGCACGTGGCGCGGGCGCTCTATCCATGGCTTGTGCTTGCGGCTCGAAGCGCGTACCAGCTTGTCGCGCTGCGAATACATCAGGGCGGTGAAGGCGAGTATCAGCAGGAACAGCGCGATCTCGACCTTCTTGCCCTTCCAGACCGATTCCCAGGCGGCGGCGCGCCGTTCGACCACGGGACGACCGCCCACCAGGTAGCGCGACGGCAGCCAGTACTGCTGGTCGAAATGGACGAAAGTCTTGGCGCCGGTTTGCGGATCGACCTTGTTGGCCAGGAAGGTCAGCTGCCACGGCCAGGCCGGGTTGAAACTGGCCGAACGGACGATGAACACGGCCGACTCGGTAAAGGCCGGCGCCCCGCTGGCCTGCACGTCGTAGAGGTTCTGGTAGTCGGTATCGCGGAAGGTGAAGCCCACCGGATCCTGGCGCACCTGGATACGGTCGTAAATGCCGCCCCGCACAAAGCCGGAGCCCTTGAACGAGGCCTGGCCGTTGGCGATGATGAAGATCGCCTGTTCGTCGGGCTTGAGTTCTGCCATCAGGCGTTTGTACACCGGCTCGCCCAGCACGCTGATGCCGACCGCCGGCACGTTCAGGTGGCCAAAGTACAGGTCCAGGTAGGGCCCAATGCCCTGCGCGCCCACATCCCCCGGCTTGACCAGCATGCGCACCACGCTGCCCTCCCTGAGCATCTGGTCCCAGCCCAGGCGTTCGTCGACGGCGGTGTAGCGCGCCGGCGCGCGCACTTCGGCCTTGAAGATGCCGACCTGGCGCCCGATGTCATAGGCGCTGCGCGAGATGACCTGGTTCTCCGCGATCACGGTGACGGTGGCGCCGCTGATCGCATCGAGCCCGTCGACGCCGATTTCCAGCTTGGCGTCGCCCGCCTTGCCCACGTACTGGGCGATAAATTTGAGCAGGGTCGCTTCCGGTATGCCGGCCAGCAGGATCGGTTCGGAGTGCTTGAGCACGCGCACGCCGGTGATGATGCCGGCCGTATCCATGCCGATCAGGGTGATGATCGGCTTGCCCGAATAGGCGGGAATGTCGACCACGTCGGTCGACAGGAAGACGTAGCCGAGCAGCTTGCCGTCCGCCCCGAAGGCCTCGACGTAGCTGGGACGGCCCTTGCGCTGCGAGTAGCGTTTCGCCAGCGGCATGACATCGCCGCATGGCGCCTGCGCGCACAGGTCCGGGCCGTGCAGCAGTTGCTGCGACAGTTCGGCGTCGTAGACCGAGGCATGCGCGGGCGCCAGCAGGGACAGCAGCAGCAGGCAATACAGATAAAAGCGCATCGGGTTCCTTGTGACCGCCGGTCAGCCTTCCACCAGCAGCCTGCTGCGCATTTCCAGGTGCAGCGCGTGGCAGAAGTGGGTGCAGTAAATCCAGAAGGCGCCGGCATGGTCGGCCTTGAAGGTCACCGACTTGGTTTCCTGCGGGTTGACGATGAAATTGATGTCGTAGGTCGGGATCGCGCAGCCGTGGGTGAGGTCCTCGACCTTGTCGAAATTGGTCAGGGTGAGCGTGACTTCGTCGCCGACCTTCACTTTGATGACCGGCATGCTGAACGCCGGCGCCTGCGACATCAGGCGCACATGCACCTTGTTGCCCTTGCGTTCGATGCCGGCCGTTTCCGCCGTCACCGCGTTCGGGAAGCTGGTCATGAGCTGCACCTGCAGCGTCTTGACGACGTCGCGCCGGACGATGATGCCGTCATGCGGCTCCGGATAGGCGGTGTGGTCGGCCAGCAGAACGATCTTGTCGCCGCTGATGTCGAGGATCTGTTCGGTCTCGCAGTGCAGCGGCCCGACCGGCAGGAAGCGGTCCTTCGAAAACTTGTTCCCCGAATTGAAGTACTTGCCGTCCGCTTCCTTGGTTTCGCCCATCGAGGCGTAGCCGTGGCCCGGCTGGTAATGGACGTCGGCGCGGTCGAGGATGGGCTTGACGGCCTTGTCGCCCTTGAACTGGGCGATGGCCTTCTCGACGCTCCACTTGACGACCTGGCTGTCGAGGAACAGCGAGGTATAGGCATTGCCCTTGCCGTCGAAGGCGGTATGCAACGGGCCCAGGCCGATCTCCGGCTCGGCCACCACGGTGTCGCGCGGGGTCTTGACGGTGCCTTCGAACCACTGCAGCACCTTGGCCAGCTCGATCACGGTGGCCGTCGGCGAGAGCTTGCCGGCGCAGACGAAGTACTTGCCGTCCGGGCTGGCGTTGACGCCGTGCGGGTTCTTGCCGACCGGGACATAGCAGGTCAAGGCGGTTTTCGGGTCGGTATTGGCGGCGCTGCGGCCGTCGACCACGGGCACCCTGGAGCTGCCGATGGTGACCGACTTGCCTTCCTTGACCATGGCTTCGATGCGGGCCACGTTGAAGAAGACGCAGGCGTCGCGTTCGGCCGACATCATGCCGGCCAGGTCGGCGCCGCCTTCGGTGTTGTACTGGGTGGCGGCGGCCAGCTTGCCGTCGTAGGACGTGGCCAGCAGTTCCATATTGCCGTCGATCCGGCATTGCCAGCGCACTTCCATGGTGGCTGCGTCCACGCAGCTGAACAGGCAGCCCCACTTCGAAGGGTCATCCAGGTCGCGCCCGTCGTTCGGCAGCGGCACGTGGAATTCGGCGCCGCAGAATACGCGCGTGGTGTAGTTGATGGCCGGGTCGACCGGGTCGCACTTGTCCGGGAAGATGCCGTGGAAGCCCATCACGTTCGGAATCGTGGTGATCTTGTCGCACTCCATGATGTCCATGCGGATGCGGCCCAGGCGCGAATGGATCTTGTCGTTGACGAACAGCCAGCGGCTGTCATACGTGCCGTCCTTGTAGCTGCCGTGCACGTGGTGGGTGTCGCCGGTGGTGTATTGCAGGCGGCCGTCGGCACGGGTGCCCATGATGGCCTTCGACTCATTGGTGATGCCCCAGCCGACCATGCAATCGGTGTTGAACACGGGGATGCGCTTGAGCGTGCGGCCCGACGGCAGGCCCAGCACGCGCACTTCGCCGCCGTGGCCGGCGCTGATGAAGGCGTAATAGGTGTCGAGCTGGCCCGGCGCGATATGGCTGGCGCCGGCCGATGCGGCGCTGGCCGATGCTGCCTTGGCGGGCGCGGCTTCCTGCTTGCAGCCGGCCAGGACGGCCACGGCGCCTGCGCCTGCCAGAGCACTCTTGCCCAGAAAATTGCGGCGGCTGGCGCCCGGTGCGGCGTCCATTGGTGCTGGCTTGCTCGGTTTCATGCGGATTCTCCATTGGCGGAACACGGGGACAGATTCCCCGGAGCTACTGTTGTAGGCGCAACAACACTCCGGGTCTGTTCGGTACCGAACGGATCAATCAGGCTTCTACCAGAAAGCGACTGCGCATTTCCAGGTGCAGCGCGTGGCAGAAGTGGGTGCAGTACATCCAGTACGCCCCGACATGGTCGGCCTTGAAGGTCACCGACTTGGTTTCCTGCGGATTGACGATGAAGTTGATGTTATAAGTCGGAATCGCACAGCCGTGGGTCAGGTCCTCCACCTTGTCGTGGTTGGTCAGGGTGATGGTCACCTCGTCGCCCCTCTTGACCTTGATGATCGGCATGCTGAAGTTCGGCGCCTGCGACATCAGGCGCACGTGCGCCTTGTTGCCCTTGCGTTCGACGCCCGCAGTCTCGGCCGACACCGCGTTCGGGAAGTCGGCCATGGTGTGGACCTGGGTGGTTTTCACGCGGTCGCGCCGGACGATGATGCCGTCGTGCGGTTCCGGGTAGGCCGTGTGGTCCGACAGCAGCACCATTTTTGCGCCGGAGAGGTCGAGCAGCTGCTCCGTCTCGCAATGCAGGGGGCCGACCGGCAGGAAGCGGTCCTTCGAAAACTTGTTCCCCGAATTGAAGTACTTGCCGTCCGCTTCCTTCGTTTCTCCCATTGAGGAATAGCCGTGGCCGGGCTGGTAGTGCACGTCGATCTTGTCGAGCACGGGCTTGGCGGCCTTGTCGCCCTTGAACTGGGCGATGGCCTGGTCCAGGTTCCATTTGACGATCTGGCTGTCCAGGAACAGCGAGGTATAGGCATTGCCCTTGCCGTCAAAGGCGGTATGCAAGGGACCCAGGCCGATTTCCGGCTCGGCCACCACGGTGTCGCGCGGCTCCTTCAGGCCGCCGTCGAACCACTTGAGCACCAGCGCCAGGTCGATCACGGTGGCCGTGGGCGAGAGCTTGCCCGAGCAGACGAAGTACTTGCCGTCCGGGCTGGCGTTGACGCCGTGCGGGTTCTTGCCGACCGGAACGTAGCAGGTCACGGCGGTTTTCGGATCTTCATTGGCGGCCTTGCGGCCGTCGACCACCGGCACCTTCGAGTCGCCGATGGTGGTGAACTTGCCCTGCTTGACCAGCGCCTCGATCCGTTCGACGTGGAAGAACAGGCAGCCGTCGCGTTCGGCGGCCATCATGCCGGCCAGGTCGGGAGCGTTTTCGGCGTTGTACTGGTTCGAGGCGGCCAGCTTGCCGTCGTAGGAGGTGGCAACCAGGTCCATATTGCCGTCGACGCGGCACTGCCACACGACTTCCATGGTGGCCGCGTTCACACAGCTGAACAGGGCGCCCCATTTGGCCGGGTCGTCCAGGTCGCGCCCGTCGTTGGGCAGCGGGATATGGAATTCGGCGCCGCAGAACACGCGCGTGGTGTAGTTGATGGCCGGGTCGACCGGGTCGCGCTTGTCCGGGAACACGCCGTGGAAGCCGGCCACGTTCGGCAGTTCGACGATCTTGTCGCATTCCATGGTGTCCATGCGGATGCGCGCCAGGCGCGAATGGATCTTGTCGTTGACGAACAGCCAGCGGCTGTCGTAGGTGCCGTCCTTGTAGCTGCCGTGCACGTGGTGGGTGTCGCCGGTAGTGTATTTCAGGCTGCCGTCGGCGCGGGTGCCCATGATGGCCTTCGATTCATTGGTGATGCCCCAGCCGACCATGGGGTCGATGTTGAACACGGGGATACGGCGCAGCGTGCGCCCGGACGGCAAGCCCAGGATGCGCGCTTCGCCCGAATGGCCACCGCTGGAGAAATGGTAGTAGTCGTCAAGCTGGCCGGGCGCCTTTTCGTGCGCCGCGGCGCTTGCCGGGGCAGCCTTGCCGGCCTTTGGGGCGTCGTCCTTGCAGCCGGACAGGCCGATCACGGCGCCGGCGCCGGCCAGGCCTGCCAGGGCGGTCTTGCCCAGGAAGCTGCGGCGACCCGAATCGCCTGACGGCTTGTGGTCCTTGTTGTTGCTGTTGTCGTTTGCCATGCGTATTCTCCTGAAATTGCCACCTGTTCAAGCGGGCCATTGTGGGGCAGCACTTGCTGAAAAAAAATGATGTACATCAAGAATCGCCGGAATGCGCCCTCCTCCTTTATGGCTATTGGACGCGCCGGATGGATGCGGTATACCTGTGGCATTGAATGACTACGCACCGAGGACGACCATGAACATCGCCAGTTACTCCGACCTGATGGACGCCGCGCGCGCCCAGCCACAGCCGCAGCGCATGCTGTTTGCCTTTGCCCGCGCCGAGCGGCCGGAGGCAAGCGGCGGGACGCTGGAGCCTGTCATGTGCGTCGACAAGACGCTGGACGAACTCAGTACCTTCGACGCGCTGGTGGACGAGTCGCGCCACATGGGCGCGCACTGGGACATCGTGTTCGTGACCAGCATGTCCGGGCGCGCAGGCAAGCCGCCGCCGTCCAGTGAGGCGGAGGCGCCGCTGAACATGATGGTTACCTACATCCACACCGGCGAGATAGGCCGTTTCCTTGCCTTTGGCAAAGATGGGCAATTGCTGAGCTTGGCCGCCGCATCTTAAGCGGGAGATTGGGGTGTCCATCGTCAGCCCCCAAAAGCGTGACGCCTTGTTTGGCGCCTTGTTACACCATTTTCAGCCTTGAATTGTCTTGAACATTCCGATCTGCACGGACGGTGCTGGCAACTTCAAGACAAGAAAAGACAAGATCAGAAAGGAAAAGGCGCCAAACCAGGCACCTGGTATTTGGCCCTCAAATGAGCACACCACCACACGCTCACGCGGCGAACCGCCTGTTGCCCACCCAACAGATGCAGCACATCACTAACTCCGGGTAATCGGGCAAACGATCGGCAGGAAGCGCTGCTGGCGCACCGAATAAGCCATCAGCGCGCCGCTGTCGATATCGAAGTACCAGCCGTGCAGCACCAGTTTGCCCTCCTCCACCCGCCGTTTGAGCCAGGGATAGGTCAGCAGGTTGTCGAGCGACTGCAGGATGCTGGCCTGTTCGCAGGCGGTGTGGCGCTCTTCCGAACTCTTGTGCCCCAGTTCGCGCAGCACGCGTTCGCGCACGGGCGCGGCGATGCGCATCCAGCGTTCGACGAAATCGGTCTCGCGCGCTTCCTGCTGGGGCGCGAGCAAGGCGCGGATGCCGCCGCAGCGGGCGTGGCCAAGCACGATCACGCGCGCCACTTCCAGGTTACAGATCGCAAACTCGATCGCCGAACTGACGCCCGGCGGCGCGTCCGGCGTACAGGGCGGCACCAGGTTGGCGATATTGCGCACCACGAACATGTCGCCCGGGTCGCTGCCGGTCAGCAGCATCGGGTCGACCCGCGAATCGCAGCAGCCAATCAGGAGCGTGGTCGGCTTCTGGCCCGCGCGCAGTGCGTCGTAAAGGGTGTGCGCCTCGGAGAAATACTGTTGCTGGAAGCGGCTGAAGCCGCGCACGAATTTTTCGATATCTTCCATGATGGCTCTCCTTAGCCCGCGTAGCCGCGCAGCGCGTCAATATCGAGCAGGGTCACCTGCCGTCCCTGCACCGACAGCAGGCCGTGCGCGCTCAGGTCGGCCAGGATGCGCGAAAAGTGCTCGGGCGTCAGGTTCAGGCGCGACGCCACCACCGCCTTGCTGACCGGGAGCGTGCATTGATGGCCGTCGGCGGTGGCCTCGTCCTGCAGCAGGTAGCCGATCACGCGTTCGGTACCCGAACGCAGCGCGTAGGATTCCATGTCGCAGATCAGGCCATGCATGCGGCGCGAAAGGCCGGCCAGCATTTTGCGCGCGAAGCCGGGATCGTGTTCGATGCCGTCGAAGACCACTTCGCGCGTCACGTGCAGCAGCAGCGTATCGGCCAGCGCGGTGGCGGACACGATATACGGTTTTTCCATGAACATCAGCGCCTCGCCGAAGCTGTGGCCGGGGCCGATCAGTTCGATGATCTTCTCGCCCCCGCTGGCGCTGCCGGCAGCCAGCTTGACCTGGCCGAATACGACCAGGTGAAAGCCCAGGCAAGGGTCGCCGCGCTGAAAGATGATGCCGCCCTTCTCCACGTGGCGTTCGCTGGTGCCGGCCGCGATCGCGGCCAGTTCGGCGGGCGACATGGCGTCGAACAGCGCCATGCGCGACAGGAAGGTTTCGGGCGAAAACCGGGGCTTTTCCATGGCGGCTCAGATGGTCCGCGAAAAGCGCAGCGGCTGCACGTCGGCCGCTGCGGCGCTGCGCGGCAGGCCAAGGTAGCGATCGAACACCATGCACACATTGCGGATCAGCAGGCGCCCGCGCGGCGTGACGTCCAGCGCGTGTTCGCCGATGGTGACCAGTCCATCGCGCTCGAGCACCCGCAGCTTTTCCAGCTCGGGTCCGAAGTACTCCGCGAAGCTGCCCGGCAGCGCCAGGCTGGCGTAGGGCAAGGTGAAATTGCACATCAACCGGCCGATCAAGGCGCGCCGCAGCAGGTCGTCCTCCGTCATGACGATGCCGCGCGCGACCGGCAGTTCATTCTTGTCCAGGCCCGCATACCAGGCGTTCAGGGATTTCTCGTTCTGGCTGTAGGTGCCGCCGACGGCGCTGATGGCCGACACGCCCAGCGCCACCATCTCGGCCTCGGCATGGGTCGAATAGCCCTGGAAATTGCGCTGCAGCCGGCCTTCGCGCTGGGCCAGCGCCAGGTCGTCGCCGGGCTTGGCGAAATGGTCCATGCCGATGTACACATAGCCGGCCGCGCACAGGCGTTCGATGCACAGGCCCAGCATGGCCAGCTTGATGTCGGGCGGCGGCAGGTCGGCGTCCGCGATCAGGCGCTGCGACTTGAACAGGTTCGGCATGTGCGCGTAGTTGTAGACGGCGATGCGGTCCGGATCGGCCGCGATGACCTTGTCCAGCGTGGTGGCGATCGTGGCCAGCGTCTGTTTCGGCAGTCCGTATATCAGGTCGATGCTGACCGAATGGAAGCCGGCCGCGCGCGCGGCCCGGATCAAGTCGGTGGTCATGGCCTCGGGCTGGATGCGGTTGACGGCGCGCTGCACCTCCGGATCGAAATCCTGCACGCCCAGGCTCAGGCGGTTGAAGCCCTGCCGGCGCAGCACGGCCACCCGCTCCGGGCTCACCGTGCGCGGATCGACTTCGATCGAATACTCGCCCTGGTCGTCGGGTGCGAAGTCGAACCACTGGCGCAGGCCGGCCAGCAGCCCATCCATCTGCCTGTCGCTCAGGTAGGTGGGCGTGCCGCCGCCGAAATGCAGCTGCGACAAGCGGTTCCTGCCTTCGAACAGGCGGCCCTGCATGGCGATTTCGCGCTGCAGGTAGCCCAGGTACTTGACCGCCTTGCCATGGTCATTCGTGATCAGCTTGTTGCAGGCGCAGTAGTAGCACAGCGATTCGCAAAACGGGATGTGCACGTACAGCGACAGCGGGCGCGCACTGCTGCCGCCCGCGCAGGCCATGGCGGCCTTCCGGTAGTCGGCAGCGCCGAAGCCCGGCACGAAGCGGTCGGCCGTCGGGTACGAGGTATAGCGCGGGCCGGCCTGGTTCAGGCGCCCGATCAGCTCTGCGTCGAACTGGACTGCGGTATCGCTCATGTCGGGCTCCGGAAATCAGCAAGGCATGGCGGCATTGCGCCGCGCATAGCACCACCAGGTGACAAAGATGCACGAGGTGTAGAAAACGATGAAGCACACCAGCGCCGCGTCGGGACTGCCCGTCAGCGCGATCGAGGTGCCATAGCTTTTCGGGATGAAGAAGGCGCCATAGGCAGCCACCGCCGACGTGAATCCGAGGACTGCCGCGCCTTCCTTGTTGGCGTCGACGATGGCCTGGTCCTGGGCTGCGCGGTCCTTGCCGGCCGCGGCGCGCTGGCGTTCGGTCATGAAGATCACAGGGATCATGCGGAAGGTCGACGCATTGCCCACGCCGGTGCCGGCGAACAGCAGCATGAACATCCAGAAAAAGCCGTTGAAATTGCCCGCCGTGCCAGCCTGCGGCAGGAAATTGAGCACGCCGATCACGGCGCCTATCATGGCCACGAAGGTCCACAGCGTGACGCGGGCGCCGCCCAGACGGTCGGCCACGAAGCCCCCGGCCACGCGCGCCAGTGCGCCCACCAGCGGCCCGAGGAAGGCGTAGTCGAGCGGATTGATGTCGGGGAACTGGGTCTTGATCAGCAGCGGGAAGCCGGCCGAATAGCCGATGAAGGAACCGAAGGTGCCGGTATACAGCCAGCACATCAGCCAGTTGTGCTTGCGCTTGAAGATGATGGCCTGCTCCGAAAACGAGGCCTTGGCCGAGGCCAGGTCGTTCATGCCGAACCATGCCATCAGCGTGGTCACGGCAATGAAGGGCACCCAGATGAAGCCCGCATTCTGCAGCCACATGGCCTTGCTGGCGCCGCCCTTGACCCAGTGCTGGGCCTCGCCGCCCATGGCGCCGAACAGGCCCACCGTGATCACCAGCGGCACCACGAACTGCACCACCGACACGCCCAGGTTGCCCAGGCCGGCGTTCATGCCGAGCGCCTGGCCTTTTTGCGCCTTCGGATAGAAGAAGCTGATGTTGGCCATCGACGAAGCGAAGTTCCCGCCGCCGAAGCCGCACAGCAAGGCCAGCAGCAGCATGGTCGGGTAGCCGGTGTTCACGTCCTGTACCGCGAAGCCGATGCCGATCGCCGGAATCAGCAGCGAGGCGGTCGAGATCGTGGTCCATTTGCGCCCGCCGAAGATCGGCACCATGAAGGAATAGAAGATGCGCAGCGTGGCGCCCGACAGGCCGGGCAGCGCGGTCAGCCAGAACAGCTGGTTGGTGCTGTACTTGAAGCCGATATTGGGCAGGTTGACCACCACCACGCTCCATACCATCCACACGGCGAAGGCCAGCAGCAGCGCGGGAATCGAGATCCACAGGTTGCGCTGCGCGGTGCTGCGCCCGCTGGCTTTCCAGAAGGACGGGGTTTCCGGCTCCCAGGTCGAAATTACATACTTGCTCATGACAGTCTCCTGAAGTTTAGGCGGGAACGGCGCGCAGGGCATGGCCCTGGTCCCGGAATGAAAAGTGCATCCACACCAGCGACACGCACACGGTGCCGTACAGGAGCATGAAGGCCGAGGTGCGCACGCCGGTCAGGTCGACCAGGGCGCCGAACATGATAGGCAGCACAAAGCCGCCCAGGCCGCCGGCCAGGCCCACCACGCCGGAGACGGCGCCGATGTTGTCGCTGAAGTCGTCGGAAATGAACTTGAAGACCGAGGCCTTGCCGACCGCCATGGCCACGCCGACCACGAACAGCAGGACGGTGAACATCAGCGGCGTCAGGCCGATCTGCATGCTGGCGCTGCCGCTGACGGTCTTGATGACCATATTCGTTTGCGGATAGGACAGCAGGAAGAAGCACACCCAGCACACCCACATGACCCACCAGGTGACCTTGTAGGCGCCGTACTTGTCCGAGATCCAGCCGCCCAGGGCGCGCAGCACGCCGCCCGGCAGCGAGAAGCAGGCCGCCAGCAGCGCTGCCAGGCCGATATTGAAGCCGTATTCGGCCACGTAGTATTTGGTCATCCACAGCGCCAGCGCCACGTAGCCGCCGAACACCACCGAGTAGTACTGGCAGTAACGCCACACGCGCGGATCCTTGAGCACCAACATCTGTTCGCGGAAGGAGATCCCGGCCGGCACCTGGTGCGCCTTGTCGGTGTACGAGAAAGCCCAGAACAGGATGGCCGTGGCCAGCATGGCCACCGCATACACCTTGGGCAGCATCTGCCAGCCGAAGGAAGCGATGATGGCCGGCGCGACGAACTTGGTCAGGGCCGATCCGGAATTGCCGGCGCCGAAAATCCCCATCGCCAGGCCCTTGCGGTCCTTGCCGAACCAGCGCGCCACGTAGGGCGTGCCGACCGAAAAGCTGCCGCCGGCAAGGCCGACGAACAGGCCGAGGACCAGGAAGTGCCAGTAGGCGGTGGCGTGCGACAGCAGCCAGATGGGCGGCACGGTGACGAGCATCAGCACGAAGAACACGATGCGCCCGCCGTAGCGGTCGGTCCAGATCCCGAGCGGCACGCGCACCAGGGACCCGGTCAGGACCGGGGTGGCGGCCAGCAGGCCGAACTGGGTCTCGTTCAATCCCAGCTGGGCCTTGATCGGGATGCCGAGCACCGCGAAGATCATCCATACCGCGAAGCAGATCGTAAACGCGAACGTGCTGCTTGCCAGTACCCCGGCCTGTTGCCTTGCCTTGCTTGACATGTCCTTCTCCCCGACGCTATATCTGACAGGACAAGCTTACGTGGCGAAGGGGCAGCGGCCTATCGGCCTGCGGGACATCCGGAGAAAGCAATCAGCCTAGCGCTACTGGCCGAAATGACTAGTCGGACTAGTCCCAATGACGGGCCTAGCGGAATGCGATGGTGGCCAAACCCGCGCGCTTGCCTGGCTTGCCTTTGGGAGTGACCAGGTCGGCCAGGGTCACGGCATCGAGCACCGCCAGGTAGGCGGCGGTGGCGGCGCCCAGCACGCCCTTGAGCGCGCAGCCGGGGGCCAGGCTGCAGGAATTGCTGGCCGCGTCGAAGCATTCGGCCATGTAGAAGTCGGTCTCGCTGTTGCGCACCACCTCGCCGATATTGATCTCGGCCGGATCGCGCCCCAGGCGCATGCCGCCATTGCGGCCCCTGACCGTCTCCACCAGCCCCAGCACGCCGAGCTGGTGCACCACCTTCATCAGGTGGTTCTTCGAAATCCCGTGCAGGTCGGCGATATCGCCGATGGTGGCCAGGCGGTCGCGGTGCATCGCCAGGTAGATCAGCGTGCGCAGGGTGTAGTCGGTGTAGGCGGTCAGTCGCATCGGGCGGCCCGTCGAATCAAATGAGTATGCAGTATACATCTTAAAAGATGTATTTCACTTGCATCTTTGAAATGAAGTATTTATAATGCCTCTTTAAGTCAACAACAAGAAGGACGCACGCCATGCATCACTCACGCACACTATGGAGGTGGCTCGCAGCGATCTGCGCCCTGTCCTTCGCCGTCCTCGGATGGGTAGGCACCGAGATCTACCTGAGCGCCCCGCCCATCCCGCGCCAGGTCGCCAGTACCGAAGGCGAGGTCCTGTTCTCCGAAGGCCAGGTCCAGCACGGCCAGCAAGCCTGGCTATCGGCCGGCGGCCAGCAGCTCGGTTCCGTCTGGGGCCACGGCAGCTACCTGGCGCCCGACTGGTCGGCCGACTGGCTGCACCGCGAAGCGCTGGCCCTGCGCGCCATCTGGGCCGCCAGGCAGTTCGCCAAACCGTACGAGGCGCTCGACCGCGAGCAGCAGGCAGCGCTCGATGCGCGCCTGCGCCACGAGATGCGCTTGAACAGCTACGACGCGGCCACCGGTCGCGTGACGCTGTCGCCCGAAAGGGCCCAGGCCGTGCGCGAAGTGGCGGCCCACTACACATCCCTGTTCGGCGACGACGCCAGGCTTGACGGCCTGCGCGAACAGTACGCCATGCGGCCGGGCAGCCTGGCCGATGCAAACGACCTGAAAGCCCTGCCGGCCTTCATCTTCTGGTCGGCCTGGTCGGCCGCCACCGACCGTCCCGGTGAAAAAGCGCTCAGCTACACCAGCAACTGGCCGCACGAACCGCTGGTGGGCAACAGCCCGACCGCCGGCGCCGGCATCTGGTCGGTCGCCAGCATCATCCTGATGCTGGGCGCGATCGCCGGCATGATCTTCTTCCACGGCCGCGCCAAAGAAGAGGATCCGGTGCCGCCCAAGGCCGATCCCCTGTTCGACCTGAAGCCCACCGCCTCGATGCTTGCCACCCGCAAGTACTTCTATGTCGTCATCGCGCTGATCCTGGCGCAGGTGGGCATGGGCATCATCACCGCCCACTATGCGGTCGAGGGCGAAAGCTTCTTCGGCATCCCGCTGGGCCAGATCCTGCCGTTTACCGTCAGCCGCACCATCCACACCCAGTTCGCGGTGCTGTGGATCGCCACCGCCTGGCTGGCCACCGGCCTGTATATCGCCCCCGCCATCGCCGGGCGCGAACCGAAGTACCAGGCGCTGGGCGTCAATGTGCTGTTCTACGCGCTGCTGTTCATCGTGGCCGGTTCGACCATCTCGGGCTGGCTGGGCACCCTGCAGCACCTGGGCACAGACTTCAGCTTCTGGATCGGCAACCAGGGCCTGGAATTTACCAGCATGGGCCGCGTGTGGCAGATCCTGCTGTTCGTGGGCCTGCTGTTTTGGGTGCTGCTGCTCGGACGCGGTCTGTGGCCGGCGCTGCGCAAGCCGTCCGAAAGCCGCGGCCTGATCGCCATGGTGTTCCTGGCCGCGCTGTGCATCGGCGCCTTCTACGCCACGTCGCTGGTATGGGGCAAGCAGACCCATTACGCCATGGTCGAATACTGGCGCTGGTGGCTGGTGCACCTGTGGGTGGAAGGCTTCTTCGAAGTGTTCGCCACGGCCGTCATCGCCCTGCTGTTCACCCGCCTGGGCCTGATCGGCGCGGCGACCGCCAACAGCGCCATCATCCTGGAAACCATCGTGTTCCTGTTCGGCGGCATCCTGGGCACCCTGCACCACCTGTACTTCACCGGCACCCCCACCTTCGTGATCGCGATCGGCGCCATGTTCTCGGCACTGGAAGTGGTACCGCTGGCGATGATCGGCGTCGAAGCCTGGCGCAACTACCAGCGCTCGAAGTCCGCGCCCTGGGTCGCCGCCTACAAGTGGCCGATCATGTGCTTCATCGCGGTCGGTTTCTGGAACGTGGTCGGCGCCGGCCTGCTGGGCTTTTCGATCAACACCCCGATCGCGCTGTACTACATGCAGGGCCTGAACATGACCGCCGCCCACGGCCATGCCGCGCTGTTCGGCGTGTACGGGATGCTGGGCATCGGCCTGATGCTGTTCTGCCTGCGCGGCCTCACCAGCCGCGAGCAATGGTCCGACCGCCTGCTGGCGCCCATGTTCTGGTGCATGAACATCGGCCTGGCCATGATGGTGTTCCTGTCGCTGGTCCCGGCCGGCATCTACCAGGCCTGGGCCAGCGTCAGCTTCGGCACCTGGTACGCCCGCTCGCCGGAAGTGGTCCATTCGACGCTGATGGAAACCCTGGTCTGGATGCGGGTACCGGGCGACGTGGTGTTCGCCGCCGGCTGCGCCCTGCTTGCCCTGTTCGCGCTGAAGCTGGCGCGGCGCCCGTCCGCCACGCAGCAATTGCCAGGAGGGGCGGCATCCGTGCGACACTAGGGGCCATCGAAACGCACAACAGGAACGCGCATGGACTATCTGGCTATCAAACAACTCCATATGGGCTGCGCGGCTGTCAGCTTCAGCCTGTTCCTGCTGCGCGGCGCATGGATGCTGAAAGAGTCGTCCATGCTGGCCCGGCGCTGGGTGCGGATCCTTCCGCACCTGGTCGACACCGTCCTTCTCGGCAGCGCCATCACGCTCGCCTTCATCAGCAGCCAGTACCCCTTCGCCCAAGCCTGGCTGGGCGCGAAGGTGGTCGCGCTGGTCCTCTACATCATCCTCGGCATCGTCGCACTCAAGCGTGGGCGCACGCTGCGCACGCGCGCATTGGCCTTCGGGCTCGCCGTTGTCACCTTCGCCTACATCATCATGGTGGCCGTCACGCGGCAGGTGATTCCTTTCTAAATCCAACCTGGATCAAGGAAATCGGGATTGCCCGGATTTTGCGTTGACCCAACTACATGTAGTGCTTAATCTATCTCCGTCAACTACCCATTGTGGTCAACGGAGAATTCATGAAGCTAGTTCCAACCCAGGTCATCAAGCGCGACGGCAGCGTCGTTCCCTTCGAGATCGGCCGCATCAGCTCGGCCATCGGCCGCGCCGGCGTGGCCGCCATCGATGCGCAAACGCTGGCGCACATCGCCGTCACCCACCACCTGGACGCGGGCCCCGCGCCCGCCGTCGAACAGATCCAGGATGCGGTCGAAGCGGCCCTGTTCGCGGCCGGCCGGCGCACCGCGCTGCGCGCCTTCGTGGTCTACCGCGAGCAGCACCACGGCCTGCGGCGCGACCACAAAAGCCTGGTCGACGTCGAAGCGTCGATGAACGAATACCTGGAACAGCGCGACTGGCGGGTCAACGCCAACGCCAACCAGGGCTATTCGCTCGGCGGCCTGATCCTGAACGTGTCGGGCAAGGTGATCGCCAACTACTGGCTCAATCACGTCTATCCGCCCGAAGTGGGCGCGGCGCACCGCTGCGCCGACCTGCACATCCACGACCTCGACATGCTGGCCGGCTATTGCGCCGGCTGGTCGCTGCGCACCCTGCTGGCCGAAGGCTTGAACGGCGTGCCAGGCAAAATCGAGTCAAGCCCGCCGAAGCACATGTCCAGCGCGATCGGCCAGATCGTCAACTTCCTGGGCACCCTGCAGAACGAATGGGCCGGAGCCCAGGCTTTCAGCTCCTTCGACACCTACATGGCGCCCTATGTGCGCAACGACCTGCTGACCTACCAGGAGATCAAGCAGTACATCCAGGAGCTGATCTACAACCTGAACGTGCCCTCGCGCTGGGGCACCCAGACCCCGTTCACCAACCTCACCTTCGACTGGGTGTGCCCGGAAGACCTGCGCGACCAGGTGCCCGTCATCGCCGGCGTCGAGATGGATTTCACCTACGGCGAGCTGCAGCACGAGATGGACATGATCAACCGCGCCTACATCGAGATCATGATGGCGGGCGACGCCAAGGGCCGCGTATTCACCTTCCCCATCCCGACCTACAACATCACCCCCGACTTCGCCTGGCATAGCCCGAACGCGGAACTTCTGTTCGAGATGACGGCGCGCTATGGCCTGCCCTACTTCCAGAATTTCCTCAATTCGGAACTCAAGCCGAACATGATCCGTTCCATGTGCTGCCGCCTGCAGCTGGACCTGCGCGAACTGCTCAAGCGCGGCAACGGCCTGTTCGGCTCGGCCGAGCAGACCGGATCGCTGGGCGTGGTGACCATCAATTGCGCGCGCCTGGGCTACCTGCACGCCGACGACGAGGAAGGCTTGCTGGCCGCGCTCGACCGCTTGCTGGACCTGGGCCGCGACAGCCTGGAAATCAAGCGCAAGGTCATCCAGCGCCACATGGACAACGGCCTGTTTCCATATACGAAGCGCTACCTGGGCACCCTGCGCAACCACTTTTCGACCCTGGGCGTGAACGGCGTGAACGAGATGATCCGCAACTTCACCTGGGGCGAGCAGGACATCACCAGCGACTGGGGCCACGCCTTCGCGCTGCGCCTGCTGGACCACGTGCGCGCGCGCATGCTCGAATTCCAGGAACAGACGGGCCACATGTACAACCTGGAAGCCACGCCGGCCGAAGGCACCACCTACCGCTTCGCCAAGGAAGACCGCAAGCGCCATCCGGACATCCTGCAGGCGGGCACGCGCGACATGCCCTACTACACCAACTCCTCGCAGCTGCCGGTCGGTTTCACGGACGACCCGTTCGAGGCGCTGGAACGGCAGGACGCCCTGCAGCGCAAGTACACCGGCGGCACCGTGCTGCACCTGTACATGAACGAGCCGCTGTCCTCGGCCGACGCCTGCCGCAAGCTGGTCCAGCGCGCGCTGGGGCGTTTCGGCCTGCCCTATATCACCGTCACGCCCAGTTTTTCGATCTGCCCCAAGCACGGCTACCTGGGCGGCAGCCACCCGTTTTGTCCCAAGTGCGATGCTGAACTGATCGCACGCAAACAGCGCGAAATCGCGTAACCACCAAGGAGCTTGAAATGACCGACATGAACCACACCGTCACGCTTGACGACGCCGAACGCCAGCCCTGCGAAATCTGGACCCGCGTGATGGGCTACCACCGCCCGGTATCGTCCTTCAACACGGGAAAGAAAGGCGAGTTCCACGAGCGCACCTGCTTCACCGAGGCCAGCCTGGCCGCGCAGGCGCACTAGCATGGGGGCCAGCGCGCTGCGGGTGGGCGGCCTGGTGCCGTTCACCGCCAACGACTTCCCCGGCCGGTTCGCCGCCGTGGTGTTCGTGCAGGGCTGCCCGTGGCGCTGCGGCTACTGCCACAACCCCCACCTGCAGCCGCGCAAGCGCGGTGCGCTGGACTGGGGCGACGTGGTGGCGCTGCTGGGGCGCCGCGCCGGCCTGCTGGACGGCGTGGTCTTCTCGGGCGGCGAACCCACCATCGACCCTGCCCTGCCGGACGCCGTCGCCGCCGTGCGCGACCTGGGCCTGGCCGTCGGCCTGCACACCGCCTGCATCTACCCGCGCCGGCTGGAAGCGTTGCTGCCCATGCTCGACTGGGTGGGCTTCGACATCAAGGCGCCTTTCAGGGAGTACCGCAAGATCACCGGCATCGACAACAGCGGCGATCCGGCGCGCGCCTGCCTGGACGCCATCATTGCCAGCGGCGTGGCGCACGAATGCCGCACCACCCTGCATCCGGCTTTGCTGGGCGAGGAAGAGATTGAAGAACTGGCGCACACGCTCGCCGCGGCCGGTGTGCGCAACTATGCCCTGCAGGCGTTCCGCGCCCAGGGCTGCGCCGACAAGTCGCTGGTCGCCGGCGCCACGGTGGGACCGGCAGCGCTGGCGCGCATCGCATCGCTGTTCGACCAGTTCACATTCCGCACTGCGTGAGCCCTCATTCGGTCTTTTGCAGGCGGCGCACGCCCTGGACGAAGCGCGACAAGGTGGCCGACTGCACGCCACGCGGAATCATCGCCTCGATCAGCTGAAATTTTCCGCGCGTGGCCAGCGCCGTGGCCAGCGCTTCTTGCAGCGCGCGCCGGGTATGCACGCGGTAGCCCTGTCCGCCCAATGACGCCGCCATGTCGGCGAAGTGCCAGTCCGACAGGTCGGTGAACGGCGCCTGCGGCGCGAAAGCGCGCAGCATCTCCCAGCTGCAGTTGTTAAACACGATCACGACCGGGTCCCAGCCGTAGCGCTGGCAATTGCCCAGTTCCCAGCCCGTCATCTGGAAGGCCCCGTCGCCAACCAGGATCAAGGGCCGCTCGCCGCTGCCAGCCTGCATGCCCAGCCCGGCCGGCACGCCATAGCCCATGGTGGCGTAGTAGCCTGGCGCCACCAGCCCCGAGCTGTCCATGTCGAGCGCCGTGAACAGGCAGTCGCCGATGTCGGCCGCGATCGGCATGCGCCCGTGTTCGGCCATGGCGTCGTTGACCGCGCGGGCGATGTCGTCCGGGCTGATGGGCGCGCCGTCGGCTTCCAGGCCGCGCACGCAGGCAGGCCCCGGCTTTGGCGCCGGCGGCTCGGCCAGCGGCGGACCGACGCGCGCGATCAGCGCGTCGACCAGCGCTTCGATGCCGATGCGGGGATAGACGTGGTGCCCCAGCGCCACCTGGCCGTCCAGCGCGAGAATGGCCCCGCGCATGTCGATCGCCTTCTCGGACACGCCGAAATTGGTGTCCGAGATGATCACGCCCAGCATCAGCAGCGCGTCCGAATCCTCGACCGCGCGCGTGATCGCCAAGGGACCGGCCACGCCCAGGTAGGTGCCCAGCAGCGAGGCATCGCAATCGGCCATCAAGCCGCGCCCCATGAAGGTGGTGGCCACCGGCAGCCCGAGGAGAGAGGCCAGCTGCGCGACTTTTTTCTCGATGCCGAAACGCCGGATCTCGACGCCGACCAGCAGCACCGGCGCGCGTGCGGCGCGCAGCCGCGCCAGCACCTCGCCGACGCAGGCATCGAGGGCGTCGGGATTGGTGGACGGCGCGGCCACTGTCATGGGCGGGCCGCATGGCGCATCGACCATGTCGCGCGGCAGCTCGATGTAGACCGGGCGCGAATGGGTCAGGCAGCTGCGCAGGACGCGCGCGATGTCGGCCGGCGCGCGCGCGGCGTCGTCCAGCACCACCTGGTCGCAGGTGATCTCGCGGAAGATGGCGATCTGCGAATCGAGCGTCATGGCCTGGTGGTGCAGCAGGTAGCCGCTGCGCCGCTCGCCGGCGCCGGGTGCGCCCGAAATGACCACCAGCGGCACTTTCTCGGCGTAGGACGAGGCAACCGCATTGACCATGTTCAGCGCTCCGGCGCCATAGGTCACGGCGGCCACGCCAAGGCGCGTGTGGTAGCGCGCGGACGCGTCGGCGGCGAAGCCGACGGCCGGTTCGTGGCTCAGGGTGTACAGCGGCAGGGTGCCGGCGTCGACCGCCTGCTGGAAAAAGGCGAGCACGAAGTCGCCAGGGATGCCGAACATCTCGCGCGCTCCGTGTTGATGCAGGGCCGTGAGCAAGGTGCGGGATAGATTCATGATGGGTGCCGGGTAGGAAAAATCGAGTCGAACGCACGCCAGGGCATGCGGGCCGGGTCGAGCAGCGCCAGGTCGAGCGCGTCGATGGTGTTCTTGAGCAGCAGCCCCAGTTCGGTGTCGCCTTCCATGATCAGGCGGCGTGCGAAGAACAGGGTGTCGGGGTCTTCGCGCCGCTGCGCCAGCAGCACGAAGTCGCGCAGGCTGGCGCCGATCGCCAGGTCGGGTGTTTTCAGGCCCGCCAGCGGCGTGAAGCGTCCCCAGCGCCAACTGACATCAAAACGCAAACGGGACTCGCGCACCCAGATGCGCACGGCTTTTCCTTCCAGCGCGGCGCGCACGTCGGCCGGCAACTGCGGCGCCACCACCAGATTCAGGCCGGCGGCGAACAGCACCGAACCGGGCCAGGCAGGCAGCGCGATCATGCCGCTTCCCGTTCCGGCAGCGCCATGCCAGGGCGGCCGAACCAGTAGCCGTCGCAGCCTTCGGACGGCATCAGCAATGCCAGCAGGGCCAATGCGTGCTCCGGGCGGCCGCTGCGGGCGGCATCGAACAGTGCCAGCACTTCGCCGCTACCCTGCGCCTGCGGACTGACCCGGACCACGTCCACGCCCATGGCATCCATGGCAGGCAGTTCGGCCAGAAGGTTGTAAGTGCGCTCCGACTGGACCTGGGTGCCGTTCAGCACCAGGAAGCCGTCGCCGTCGCGGGTGCGCAAGGCCAGGCCGTCGGGATGGGCCAGGCAGCTGAACTGGCAGTCGTCCTTGCCCAGGTCGCGCTGGCGCGCGGTGAAGCAGCGCGCGGAAAACGCCAGCGGCATGCGTCCGTATACGAATACCTCGGCTTCCACGTCCGCGGGCCGCGACGCGAGCATGACCGCGAGCGCGTCGCGCCCCATCTCGAGCGGCATCACCCAGCGCCGCGCGCCCAATCCGGCCATCACGGCCAGGCTGTCGGCGTTGTACAGGTTCAGGTGGGGTCCGGCGACAAAGTGCGTCCCGGCCGGCACGCAATGGACCGCGCCGATATCGTTCGCCTCGACCTGGTAGCGGCCGTTGCCCGTCAGTTTTTTCAGCGTGGCGACGTCGCTGCCCGATTCGAGCAGCACCTGGGTCGACAGCACCACTTCCTTGCCGGCGGCGGCCAGCATGTCGGCCAGTGCCAGCCAGTCCGCCAGGCGCAGTTCGTGACGGCGCGAACACACCGTTTCACCGAGGTAGACGATGTCGGCCGGGCTGGCCGCCACCATGTCGTAAAAGCGGAAGACCGCTTCGCGCGGCCAGTAGTACAGGATAGGTCCGAGTGCCAGTTTCAATTGCTTGCCTTTCTATTTCCATGAGCGGTGATAGGCGCCCAGCGTGTGCTGCTGGCCTTCGGCCACCTTGTCCAGCGCCGCCATCCAGGCCGGCCGCGGCGAATAGCGCTGCGGATTGTCCAGGCACTGGTCGATCGCCTCGCGCCAGACCGCGGTGACCTGGGCCACATAGGCGGGGCTGCGCTGGCGCCCTTCGATCTTGATGGCGCGTACACCCATCGCCACCAGCTGGGGCAGCAAGGCCAGGGTATTCAGGCTGGCCGGTTCCTCGATCGCGTAGTACTGTTCGCCGGCCACGTCGAAGCGGCCCTTGCACAGCGTGGGATAGTTGGCTTGCTCGCCTTCGGCATAGCGGTCGATCAGCACGCCGTTCAGGCGCGCCTCGAATCCGGCATCCGTCTGCTGCCAGCGCACCGCCTTGGCCGGCGAACAGACGCCGTGCGTATTGGGCGATTCGCCGGTGGCGTACGAGGACAGCGCGCAGCGTCCCTCGACCATGACGCACAGGCTGCCGAAACCGAAGACTTCGATCTCGACCGGGGTCTGGCGCACCACCTGCTCGACCTGGGCGACCGACAGCACGCGTGGCAGCACCGCGCGCGAAATGCCGAAGTACTGGTGAAAGAAGTTGATCGCTTCGACGTTGGTGGCCGAGCCCTGGACCGACAGGTGCAGGCGCAGTTGCGGGTGATGCTCGCGGGCGTAGGCCATCAGGCCTGGGTCGGCCAGGATCACGGCGTCGATGCCGGCGCCTGCCGCGCGGTCGATCGCCAGGCGCCACAACGCGCCGGCGCCCGGCTGCGGGTAAGTGTTCAGTGCCAGCAGCACCTTGCGCCCGCGCGCGTGGGCATAGGCAATCCCCTGCTCGATCGCGGCCTGGTCGAAATTGAGGCCGGCGAAATTGCGCGCGTTGGTCGCGTCGCGAAATCCGAGGTAGACGCAGTCGGCGCCGTTGTCGACTGCCGCTTTCAGGGCCGGCAGGCTGCCCGCCGGGCAAACCAGCTCGCATGGTGGTGAAGGCATGATCTCGTTGAATATGGTGTGGGAACGAACTGTAGCCCGCGAGCCTCTCTTGAATCCTTGACCTGCATCAAGGATTTCGGGGATGCAGGAAGGAGACAATCCTGTATCGATATCGCGGGGAGATCAGCATGGAAACCTTGAGCAGCTACCTGGCCGCGGACCACGACCATTGCGATGCCCTGATGCGTAGCGCGGACGAGCAGGTGCGGGCCGGCCACTGGCTCGCGGCCCGCCAGGCGATGGGCGCCTTCCAGGGCGCGCTCGAACGCCATTTGCTGGTCGAGGAACGGGTCTTGTTTCCCGCCTTCGAAGCGGCGCTTGGCCGTGCGACCAGCCCCACCGACGCCATGTGCGGCGAACACCTGCGCATTCGCGCCGTGGCCCAGCGCATGGCCGAATCGGTGATTGACCGCGACGGCCGCGCCTTCGCCATCCACGCCGAAGTGCTGCTGCTGGTGCTGCACCAGCACGGCGAAAAAGAAGAAGGCGTGCTCTATCCGATGATGGAGCGGGTGCTGGGGGACCGCTGCCAGGACGTGCTGGAACAAATGCGCTCCTTCGCGGAGTGCGTGGCATGAACGACACTTCGCACATCCATCACCTTGACGTGCGCGGGCTGGAAGCGCCCGAGCCGCTGGAAAAGGTACTCGACGCGATCGACCTGCTTGGCCCCAACGACCAGCTGTCCATGCTGATCGAACGCGAGCCGCATCCCCTGTACCGCATCCTGGCCAATAACGGCTACCGCCACAGGACCACCGCGCTGCCTGGTTTTCAGTACGAAATCAGAATCTGGCGCACCATCGCGCCCCTGGACTGAACGGTGCAGCGCAAGCTGGACCTGGACCAGTCGCCGGAACTGGCGGCGGTGCTGCGCTTTTTTCTCGCCACCCCGCTATTCGCCCTGCTCGCCGGCCTGCTGCTCCTGTGGCAGGGCGAGTCCGCCTTCCACAGCCGCTGGTCGCCCGCCACCCTTGCCCTGACGCACTTGTTTACGCTGGGCGTACTGGGCATGTCCATGCTGGGCGCCCTGATCCAGATCCTGCCGGTGGTGGCCGGCTGCGAGCTGCCGCACGTTGACAAGATGGCGCGCACGGTGCACACGCTGCTGGGCGCGGGCACGCTGGTACTGGCCGGCGCCTTTCTCGGATCGCGGGCCTGGCTGTTCGCGCTGGCGGTGGCCTTGCTGGCGCCTGCCCTGTTGTGGTTCATCGGCTGCCTGGCGGTGGGCCTGTGGCGCGCGGTGCCGGAAGGCGCCGCGCCCATGGTCGCCATGGTGCGGCTGGCGCTGGCCGCGCTGCTGGTCACCGTCGTGCTGGGCGCCTTGCTGGGCACGGCGCTCGCGCTGCCCGGAGGGCTGCCGCTGCCGCTCATGCGCGTCACCGACCTGCATGCCTTGTGGGGCCTGTTCGGATGGGGAGGCCTGCTGCTGGCCGGCGTGGCTTTCCAGGTACTGCCGATGTTCCAGGTGACGCCGCTGTATGAGGGACGGCTGGAGCGCCATCTCGGCCTGGCCGTGGTACTGGCGCTCATGCTGCATGTGGCCACTGCCACCCTGGCCGCGTCGGTGCTGCTGTGCGCGGCATGTGTATGGTTTGCTGGCGCCACCTTGCGCCTGCTGGCGCGGCGCACCAGGGAGCCCGATGCGATGACCCGATTCTGGCGCCTGTCCATGGCTAGCCTGCTGGCCGCCGTCATCCTGTGGAGCGCGGGCCAGCCGCTGGCGCCCTGGGTCCTGATCATTGCCGGTGTCCTCTTCTCAGCCATCAACGGCATGCTGTACAAGATCGTCCCTTTTCTCCTGTGGCGCGACAGTCCGGGTCAGCGCCAGGTCAAGCACATCATTCCGGATGCGCTCGCGCAGCGGCAGTACCGCCTTCACCTGCTGGCCCTGATATTGCTGCTCGCTGCCTGCTGGTACCCGGAACCACTGGCGCATGCCGCCGGGGCGGCCACGGCACTGTCGGCATTGGCGCTGGCCTGGAATCTCTTGCGCGCCTGCCGCCAGGTCCCCCTCAAAATCCATGTCGCAAGCCCAGATTGAAGGCGCGGTCGCCTGAGCCGGCGTCGGCATTGTTGGCCACCGTATAACCGGCGCCGCGCCGGTTGACGATCCGCCCGTAGGCGCTGTAAAGCGTGCTTCGCTTCGACAGCGGATAGAGATAGCCCAGGCCCCAGCCGTGCGCATCCTGGTCGAAGGCAGTCTTGTCGTTCTTGTGCATGAACGAAGCGAGCAGCGATCCGCCCGCCAGCGGCGCTGCGATGCCCAGCAAATATTCGGCGCCATCGAGCGAGGCGGTCGGGCGCACGCCGCCGTAGGGGTTGTTCGCATTGCCGAGGGGTGCGCTATTGAATCCCTTGTCGGCGCCATAGGCGAAGTAGCCCTTGAAGACGCCAAAGTCGTAATTTGCCGCCAGCAAAGTGTTCCTGCCGTTGCCGCGCCGCACCGCGGGCACGCCGGGCGCGGCGGCCGTGTCCCCATTCTTGAGGTTCAGTGCGAGCCGCAAGTTCAGTTTGCCCGCCGCGACACCGAGCCCCGCCCCGACCTGGCGTCCGGCCGACGTGCTGCCTTGTTCGCCAGGGCTGTAGGCCAGCTCCCCGCTCACGCCATGCGTGGGCGGCATGGCATACACCAGCGCATTGCTGGAACGGACATTGCTGCCGGAATCGGGAAACAGGTTCTTGCTGGTGCCGGCCAGGCCGCCGCCGAAGGGATCGCCCACGCTGGTCAGGGCCGCATGATACGGCGTGTATTGGCGGCCCAGCGCCAGGCTGCCTGCCGCGCCCTTGATGCCGACAAAGGATTGGCGGTTGAACGGGGTGCCGGCGCTTTCGGATTCGCCCGTATCGAGCCTGACCCCGCCCTCGAGGGTGAAGAAGGCGGAAATGCCGCCCCCCAGGTCCTCGCTGCCGCGCACGCCCAGCCTGGAGGCGGCGGCGATACCGCTGCCCAGCTTGCTGACGCTGCCTGCGCTGCCGCCGCCTTCGCGCACCAGGCCGGCGTCGGCGATACCGTAGAGTGTCAGCACACCTTGCGCGCAAGCGCTCCCGCCGCAGGCGAACGCGACGGCGCCGGCGAGTGTTTTCCATGTCATGCCCATCGCCATTCTCCCGTATGTGGTTCCGCAAACGGCCGGACTGCCGGCAGTCTACGAAGATGGCGCGCGCATTTCCTTGATGTGCATCAAGACTTTCCCCCCGCCGTCTCGTCGTGCAGCGGCAGCGCCACCTCGACCACCGTGCCCTGGCCGTCGCCCTTGCGGTGGATGGCGATGGTGGCCTGGTGCTGGCCGGCGATTTCCTTGACGATCGCCAGCCCCAGCCCGTGGCCGGGAGAGGCGCTGCCGGGCAGCCGGTAGTAGGGTGTGAAGATGCGCTCGAGTTCGTCGTCCGGGATGGGCGGACCATCGTTCGACACGCTCAGCAAGGCAAGCTGGCCGCGCCGCGCCAGTCCCACCTGGATGTCGGCCCCGGGCGCGCCATGCATGGACGCGTTGTCGATCAGGTTTTGCAGCAAGCGCCCGAGTTGCTCGCGCTCGCCCCACACCACGCAACGCTCCTGGGCGTCCAGGCCGATGTTCTGGCCGCGCAGCGCCAGCAGCGGTTCAAGCGCCCCGATCACGTCGCAGCACACCTCCATCAGCGAACACGCTTGCGCGTTCCCGGCGCCGCCCCCGGAACTGATACGGCCCAGTACCAGCAATTGTTCGGCCAGCTTGCTGGTGCGCCGCACCGCCACCATCGCGCTCTCGAGCGATGCGCTGCGTTCGGCGTCGCTGCCGGCGCGCAGGGCGTTCTCAACGTGCAGCTGCAAGCCTGCGATGGGGGTGCGGATTTCATGGGCGGCGGCATTGATGAAGTGCTGTTCGCGCTCGAATGCGGCCTTGATCCGCGCCAGCAGGTGATTCAATTCCGTCACGATAGGCGCCAGTTCGCGCGGCGTTTCCGGCAGCGCGATCAGGGCCAGGGATTCGGGCTTGCGCGCGGCAATGCGGGCCGCCAGTTCGCGCAAGGCGCCCAGGTTATGGCTCAGTACAACATTGACGGCGAACAGCATCAACACGCCGCCAATGGCGAGCGGCATCAGGATCGACAGGCCGATGTCATGCGCCATTTCCTGGCGCACTTCGTCCTTCTCCGCCATCAACACCCATACCTTGCCCGAGCGCAGGGAGAACACTTGCCAGACGGTGCCGCCGATGTCGTTCTGGCTGAAGCCGGCCACCTTGGGCCCGAGCACCGCGCCGGGGGCCGATGCCGACCTGGCCAGCAATTTCCCATCGTCATCCCAGATCTGGAAGGCCACCTTGGTTTCGTAGCGGTGGCCAAAGCGTTGCGGTTCATCGCTGGTCGTGTTTTCCAATTCCTTCGGCAAGGCGATCACGATCGGGCTCGCGATGCTCGCCGTGCCCAGCTGGTGCGCGACGAGCGCTTCGAGCACGCGCGCCGATGTCGCCAGGCGCGCGCTGAACAGTTCTTCCGATTCGTGGCGCGCCACAGCGTGCGCGCCCAGGCCGATGCCGGCGAACACGAGCAGCATGCAGGCCATGGTGGCGCCGACCATGCGCAGGCGCAGCGAATACAGGCCGCCGCTCATGCGCTCGCCAGGCCGATGCGGTAGCCGACCCCGCGTATGGTCTTGATGGCGGCCGCCGACAGCTTCTTGCGCAGATGGTGCACATGGACATCGATGGTATTGCTTTCGACCCCGTCGCCCCAGCCGTACAGGGATTCCTCCAGCTGGGCCCGGCTGAATACGCGTTGCGGATTTTCCGCCATTTTCTTGAGCAGCATGAATTCCAGGCGCGCCAGCTCGACCGGCTTGCCCTGCCAGGTCACGCTGAGCGCCTCCAGGTCGAGCACCAGCTCGCCCAGGTGCAACTGGTTGACGGTCTGGCCGCTGCGCCGGCGCAGCAGCACGCGCAGGCGCGCCAGCAATTCGTCCAGCTCGAAGGGCTTGACCAGGTAGTCGTCCGCGCCCAGGTCCAGGCCGAGGATGCGGTCGCGCGTGGCGTCGCGCGCCGACAGTATCAGCACCGGCAACTGGTCGCCGCGCGCGCGCACGGCCTTGAGCACGTCGGTGCCATCCATGACCGGCAAGCCCAGGTCGAGCACCATGAGTGCGAACTCGTTATCGGCCAGGGCGCGCACCGCGGCCGCGCCGTCACGCACGTGTTCGACCGTGTAATGGGCGCGCTGCAGCGCGAGCAGCAGGCCCGAGGCCAGCAAGTCGTCGTCTTCCACCAGCAAGATTCTCAATGGGTGCCTCCCTTTCCGGCGATTATTTCCGTTTTGCCGCTATCTTGTCCAGCAATTGCGCGATTTCCTTGCGCCGGCCTTCGTCGGCCAGCTTGCGTCCCGCACGCGGCGGCGCCAGCAGGGCCTTCTTCAGATACTTCTCGGCATTGTCGAGATCGCCCTTGCGAAACAGGAAATCGCCATAAAAATAGTTGGGGTCGATCCCGTCGGGATTGATCGCCAGGCCCTTCCCGAGCATCTCGGCCGCCTTCTTGTCGTCGCCGAAGCCGATCGGCCAGCCGGGTACTTGATAGTACAGCGAACCGAGGCTGGTGTAGGCCGAACCGGCGAGCGCGTCGGGATTGATGGCCAGCGCCTGTTCCAGGGCTTTCCTGGCGGCCTTGGCGAGCGACAGCGCGCCCAGGCCCCCTTTGGCGCCGGCGTAGCTCGATTCGATGATGGCTTGCCAGATCAGCAGCTCGGCGCTGTTCGGGTTGCGGGCGGCGATACCGGCCGCGTCGTTGCTCAGCCGTTCGAAGCGCGCCTCCTGTTCCGCGGCCGGCGCCGCATATTTGATCTGTTCCCATTCCTGCTGCAGCCTGGCGACGTCCTCGGGCACGCCGGCAAAGGCCGATGCGGCGACCAGCAGCAGCATGCCGAAGGCCGCGCGCAAGGAGGTAGTGAAAAAATGCATGATGGACTCCTGAATAAAAAAATGCGATGAAATTACTTGGGCAGGTATTTGCGGATGATCGGCAACTGGCCGCGGATGGCCTGATCGGGCAATGCCGGCAGCAGTTTGTTGAGCAGCACGAAAAAGCGTTCCTTCGCGCCCAGGGTGCGCTGCCACGCCGTCGCCTCGAGAAAGCGCAGCAAGGCCGCCGCCACCTGCTGCGGCGTGTCTTCCGCGGTCCCCAGCGCACGGTTCATGGCGCTCACGGCGGCGCTGTTGATGGGGGTGCGGGTGGCGCGCGGCGCGAAATGGCGGACCTCGACGCTGCTGTCGGCCAGTTCGCGCCGCAGCGCCTGGGTGAAGCCCGCCAGTCCCGCCTTGGCGGCGCAGTAGGCGGCGAAACCGGGAAAACCGATCTGGCCGAAGACCGAACCCACATTGACGATTTGCGCGGCCGGCGCCGCCGCCAGCAGCGGGATCAGGCGGCGCGTGAGCAGCATGGGCGCCAGCAGGTTGGTCGCCAGCAGCTGGCCGATGACCTCGGGAGACTGGCTGGCAAAGGCATGGAAATCGCTGACACCGGCATTGTTGACCAGCAAATTGATGCCGCCGAGTCCGCGCGCGACCGACTCGATCCGGGCCAGCGTGTCCGGCTCGCTCAGGTCGCCGCACACCAGGTGCACCGCGCACGGCTGGAGCTCCTGGCGCAGGGCTTCGAGCGCGTCCAGCCGGCGGCCCACCAGGATCAGCAGCGCGCAGCGCGGCGCCAGCTGGCGCGCGATGGCCGCGCCGATGCCGCCGCTGGCGCCGGTCAGCACGGCGCGATAGGGAAAGCCCAGCTTGCGCGCATCCATCTTACGCCTCCCGGCCGGACGGCAGGCTGCGGAAAATGTCGCCGTACAGGCCGTACATCATGCGCGCACTGTGCAGCACCGCCGCCTGGTCGGCGCTGTCGTCGAGCCGGTTCATCAGGTCCCGGAAAAACGCCACATGCTTGATGTCCAGGCTGCCGTGCGAGCTGAGGTAACTGAACGCTTGCGGCGGCAAGCCGAGCGCGCCCTTGATGGCGCCGGCGGCGTGGGTCGCCAGCGCGGTGCTGGTCCCTTCCAGGACGTGCACCATGCCGAAGAAGCTGACCGGATTGCCGCGGTCGATCTGGTGGAAGGCATATGCGACCATCAGCTCGGTGCTCGGATGGGGCTGTCCGGAACGCACCAGCGCAGGATCGGCGCCGCAGGCGGCGATGTCCGACAGGATCCATTCCTGGTGCCCGAGCTCCTCCTCGATGTATTCGGCGATGGCATCGCGCAGCCATTCGCGCTGGCCGTCGAGGCGCGAGCCGCAAGCCATCAGCAGCGGCACCGTATGCCTGACATGGTGGTAAGCCTGGCCCAGGTAGGCGACGTACTGGGCCAGCGTGACCCGGCCGCGCAGCGCGTCCTGGATCACGGGAATGGTGAACAGGGCCTGGCGTTCCGGTTCGGTGGTGGCCTGCAAGGTGTCGAAAAAAGTCATCGTGTCTGCTCCGTGCTGTCAAAAAGTTCTGCGATCTGCTGCTGGTACTGGGCGGCGATGGCGGCGCGGCGCGGCCTGCCGTTGGCCGTGGCCAGGCCGTTGGCCGCGGTAAAGGGCGCGGCCAGGGTCCAGCGCCGCACCTGGGCATAGTCGGGCAGTTCGGCATTGGCCTGGTCGACCGCTTCCTGGATCAGGGCCGTGCTCACCTCGCCCGGCCGCGCCACGATCAGGGCCGCCAGGTAGGGCTGGCCCTCGCCCACCACCAGCGCCTGGGCCACGAGCGCGCTGCCGGCCAGGGCCGCCTCGGGCCATTCGGGCGATACATTGCGGCCGAAACCGGTAATCAGGATGTCCTTCTTGCGCCCGTCGAGGTACAGGAAACCGTCGCCGTCGAGGTGGCCCAGGTCGCCCGTCGCCAGCGCGCCGGCCGGCGCCGCATCCTGGCCCAGGTAGCGCGCCTGCACGCCGTCGATCTCGATTTCGCCGTCGGCGGCGATGCGCACACTGCGCCCCGGCAAGGGCCGCCCGACACTGCCGGCGCGCCTGGCGCCGGGCAGGTTGAGCGCGACCACGGAACTGCACTCGGACAGGCCATAGCCTTCGTACACGGGGAAGCCCGCCGCCTCGGCCGCGGCGAGCAGGCGTGCCGGCGTCCTGGCGCCGCCCACCGCCACGAAGCGCAGGCTGCGGATGCGGCTGTCGCCGGGGCCGGCGGCAGCCACCAGCGCCTGCAGCATCTGGGGCAGCACGATGATGCTGTGCGGCTGGTAGCGGGCGATCGCCGCCAGGCAGGCCTGGGCATCAAAGCCGGAGGAGCCGGACAGGCCGACCTCGGCCAGGGGCGGACAGATCGTGGTGGCGCCGCCAAGCAGCGCGGTATACGGTCCCGCTATATTTTCCAGCAACACGGCGAACGGCAGCAGGCACAAGTGGCGCCGCAGTTCCAGCGCGCCCAGGCCGGCATGCAGGGAGCGCGCCACGTCCCATTGCTGGGCGCTGCTCAGGCACACACCCTTGGGCGCCGAGGTGGTGCCTGAGGTAAAGGTGATCTTTTGCACATCGTCCAGTGCCGGCGTGGCCATGGCGCCTTCGCTTTCGCACAGGGCCAGAGCGCCGCCGCAGTCGCTGGCCTTGGGGAAACCGAGCGCCGCCGCCTGTTGCGGCTGGGCGCAAAACAGGGATTGCACGCCGCTCTGGGCGATCACATGCAGCCACTGGGCGGGCGTGAAGAAGAGCGGCAGCGGAACCAGGGTGATGCCCATCTCCTGCGTGCACAGGTCGATCGCCAGCCATTCGGGCGAGTTATCGGCCAGCAAGGCGACCGGCGCCAGCGGCGACCGGCGCGCCTGCAGGGCCGCGCGCAGTAGCGCGATGCGCGCGCCGAGCATGGCCCGGGTCCAGGGACCGCCGCCGCCATCGATCAGGGGCGTGTTGTCGGGTAAGGTATCAAGCAAGTTGTGCATAGCCGTAGCGGATGTCGCCAAACATCACCTGTGGTTGAGAGTTGTAATAGCTGCCCCAGCGTTTCCCGCCGTCGGGCAGGCGGCGCGGATCGGCATCGGCCAGCACGCCCGGTTTCAGGCGCAGGCGGGTGAAGGAATTGAGCAGGCTGGACGTGGCGGTAAAGGCAACCCAATGCAAGCCATGCCCGTGCAGCAGGCGCGTCATGCTCACGATCAGGGCGCGCGCCGCCCCGGCGTGATCAGCCGCCAGGTTGCCGACTTCGACGATCTGGCCCCGTTCGACCGCGTATCCGGCGCGATCGCCGATGGCCTGCTCCAGCGGCACATCAAGATATTGTTCGAGGAACAAGGGTCCGTCGGCGGCCAGCGAATAGCCCAGGCCCGCGATCCACGCGCCCTGCGCATCGCGGCAACCGATCAGGGTGTCGCAAAAATGGGTGAGCTCGGCGCCGTAGGACTTGAGGAAGGCGGCGGCAATGAACGCTTCCAGGCCGGCGCGGCCCTCGGCCCCGGCCGCCAGGTATTCCACCACGTAGGCGGGACGCGCCGGCGCGGCCTGCGGCTCCCCCGTCTGCCCGGATACCATGAATTGCAACATGTCGACTCTCCTGTTTGGCTTGCTTGGGAGAAGACTATGCAATCGACATTAACGCCAGATTAAGCGCTCTTGCGTGCCCGCCGTACGTACGGGAGCGCACAGAGCAGGCCGATCAGTGCTGGCATGATCAAGATCCCAGGCGTCACAGCCAACCGGAGCATGTCATGCTTTTCGAATTTCTCATTGCCAATCGAGGCGAACTCGAACGCCGATGCCGCGACAAGGTGCTCGAACGACCGAGCCGGGCGGCGAACAAGCAGCAGCTCGAGCATGGCATTCCCCTGTTCCTCGACCAGCTCATTCGCGCGCTCAAGGCGGAAAGCGTCCACGCCGAGGCCGAGGCCCTGGCCATTACCGGCTCGGCGATCGGCGACCCCGCCAATGCATCGGAACTGGGCGAAGCGGCCGCCGTCCATGGCCGCGACCTCCTGACCCTGGGCTATTCGATCAACCAGGTGGTCCATGACTATGGCGACTTGTGCCAGGCGATCACCGACCTGTCGATCGAACTGGCCGCCGGCTTCACCATTGCGGAATTCCGAACGCTCAACCGCTGCCTGGACAACGGCATCGCCGATGCCGTCACCGCTTTCAGCGAGCAAAGAGACCAGGTCATCGCCGACGAACAGGCCCTGGAAACGAACGAACGCCTGGGATTTTTCGCCCATGAGCTGAGAAACCAGTTGAACACGGCCATGCTGGCCGTATCGGCCATCAAATCAGGCACCATGGGGATGTCCGGCGCCACCGGCGCCGTGCTGGACCGCAGCCTGGTCGGCTTGCGTACCCTCATCGACCGCTCGCTGGCCGAAGTGCGGGTCGGCGCCGGCATGACGCTGCAGCGCTCCGTGTTCAGTCTGGCCAGGTTCCTCGATGAAGTAGCACATTCGGCGTCGCTGGAAGCGGCACTGCTCCAATGCACGTTTCATGTCGACGACATTGGCGCGGACTTGAAGCTCAATGTGGACAAGGACCTGCTGTTCTCGGCCCTGGGCAATTTGCTGCAGAACGCCTTCAAGTACAGCGGACAGCGCGGACATGTCGCGCTTGGCGCGGCAGCGACGTCCGACAGGGTGCGGATCACGGTCACGGACAACGGCCCTGGTTTGTCCGAGAAGGCCATGCACGACATGTTCCTGCCATTTACCCAAAGCGGCAGCAATACCGAGGGCCTGGGTCTTGGACTATCCATCGCCCGGCGCAGCGTGGAAGCCAATGGTGGCTTGCTCACCGTCGACAGCACGCTTGGCCAGGGCTGCGTATTCACAGTCGACCTGCCACGCGGACCGAAGGCCGCGTAGCTGGTCGCGAGTGACGCTCAGTCCCTGGCCCACTGCGGTAAGTATTCGCGCACAACTTCCTCGACCTTCTGCGCTTGCAGTGCGTCGCGCCGCCGCTTCAGCGGGTCCCGTCGGGATATTCCGATCAAGGCTAGCCCCTTGTACCAGTACACGCCGCCACGCACTTTCGCAGCCTCTGCAATGGCGTCCTCGAACGCCGCGATCGCATCAATGTATTGACGCGTGATATCGGAGGACCGCTCTAGCATTGTTGATCTCTCGGTATATTTTAGAATTTTTATTCTTTATGCCGAAATGTCATTTAAATCAACAACTTGAACGTATACAAAATCAGTCTCGCCACATCGGTTCACCATGCCAGACTGAAGGGCGCGGCACAATTTCCTCGAGCACCGCGCCATTGCCGGCAATGACATCACGGTAGAAATAAGCGCTGTCCTTCAGGGTCCGCTCCTGGGTCGCGAAATTGACATGCACGATGCCGAAGCGCTTGGAAAATCCATGCGCCCACTCCAGGTTGTCGAACAGGGACCAGGCGCAGTAGCCGCGCAAATTCACGCCGGCGGCAATGGCCCCGTGGATAGCACGCAAATGCTTTTGAAAGTAGTCGACCCGCAGCGGATCGCTGATGCGCCCTCCTTCGGCCACCGGCGGATCGAAGAAGGCCGCGCCGTTCTCGGTGATGTACACCGGCGGATTGCCATAGCGCTGCGCCACCCAGTCCAGCGTATCGGCCAGGCCTTGCGCGTACACCTCCCAACCGGTCTCGGTATAGGTGCCCAGCTTTTGCCGCACCGCCACCGCGCGTACCGGATACGCCCCGGGATCGTCCTGGCACACGCTGCGTGTGTAGTAATTGATGCCGATGAAGTCCAGCGGCTGGCCGATCAGGTCGAAATCGGCTGCCGGCCAGTCGGGCCAGGCGGCGCCGTACACGTCCTTCATCTTCTCCGGATAGCGACCCAGGAAAACCGGATCGAGGTACTGCCCGTTCATGTAGGCGTGCGCCCTCGCCGCCGCCTCGCGGTCGGCGTCGCTGCCGCTGGCTGGATACTTCGGTTCCAGGTTCACGACCAGTCCGATCTGGTGCCTGCCGATCTCGCGGTACACCTTCACCGCGGCGCCATGGGCCCGCAGCAGGTTGTGCGTGGCGACCGGCGCCTCGAACAGATTGCGGTGGCCGGGCGCCAGGGTGCCATGCAGGTAGCCGCCGTCCGCCACCACCCATGGTTCGTTCAGGGTGGCCCACGACTGGACCCGGTCGTCGAGCCGTTCGAACATCACGCGTGCATAGTCGCCAAACCAGTCGGCGATGTCGCGATTGAGCCAGCCGCCCTGGTTGTCCAGCGCCTCCGGCAAGTCCCAGTGGAACAGCGTCACCATCGGCTTGATGCCGTTCTCCAGGAGCTGGTCGACCAGCTTGTCGTAGAACCCGAGCCCGGCCTGGTTGACCTGGCCGCGGCCCGAAGGCAGCACGCGGCTCCAGGAGATGCTGAAGCGGTAGGCTTGCAGCCCGATCTCGCGCATCAGCGCGATATCGCCGGGAACGCGGTTGTAGTGGTCGCAGGCGATGTCGCCCGTATCGCCGTCCCGGATATTGCCAGGCGTGTTGGCGAAGCGCTGCCAGATGCTGGGGCCGGCGCCATCGGCCAGGGGCGAGCCTTCGATCTGGTAAGCCGACGTCGATGCGCCCCACAGAAAGCCATCGGGGAATTGCATGCTAGTGCTCATGGTATTGCCTTGTTTGTTGAATTGGGTGTGATGGTGATGGCCGCCGGCAGTGTCGATACGCGCAGCTCGCCACGCGTCCAGCTGGCCGGTTTGCCGTTGATGGTGGTGCGGCCGCTGCTCCAGGCGGCATCGGGCGCGCGCAGTACGATGCCGCCGGCGGGAACAGCAAGGCCGCGCTTGAACTCCATCCGTATCGTGCCTTTGCTGGCCTTCATGCTGTAGGCCAGCGGCCCGAATGGCGTGCGCAAGCCCGCAACGCCAACGCCCTCGCCCGCCAGCCAGGCCAGGGGAATGCCGTCGGCGACCACCAGCGACTGGTCGGACTCGCGTTCGTAGGCAAACAGGTCAAGCACCGACCGGATGTAGTCCGACGAGATCCAGCCGTGCGGCATGTCGCCGACGAAGCGCGGCGCACGCGCTTCGCGACCCACCACCTCGGCCCACTGGTTCCACGCTGCCGGACGGCGGTCGTTCATGAAAAAATCGAGCATCTCGTGGGCGCGGTCGCGCCAGCCCAGGCGCACGAAGGCGGCCACGTTGCGCAGTTCATACGGTGTGTAGTCCTGCCATTCACGCTTGCCGTCGCGGCGCGCCACCGACTCGGCCCAGTACCGCTCAAAGGTCCCGGCAAGCAGGTCCTGGGGCAAACGATCCTGCAAGCCGCCGGGCGACAGGGCGATGGTGGTCGAGGTGGGATCGAAGTCGCCCAGTTCGGCAGCACCGGCCAGGTAGCCGATCTTGTGCGTTTGCGCGGTCAGCCGCAGCGAGGCAAGCAGCTCGCGCTCGAATTCGTCGCCCTGGGACTTGAATGCCTGCGCTTCTGTTGTCTTGCCCAGCACACCGGCGAGCATGGCCGCATCGCGGTAGCCGCGCAGGCCCCAGAAATTATCCCAGTTCGAATGCATGGGCTTGGCTGAATAGCCTTCATGGCTGATCGACGCCGGCAGCAGGCCAAACAGCATGCGCTTGCCCTCGGCCTGGTTGGCGCTGGTGCGTTCGGACTGGCGCTGCTGTTCCATGTATGCCGCCGCCGCGCTCACGCGGGGCCACATCGTGTCGAGCAGCGCGCGGTCCTGGGTGTAGCGCCACAACTGGGCGATCAGGAAAATGAACTCGCCCTGGCTGTCGTTTTCCGGCACGGGGTCGGAACCCCGGTAGTCGACGCAGCACGGGATTTTTCCGCTGGCGAACTGGTACGGCGCGAACCAGCGCGCGTAGTCGCTGGCCTGGCGGTCATTCCCCAGCCGCAGCATCGCCTCCGACATCATGGCGCCATCGCGGATCCAGGAGCGCGCATACGAGCGGGTGCCGGGCATCAGCGCCGGCCCGTCGCGGCTCATCAGCATATGCGCCAGCGAGGACCGCAAAGTGTCCACCAGGTGGCGGGACGCCGCAGGCACGCGCAGCGACACCTTGTTCAGGCGCGCACGCCAGGTGGCGGCGACTTCGCGTTGTGCGTTGTCGAGCGAAGCCGCATCCAGCAATAGCGGCGTGCCATTGAGCGGCATGTGGACGCCCACCGTGGCGCTGGCGCCGGGCTTGAGCGTGAAATCATAGGCCAGGGCGCCGGAGGCGAAGCCGAATTCGTCGTCGACCCGGCGGGCCGCGTTCCAGCGGACGGCGCCGTCGAACGAGGTCACGGCCACGGCATCGGGCTTGCTCAGTGCCGTGACGGCGCGTTTGCCATTGACCGTGAACGTCCGGCCTTCCCAGGAAATGGACCGAATCGGGCTCACGCCAGGCGGGGTATTGAGGAACTGCATGGGGGGATTGACCTGGAACGGCCGCGCCGCCAATACCAGGCGCAGTTTCAGGGGCGACGCCGATGTATTGGTGACGTCATAGCGCACGATCAGCTGCGAGCTCGCCGGCGTGCCACGCGCGAAGGCGGTCGTGCGTAGGCGCCAGCGCTTTGCGGTCCAGGTCACGCCCGGTATCGGCAAATAGCCGTCCTGCAGCGATTGCGCTACCTTGACGTCGGCCCAGCTATTGACATTTCCGCCCTCGACGATGAAAGGCTCGATCGTGAATCCGGCCCGGGCTACTTCGACCGCGCCGTCTTCCGATATCAAGCCGGTTTCCCGCCCGCCGTCGACGCCCAGCACCGTCCAGTAGTTCTGCTGGCCCGACATGCCGCGCGGGTAGCGCCCGGGGGGAGCCTCTTTCGCCAGCGCCTGGAAGAAGGCATTGGCCGATTCGCCGTATGCCAGGTCACGGATCTCGAGCCGGTTGATACGGTAGCCGTTTCCCGGCCCCGCGTGCATGGACAGCTTCAGGAAGCGTGTTTCCGATTCGCCGAGCATGATGGGGTTAACGCCTCCGGCGCCGTCGACAACCTTGCGCATGGTGCGCCAGGCGATGCCGTCGTCGGAAAAGGCGATATCGAACCTGCTCGCATGCGCGCCCTGCCCCCAGTGCACGGCCAGCCCGCCAAATTCGCGCGGACCGCCAAAGTCCACCGTGAGCGATTGTTCTTTTCCTGCGGCGCTGCGCCATGCGCTGCCGCCGGCGTCCAGCAGCGATGGCGACGGCGGGTTCGAGCTCGCGCCAAGCACCGGCGCCGGCGGCGGGCCGGCACGGTCCACGTGACGGATCGAAAGGTCGTCGACGAAGATCGCACCGCGGCCGCCGTCACGGCCGGCGCTGACGACCAGTTCCACATGCTCGGTATGGCGCAGGGTACGGTCGGTCGACGGCCCCCAGGCAAAACTGAAATGCCGCTTCTTGAAGGTGACTTTCTGCCAGTCTCGCGAAATGGCGAAATTGGGACGGCTGACCCACCAGACGTTGTCGCCGCTGGCATCGACCAACTTCAGTTCGAAGTTGTTGAGCGGCGCTTCGGCCCTGATCCAGAACGACACAGCGTAGTCGTCGCCGAAGTCGAGCGGCAAGGCACGCCGCGCCGCGGCATACCCTGCCGCACTGCCGAAATCCACATCGAAGCGCATGCCCTTCCCGCGCTTGCCTTCGGCGGAACTGACACTGGCCTTGACGCCGTCTGACACCACGGCCTTCCACGCGCCGGCGCGCTCGAAGTCGTCAAGCAGGCGCTCCTGCGCCTGGACCAGATTGGCGGCAAACACCAGCCACAACACGCACAACATTCTCATCCCTTGACACTCCCTACCAGCAGACCCTGAATGTAATAGCGCTGCAAGCCAAGGAACAGCAGCAGCACCGGCACAATGGTCAGGACCGAGCCCGCCATCATCATTTCGTTATCCTGGACGTGTTCGCGCGAGAGCGACGCCAGCGCCACGGGCAATGTGTACAGGTCCTTGTCGGTCAGGACGATCAGGGGCCACATGAAGTCGTTCCAGCTGCCCAGGAAGCTGAAAATCGCCAGCGTCACCAGGATAGGCGCCAGCAGCGGCAGCACGATCGAGCGGAAGATGCGCCACTCGCTGGCGCCATCCAGCCGGGCCGCTTCGAGCAGCGCGTCCGGAATTGTCAGCGCATACTGGCGCACCAGGAAAATCCCGAAAATGCTGGCGGCCGCCGGGATCAGCACGCCCATATACGTATTGACCAGTCCCATTTGCTTGAGCATCAGGAACAGCGGCAGCATGGCCACCTGGCCGGGAATGACCAGCGCCCCGAGCAGCAGCTTGAAGAGCCGTTCGCGGCCGCGGAAGCGCAGTTTCGCGAAGGCGTAGCCGGCGCCTACATTGAATCCGAGCGAGAGCAGCGTGGCGGCGACCGCCACCATCAGGCTGTTGAGGAAGTAGCGGCCTATGCCCGCATGGGCAAACAATTCGCGGTAGTTCGCCAGGGTCGCCGCCTGCGGCAGCAAGGGCGGCGGAAAGTGGCTTGCCTCGCCGGGCGCCATCAGCGACACCGACACCATCCACACCAGCGGGAACATCGTCAGCAGCGCGCCCAGCACAAGCAAGACGTTGACCAGGGCGCGCCGCGGCGCATTGCGTATGGACTTGTTCATTCTTCCAGCCCCCTCGAGGCCATGCGTACCTGCAGCATGGTGACGCCGAACATCAGCATGAACAGGATGAAGGCCACAGCGCTCGCGCTGCCCAGGTTCCACCACTTGAAGCCCTGCTCGTACATGAAGTACAGGACGCTGACCGTGCTTTGCAGCGGGCCGCCCTGGGTCATCACATACGGTTCCGCGAACAGCTGGAAGTAGCCCGCCATGGTCAGGATGCTGACCATGAACATGGTGGGCGCCAGCGCCGGCAAAGTGATATGCCTGAACATGGCCATGCTGCGCGCGCCATCGAGTTCGGCCGCTTCGTACAGCTCGGACGGAATGCTTTGCAGGCCCGCCAGGAAGATGATCATGTTGTAGCCAAAATTTTTCCAGACCGCGAAGAAGATAATCGCGGGCATGGCGAACTGCGGGTCGCCCATCCAGTCGACGGGCGCCAGTCCAAGCAGGTCGAAACCATAATTGATGAAGCCATAGCGCGTGTGGTACAGGTAGCGCCAGATCACGGCAACGGCCACCATCGAGGTGACCACCGGCGCGAAGAAGGCGGTGCGAAACAGCGGCTTGAACCAGGCCAGCTTCGAGTTGATCAGCAAGGCCGCGCCCAGCGATGCCGCGATCGACAAGGGCACGCCCGCCACCACGAAGAACAGGGTGTTGCCCATCGCTTGCCAGAACAGGGGCGTGCGCAGCAGCTCGGTGTAGTTGTCCAGGCCGACGAAGCGCAGGTTGTCCAGGCTGGCCAGCGCGTACAGGTCGAAGTCGGTCAGGCTCATGACGAGCGCGCACAGCACCGGAAAAAAGAAGAAGACGCCGATCACCACCATCGGTGGGCCGACAAATAGCCATGCCGCGCGGCTGTTCATTGCGTGGTTCCTTTGCTTAGCATCCAGCGCCGTTTTTCAAGTATGCGGTCGGCACGCGCGTCCAGTTCCGTCACGGCCTGGTCCAGGGTCATCTGGCCGGCCACCAGGGCTTCCGTCACCAGGCGCATTTCGGTGCCGATGCGCTCCCACTCCGGCACCTTGGGAGGCGACTTGGCGCGCTCGAGCTGGTCGCGGAAGGCCGCCGCGTACTGGTCCTGTTCCAGTGCCGATCCGCTCCAGGCGCTGCGCCGCGGCGGCAGGTTGCCGGTCAGCGCGTAGAAGCGCCGCTGCACGTCCGGCCGCGACAGGTATTCGACTACCCGCCAGGCTTGCTCCTTGTGGCGCGACGCCTTGAACACGACCAGGCTGGCGCCGCCGGCCAGCGAGGCGCCAGGACCGCCAGGTCCCGGCAAGGGCGCCGTCATCCAGCTATCCTGTCTGGCAGCGGGCAGCCGGCGCTTGAATTCGCCGATCTGCCAGGGGCCCGAGATATAGAAGGCGAAGTAGCCGTTGGCGAATTCGTCCCACACATTGGAAATCTGGGTGGCCGACACGCGCGGCGCCAGCTGCTCGCCGAACAGGCCCGCATAAAACGCCAGCGTGCGGCGAAATTCGGCGCTGCGGAAGTTGCCATAGCGGTCGCCGTCGCGCAGCAGCGGCGTTTCCTGTTGCAGCGCGAACGACAGCAACTGCTCGTATTCATTCAGCGGCAGCAGCACGCCGAAGCGTTCCGGGTTGCGCCGCTTCAGGACACGCATGGCGCTTAGCCATTCGTCGCGCGTGGCCGGCGCTTTGGCGAAACCGGCCGCGGCCAGCAGGTCCTTGCGGTAGTAAACCAGCCGGGTGTCGACATACCAGGGCACGCCATAGAGCACCTTGTCCAGCTGGTTCGACGCCCAGATACCGGGAAAATAATCTGCCGCTGCCAGGCCGCCGGGCCGCGCCACCTGCTCGTCGAGCGGCGCGATGGCGCCCAGCGCGGCGAACTGGGGTATCCACGTATTGCCAAGCTGGCACAAGTCGGGCGTCACGTCACCCGCGAAGGCGGTGAGCAGCTTTTCCTGCGCCGACAGCCAGGGCAGCTGCTGGACCTTGATGCGGATATCGGGATTGTCGCGCTCGAAATCGGCCAGCAGTTCCTTGACCACTTCCCCTTCGCGGCCCATGGCCCACAGGCGCAGTTCGACCGGCCCGCCGGACGGCTTGCCGCACGCTGCCAGCAGCAGCGCCAGCACGACCGCGCCGATGCGCCGGCATGTCATCGGGGCGCCTTCTTGTCGAGCCAGCCGCCGGTAAAGCCGGCCTTGCGCAAGCCTGCCCGGATATACGGACTGCCGCGCATCGCGCGCCACACCGATTCGTCGCGATGGTTGGCGATCATGGCCACGATCGGGCCCTGGTCGATGCCAAGGTAGTCGGTGTCGATCCAGCCGAAGCCGGGCACGCGCCGTCCGTTCGACAGCTTCGCGTCGTAGTCGAAGGTGGGATTGAAGGCGTCCAGGAAGCCGTACTTGCCGTAGATTTCGCTGCCGTAGCGCTGCCGCATGTCGACAATCGCGGCGATCGCGATCTCGGGAGCGAAGGCGATCGACGCCGCGGCGCCGGTCGGTGCGATGGTGCAGTCGTCGTAGTGTTCCGCGCCCATGCCGCGGCCCGCATAGCTGCGGAACTGGCGCTGCTTGCCGCTGTCGGTGATCAGGACATCGGCAGGCCCGTCGCTGGCGGTCACTCCCCACAGGTTTGCGCCGTAGCCCTTGCAGCCGAGCGGATTGGCGACGGCATAGGCTTGCTGGGCGTAGGTCGCGCGCCGGCTGTTCTCGAAATAGTCGATTCCCCGCTTGCGCATGTAGCCGTCCTTGATGCCGCGAAAATCGATCCACACGTGCGAGTACTGGTGTCCGAAATGCGGCGCGAACGCCAGGTGCTCCTGGCCATGCAGCTTACCCCAAGTTTTGTCGTAGGTGCTGGTCCATGCCGTCCATGCCTTTGGTGCCAGCGCATGCGTCGGCGAGCCGATGCCCAGCACGTAGACCAGCATCGCTTCGCTGTAACCTTTCCAGTCGTATGGCAGCATGCCCGTTTCCGGGTGCCAGCCCAGGACCACGGAAGGCGGCCGGGCCTGCGCCCAGCGCCAGTCCACGCGGCGATAGATAGTGTCCGCCAGGCGCCGGATCTCGGCCTCTTGCGGGTTGGCCTGGTCGAAAAATGCCTGCATGTGCAGCACGCCGCCGAGCAGCAGCGCAGTGTCGACCGTCGACAGTTCGGAATTCGAACTGCGCACGCCGGTTTTCATGTCCAGGAAGTGATAGAAAAAGCCCTTGTAGCCGCTCATGCCCTGCCGCGCACGGCCTTGCGGCGCGTTGCGGAAAAAGCGCAAGGTAACAAGGACGCGCTCGCGCGCCTGTTCGCGCGTGATATAGCCGCGTTCGACGCCGATGGCATACGCGGTCAGCCCGAAACCGACCGCCGCGATGCTCGAGAACGACGGTGTGGGATAGCGGTCCGGCACCAGGCCGTTGGCAGGGTTGGCGGTCTCCCAGAAAAACCGGAAGGTGCGTTCGGACAGGTCGTCGAGCAGCAGTGTTTCAGGTGCGGCGGCCGGCTGGGCGTATACCGGCGCTGCGATGGCGAGAACGCCAAGCAGCGCCGCGAGCGACAGGAATCGTTGAATCATGCATGGTCCTTGTAAAACGGCGGAATGAAACTGGCAGCGCCCGGCGCTGCCATAGGACGAACCCTAGAACGAATAGCGCGCGCTCAGTTTCACAGTGCGCATCGGTCCCGACACGCCCCCTGGCACGCCCAGGTGGCTGTTGTCGCCGCCAAGATGGTTCTGCGGGGTCGAGGTCGGTCCGCCACCCCAGGAATCGTAGCCGCCGTAGTTGACCGTGTTGAACAGGTTCAGCACGTCCATCCTGAACGCCACCTTCCCGAAGCCCACCGACACGTCCTTCGACAGCGCCAGGTCGACCTCGCGGAAGGAGCCGCCGTCGCCCTTCTGCGACACGCACTTGTCCCAGCCCTTCGAACAGTCGGTAATCCGGTACGGCAGGCCGGAGCCGAGCGTGATCTTCGACGACAGCATGATCCCGAACGGCAGCACACGGTCGGTCAGGCCGGCGACGACCAGGCGGTGGCGTTCCACATTGGTCGACGGGTTCCAGCCGGACGTGGAGCGTCCGTAGGTCCAGTTGAAGATATCGTTGTTCCATTCCTTGTTGGTCGTTTCGCCGTCCGACAAGGTGTAGGTCGCGGCCAGGCCCCAGCCCGATGTGACCGAAAACGGCTTGTCGCCCTTCAGGTACAGCGACTGCGACTTGGCCTGGGAGACAAAGTCGCCCAGGATCAGCGTGCCAAAGCCAGGAACGGAGCCCCACAATGGATCGATCGGACTCTGGGTGCCCCAGCCGCCGTTGACGTCGCGGTTGCCCCCGAACCAGTTGAACTGGTTGCGGCTGCGCGAATGCGTGTAGCCCGCTTCCGTGTTCCAGGCGCCAAAGCCCTGGCGCAGGCCGGCACTGAACTGGTCGGTGTACGGCAGTTGATGGTCGCTGCGGATCAGCCAGATTTCGCCGCCCGGCTGGGCATTTTTCTGCAGTTCGTCAAGCGCATGGTTGGCGATGGTCCTGTCGTAAGCCCGGCCCATGCCGGCGAAGACCACGGTATTGCGGTCGCCGAAAACGTCATACGACAGGCCGACGCGCGGCTGCCAGGCATTCTTGAAGCCCTTGCGGTTCGAACCGGTGCTGATGTAGTCGTTGATGTTCACGCCGCCCTTGGCCAGCGATTGCGCGTAAGTCTGGCCCACGGGCGCCCCGTCGCGCGGATCCTGGCGGCCGAAAATGGCGGCCCGGTCGGCCGGCGTCGCATAGCTGTCGTTGAGCATATTGGTCTCGTAGTCCCAGCGCACGCCGAGGTTCAATTCCAGTTTGTCGCTCACCTTCCAGTCGTCCTGCAGGTACATGCCGTACTGCGTGTCGCTGTATTTCACCCCTACCGGGGCCAGCGCCGGATCGAGCTGGATCACGGTCGTCAGGCCGGTGACGGTGTTGATCATTTCACGCCGGATGTCGACCGCGCGCGATGTGCCGGACAGGTCGAAGTCCACCTTCTTGACCTTGGCGCCGCCTTTGACGGTGTGGCCGGTCCAGCCGGTGTAGGTCAGGTCGTCCCGGAACGAGATTCCTTTTTGCGAACGGTCCTGGGCATCGGGCGAGCCGCCCGTGAACAGCACGTCGACCACATTGTTGGCCGTATTGGTCGGCGAGACAACGTACTTGACGAATGGCGTGTTCGATTTCGCGCTCGGGTTCCACCGGAACTTCTCGTAGCCGACGCGCGCCTCGTTCAGGAAGCCGCCACGGCTCCATTCGTGCTTGATGTCGAAGCGGGTCTCGTCGTTCTTGCGGTCCTTTTCATTGCCGGGGACCGACAATCGCATGTCTTCGGGCACCAGGTCGCTCTCGCGCCGGATACGGGTGGAGACTTCGAGGCGCTGATCTTCACCGAGCTGGGCGTCGATCTTGGCCAGCACCAGGTCTTCCTTGAACCTGGAGCTCGATGCGCCGGCCTGGGCCAGCAGGCCCGGCACCACGCCTGCATTGGGCAGCAAGTCCTGGCGCTGCGCGACCACCTGGCGCGGCTGCTCGATGTCCTTGCCTTCATAGGCGATGAAGTAGTGCAGCGTATCCTTGACGATGGCGCCGCCGAGCGTGGCGCCGTACTGCTTCTGCGCGTATGCCGGCCGGTCGACGCCGTCGGCCTTGTTCTTTTTCTGGAACGGATCGTAGGCGGTCAGGTTGGAGCCGGTGCGGTCAAAGAACACGTCGCCATGCAGCTGGTTGGTGCCGGACTTGGTGATCGCGCTGATGGCCGTGGAACTGACCTGGTCGAATTCCGCCTTGTAGTTCTGCGAGACGATCTTGTATTCCGCCACCGCGGACTGCGGAAACGGGTTGCCGCGCGAGGCGTCAAGACCGCTCATGCCGCCGCGCAGGATGTAGTTTTTCTGACCCACGCCGTCGATGAAGACGTTGACGTTGTCCTGGTTCTGGGCGCCGCCTTGCAGCTTGCCGTAGCCGGAGCCTGGTTCGACGTCGAAGCGCACACCTGGCGCCAGGTCGGCAAAGGCCAGGAAATTGCGCGACACCTGCGGCAGGCTTTCGATTTGCGCGCGCGAGACGCTGGTGCCGACTTCCGAATTCTTGACGTCGCGCCGCTGGGCCGATCCGATGATCACCACACGGTCCATGGCGCCCGGATCGGCGCCGCCGACGGCCAGGTCAAGCGACGCGGTCTGGCCGACCGTCAGCGTGACGGCTTCCGATTTCTGGCCCGCGACCTGGATTTCATAGACACCTGGCGGTAAACCCGTGAGCACATAGCTGCCGTCGGCGGCGGTGCTGGTGCGATAGGTATAGCCGTTGGCCGTATTGCTGGCGACGATAGGCGTGGCCGCCTTCGCAGGCGCACCGCTTTGCGTGATCTGCCCTTTGATCGTTGCACTGCTCAACTGCGCGTGTGCCGGTGCGCTTGCCAGCACCGCTGCCGCCGACAAGCCCATCAACGCCCTGCGCAATTCGCGCACGCCTGCTTTCATCTTCATGTAGGTCTCCTAATGTAATTTTTTTTGACTTCGTATGGGAACAACACAATCCACTACACGGCGAAATGCGCCGCCATCTTCGGCGAACCACAAGAGCGCCGTACTACCAGTTCCGTTTGCAGTACCTGCACCGATTTCCTGGTGCCCTCCGGATTCTCAATTTCGAAGGCCAGGCATTCAAGGGCACGGCTGCCCATGTCGGTCATGCGCACCCGCACCGTCGTCAGCGGCGGTGAAATGAAGCGGGCGGTGGGAATATCGTCAAAGCCGACCAGGGCCAGGTCGCGCGGCACCTGCAGTCCGCCTTCGCCCAGCGCGAACAGGCAGCCGATGGCCATCATGTCGTTGGCGGCGAACACGGCGTCCGGCAGGCGCTTCAGGGCGCGCAGCTGCTGGCCGGCGCGGTAGCCCGATTCCTCGGTGAAGTCGCCGCGCAGCACGCTCAGGTCCTGCGGATCGGTGTCCGGCAGCAGGCGGGCGATGGTTTCGCCGAAGCCGCGCAAGCGCTCCTCGGACTCGAAGTTGTTCTGCGGGCCGGTAATCATCATGATGCGGCGGTGGCCCAGTTCGACCAGGTGCTGGACCATCGCGGCCGCCCCGCCGTAATTGTCGACCGCCAGCGCCGAACATTCGTGCCCGGCGGCGAAGCTGTTGAGCAGGACGATGGGCAAGGTGCCGGGCAGGTTATCGGCCAGGAAGCTGGCATCGGCATGCGGCGACATGACGATCAGGCCGTCGACCCGCCCGCTCATGGCGCGCATGGCGGTGGCCGCCTCGTCCGCGTTGCCGTGCGAACTGGACACCAGCAGGTGCAGGCCGCGGCGGCGGGCAGCCGTGTCGATTCCCCGGATCAGCTCGGAAAAGAATTCGCCGTACAGATCGGGCAGGACCACGCCGATGGTCTGGGTGCGGTTGGTCGACAGGCTGCGCGCGCCGCTGTGGGGAATGTAGCGCAGGCTGCGCGCGGCGGCGAACACCGCCTTGCGGGTTTCTTCCGTGACGGTACCGCTGCCGTTGAGCGCCCGCGAGACCGACGCCACCGACACATTGGCCGCCTTGGCCACATCCTTGATCGTCACCGCCATCGAACTTCCCTTCTCTTGAAATTTGCCGTGTAACCGTTTACATTTTTCGTAATGTACCTGACTTCCTGATAAAAATGTACAGGTTTCTGTGGTATTTTTTTCAGCTTTCTTGCGCCATGCGGCCATAAAAAGTGCTTGCAAGGCGAGAAATGTCGCGTAGAATCCGACGAATGTAACCGCTTACATGTTGTTTTTTCCACGATTTTCTTTCTGCCGGATTCCGATGACCCATCCGATCACCAGCCTTGCCGCAGGCGCGCGCCTGCTCTCGAACAGCCGCCTGACCACCCTGCTGACCCAGGCCGGCACCGGCTTTTCCAACCTGTCCGGCACCGCCCTCACCCGCTGGCAAGGCGACCCGGTCGAAGACGGCGACGGCTATTTCATCTACCTGCGCGACCTCGACACCGGCGCTGCCTGGTCGGCCGGCGCGCAGCCCTGCCCCGCCGACGGCGCGCACTACAGCGCAGGCGGGGCCGACGGCGCGGCGTGGCTGGCCTGCCGCCACGGCGATATCGACACCAGGATGGAAGTGGCCATCGGCGAGACGGACCTGGAATGGCGCACGCTCACGGTGCGCAATGAAGGCACGCGGGAGCGCCGCATCGAACTGACCAGCTACCTGGAAGTGGTGCTCAATGCGCGAGGCGCGGAAGCGTCCCATCCCGCTTTTTCCAAGCTCTTCGTGCAGACCGAATGGCATGCCGCCAGCGGCGCCCTGCTCGCCCGCCGCCGTCCGCGCGGCGCCGGCGAGGCCGGTGTCTGGATGGTGCATGCAGCGCTGGGCGGCGACGACGCCCAGCACGAAACCGACCGCAAGCGCTTCATCGGGCGCGCACGCTCCCCTGGCGCGCCTGCCGCCCTGGCGGGCAGCGCGCCGCTGTCCGGCACCGTGGGCAATGTCCTCGACCCGGCCTTCAGCCTGCGCCGCACACTGACGCTCGCGCCCGGGGCCAGCGCTTCGGTATCCTTCATGCTTGGCGCCGCGCCTGACCGCGCGGGCGCGCTCGCGCTGCTGGACAACGCAGCCGGACCGGCCGCAGCGACGCAGGCGGCAAGCGTGCGTCGCACGGCGCTGCTCGATCAACTTGGCATCTCGCCCACCGACGCGGCCCGGTATGAAGAACTGGCGACCGCAATCCTGTACCGCGAAAGCGCCTTGCGCGCCCCCGAAGCGGTGCAGCTGCGCGCTGCAGGCAGCGCCGCCATCCTGTCCGAGTACCGCCTTCCAACTGGCGCCGCACTGTGCCTGGTCCATGCAGCGGGACCGCGCGACCTCACCGCGCAGACCCTGCTGGCGGCGGCCCGCTACTGGCAGGCGCTCGCCCTTCCCCTGCACCTGGTGCTGGTGGGCGCGACCGAAGACTGGCCTGAACGCGCCGGCCCGGTGACGCTGCTCGATCCGGCCAGGGTGCCGCAAGCGGACCTGGACCGCATCGCCAGCCTGGCCAATATGGTGGCCGATGGACCGCTGCCACGATTGACGCCATCCATGGCGCCGGCAAGCGCCCGGCGCGTCGCGCTGCCACAGCAGCAGTCCGCCCCCGCCGAACCGCTGCAGTTCTACAACGGCACAGGCGGCTTTTCGCCCGACGGCAGCGAGTACCGGATCCGCATGGCCTGGGATGCGGCCACCGGCCTGCAAGGTCCGCCGCTGCCGTGGACCAATGTCATCGCCAACGAACAGGTGGGCGTGCTGGTGAGCGAAACCGGGGCTGGCTACACCTGGAGCCGCAACAGCCGCGAACACCGCCTGACGCCGTGGTCGAATGACCCGGTGCGCGATCCGCATGGCGAAGCGCTCTACCTGCGCGACGAGGACGATGCCAGCTGGTGGTCGCCCCTGCCCGGCCCCGCCCCCGCCTGCGCCGGCTACGAAGCGGTGCACGGCTTCGGCTACACCACCTTCCACCACGCCAGCCACGGCCTGGAACAGGAATGCACGATATTCGTGCCGCGCCACGATCCGGTCAAGATCGTCCGCATCAGGGTGCGCAATACCGGTTCGCGCGGCCGCACCCTGTCGCTGTTCTCCTACCAGCAGCTGGTACTGGGCGGCACGCCGGCCGACAGCGGCCGCCACGTCGCCACCAGCATGGACGACGGCGTGCTGCTGGCCACCAACCGCATGGCCGGCCCCTTCGCCGACGGCGTCACCTTCGCTTCATTGATCGCGCCGGCCGCCAGCACCGTCTTCCACAGTGGCGACCGGCGCGCCTTCATCGGCATTCACGGCAGCACGGCCATGCCGCTGGCGCTGTCGCAGGCCCGCCTGGACGGCCGCACCGGCATCGGCCTCGATCCCTGCGCCGCATTCCAGGCGCGCCTGGCGATCGCACCGGGCGAGCAGGTCGAATGTACCCTGGTGCTGGGCGAAACCCTCAGCCGCGCCGACGCGCTGGCGCTGGCGCGGCGCTATCGCGACCCGGCCCTGGTCGACCAGGCCCTGTCCGGCGTGCGCCAGTTCTGGCGCGACACCGTGGGCGCCGTCCAGGTACACACACCGGTGCCGGCGATCGACATCATGGTCAACGGCTGGCTGGCCTACCAGAACCTGAGCTGCCGCATCTGGGGCCGGTCCGCCTTCTACCAGTCGGGCGGCGCGATCGGATACCGCGACCAGTTGCAGGATGCGAGCGCCATGATCTACACCGATCCCGGCATGACGCGGCGCCAGATCTGCCTGCACGCGGCGCACCAGTTCGTCGAAGGCGACGTGCTGCACTGGTGGCACCCGGCGCCGATCGCCAAAGGCATGCGCACGCGCTTTTCCGACGACCTGCTATGGCTGCCCTACGTCACCGCCTTCTACCTGAAGGTCACGGGCGACTGGAGCGTGCTCGATGAAGTGGAAGGCTTCCTGGCCGCACCCCTGCTCGACGATGGCGAGGACGAAATCTTCCTGCGTCCATCCCCGTCGGGCACCAGCGCCGACGTCTACGAACACTGCTGCCGCGCGCTGGACCGCTCGCTGACCAAGGGCACGCACGGCTTGCCGCTGATGGGAACGGGCGACTGGAACGACGGCATGAGCCGGGTCGGCCGTGAAGGCCGGGGCGAAAGCGTGTGGATGGGTTTTTTCCTGTATCGCATCATCACCGACTTCCTGCCCGTGTGCGAACGGCGCGGCGACCACGTGCGCGCGGCGCGCTACACGGCCTACCGCAGCCACCTGGACGGCGTGCTCAATGGCGCCGGCTGGGATGGCCAGTGGTACCGGCGCGCGTTCTACGACAATGGCGCCGTGATGGGTTCGGCCGAGAGCGACGAATGCCAGATCGACGCACTGGCCCAGGCATGGTCGGTGATCTCGGGCGCGGCGCCAGCGGACCGCGCGCGCCTGGCGCTCGACGCCATGGAAGCGCGCCTGGTCTCCGACGCCGATGGCCTGATCCGCCTGCTCGCACCGCCCTTCGTCGACACCGTCCAGGACCCGGGCTACATCAAGGGCTATGTCGCCGGTGTGCGCGAAAACGGCGGCCAGTACACGCACGCGGCATGCTGGGCGGTGCGCGCCGTTGCCGAAGCCGGCCGCGGGGAGCGCGCCGCGCAACTGCTGGAGATGCTCAGTCCGATCAGCCATGCCTTGTCGCCGGCAGCCGTGGATACCTACCAGGTCGAACCGTACGTGATTGCCGCCGATATCTATGGGGCCGATCCCCACGTCGGGCGCGGCGGCTGGACCTGGTACACGGGTTCGGCCGGCTGGATGTACCGGGTGGCGATCGAATCGGTGCTCGGCTTTACGCTGCAAGGCGGCGACAGTATCCGCATCAAGCCGGTGATCCCCGCTGCGTGGCCGAAGTTCAGCCTGCGCTACCGCGTCCCGGGCGGCGACACCAGCTACGCGATCAATGTGATCAACGACAGTGCCGGCGCCGCGCCGCGCGTGGCCAGCGCCACGCTGGACGGGACCAGCGTGCGGATCGTCGACGGCGCGGCGCTGCTGCCGCTCACGGACGATGGCGCCGCACACCAGGTAACGGTCATCATGAGCGCCTGAGGCGCCCATCCCCCACACGCTGACAAGGACGAGCATGGCACATTTGAAGTTGGCGGGCATCCGCAAGTCGTACGGCGACACGGCAATCCTGCACGGGATCGACCTCGACATCGGCGACGGCGAATTTGTGGTCTTCGTCGGCCCTTCCGGTTGCGGCAAGTCGACCCTGCTGCGCGCGATCTGCGGACTGGAAGAGATCAGCGGCGGCGATATCGTCATCGACGGCAAGCGGGTCAACGACGTTCCGCCGGCCCAGCGCGGCCTGGCCATGGTGTTCCAGAGCTATGCGCTCTATCCGCACATGACCGTGTACGAGAACATGGCGTTCGCGCTCAAGCTGGCCGGCACCAGCAAGGCCGGCATCGACGAGGCTGTGCGCAAGGCCGCGCAGATCCTGCAGATCGAAGCGCTGCTGCTGCGCCGTCCGAAGGAACTGTCCGGCGGCCAGCGCCAGCGCGTGGCGATCGGCCGCGCCATCGTGCGCCAGCCTAGCATCTTCCTGTTCGACGAACCGCTGTCGAACCTGGACGCATCGCTGCGCGTGCAGATGCGCGTCGAGCTGGCACGGCTGCACCGCGCCCTTGCCACGACCATGATCTATGTCACCCACGACCAGGTCGAGGCGATGACCCTGGCCGACCGGATTGTCGTGCTGCGCGCCGGCCGCATCGAACAGGTCGGGCCGCCGCTGGAGCTGTACCACCGCCCGGCAAACCTGTTCGTTGCCGGTTTCCTTGGCGCCCCGCCGATGAATTTTTTCCCGGGCACGGTCCACAATTGCGAGGGCGCCCGCGCCACCATCAAGCTTGCCGGTGGCACGCTGATGACGGCCGATGCGAGTGTTTCGCTGGCGCCCGGTGCGCCGGTGACCCTGGGAATACGCCCTGAACACGTCGTGCTGGGCGGCCCCGAAGCGATTCCCGCCACGGTGTTTGCAGTGGAACGCCTTGGCGAAGGCAGCTACCTGTATGCCAGCGTGGACGGCAGCGGCGAACAGATCGTGGTGCGGGCCGATCCGGATGCGCAGTGGCGCATCGGCCAGCCGCTGGCGGTCGGCGCGCTCCCCGGACGCATACACGTATTCGGAGAAGACGGTTGCGCCGTGTAGGACGACAGGTCCAGCGGGGCGATGCTGATGTCCTTGTCGTCGAGGAGCATTCAACAAATGCATCAATTTGATTGCTACAATCACTTCCTTGCATGAACGAAGGAAGCCATGGACATCAAACGCATGCGTCATGCGATCGCCCTCGCCGACGAACTGAGCTTCGCCCGGGCCGCCGACAAGCTGAGCCTGAGCCAGCCCGCGCTCAGCCGCAGCATCCAGACCCTGGAAGAAGAATTCGGCATGCCCTTGTTCGACCGCGACAACCGCAACGTGGCGCTGACCACGGTGGGCAGCATGTTCATCGAACAGGCGCGGCGCCTGGTGTACCAGGCACGCGGCCTGGAACGGGACATGAAGCTGATGCGCAACAGCGACGTCGGTACCGTGGCCTTCGGCGCCGGCCCGCTGCCGACGGCGGCCTTCCTGCCGGGCCTGCTCTCCGCCATCCGGCGCGAGAAGCCGGGCCTGCACCTGGCCATCAGCAGCAACAACTGGCGCTACCTGCTGCTGCACTTGCGCGCCGAAGAAATCGAGTTTTTCGTGGCCGACACCCGCGACATCGCGCCCGAGACCAGCATCACGGTGACACCCTTGTGCCGCCAGTTCGGTCCCTTCATCTGCCGTCCGGGCCACCCCCTGCTGGCGCGCGCGGACCGCCAGCCAAGCGACCTGCTCGCCTACGGCTTCGCATCGCTGATGATGCCGCGCGCCACGCACGCGATTTTCCGGCAGCTGCTGGGATTGCCCATGCACGAAGCGCTGCCCCTGGTTGTCGAATGCGACAACGTCAGGCTGCTGTCCACGCTCGCCGCCGAGGACGACGTGATCCTGCTGGCCACCGAGGCGTCCGTCATGCAGGAAATCCGCGAAGGCCGCCTGGTGCCCCTGCACTTCGATAACTTGCCACCCTTGTACGCCGAGATCGGCATCGTGCAGCTCTACGGCCGCACCCTGTCGCCGGCCGCCAGCCTGGTGCTGGAACGGCTGCGCACCATCGCGGCCGGGGCGCCATCGACGTCGATGTTCGTGGACGGCCAGTACCAGCCGCTAGCCGGCTGAACCAAGCAAGCGTTCGCGGCAAGCCTGGGGCCGCGCCGCAAACCAGCGCTGGCAGGCGCGGTTGAAGGAACTCTGTTCGGCGTAACCCAGGCTGGCCGCCACGTCGACCAGGGCCAGGCCAGGCGAGGACAGGCAGGCTTGCGCCCGCTCCAGCCTGGCGCGATCGACCATGTCCTTGAAGTACACCGAGTGCGTTTTCAGGCGCCGCTGGAGCGTACGTTCGGTCAGGCACAATTCCCTGGCGGCGCGCGCCAGCGTGGCCTGCCCGGCGGCCAGGTCGCGGCGTATCAGGGCTTCGACTTGCATGACCAGGGCAGAGGAAGGCGAGCGCGTATTTTTCATGGCTCCGAGTGTATGAGCGCCACGCCGGCCCCGTCCAATGCAGGATTTTGATTGCGGCAATACCTTTTCTGCATCGACTACAGGTCAACAGACGCCCTACCCGGCGCCGCCCCAGGTCCAGCCGAGAATCTCCGGCATGTCGATCCCGTGTTCCTCGATATAGGCGCGATGGTCGGCCAGCTTGTCGGCGACGGCACGCCTTATGGCATCGCGGTGCTGCGCCAGGGATGGCACCCGCTCGACAACGGCCAGGGCCAGGCTGAAGCGGTCTATCCGGTTCAGCACGGCCATGTCGAAGGGCGTGGTCGTCGTGCCCTCCTCGGCGAAACCGTGGACATGGAAGTTCTGGTGGTTGACCCGCCGGTACGTCAGGCGGTGGATCAGGGTCGGGTAGCCGTGGTAGGCGAAGATGACCGGCTTGTCGCTTGAAAACAGGGCATCGAAGGCGGCATCGTCCAGTCCGTGCGGGTGCATGTACGGCGGCGACAGCACCGTCAGGTCGACCACATTGACCACGCGAATTTTCAACTCGGAAAACCGCGCCCGCAGCCATCGCACGGCGGCCAGCACTTCCAGCGTGGGCACGTCGCCCGCGCAGGCCATGACGACGTCGGCATCGTCGTCGCATTCATTGCCGGCCCATTCCCACACTCCGGCGCCGGCCCGGCAATGGGCAATGGCGGCATCCATGGCCAGCCATTGCGCTTCCGGATGCTTGCCTGCCACGATCACATTGATCTTGTTGCGGCTGCGCAGGCAGCGGTCGGTGACGGCCAGCAAGGTATTGGCATCGGGCGGCAGGTACACGCGCACGATGGACGCCTTCTTGTTCAGCACGTGGTCGATGAACCCGGGGTCCTGGTGGCTGGCGCCGTTGTGGTCCTGGCGCCATACGTGCGAGGCGAGCAGGTAGTTGAGCGACGCGACCGGTGCGCGCCAGGCAATGCCGTTGGCCGCCTTGAGCCATTTGGCGTGCTGGTTGAACATGGAATCGACGATATGGACGAAGGCTTCGTAGCAGGAAAAAATGCCGTGCCGGCCGGTCAGCAGATAGCCTTCGAGCCAGCCTTCGCACTGGTGCTCGCTGAGCATTTCCATCACGCGCCCGTCGGCACTGACATCCTCGTCGCCTGGCGCGATGTGCGCCATCGAACAGCGCCCGCTGACCTCGAACACGGCATTCCAGCGGTTCGACGCCGTTTCGTCGGGGCTGAAAATGCGGAAATTGTCGGCATTGCGGCGCATGACGTCGCGCATGTACAGCCCCTGGACCCGGGTCGATTCGACCTTCACGCAGCCCGGCTCGGCCACCGCGACGGCGTACGCGCCCACCTCGGGCAAGTCGAGCGGGCGTAGCAGCAGGCCGCCATTGGCGACCGGATTGGCGCTCATCCGGGCCGCGCCTTCCGGGCACAGTGCCCGCAGCTCGGGCCGCAAGCGGCCGGCGCTGTCGAACAGCCGTTCCGGATGGTAGCTGCGCATCCATTGCTCCAGCTGGGCCACGTGCGCCGGCTGCTCCATGCCGGAAATGGGCACCTGGTGCGAGCGGAAGGTCCCTTCGCTTGGCTTGCCGTCGACACTGGCCGGTCCGGTCCAGCCTTTCGGCGAGTCCAGGATGATCATCGGCCAGCGCGGGCGGGTGAGCACGCCGTGCACGCGCGCCTGTTCCTGGATATGCCGGATGCGTTCGACGACGGTGTCGAGGGTGCCTGCCATCAGCGCATGCATCGCGTCCGGCGCATCGCCTTCGACAAAAAAGGGTTCGTAGCCGTAGCCGGTAAACAGCGCGGTCAATTCCTCGCGCGGGATGCGCGCCAGCACCGTCGGCCCGGCGATCTTGTAGCCGTTCAGGTGCAGGATGGGCAGCACCGCACCATCGCGCACGGGATGGAGGAATTTATTCGAATGCCAGCTGGTGGCCAGGGGACCGGTTTCGGCTTCCCCGTCGCCGACCACGCAGGCCACCAGCAAGTCCGGATTGTCGAACGCTGCGCCGAAGGCGTGCGACAGCGAATAGCCCAGCTCCCCGCCCTCGTGGATCGAACCCGGCGTTTCGGGGGCGACGTGGCTGGGAATCCCGCCCGGGAAGGAAAACTGCTTGAACAGGCGGGCCATGCCGGCCTCGTCTTCGCTCACCCCGGGATAGGTTTCGGAATAGCTGCCCTCGAGCCAGGCATTCGCGACCAGGCCGGGGCCGCCATGCCCGGGGCCGGCAACGTAGATGGCCGACAAGGCCCGCGCCTTGATGACGCGGTTCAGGTGCACATAGATGAAGTTCAGGCCGGGCGTGGTGCCCCAGTGCCCGAGCAGGCGCGGCTTGATGTGTTCCAGCCTGAGCGGCTCGGTGAGCAAGGGATTGGCCAGCAGGTAGATCTGCCCGACCGACAGGTAGTTTGCCGCCTGCCAGTAGGCATGCATGCGCGCCAGCAGTTCCGGCGTCGCCGCTGCCGTCCCGGTGGTGGCGGCGTTCATGCGCCTGCCCCTGGCGCCGCCGTGGCGGCCTGGCCGAGCAGCTCGTGCACTTGCTGCGCGATCACCGCTTCCTCGTCGGTACGCATGATGCGCACCGTCACCGCGCCGCGCGCCGTGGAAATGACGGCCGCGTGGGCCGCATTGCGCACCGGATCGATCTCGATGCCCAGGAAGCCCAGGCCGGCGCAGATGCGCGCGCGCACGGCGTCCAGGTGCTCGCCCACGCCGCCGGCAAACACCAGGGTGTCTATCCCCTCCATGGCGCCGGCCATGGCGCACAGCTGCTTGCGCGCCTGGTAGCAGAACATGTCCACCGCTTCGGCCGCGGCCGGTTCGGAGGGCGCCATGTCCAGCAGCACGCGCAAGTCGCCGCTGATGCCCGACACCCCTTTCAGGCCGGAGTCATGGTTGACCATGTGGTTCAATTGCGCCGCCGACACCTGGTGCTCGCGCGCCAGGCGCCAGCCCAGGCCGGGATCGACATCGCCCGAGCGGGTGGCCATCATCATGCCGCCGGCCGGCGTCAAGCCCATGCTGGTGTCGCAACTGCGCCCCGCTTTCACGGCCGTCATGCTCGCGCCGCCGCCCAGGTGGGCCAGGACCACCTTGCCGCCGACCGCCTCCTGCCCGCCCAGGCGCGCCAGTTCAGCCATCATGGACGCGCACGACAAGCCATGAAAGCCCAGGCGCACCAGGCCCGCAGCATGGAAACGGCGCGGTATCGGCAGCATGCTGGCGACCGGGGGCATGGTCATGTGAAACGCGGTATCGAAACAGGCGACCTGTGACGCGCCCGGAAAGGCGCGCCGCAGGGTGTCGATCAGCAAGCGTTCCTGGGGCAGATGGTCCGGGTCGCAGGAACTGGCGTCGAACAGGGCGCCCAGCAAGGCCGGACCGAGCACCTGTGTGGCGCGGTAGCCGCTGCCGCCGTAGACCACCCGGTGCCCGATGGCCACCAGGCGTTCCCGCGCGAGCCGCTCGAGCAGCCAGTCGGCCAGCACCCGCACCGCAGTGACGTGGTCGGGTATGGCAAAACGGCGCATCAGGCGCGCCCCGTCATCGACGTGAAAGGCGCTTGCCGCCGTGCCGATGCCATCGATGGCGCCGGCGAAGATGCGCTGGCGCGGCGCCTCGGCTGCGAACAGGGAAAACTTGATGCTGGTGGAACCTGCATTGACCGCCAATATGCTGCCTGGCGTATCGCCGGGATGGTCGTGGGACACGGGCACTCCTCTCGAGAACGAATGCCTGCCGAGGCCGGGATAGCGCTTGCCGGGTCATCCTGATGAGCATCAGTGTAGGCAACAGGGGGGCACGAGAACCTTGATTTGCATCAAATTCCCACAATCGGGCGCGCAACAAGAAAGAGCCGGCCCATACCGCGGCCGGCCCTGCTTGGACGGCGAAGCTGCTTACAGGTGTTCGCAGCGGCCCATCACGGCCCCCTTCTTCACTTCGAAAACGAATTCCTCAGGGAAGCTGACCTGGGTCGACGTGCCTTTCTTGCAGACGAAGGCTTTCTTCATATCCACATACCAGGTCAGTGGATAGCCGGGTATACCGCCCACCATTTCGGTACCCTTGCCGTTGATCGAACCGGTCGCGTCCAGGCCGTAGCGGTAGGCTTCGGCCACGCCCTGGGTGCGGAAGAAGTCCGCCAGCTTGATCCAGCCGATATCTTCCAGCCACAGCATGCCGTGGATGCCGCTGTACCAGGTGCCGGCCTGAGCGATGAGCACCTTGCCGTCATCGCTGAAGTCCGAAGCGCTGACCGGAATCGGTCCGAACTGTTGCTGGATGGCGGCAGCGCCATCCGTCTCGCAGCTCACGTCCAGTCCCAGCAGCGGGAAGTCTTCACACCATTTCAGCACGCGCGGCGCGCTGAACGCGTTCTTGCCGGTGCCCTTGGTGGCGTTCCAGAACACCAGGCCGCTCCTTTCGGTTTCCAGTGCGACACGGCTCGCATCGGGCGTCATGGCATAGCCGTCGATCGCGCCGATCACCTTGTACAGGTCGATCGGATGGCCTTCGTCGATCCAGGCATAGGCCTTCATGAAGTTCGAGTTGCCCAGCACAACACGGCCGTTGCCCGAAATGGCGTGCGCCCGGTGCCACGGTTCGGCGTCGAAGTCGATGCCCTTTGTGCTGAGGCGGCGCATGCCGCCCCTGGCAGTCCAGATAAAGGGGATCATCTCGCCGCCGCCGGCCGCGCCGGTCGCTTCGTTGTAGCCGCCCTCGCAACTGCCGTCGCCATTCAGGTCAAGGTAGGCGGTGCCCACCACGGTCGAGCCGGTACCGTCGAGCGCCCAGCCGTAACTGCTGGAAAAGCCCACCTGGCTGCCGACACCGCAGGTGTCGCCATTCAGGCTGCCCAGGCCGGTCAGCTTGTTGTTCCGGGTATCCCAGATGGCGGCCGAATTGGTGGTCTTCGGCAAGCCGTCCCAGTCGGTGCCCACGATGTTGCCATCCAGGTCAGCCTGCACGACCATGCTGCGTCCGTCGCGGGTAATGCTCATGTTCACGCCCAGCACGCCGTCCGGCGACATTTGCACGCCCTTCTTTTTATCCCACAGGAAGGGCACGGAATTGACCACGCCAGCCGCGCGGTCGCCATCCTTGGACATGGAACTGAGGTAGCCGTACACCACCGGCGTGTACTGGATGCCATCGAGATAGCCATTGAAATAGAAGTTGGCGGTCTTGTTGACGCCCGCTTCCGCCGTGACCGCGCTCGCCAGGCAAGGCTGGTCTTTTGCGGCATTGGCCTGGTCGCCCACGTTCCAGTACTCGGCTTCGGACACCAGCGAGGTCGGCTGGGTCGGGAAGCCGCCGGCGACGATTTCTTCGGTGTACAGCTTGTACTTCTGGCCCGGCTTCAGGTTGTTGATGCGGTAGCGTCCGTCGGGACCGACCAGGCCCTGGGTCTTGTCGCCCGTCATGGCGGAAATGGCGTCGCCGAGCGGATCGTTGACGTTGCGGGAGATGATGTTGATGCCGCCGTACGGCGTCACGCCATCCTTGAGGAACAGGGTGCCGCTGATCGAACCACGGCTGCTCAGGTAGCCCGCGCTCGGATACAGGTCGGACACGCCGGCGATATCGTCCGGGCGGTCGATGGTGCTCATTTCCTGGCCGATATTTTTGCCTTGGGCATTGACCGTGTCCGGATTAATGAACGGGAACATGGTTTCCGTGTATTTCGGCTCGACCTTGCGCGCGGCAGGATCGTAGCTGTTCCAGGAGTGCATGTTCGCCACGCAGCCCGGCACGCCCGGCGTCACTTCGAAATAACCCGGCTCGCTGAAGTAAGCCATATGGCCGTTGACCTGCGAGTGCGCCAGGTTGATCGCATGGCCGAATTCATGGGTGAACACGCCGGCAATGCGATGGCCGCCGATATCGGGCGGCGGCATCCATGGCTGTTCGGGATCGAGCGCTTCGTGCGAGACGACCCAGCCATTCATCACGGCGGTGGCCTTGACGATGGTTTCCGCATAGCCGTCACCGTTGCGGTCTTCGGCCATTTCGGCGAAGGCAATGCCCAGCACCTGGTCGCGCGGGACGCCGAAGTATTCCTCGATGACCAAGCCTTGCTGGTCGTAGATGACATACAGGCCGCCGTCATTGGCCTGGCCGTACACCTTTTTGGCCGTCTCGCCGTCCTTGACGTCGACGCCGATGCTGCGCACGTCGCTGAATTTTTTGAACTTGGCGGGGTCGGTCACGGCCTTCCAGGTCGAGGTCGCCACATTGCTCCACTGCGCCAGCGCGAAGGCGGTCACCTTGTCGGCGGCGGCATTGTTCATGAAGACCGAACCGTCGTTGCGGTACACATAGTCGCCGATGTCGGTGTAGACCTGGATCGGGCCCTTGCTGGTATCCCAGCGCAGCGGTTGGGGATTTTTCGGATGGTCGGTCAGCATCAGCGGGCTGGCCGCCTGGACCGCGGTCGCGGCGGCCAGCAGGCCGGCGACCAGTGCGAATTTGTTTGGCATGTTCAACGCATTACTCCCTGTTCAATCCAACGTTCGTCGACGGCACGCTTGACCAGCTGCAGCAGGACACCGGTCTGCACCGGGCCGCCTTTGCTCGCGAGCATGGCCGACTCATTGGCGTTGAGCACGTGGGTGTCGACCGTCATGCCGGAAAACAGGCCGCGGTTGTTGAAGCTGTTGGCGCTCTTGGCGCCGCCGGCGGTCAGCTTGCCCTGGGCCAGGCCCACGGGCGTGACCAGGCCGGTGCGCAGCGCGGGCTTGTTCATGAAGGTCATGACTTTCTCGCCCACGGTCCAGGTAGGCATGCCTTCGATCCTGGCGGCCAGCATGAAGCGCCCGTCGGCCAGCTTGCGCGGCTTGAGCAAGCCGTACTGGCGGAAACTGTAGCTGCTGTTTTCGGCCAGCTTGCGCTTGACGCTGCCTTTGACCTTGAGCGTGACTTCGGTATAAGGCACGCCGTTGTCGATGCCGTCGGTCAGCTTGCTGACTTCGCCGTTCACGATCAGGTCGGACGACTTGATCATCTGCTTGAGATTCTGCGGCACCAGCTGCGATGCCTGCGCCATGGGCGCAAGCAAGGCGGCAACCACGAGCGCCAATGGGAAACCATGTTGATTCATGTACCTAGCTCCTGTTACGTAAAAGGAACAACGAGGGAGCGCACCGATAAGGGCCCGCGAATGTCAATGTGGATAATTATTTGACATGTCAACAATCTCAAATCGGCGTGGCCGCGTATTGTCAATCGCCGACTTGCGCTTGCCACTTGATGACATTCGCATGGCGTCGGCCGTCAACGCGTTGACACACGGGAACTTTGCAAAGACACTGCGCCTACTCTTTTTCCGACCGGTGCCAGGATGCACGTTGCAGTAGCCGATTACGATGTATTGATACGGGCGCGCGCCCTGACCGGCTACCGGGCCCTGGTGCAGGAGCATGGCGGCGATTGCGCAGCGCTGCTCGCCGCGGCCGCCATCCCGCATGCCGCGCTCGATGCGCCGGACACCTTGCTGCGCCTGTCGAGCGTCATTGCCCTGCTCAATGCCTCGGCGCTTCGCTTCGGCGCACCGGACTTCGGGCTGCAACTGGCGCAGCGCCAGGACATCCGGGTGCTGGGCGCCGTCTCGCTCATTGCCCGCCATGCGGCGACCCTGGGCGCGGCCTGCGCGGCCATCGCGCGCAACATGCCCTACCACTGTCCCGGCTTGCGCATGGTGGTGGAAGACGACCCGGCGCGGCCCGGCTTTACCCACTGCCGCTTCGAATTCATCACGGAAACGCCCTTGGCGCAGCGCCACATCATGGAGCTGTGCCTCTGCGTGGCGGAACAGTTTTTCCTGGTCGTGACTGGCGGCGACGCCACCGGCTGGCGCATCAGCCTGCGCCACGACAGCGCGCTGCCGCTGCCGGACTATGGAAAATTTTTCCGCAGCACGGTACAGCTGGCGCAGCAGCGCAATGCCCTCTCCTTCCCGACCCGCCTGCTCAAGGTCGCCATCGCGCCCGACGATGCATCGCTGCACGCAGCGGCCGAACGGCACGTCAGCGACATGATGCGGCGCTTCCCGCTCGACCTGCCGCAGCAGGTGGAAGCGCTGGTGCGGCGCCATCTTGCCGATGGCTGCAGCGGCCTGGTGCAAGTCGCCGTGCAGATGGGCGTGCATGAACGCACGCTGCAACGGCGCCTCAAGCAGCACGGCCTGGTGTTCGAGGACATCGTCGACCGCGTGCGGCGCACCCGCGCCGAGGAGTACCTGGCGCATTCGTCCATGCCGCTGGCCGAGTTGTCGGCCATGCTGGGCTACACGGAGCAAAGCTCCTTCATTCGCGGCTGCCGGCGCTGGTTCGGCATGCCGCCCCAGGCGTACCGGGAGCGGCGCCGCGCCGTGATGGAATAACTGGCTTTTTTCCTGCAGTTAAGGCAGTCTCACTGCTGGTCCATTGAGTGAGGAAAACGCCGTGCCCGCAAAAATTCTCTTCCAGTACCAGTCGACGTCCGGCGCGGCATTTGCCGTTGCGCCGGCGCTCGTGCCCGCCATCGAACAGCTCATCGACCAGGTGCGTGGCGACATCGCCGAACATCGCGCCGCCGGCCATTTCGTGGGCTATATGTCGGTCCCGCTGGGCGCCGACGGCGGCGGCGATTTCCTGACCAGCACCGCCCTTGCCGCCCATGTCAAGGAACGCGTGCAGAACGAATTCGGGTCCCAGCTATGGATCCTCAATCCTGCCGCCTACAGCCTGCCCGCGAATGCCGGCGGCGGCGACTATATGGCGGCCTGGGCCGACGTCATCGCCGGCGCCGACGGGAACGGATCCGACTTCGACCTGGTCTATTTTGTCGGGCCGTCCGATGGCTGGCATTTCTTTGGCGCGAACGGGCTTGACCGCCTTGGCACCATCGCGTCGTGGCTGGCGCAACGCGCCGCCACCGACCCGGCCTACAAGGCCATCGAAGACGATCCTGTCGCGCGCAGGAACTTCATCCGCTACTACGGCTTGCGCGGTTCCGTCATGTATGACCTGGGCTGCCACGACGAATGGAACATCGTGCGCGGCATTAACCTCAAGCGCGCCATCGGGGACGAGCTTGCCGTCTACTTTGACGGCCAGGCGATCGCACCGGGCGTCTACCAGCAAGCGGTCGCACCTGGCGACCAAACCACGCCGCGCTGACCGGCTGCCGACATGCCCCTGCCGATGGGACGCCGATGCCCTGGAGTAAGGTATAGTGGACAGACACCCTGGCCTTCGTTCCAACGCGGTCGCCATTCATCATGAGGGAAATTCAATCCATGAAATACCAGGTATTGATAGTCGCCACCCTCGCAACGCTCGCCAGCGTTGCGCCTGCCGCGCAGGCCCAGTCCGGCGTCAGCATTTACGGGCAAATGGACCTCGGCCTGGTCAAGTCGAGCGGTGCGTCCCTGGCGGTCGGCCGCAGCGCCCCCAACTGGCTGGGCTTGCGCGGGAACGAGGACCTGGGAAACGGCATGCAGGCCAGCTTCCGGCTGGAATCGCGCTTCGATCCCGACACCGGCAGCACCGAATCGGCAGGACGCCGGCCACTGTTCCAGGGCCGCAGCTGGGTCGGCATGTCGGGCTCCCTGGGCACGATCCGCCTGGGGCGCGACTATACCGCCATGCAGGACCTGATCGTCGAATTCGATCCTTTCACGTTTTACAGCGTCGCCACCCTGGACGGCGCCTACGGCAGCTACAGTTCCGACCCGAGTTACAGCGGCTCTTCCGGCAACCGCTTCTCCAACGGTGTCTACTACAACACCCCGCCGATGCACGGCTTCCAGGTTTACCTGACCGTGGCCAGCAAGGAAGGCCTGGTCGGCGGCCCGCCGCTGGCGCGCCACCCCGTGTCGTTTGCCACCACCTACCTGGGCGGCCCCCTGTTCCTGATGGTGGGCGCCGAACGCAGCGTGGCGCAAGACAAATTCTGGAACGTCTCGGGCTCCTACCGCCTGGGCCGGGTCAACCTGATGAGCTCGTATTCGAAGGTCACGCCCTTGCTCGCCCCGCGCTCGACCAACAAGCTGATCGGCGCCGACATCAGCGTCGGCGCCGGCCAGGCCAAGCTGGGCTACGGCTGGGTGACCCAGGAAAACGCCAGCGCCGACCAGCAGATGTCGGCCGGCTACTGGCATAACGTGTCCAAGCGCACCGTGCTCTATGCCGACGTGACCCGCCGCAATCCATCCGCCGGCGCCAGCAGTACTGGCGTCGACCTAGGCGTGCGCCACAGCTTTTGATTCAACGCAGGTAGCCGCGCTCGATGCGGGTCGACACGCCGCTCTTGTGGAGGGCGGCGATAGCGGCATTCATTTTTTCAATGAAGTCGGCTTTGTACGTCGGATTGTTGCCGCCGCTGTAGCCAATGAAGGTATCTTCGCCCGACAATTCGACAGCTTCATGCAAGACGACACTGCGCAGGACACGCGTCGTACGCAGGCGCTTGGCCGAATACAGCGCGGCGCCGCGATCGCTGGCGTAGCAATCGATGCGGCCGAGCGCGAGCTTTTCCAGGTTGGCCGTGCCGGTCGCCGGCGCCAGGCGCAGCAAACCAAGCTTGGATGCATCGATCAGACGCGCGGACAAGAGGAAGCCGGCATTGACACCCACCGTCAAGCCGACAAAATCATGGGGAAACTTGCTTCGCCGCGTCTTCATCACCTTGTCGTTGCAGAACAGGACGACGGTTTCGCGGTACAGGGGCAGTGAATAGCTCGTGATGTAGGTACGCTCTTTCTTCAAGCCAGGCGGGAACAGACCGAAGGCGCGGCCATTCTCCATCTCGGCCAGGCCCCGTTTCCAGGGCAAGGGCCGCAATTGCACGTCGAACTGGGGCGCCAGGGACGTCGCGGCAAGCTTGAGCATGTCGACGTAGATGCCGGTGAACTTGCCGTTTTCGACATAGGAATACGGCGGGTAGTCGCTATCGCCATACAGCACCACGACTTGCGCGGCATGGCAGGACACGCCGGTCCCGAGGAGCAGGCAAGACACGCATAAGCGAAGTCGGGAAATACTCATGTTCACGCTCGGGAGATCGCCAGGCGGATTGGGCAACAGCGCGTAGTGGTCGCACCATAGTAGCAGAGTATGGCCGCAACAAATCGTGCCCCCAAGAAAAGAAAATGAAGAGGGGCCGGCGCTTGCGCGCCGTCTCGCCGCCTGTTTCAGGACGGCCTGGATCCCGCCGGCTGGCTCGTGATTGTCAACTGTGCCTGCAATACTTGCGCCGCCGACATATCGCCATCCTCGAACGACACCCCGGTCAATGCCCGGCCCGCCACTTCCGTTCCCAGGCTACGGTAGCTTTCGAACTGGTCCTCGCCGTAGAACTGGTTGCCCGTGCTCTCGTGCGGGAAAGCGTCGTGGATCGATTTGTACTGGAGGACATCCGTGCCCTCGGCGCCGGTCAGCGACGCCTTCAGATAGACCAGGATGCCCGGCTTGCGATCTTTCTCCGGGTAGGTAATCGTACCGACCGCAAAGCTCTGTGTGCCCGACTTGATCGGCCTGACATCTATGGCAATCTCGGTGCCATGGTCGACCCGCGACATCCTGATCAACTTGCCCAGTCCTTCGAATTTCAGCTCGGGATCGCATTCGCCGTCGCTGATGATAATCACACGGCAACGACGCGCGATCAGTTCGTAGGCGCCCATGTTTTCGAAATGGCCGCCGTCGGAAATCATCAGGAAGTCGGATTGGGCAGTCGCCAGGCCCAGCATTTCATAAACCAGGTACATGAGGCCAAAAGCCGGCGACGACGCTTTCGCCTTCTGCGCGGATGGAAACCACCAACCGAGCCGCATATTGAAAAAGGTCAGGGCAAACGCCACCAATGGCGAGGTATGGAAGCCCATATTGGGACTGGCGGCAGCGCCGGAAACGGCCATGGCCTTGGCGACGGTCAGTGGCTGTTTCGCATCCCTGCCGAAATCCCCGGTCGCCAGGGTGCCCGTATCGGACTCCTTGGCGCCCCGCCGGCTGGTGTATCTGCTGCCGACAAACAGCGGCGTCAATGTATAGGATGCGCTATGCCTGGTGTGCAAGTCGAGGTCCGACGAACCGCCAAGGTTCAGGGCGCAATTGAAGATGTGAAAAGGACCGGCCAGGCCTTTTTCGGCTTCGTACAGTTCCTGCAGATTCATGTCGTCGTTCGGATCGAAACCCGTGAAACTTTGCGCATGCCGCTCTTCTTCCTTGCGGGTGGCGCCAAGATAGCAGCGCGCCAGGCGATTGCGGTAAAACGCATTCAAACTGAACTCGTTGATATCCACGCGCCACGCCATGATTGCCAGTGCAATTGCCACCACGATCAACAGCAGCTCGGAGTAATACGGCAAATTTGCGTACCCTAAATGAGCCCAGTGAACAGCCCCCATCACTGCAAAACCTTCCCACATATAATTGTCAGGCCCGGCCAGAAAAGCAGTCAGTATGTGAATGCCAGTCGATACCGCGATGAGGAGGCCTGCAATCACCAGGACGGGCGCCAACAGGGCAATTGCATTCAGCACCAAGGTGATCGGGCTGCTCCGGGCGCGCTCATTCGTCCCTGTCGCGCCGGACTTGCCCGCGAAGATGCCCACGGCAGTGGTGATGACCGGGGTCAGGAGCGCCGAGCCGATGGTCCAGGTATCCTTGCTGAGCAGGAAACTGGCGACCACGGGACCGTAGACCGTTGCGGTCATGACGATCATCCATGCCATCCCGTAGATGCACAGCCAGGCTCCCATGCGGCTCCACCATTCGCGCACCGATTCGAGCGCATCGACGCCCTGGATCCCGATCAGCATGACCACGGCCAGGCTGAACGAGAACAGTATCGCCGGTGGCAACCACACCATCACGCGCCACGAGGCGCCGGCAAGGTCGTGCATGCCATTCATGCTCAGCATCAGAAACGTCAACAGCGAGTGCAGGACGAGACCGGAGCAGGCGGTGGCAAGCAGCACGACCAGGGAATTCTTCAACCACCCGCGCTGTTGCTTGTTCGTCGAGCGGCAGGCGAACAGGCTCAACGCACCAAAGGCCAGGACCAGGGGCAATTCCCAATAGGCCGGCGCCGTCAGCCACAGTTTTCCATAGGTGTTGATGTGACCGATTTCACTGCCGATGCGCATCGATTGTCCCCACAAGACCGAGCCGAGGAGAAATCCCACAGCCAGCATCGGAACAACCACGAAGCGCTGGACCGCGCCCTGGCCGTATTCCGCAGTCAGCCTGGTCTTGTCGGACCGTGCCCGGCGGCGCTGGATGCCGAAGACAACCGCCTCGACGGCGGGCATGAGGTAGTAGCCGGCAACGAGCGCCAGGAGCGCGATAAGCATCACCAGGTTGTCGCTTCTCTTGTCCGAGAACACGCCACCGGGAATAAGGCTGCTTGTCCAGACGATGCCGGCAATGCAGGCCACGCCCACGAGATAGCTGCCGAGGGAACGGTATCTTTTTGACGATGCGCCGCCGACGATGGCCAATTGCCGCTGATTCCTGGCGATGCCGCCGGCCGCCGCGCTGAACAAGGCGACGGTGATCCAGCGCCAGTCGCCCTGGGCCGGCCACAAGACGAACCATTTGTGCATGACGCGCGGGAGCAGCAAAAGGAAGGCGATCATCAGGACGATAATCGTTTGCGTCAGCAGCGCATTGCGCATCCAGATCGTTCCCATCGTCCAGGTATCGGCGCTGAGCAGGCCAACTTCCGGCGACAGGTATTTGGAATAGCGCCGCAGGTGTGCAATGGACACGCTCCAGTCGGCGCCACGTGAGAGCCACGATGCCTTCTGTGGCGCAGCCTGATCCGGCACACCGGCAGCAGCCTGCTGGCGCCGCTTGCAATTGACGCTCAACCAGGCGCCGATATAGCCCCCGCCGGAAACCGACGACAGGAAATCGACCCGCTCCAGCAAGCCAATTTCTTTCAATTTCTCCAGAACGCCCAAGCCAAACGTCGCGCTCCGGATGCCGCCACCCGACAGTGCCACGCCGACCAGGTCATCCACCGGTTCATTCCTGTTTTTCCCTGCACGCCAAGCTTTAACCGCGGCAAGTTCTTTCGGCTGCTGTACTGGATCGGGTCGGTACATGAATTCTCCCAGGAAATGAATCGGAAAATCTAGCCGTACACGATATGTCAAATCTGTCGCCGGGAATCTCACCAATTGTCACAATGATATTATTATTTTTATATTGAATTGGAGGGCCGTGCATCAGGGATGTCTTGGGCGCGAGTGGGCAAGCCCTATCCACGGAATCACCCCCTTCATCTCGCCGGCGATGGAACCGAATAATGGCTCAGCCCGGAAATTTGAGGCAGAACGTGGACAGGCCGTTCTCTGAATAGACTGCGGCTTCTCCCCCGTGGGCCCGAACAATGGACCGGGTAATGGCCAATCCAAGACCTGCGCCTTCGCTTTGCCGCTGCCGGGCGAAGTCGATCCGGTAAAAACGGTCGAACAGTCGCGGAATATGCTCGGCCGCGATACCCTCCCCCACGTTTTCGACCTGAAGCTCAATTCCGGATCGAGCGTGGTCGAGGATTCTGACGGTGATCGTGCCGCCGGGCGTGGTATGCCTGACTGCGTTCGACATCAGATTGTTGATCGCGCGGCGGATCATCAAACGGTCGCCCAACATCGATGCCTGCCCGACCAACGCGACAACGATCCCTTTTTCTTCCGCCAGCGCCTCATAAAACTCGAGCACGCTTCTCACTTCGTTTGCAAGGCTGACAGCTTCCCGGTTGGGAACCACCAGATCATTATCCGATTTGGCAAGAAACAGCATGTCGGAGACCATCCTGGCCAGGTGCTCGAATTCCTCGGCATTGGAAGCAAGTATGTCGCGATACTCGTCGACGGTGCGTGATTTCGACAGCGACACCTGGGTCTGCGTGAGCAGATTACTCACGGGGGTACGCAGTTCATGGGCGAGGTCCGATGAGAAATTCGACAGGCGCATGAATGAATTTTCCAGGCGCGCCAGCATTCCGTTGAGGGTATCGGCCAGTTCGGCCAGTTCGGCAGGGACCGCGTCGGCCGACAGGCGTGAATCCAGGCGGCGCGCGGTGATGGCGCCAACCTCGCGGCCCATGGCGCGCAATGGCGCCAGGCCGCGCCGGGCAGCAGCCCATCCGAGCAGACCGGTCAACATGGCGCCCAGCGTCGCCACGCCCCACAAGGTGCGCCGGAATCCTTCCATGAAGCGTTCATGGTGGCCAATGTTGGTGGCCACCGCGATCGTCGCGGGGCGCGCATCGGCGATTCCGGTTGCGGAAAACTTGACGATGCCCCGGACCGCGTGATCCCGCGACTTGGCCCACACGACGCTGGCGCCCGCTGTCGATCCCGCTGTGCGCAACACGTTTTCCGGAAACCACGCTCCCTTGGTGGAGAACAACACAGCGCCGCTTGGGGCAATCACCAGGACGTCCAGGCTATGGTGTCCGACGAGGGAATCGGCCAGGGTTGCCGGCAACCTGGCGAGCTCGTCTTCCGAGCGGGCATTCCGGAGGGCATGGGCCACAAGTTCGAGTTTCCCGTTTAACACCGCCATATCCTGCTCCTTGAAATGCTGTTCCACCGATGCGGCGACCAGGTAAGCGAGGAACAACAACACCGCAGTTGACGCTGCGGCGAACAGGACTGTGAGCCGGACGGTGAGCGAGGTACGGCCGCCTAAGCGCAATCGCATGGGTCGACCTCGAGCACATATCCCATGCCGCGCACCGTGTGGATCAGCTTGGGTTCGAATCCTTCATCGACCTTGGCGCGCAGGCGGCGTATTGCGACCTCGATGACATTGGTGTCGCTGTCGAAATTCATGTCCCACACTTGGGAGGCGATGAGGGACCGCGGTAGCACCTCGCCCTGGCGCCGCAACATCAGCTCGAGTAGGGCGAACTCCTTGGCGGTGAGATCGATCCGCTTCCCCGCCCGAAGAACGCGGCGCCGCAGCAGGTCAAGCTCCAGATCGGCCACCTGCAGAAATGCCGCGTCCTTTCCCTTGTTGCCGCGGCGCAGCAGGGTACGTACCCGGGCCAGCAATTCGGAGAACGCAAAGGGTTTGACGAGATAGTCATCTGCGCCCTCTTCAAGGCCGCGCACACGGTCCTCAACCTGGTCGCGCGCGGTGAGAAACAGGACGGGAACATCCTTGCCTGCCTTGCGGACCCCGGCAAGGATAGACCAGCCGTCGAGACCGGGCAGCATCACGTCAAGAATCAGCAGGTCGTAGGCTTCGCTCAGGGCGTAATGCAAACCGTCAGCGCCGTCTCGCACCAGGTCGACAATCAATCCCGCCTCGACCAGCCCTTGCTTAAGGTAGTCGCCAGTTTTCACCTCGTCTTCCACGATCAGAATCTTCATGCATCCCCCATTCCTGCCGACATTTTGCTCTTAACTGCCAGCGGCGACGAAAAATTACAGAAATGTAATCGACAGGACAGGTATTCCCTATCAGCGTGTCGCCGGCAAAGAATCCCCCGTTTCGCGCCTCAAATCGGCCTTTCGATTCTGGCAATTTTGATGCACATCATGTTTTTTGCGTTTCCCGCTCCGTAGCATAGGAATCGGTATCACTTCCCACAACAACCTGGAGGTCCTTCATGAAAAAGCCGCATTCCTTACTGATGGCGCTATGCGCCGCCATTATCTTGTCGCCGGTAGTCGCATCGGGTGCAATGGCGCAGCAGACCGACGCTGCCGCTGCGACGGACAGCCGCCCTGCGGCCAAGAATCCCGTGACGCCGCACAATCACATGCGCGATGGAAAGGGCATGTCCATACCTGAAAAGCCTGCACCAGCGAAAAAAGACCCGCAAGCCGTCGTCGTCGAAGGCGAGACACCCGACCCGGTCGTCACGAAAAAACCGGCGGCCAAGAAAAAAGTGCGTCCCCATAGCCACCCGCAAGACGGCAAGGGCATGTACGTGCCCGAGAAGAAGTAGTCGTCATGTTTCCACGCTTGCTTCTGCGTCCAGCCCGGTACGGCACCCCGCCCTGTCGCTTTCAGGTCGGGTTGCTGCTCGCCAGCGCGTTTCTGGTGGGCTGCGCCGGCATGCCGGGTGCCGGCGAGGCTGGCGCGCAAGGGCAGCTGGACACTGTTGCTCGACAGTATCGCCCGGCTGGCGAACGCCCGGTGCTGCCGCGACTTGAAGCAAGCGGGCCATTCGACCAGTTCGTACTCTACGCCATACTCAACGACCCGCAAGTAGAGGCCGCCTACTACGCGTGGGCGGCTTCGGTGCATCGCATTACCGTGGAGCGCTCACGGCCGGACCCGCGCCTGACGCTGCAGGCAAGCATTGCCGACATGGCGCTGATGGCCTTGATGGCGGGCGTGATGACCGATATTCCTGGCGCCGGCAAGCGTGCCGCCGCTGCCGACATCGCCACCGCGGAAAGCCAATCGAAGTATTTTGCCTTCGAGGCCAGTGTCCTGCAGAGCGCGTTCTCCCTGCGCAAGGTGCGTTTTCAACTCGACGCCCTGGACACAAAAGTATCCCTCATGCACAAGACGGCGGGCCTGCTTGCGCAACTGGAAAAACTGGCATTGGTGCAAAATGAGGTGGGCCGCGCCCCCATGCAGGACGTACTGCAGGCGCGCATCGAAAGCGCGCGCCTTGCCTCTGACATCGCCAATCTCGACGATGCGCGGCATGCCTTGCTGGCGCAATTGAAGGCCGCTTTGGGCATTCCCGAGGGCGTCGTGGCGCCGCCAGTGTCGGCAGCCCCCCCGCCGTCGCCTCCCGCGCTGACCGCCGATCGCTTGAATGAACTTGCACTCGCGCGCAACCCGCGCTTGAAAGCGATGCAAGCGGAGGTCAACGCAGCGGCCGGATCGCTGCAACTGGCGCGAAAGTCGGCGCAACCGGATTTCAGCATCGGCATCGAAGCCGATTGGAAAGCGCGCCCGATCATGCTGCAACCGTCGCTCGGTATCAGCCTGCCAATCTGGCGCGACAAGACCAGGGCCCACATCGCCGCCGCGCAGGCAAGCAAGGCTGAGGCCAGCGCTCGCCTCTCTGCCGAGCAGATTGCCCTGGCGGTGGACATTGCGGAGAAAACCTTCATGTCGCGCGAGGCCACGCGTCAAGTGGCACTGCTGAGCGGAAATTTGCCCCGCATGGCGAGCGACGCCCTGACGCTGGCGCAGTCTGCGTACTCAGGCGGGAAGTCCGACTTCAACAGCGTCATCAATGCCCAGAAAGTGCTGCTCGAGCTTCAGCTTGCACAAAGCGAGGCCAGTCTCCAGCGTGAACTGGCACTGGCCGAACTGTCCATCCTGATGCTGGCCACCGCGCCTCCAGGCGCTTCCTTCAACAAGGCGATACCTTGAAACCACAATCGATAGTCATCAGGGCCGTCGGGGCCATTTTATTGATATTGCTGGGCGCTCTCCTCTCCCTGGCGTTCACAAAACAGAAAACCTCGACTGTACCGCGGGCCGGCATTTCCGCGCCGCCCGTGCCGCCGGTACCGGCGGGCATGCTGCAACTGTCCGACCATGCCCGCGCGATGGCCAGTGTCGACACGGTGCTGGTCAGCAGGCGTCCTGTGACGCGGGTGATCCATGCAGTGGGCAAAGTCAAC